>Ga0105053_10007912_pt1 | contig 13999 bp, 11 predicted proteins | sample BON01_FD_78093 | JGI IMG/M metagenome (GOLD analysis project Ga0105053, IMG submission 78093) | Freshwater microbial communities from Lake Bonney liftoff mats and glacier meltwater in Antarctica - BON-01 | ecosystem: Environmental > Aquatic > Freshwater > Ice > Glacier meltwater | place: Lake...
CCCCGCATCACCAAGGACGGCGTGACCGTCGCCAAGGAAATCGAACTGGAAGACAAGTTCGAGAACATGGGCGCGCAGATGGTGAAGGAAGTCGCCAGCCGCACCAATGACGAAGCCGGCGATGGCACCACCACCGCCACCGTTCTGGCCCAGGCGATCATCCGCGAAGGCATGAAATCGGTTGCCGCCGGGATGAACCCGATGGATCTCAAGCGCGGCATCGATCTGGCCGTCGTCAAGGTTGTCGAAGCCATCAAGGCCGCCTCGCGCCCCGTCAACGACAGCGCCGAAGTGGCGCAGGTCGGCACCATCTCGGCCAACGGCGAAGCTGAAATCGGCCGCCAGATCGCCGATGCGATGCAGAAGGTCGGCAACGAGGGTGTCATCACCGTCGAAGAGAACAAGGGCCTGGAAACCGAAACCGACGTGGTCGAGGGGATGCAGTTCGACCGTGGCTATCTCAGCCCCTATTTCGTCACCAATGCCGACAAGATGCTGGCCGATCTTGAGGATTGCATGATCCTGCTGCACGAAAAGAAACTGTCGTCGCTGCAGCCAATGGTTCCCCTGCTCGAGCAGGTGATCCAGAGCCAGAAGCCCCTGCTGATCATTTCCGAGGATGTCGAGGGCGAAGCCCTGGCCACCCTGGTCGTTAACAAGCTGCGTGGCGGTCTGAAAATCGCCGCCGTCAAGGCGCCCGGTTTCGGTGATCGTCGCAAGGCCATGCTGCAGGACATCGCCGTTCTGACCGGTGGTCAGGTGATTTCCGAAGACCTGGGCATGAAGCTTGAGTCGGTGACGATGGACATGCTGGGATCGGCCAAGAAGATCTCGATCTCGAAAGACACCACCACGATCATCGACGGCGCCGGCGTGAAGGCCGAGATCGAAGCCCGCGTGGCTCAGATCCGCAACCAGATCGAAGAAACCACCTCGGATTACGACCGTGAAAAGCTGCAAGAGCGCGTGGCCAAGCTGGCCGGTGGTGTTGCCGTGATCCGCGTTGGCGGCATGACCGAAACCGAAGTGAAAGAGCGTAAAGACCGCGTCGACGACGCGCTGAACGCGACCCGCGCTGCGGTTCAGGAAGGCATCGTCGTTGGCGGCGGTGTGGCCCTGGTTCAGGCCGGCAAGGTTCTGATCGGTCTTGAGGGCGCAAACCCCGACCAGACCATCGGCATCGCCATCGTGCGCAAGGCGCTTGAGGCACCGCTGCGTCAGATCGCCGAGAATTCGGGCGTGGACGGTTCGGTGGTTGCGGGCAAGATCCGTGACTCCAACGACCCCAAGTACGGCTTCAACGCGCAGACCGAAGAATATGGCGACATGTTCAAGTTCGGCGTGATCGATCCGGCGAAAGTGGTGCGTCACGCATTGCAGGATGCAGCCTCGATCGCCGGTCTGCTGATCACCACCGAAGCCATGGTGGCCGACAAGCCCGCCAAGGAAAACTCGGGCGGCGGCGGCATGTCCGACATGGGCGGCATGGGCGGCATGATGTAGCACGCGTTTCGCAAGAAATGCATCTGCATCAAAGACTTGGAAGGGGCGTCCTGCGGGGCGCCCCTTTTTCATGGGGCTTTTCCCGCCGTATGAACCGCGCCCTGCCGAAGGCATGGGAAAAATGAATGGCGCAAGAAGCGGCAGGAACGGCAAACCGTTGGCGCCGCACTGGCCTCCGGCGCCGGGGGATCGGCGTGAAGGCGACACTGGGGCCGACGGACCCTAGATCAAACCTTTGTCGGCCCGCAATCCCAACATCAGGTTCAGGTTCTGCACCGCAGCCCCCGACGCCCCTTTGCCCAGGTTGTCGAGTATCGCCGACAGCACCACCCGCCCGCTGACCCCGTCGCCCAACACCGCCAACTCCAGCCGGTTGGTGCCGTTGAATGCCTGCGGCAGTTCGCGGGCCGGGTTCTCGCCCAGGGCGCGCACCGTCACGAAGCCTTCGCCATAGTGATCGGCCAGCGCCGCGTGCAGATCGCCCATCGACGCGGTGAATTGCCCCGGATGCAGCGGAATCTGCACCACCATCCCCTGAGAGAACTGCCCGACCGAGGGCACGAAAATCGGCGTACCGTCGATCTGGCCATAGCGCACAATCTCGGGCAGGTGCTTGTGCGCCTGACCCGTGGCATAAACGAAACTGCCCGTGGTATCGCCCGTCTCGAACTCGGCGATCATCCCCTTGCCACCGCCCGAATAGCCAGAGATTCCGAAGATCGAAACCGGCAGCTCGGCCCCGATCACCCCCGCTTCGCGCAAAGGGCGCAGCAGGGCGATGGCGCAGGTGGAAAAGCAGCCGGGGTTCGACACTCGTGTCGCCGCCGCCACCGCCGCCTCTTGCCCCTTTGTCATCTCGGGAAAGCCGAACACCCAGCCGGGGTCGATCCGGTGGGCGGTGCTGGCGTCGATCAACCGGGTGCCGCTGTCTGCGCACAGCGCCACCGCTTCGCGCGCCGCGTCGTCCGGCAGGCACAGGATGGCCACATCGGCCCCGGCAAGGGCATCGGCCCGGGCGGTGGCATCCTTGCGGTGCGCCTCGGACAACGAAATCAGCGAAAGATCGCTCCGCGATTGAAGCCTCTGGCGGATTTGCAGGCCGGTCGTGCCGACCTCGCCATCGATAAAGATCTTGTTCATGGCGCCGACTTCCATCCTCGTGCAATCCTGCCTAGTCGAATGCCGGAGGTTTGCCAAGTTGCAATGGCGCCCGGATCCCTGCATCCTTGAAGACCGAAGGCGGGACGAATCATGAATAGGGCGAGCATCATGGTGCGGATTTCGGCAATTCTGGCGTTCTTCGGTCTGGTCGCCTGCGACCAACCCACAGCGACCGTATCAAAGGCGTCGCTCATGCCGGCGCCGACCGCCGATGCAGACTTTTCGCTGTTCTACGTCGAAGAGAATGACGACAACCCCACCGGCGGCTTCGAGATCGCGATTGAGTCCAGGGGAAATGGCTATTCCATCGCAGTCGAGGCATTCAATAGCGAGGAAAAGGGCTTCGAGAGCGTCGGCCGCGCCCGCATCGCGCGGCTGAGCGGCCAGACCGGATATCATGTCGTCGAGATCGATATGGCCGGCCAGTCCGAGGTCGGTCAGATTCTGGCGCGACGTTCGGGACAAAAGGTCGAATTTCCGACCCACAAGGTCAAGGACGTGATCCAGAAGGCAGGTATCACCGGGGCAATCCCCTCCGAAAACGGTTCGGATTTCATGGTCAGAGATCTGGCCACGACGGAGCGGATCTTCAGCAATGCCATCGCGCTTGCGGCAGCGGGCGCAATCGCGTCAAAACCCGCCTACACGCTCTCGCTGCATGATCGTTCTGATCTCGGCGAGATGCAGCAATTGGCAGCGTTTCGCGCTCGCGCCAAGACCGACGTCGCCGCAAAGGCGCAGCGCAAGGAACAGGCGGCACAGGCAACCGCGCGTCGGAAGGCCGAGGACGAACGCCGCAAGGCCGAGGCGGCCAAGCGCGAACAGGACCGTCTGGCCAACAACAACACATGGTATGGCCGCTGGCTCTATGTCATCGAAAAGGACGTGATGACCGACGCGCTCAGGCAGTTTGTCTATGGCTTTCCAAATGGCCATGACGACCCGGCAACACGCTCATATCTGCGCATCGGCTGCTATGGCGAATCGGATCGGTATCCCATGGGCGTGACGTTCTTCTGGGCCGAAAGTCTGAACGACATGTTCCCGCGCGAACAGACGGACATGGCCCAGGTCACTGCCCGGTTCGACCGCAAGACGCCGATCGACATGGGCTGGGCAGTGTCGGGCGACTGGGCCCCGACCCATCCCCCCGATCCGCTGGCCGGGTCGATGACGCAGCTTGGAAACAGCCTTCTGGGGGCGATCCTGCCCGATGCGCCGGGGGTGAAGACCAACACGGTCTGGACGGCAAAGCAGCTGCACAATTCCCTGCGCAATTCCAGGGAGGCGATCTTTCGTGCCTATCCAAGGTCGGGGCGCGACCTTACCCTGATTTTCGATCTTGCGGGGTATCGCAACGCCATCGCCAACTTTGCGGATCATTGCAACCGCTGATCGGTGCCCCGCCGAGACCCCTGAAATGCGGCCCCCCGGCCCGTCCCTTCATGATCGGAACCTTTCTTGGTCGATATCGCCACCCGCGTCTGGAACCACAAATGGAAGATCGACCCGATCGTGCGGTCGCTGATCGACACCGATTTCTACAAACTGCTGATGTGCCAGTCGGTGTTCCGCAACAAACCCGACACGAACGTGACCTTTTCGCTGATCAACCGCACCGCCAGCATCCGCCTTGCCGATCTGATCGACGAGGGCGAGTTGCGGGAACAGCTTGACCATATCCGCTCGCTTTCCCTGACCCGGGGCGAGTCGACATGGATGCGCGGCAACACCTTCTATGGCAAGCGGCAGATGTTCACGCCCGAATTCATGGACTGGTTCGAGGCCCTGCGCCTGCCGCCCTATGAACTGGAAAAACGTGATGGCCAGTACGAACTGACTTTTCAGGGCAAATGGCCCGAGGTGATGTTGTGGGAGATTCCGGCGCTCGCGGTGCTGATGGAACTGCGCTCGCGCAAGGTGCTGGCGGGCATGGGGCGGTTCGAGTTGCAGGTTCTGTATGCCCGCGCGATGACCAAGCTGTGGGAAAAGGTCGAGGGGCTGCGCGATGTGCAGGGGCTGCGGCTGGCCGATTTCGGCACCCGGCGGCGCCATTCCTTCCTGTGGCAGGACTGGTGCGTGCAGGCGATGCAGGAGGGACTGGGAAAATCCTTCACCGGCACATCGAACTGCCTGATCGCCAAGAACCGCGACCTTGAGGCGATCGGCACCAATGCCCACGAATTGCCCATGGTCTATTCCGCCCTGGCCGACAGCGACGCGGCCCTGCGCGCCGCCCCCTATGACGTGCTGGCCGACTGGCACGAGGAACACGAGGGCAATCTGCGCATCATCCTGCCCGACACCTATGGCACGCAGCAGTTTCTGGAGGGCGCGCCCGACTGGCTGGCGGGCTGGACCGGAATCCGCATCGATTCCGGCGATCCGGCGGCGGGCGCCGAAACCGCGATCGGGTGGTGGCAATCGCGCGGCGAAGACCCGCGCGACAAGCTGGTGATCTTTTCCGACGGGCTGGATGTGGACAAGATCGTGCAGTTGCAGGCCCAATTCAACGGTCGGGTGCGGGTATCGTTCGGCTGGGGCACGCTGCTGACCAACGATTTCCGCGGTCTGGTGCCGGACGACGGGCTGGCGCCGTTCTCGCTTGTTTGCAAGGCGATCAGCGCCAACGGGCGGCCCACGGTCAAGCTGTCGGACAACCCCAACAAGGCGATGGGACCAAGAGCCGAGATCGAACGGTACAAGCGGGTGTTCGGGGTGGGGGCGCAGACGCCGCAGGCGGTGGTGGTTTGAATGCGGTCGGCCACATCAAGCGCAGTTCGGGTCTGAACCGTTTTCGACAGGATTGTCCTTGCCAGACGCTGGCCCATTGGGCATCGACACCCATAGCGAGCGCAAGGAGCCCCCATGGAAGATCTGCCGCCCTTCGTCCTGACCGTGATCGGCTATGGCGAACAGGCATGGACGATCGCCGAAGGCTGGCTGCTGTCGCCCACCGCATGATCGCAATTCGGGCTGCTGGTGGGGGCGTTCCTGCTGGTGGTGATCGTCACGCGCCGCCTGAAGCCGACATTGATTTCCTTTTTGCCCCTGCTGCGGACGCCGACAGCGTTGTCGCCTCGGCCCGCCGTTTCGCCTTGATATTCCTGCCGCTCTGCTGCCCCTGCTGGCCTTTGGGTTCACCGCGATGGGCGAACAGATCAACCGGAAATTGTTCGGCTCGGGCGCGGTGATCGCCTTTGGCAAGCGGTTGTTCCTGTTTCTGGCGGCCCGCGCGCTGGTGCGCGACATGATCACCGATCCGTTCCTGAAACTGCTGGGGAAAAATATTCTGATCCCGGCGATGGCGCTGTATGCGCTGGGCATTCTCGATCCGGTGACGGTGCGGCTGACCGAAACCATGATCGGGTTCGGCAACATCCAGTTTTCCGCGATGACCCTGCTGCGCGGCATGATCGCCGGATCGCTGCTGTTCTGGTTGGGCCAATGGTCCAACACCCAAAGCGCCGCGATTATCCAGCAGAACAAGGAAATGCGCCCGTCGATCCATCAGTTGCTGATCAAGACGGTGGAATTCCTGATCTTCGGCGCAGCGTTCCTGTTGCTGATGAACATCATGGGGGTGAACCTGACTTCGCTTGCCGTTCTGGGCGGAGCCATCGGTGTGGGCCTCGGGTTCGGGTTGCAGAAGATCGCCAGCAACTTCATTTCGGGGGTGATCCTGCTGGTCGAGGGGCAGGCAACGGTGGGCGATTATGTGGAACTGGACAGAGGCGAGGCCGGGCGCATCGTGAAGATGACGGCGCGCGCCACGGTGCTGGAAACCTTCGATGGCCGCTGGATCGTGGCGGCGAACGAGGATTTCATCATGACGCGGGTGGTGAACCATCCTGACGCGGGTTCGGCCAAACGGGTGCCGGTTGCGTTTTCAGTCAGACACGACACCGACATCAACCGCGTGCCCGATCTGATCGTGGCTGCGGTTTCAAACCATTCGGGCGTCTTGCAGGCGCCCGAGCCGCCCGATGTGGGGCTGGCGGGGTTCGGTGACTCGGGCATAGATTTCGCGGTTGAATTCTGGCGGACCGGGCTGGACGAACTGCCGAACAAGTATTCTTCCGAGGTGCGGTTCCTGATCTGGAACGCGTTGAAGGCCGCCGGGATCGAGATTCCGTATCCGCACCGCGTGGTCGAGATCAAGGGCGCGCAGCCACAGTGAAATATGCGCTGGTCATCGGCGGCGGACCTGCCGGGTTGATGGCGGCTGACACGCTGGCGCAGGCCGGTCTGCATGTGGTGCTGGCCGAGCGGATGCCGACCGTCGGGCGGAAGTTTCTGATGGCCGGAAAATCGGGGCTGAACCTGACGAAGGACGAACCGTTCGGGGTTCTGGCAACCCGCTTTGGCGGTGCACCAATCGGCGATGCCTTGCGCGCGTTCGACGCGGGTGCCGTGCAGGACTGGGCGCGCGGGCTGGGGCAAGAGGTGTTCACCGGCAGCACGGGCCGGGTGTTTCCGGTGGCTATGAAGGCCTCGCCACTGCTGCGCGCCTGGCTGGGTCACTTGCGCGGGCTGGGGGTGGAAATCCGCACGCGGTGGCGCTGGGTGGGGTGGAGCGATGCCGGTTTCGCGTTCGACACACCCCGGGGGGCACAACTGATCGCTCCAGATGTCTGTGTGCTGGCCCTGGGCGGCGCCAGTTGGGCGCGGCTGGGGTCGGATGGCGGCTGGACCGGGATGGTTGGCGCGCGGGGCGTTGAAACGGTGCCGTTCGCACCGTCGAACGCGGGTCTGGCTGTGGTGTGGTCGCCCGCCATGGCGCGGGTGTTCGGGGTGCCGGTGAAGGGCACAGCGATCACGGCGGGGCACGAGGTGCATCGCGGTGAGTTCGTGATTTCGGCCCGTGGGCTGGAGGGCGGCGGCATCTATGGCCTGTCGCCTGCCGTGCGGGCCGGTGTGGCGCTGACGCTGGACCTTTTGCCGGACTGGCCTTTGAACAAGGTGGCCGAACGGCTGGCCCGGCCCCGGGGCAAGGACAGCACGGCCAACCGCCTGCGCAAGGCGTTGAAGTTCGATCCGACGCGGCTGGCGCTGTTGCACGAATTCGGGCGGCCCCTGCCCGAGGGGGCGGCGCTGGCGCGGTTGACCAAGGCGCTACCGCTGCGCCACCAAGGGTTTCGACCGATGGATGAGGCGATCTCGACCGTGGGCGGGGTGGCAGCGGGGGCGCTGGATGCGGGGCTGATGCTGCGCGCACATCCGGGGGTGTTCGTGGCGGGCGAGATGGGGGATTGGGATGCGCCCACGGGGGGCTATCTGATCACCGGCTGTCTGGCGACGGGGCAGTGGGCCGGTTGCCACGCCGCCGTCTTTGGGCAGGGTGGCGGGGCTTGATCCAAAGGCGGCGCTGCGCGCCATTCGATTATTTGTCTGGCGCCCTCAGGCGGGCATTGCGCCCGTGGGCTGGCGCTGTTCGCGGATCGGCAGGTGGACGATGGCCGAAAACAGGCCGACGCCGATGCCGATCCACCAGACCAGCGTATAGTCGCCCTGCAGATCGTACATCCGCCCACCCAGCCAGATGCCCGCAAAGCTGCCCAACTGGTGCGACAGAAACACGACGCCGAACAGCGTGCCCATGTACCGCGTGCCATACAGCGTCGCGACAAGGCCGCTGGTCAGGGGCACGGTGGCCAGCCACAGTGCGCCCATGACGGTTGAAAAGATCAGCACCGATTCCGGGGTGATCGGCAACAGGATGAACACCGCCGAGGCAAGGGTGCGGCCCATATAAATGCCGGCCAGCAGGTATTTCTTGGAATACCGGCTGCCGGCCCAGCCCGCGGCAAGGGTGCCCGCGATGTTGGCCAGCCCGATCAGCGATATGGCGACAGCGCCCAGAGCGCTGGTGGTGGTGATGCCGATGCCGGCCAGCAAACCGCCGGGGGCGATGGGGCCACAAAGCTCGGTCACGAAGGCGGGGAAATGGGCAGTGATGAAGCCCAGTTGATAGCCGCAGGAAAAGAAGCCGACAAAAATCAGCGCATAGGACGGATCGCGAAAGGCGCGGCTGATGTTGGCCCACATCGGCTCATCCGTGGACTTGGGCCCGGCGGCGACGGGGACGCGCATCATCGGCAGCACGATCAGGATCGCCAGGATCGCGGCGGCGAACACCAGGAACACCTGTTGCCACGGCACGACGCCCAGCATCCATTCGGCCAACGGCGGGCCGAACACCTGCCCCGCCGACCCTGCCGCAGTGACGATGGCCAGCGCCATCGCCCGGTTTTCGGCGCTGGCGGCCCGGCCCACCACGGCCAGGATCACGCCAAACCCGGTGCCCGCGATGCCGAAACCCACGGCGATCTCAAGCACCCAATGCTGGCCCGGCGTCACGGCAAACGACGACAGCACCAGGCCGGCCGCATAGGTGATGGCGCCCAGAACGATCGCGCGCCGGTCACCGATGCGTTCGGCCAGCGCTGCGAACAGCGGCTGGCCGATGCCCCAGGCCAGGTTCTGGATGGCGATGGCGATGGAAAATTCGGTGCGCAGCCAGCCGAATTCGGCGGCAATGGGAATCTGGAACACTCCGAACGACGCCCGGATCGCAAAGCTGACCAGGATGATCGCACATCCGGCGATCAGGACGGGGGTGATGAGCGCGCTGCGTGTCATCGGCGCACCCTATGCCCGGCGCTGGCCGCGTCAATTGCGATTGTGTTGGCGAGGCGAAACAGGTTTTGATCATTGCCGCCGCTTTGGGTAGGACGGCTTACCGAACCAGACCGGGCCGCCATGACACCGCTTGCCACCCTTTATGACGCCCGTATCGCCACAGGCGCGTTGCACGACGATCCGGTGCAGCGCGCGGTGTTTCCCGAATTCGAACGCCTGTGCGCCGAACTGGCGAGGCCGGTGCGCAAGACCACGTTCTTTACCCGCCGCGCCCCTGAACCGATCAGGGGGCTGTATCTGTGGGGCGGTGTCGGGCGGGGCAAATCCATGCTGATGGATCTGTTCTATGCCTCGGTCGAGATCGGCGAAAAGCGCCGGATCCATTTTCACGCCTTCATGCAGGAGGTGCACAAGGGCATGATCGCCGCCCGCAAACAGGGAGTGGATGACGCGCTGGAGCCGGTGGGCAAAAGCCTGATCAAGGGCGCGCGCCTGCTGTGTCTGGACGAGATGCAGATCACCGACATCACCGACGCGATGATCGTCGGGCGGCTGTTCGAGATGCTGATCAAGGGTGGTGTCTTGGTGGTGACCACCAGCAACCGGGTGCCCGACGATCTTTACAAGGACGGTCTGAACCGCCAGCTTTTCCTGCCGTTCATCGCGTTTCTGAAGGACCACATGACGGTGCACGAACTCGCCGCCGCCCGGGATTACCGGCAAGAGCGGCTGGCCGGGGTGCAGGTGTATTTCAGCCCGGCAGATGCCGCCGCCAAGGGGGCGATGGACGAATTGTGGGGCGATCTGGCAACCGCCGATGTGGCGCCCCTGGTGCTGCATGTGCAGGGGCGGCAGGTGGAGTTGCCGCAGTTTTCGGGCGGCGTGGCGCGGGCGACATTCTGGGATCTGTGCGGTCGGGCACTTGGGGCGGCGGACTATCTGGCGGTGGCGGGGGCGGTGCGCATCCTGATGCTGGACGGCATTCCACGACTGAGCAGCGAGAACTACAATGAGGCCAAGCGGTTCGTCACGCTGGTGGATGCGCTTTATGAGGGGCGGGTGCGCCTGATCGCCTCGGCGGCCGATGTGCCCGAACGGTTGTATCTCGAAGGTTCGGGGGCGTTCGAGTTCGAGCGGACGGCCTCTCGCCTGCGCGAGATGCGGGGGGCAGACTGGGGCGCCTGATCTGCCGCGTGATCGGGGCGGGCGGGGGCCTTCGGCGAGAGTATTTTTGCAAAGAAGAACCCCAAGCGGGCGTGCGGTTCAGCCGTTTTCCCGCAGGATGCGGCCAGCAAGGTAAAGCGAGCCACAGATCAGGATGCGGGCGTCCGGGGTTTGCGTGGTGATGGCGCGGATCGCGTCGGCGGGGCTGGCGGCAGTGGTGGCGGGCAGGCCTGCGGCAAGGGCAGCGGCGCGGGTGATTTCGGCAGGCAGGGTGTTGGCCTCACCGGGAATTTCAACGGCGTGAAGGTATGCGGCCTGGGCCTTGAGCGGGCGCAGGAAACCGGCGATGTCCTTGGTGTTGAGCATGCCGCAGATCAGGTGGGTTTCCATATCGGGCATCTGCGACAGGGTTTCAGCCAGCGCTTCGCCCGCTGCGGGGTTGTGGCCACCGTCGAGCCAGAGTTGGGCCGGGCCTGCCAGATCGACGAGGGGGCCGGTTTTGAGGCGCTGCATCCGGGCGGGCCAGTGGGCGCGGGTGATCGCGGCCTCGCAGGCGTCGGCACCGAACCCGAGGTGGCGCAGGGCGGCCAGCGCCGTGCCTGCGTTGTCGTATTGGTGGGGGCCGGGCAGGTTGGGCGGCGGCAGGTCAAGCAGCCCCGTCTCATCTGTGAAGATCAGCCGCGCGGCTTCGCGGGCGACGTGCCAATGCTGGCCATGGACAAGCAGCGGAGCAGACAGGCGGGCGGCGCGGGCCTCGATCACGGCAAGACCATCACAGTGCTGGCGCGCGATGATGCCGGGCACGCCCCGTTTGAGGATGCCCGCCTTTTCCCCGGCGATCAGCGCCACGGTATTGCCGAGGTATTGCTGGTGGTCCAGCGACACCGGGGTGATCACCGTCAGCAGCGGTTGTTCCACCACGTTGGTGGCATCCAGCCGCCCCCCAAGCCCGACCTCAAGCAGGGTGAAATCGGCGGGGGTGCGGGCAAAGGCCAGCATGGCGGCGCAGGTGGTGATTTCAAAATAGGTGATCGGCGCGCCACCGTTCACCTCGTAACACTCGTCCAGAACGGCGCTCAGGTGATCTTCGGCAATCAGGGCGCCCGCCACGCGGATGCGTTCGTGAAACCGCGTTAGGTGCGGCGAGGTATAGGCGTGCACGCAATGCCCTGCCGCCTCAAGCCCGGCGCGGATCATCGCGAGGGTGCTGCCCTTGCCGTTGGTGCCGGCGATGTGGATCACCGGCGGCAGGTCACGCTCGGGGTTGCCCAGCAGCGCCAGAAGGCGCCACATGCGATCAAGGGTAAGGTCGATGATCTTGGGGTGCAGCGCCATCATCCGCGCGAGGATGGCATCGGAACCGGGGGTCATGGCGCGCTCAGATCTCGGCGGGTTCCGCCGCGGGGGCGGGTGCCGGGGTTGCATCGGGGGCAGGCAATTCTCCCTTCACCGCCGGGGGCAGGGCCAGCAGCAGGCGGACGATCGTAATCAGTTCGTCGCGCATCCGGGTGCGGTGCGTCACCCGGTCCAGCATCCCGTGATCCAGAAGGTATTCGGCGCGCTGGAACCCCTCGGGCAGCTTTTCGCGGATCGTCTGCTCGATCACCCGGGGACCGGCAAAACAGATCAGGGCATTCGGCTCGGCGATGTGCACATCGCCGAGCATCGCATACGAGGCGGTGACGCCGCCGGTGGTGGGATGGGTCAGCACGACGATATAGGGCAGACCGGCCTCTTTCAGCATCTCGACAGCCACGGTCGTGCGCGGCATCTGCATCAGCGACAGGATGCCTTCCTGCATCCGCGCGCCACCGGCGGCGGAGAACAGGATCAGCGGGCGGTTCAGTTCCACAGCACGCTGGGCGGCGGCGATGATGGCATTGCCCACATACATGCCCATGGACCCGGCCATGAAGCTGAAATCCTGACAGGCAGCGACGATGGGGGTACGGCCCATTTCGCCCTCGGCCACCAGCATCGCCTCTTTCTCGCCGGTCTCTTTCTGGGCGGCCTTCATGCGGTCGGGATATTTTTTCTGATCGCGAAATTGCAGCGGATCGGCCACGGGGGCGGGCACCGCCACCTCGACAAACACGCCGCCGTCGAACAGCGTCGCGAACCGCGCCCGAGGGCTGATCGCCATATGGTGATCGCAACTGGAGCAGACGTTCAGGTTGTCAGTAAGTTCGCGGTGGAACAGCATGGTGCCGCACTCGGGGCATTTGGTCCACAGGTTCTCGGGCAACTCACGACGCGAGAACAGCGAGTTGATCGTCGGGCGGACATAGTTCGAGATCCAGTTCATCGGCGGCACCCTTTTCCGGTGCCGCTGACATAAGCCGCACGGGTGCGGAATGCAATCGCGACGCCGGATGGATCAGCCCGCGTCGGCGCCGGATTCCAGCCAACGGCGCTGCCCCTGGGTCAGCAGTTCGGCCATGCGCGCATCATAGGTTGCAATATCGGTATCCGACAGTCTGCCGACCCATTTGTTGGAGCTGGCGCTGTCGAAAAATGCAGCATCGTCTTTCCAGTTGCCCTGCCCAGCCGAGGGTGCGAACCGGTGCGCATTGGTTTTCATGCTTGCAAAAGTTGCCGCATCGACCAGCCGCGCCATCATATCGGGGGCATGGTGCACGCCGATATGGGCCGCGATCCGCCCAAACGTGCCGGGCAGATCACGCAGCATGTCGGCGTAATGCAGGCACAAAAGGTTTTCCGCAGGTTCGCGCGACAGAGGGCCGAGATAATGATCGGTGATCGCGCTCAGGCTGGCGGCCTCGATGAAATCGCCATGTAAGAACACATGAAACCCCTCGGCGGGGTCTTCGGCGAAATATTCCGACGGGAAAAACGGCCTGCCGATCTCCTCTTTCTGGTTCGCCGCATGTTTGCGGAACGAGAAATACACATCGATCGGGTGGCGATACACGGTGAGATAGCGCAGCTCTGACCAGACCGGAATCCCATCAAGCGGCGTGTGTGTCTTGACGTGGCGGCGGCCATCCTGCGCCTCAAGGCGCGCCATGACGCTGGCCAGGTCACGAATGTTGAAGTCGATCCAGGGGGATTTCATCGAGGTTTCGGCGTCAACCCGCAGGTCGCCCGAAATCAGCAGCGCCAGGATGGCCTGCGTCCATGTGGTGCCCGACTTCGGCGGCGTGACAACGACAATATCGCCTGTGCGCGCCTTGAAAGCATTCCAGCGGGCGGGGTCGGTGAACTTGCCAGGATAGGCCCTGGTTGCCGGGAGGGAGGGGCTGAGCATATCACACCCTTTGTGCTTGAACGTGCCATCACAGATTTTTTTCCAGCTAAGCACTGCGCTGCGATCGAGATGGGGTGGATGCCGCTCACCCCTGACGGCATCGCGATGTGACATACTCGTGGTGTCGAAACACAAGTTGACCGACATTCCCCAAGTGGCATGCCGTTTGACGCCAAGATCACCTAAATTCGCTTGCCGATCAAGCGTTTTGGGCCCTGAGCGGCGTTTGCGTGCACCAGAACGTTCGAATGCGGGCAGGTC
>Ga0105053_10007913_pt1 | contig 13997 bp, 9 predicted proteins | sample BON01_FD_78093 | JGI IMG/M metagenome (GOLD analysis project Ga0105053, IMG submission 78093) | Freshwater microbial communities from Lake Bonney liftoff mats and glacier meltwater in Antarctica - BON-01 | ecosystem: Environmental > Aquatic > Freshwater > Ice > Glacier meltwater | place: Lake...
AGGTATTGTTGTTCTCCCATAGTTTCTAATTTGGAATACAAGTTGTAGAGTCTACCTTGATTCCAACACCGAGATGACTCCATATATCGCATCAATGATACATTTATTGCTACTTGCAACAAAGACACCTCCAAAACGTCCTCTTGTGAGTTTACAGTACCGTGCAGGAAAAAACCAATGCATTCTACAGACCAGAAGGCAAAAGTGCCTTTTTTCAAAAAAAGAGTCAAGCAGACCAGAAACCTGAATACGTTTGTGTTTCTTGTGTTGTTGTTGTTGAGTGTCCAGTTTGTAGAAGGGTTGAGGTGTGATGGTAACCAAGAGAATCATCCCGCCATCATGAACAAGGCCTGGATAGAGAGAGACTCAGAAGAAGCCATATGAGCCAGAATATACCATTCTACTTCTTCATGACGACTATGGCACAGACAGGTTCAAAGTATACATGAAAGATGACGCTTGCTGGGTTGTTGCACATGAGTCAAGTATTGAGGCGCTTTCTGATTGGGCATCGAATCTGAACATATTCGGCAGATCGGTTCTACAGAGTACTGAGAAACATGAAAGAGCCATTCATTGCGGCTGCCAGGAGTACTATCATGTGCTTGGTTTTCCCACACCTGTATGTAAGGAGTATCACGAATGTGTTGTTGCTATTTTAGAGGCGCACCCTGGATTTGTGGGTACGTATAATTCAATGAGGTACGAAATCGTAGAGAAATTGCGAGAGCATTGCAATGGTGCGAGAGTATTCAACTATGCTGGTTATTCAAGAGGAGCTGCACTGGTTAGCCTAGCACTTGTGGCGTATCGTTTCGACGGGTTCATAAAAGACAGCGACTACGTGAGGCTTATCACTTTTGGTGGACCTCGCGTACTGGAAAAGCAAAACGCTGAACCTCAAGAACATTTCATAGATGAAGTGCATCGGGCAGTTTATTGTGGTAGGGATCCTGTCCCAGGTCTTCCTCAATCGACAAATATTTTTGACAGTGACAAATATTGGGACATACCTGGCCCAACATACCCTGACGTGGGAAATAATGGTCCGTATGGGACTTACGCTTGGCAGGTATGGGACTATCACGTGAAATATGGAGATATTTATAATATTCCTCCTACTGCGTCTCCGACAACTCCACGTCGAGTCCGACTACTAAGAAACCCACTAAGAGCCCAACTAAGATCCTATCCAGAGACCTACTAAAAGACCCAATACGTCGAAACCAACTTCTTCGAGTCCCAGTCTGAGTCCATTTACCTTGTTTATTTTTACAAGTGAATCTCCCTCTACTTCTCCTAGTGCTTCCCCTAGTGCTTATCCAACCGTTTCTCATTCAGCTTCTCCAAGTAGTATCCCTTCAAAGAAACCAAGTAATTCTCCGAGTAGTTCTCCGTCACCTGGACCTACTCGCTCTCCATCCGCTTCTCCAAGTAAGTTGGTGAGTGGGACCTCTTTTCCAACAAGTGACACAAACTTACATCCGTTTTCGTTTTTATTGACCTTGGTACTAGTAGGACTAATTTAAGAATGGTGTTAATTGTTAGTTAGTTGGGACCTGCTTTTTCTTCCAGGGTCAAACGCAAGGCTATACAACGCACCACTTATGATTTCGAATCTCACATCATCAAATTAAAAGAATATATTCCATTTTCTAAATTGGTTATCGTAACACGTTCCACCCCGAGTCTCAATTTCAAATCACGCAACAAAGGACCCATAATACTATCACCATCGCCTCCATGTTGTAAAAATGTATCAATATCAGATTAATCAAAGACCTTGAGGTATCTGTTGTAAAAAATGGCCCACTTCAATCCTCGCACGGACGTGGTAAGTTGGAATCCTACTCCAAGATATTGCCAAAAAGAACAAAATTCGAAACTAGCACCTTTTGAGGGCATCACAGCGCAAATTTGGAGCGATCTATGTAACATTGAAATGCAACAACACCAAGATGTTTACATGCGTGCGAGACGACGTTCAACAACATTCACAACTGTGAAAAGCCGACATGATTCTCCTGAGTTGTGCACTGAATGATTATGGGTCCTTTTTAAACATTCCTTTTCTGTCATTTACAAGGAGATCTTAAATGTAGACATTGATGCGAACAATATTCTAAATGCTTCAGTGGATACATATATCGTGGAAGCAGTTTTCAGTTGACATTGCTGTCAAGTCAAGGCATGCAATTCGATTACGTCAGGTGCGGTACAATGTGAATCCGTGAAATCAACTCAATCTTTCTCATATTGTTGGTGCTTCCGGGTAACCATAAGGCTCTTTTACTTCAACAAGAAACTATTTCTCTTGTATTGTTTAAGAAATTAGTGATCGATGGCTTCTACCCACTACCAGGTATTCTATTGTTACTAACTATTTTGTACTATCTAGAGTCTAAGCAAAGTGTGGCAGCCAGATGGCTTTTATCCACTACTAGGGTGCTTTAAAAAAATCGATTTTTGTTGTTTTAAAAAAAGTGTTGTTAGGATCAATGACAGAAGAGCGCCATCCAGATGCGATTCCTTGCATTGACGTTCTAGAACACGTTGCCGTGAAACGAACTCTTGACGATGCCTTGGGGAGATTGGTGGAAGTTGCTGGTTACCCCGTTGATAATTCCATCTCAAACTTGCGCCTTTCGATCATGACTGCAGCTTCAGCCGTAGCCCTTTATGGGCAATTGGGGCCTCATGAATTCCCAGATGACAAAATCATTCTAACTGTATGTGTTTCTTTCTATGCAGTTGCATCGATGGCGCTCCAAGCACTTGATTTCTTTGTACAGAAAAAATACGTTGTGTTTACACAGCCGAATGAGAAAAAGGTGGCGGTTAAGATTGCGACGAATCTGGATCGTGGTTCTGATATTTACAAAATTCAAGTACAGTTTAGGAATGGCGATGATAGCTCAAGCGTGTCTGAAGAATCAGTTGGCCGATATTTATCCAAGTTCGGGAGTTTAGATGAGGTGGCCTTGTTGAAAGACCTTCAAAATTTGCTGGTTGATTTATCCACCAAAAAGACTAATTGATTAATTTGGGAACTATAAACAAACAAATTGCTATGCAATATACAACTATTTCTGTGCTCACATAGAGAGTCATAATCGTGAATGCAATGACGAATGCAGCGAGAAAGTTGCTTTTTTCAGCTTCGAGCAAGAAGAACTCTTCCATTATATCCGCCATGACATATCCCATCTCATGCGCCCCGTGAACTATGAATCTTGTGTCTATATTTGAAAATGTCTCTTCATCAAAGTTTTCCGGTAAAAGTCCTGCGTCCTGCATTGCGGGAGCTAGGTTTATTATCAGCCAAGAAAGACTGATTTGAAAGAGAATTACCAATCCGATGAGTGTTAAAATCGAGTAGCGAACTACATGAACTAGCCAGAATATCAAAGTTAAAAGTCCCACGCACAAGAGAGATGCCGTTGGTGTTTCCCACATTATTAACGCCCTTAGTCTGTCTGGTAAGTTATCATAGGTCTTCTGATGATGCTGCTTCTTCTTCTTGCGCGGTCTTATAGGAAGAGGCGGTTTCTTTTCAAACGAATCATCTGATGAGTAATGGGTTTCGTTTTCGCTTGACGATGACATTCGGGTGTGTGTACCGAAGTAAAAAAAAGTGCATACTCGTACAAGAACACCGTTTTCATTTTTGTTCATTTTAGAATTTAGAATATCTTCGTAGTACAACTGTGTTCATTGTAGTTGATTAAAATATATTCTCGTCCAACAAGAGGATCCACCAAAACAGCTCATAGTGTCCATTAATAACTTGAATAGTCCTGTTTTTATCTGGAGGATTTGAAATTCACAAAAAGGGTTCAACTTTTTTTATTCATTTTTGAAACTCAACCGTTTTGATGTACATTCATCAGCAGTTGGAGGATGTGATGAAGGCGGCAGAGTCGTACGCCGAACAACTTGCTGAACGAGAGGATCAAGTAGCCGAACTCCGTGAACGCAATAAACAACTAGAAGATGAACTTTTAAGCGGAGGTGGTGGGAGCCAGATGGACGAACTCCGCACACTTCGGTCGCGTCTGGAGCAGGCAGAGGACGATCTAGAGAAAGAAATTGACGCTCGCAAATCGGAGGAGTCCCGGGCAAGGGAACTGGACCTCCAAGCTAAGAGTCTCAAGGTGGAGAGGCTGAAGCTGGAAGCAGATCTGCAACGAGCCTTGGAGAAAGCAGATGTTTTAGAGGAACAAGTCCACTCGATGAGGCAAAGAACAGAACAAGCCGCGGAAAGTGAAGGTCGGCTTGGTGCTCGAGAAAAATCTCACAAAAAATCGCTCATTAAAGCACTCTCTGAAAATGAGCAACTCCGAAAGGAAGTGGTCGATTTAGAAGCTGACGTACAAACTTTGTTTTTGGCGGTGAATGAAAAGGATACCGCAATAAAACTAGTGGAAGATGAATTTAAGGCCACGAAATTGGAACTCGGAGATTGTGAACAGGAGCTCGACGAGATACGTCGTGTGGTAAATGATAAGACCCAACAACTTCTAAACGCCCAAGCAGAAATCCACGCGGTCGGGGAGCTGGAAGTAGAGATTGAAGATAAGTTTTCCTCAAAAGTGGAGGCATGGAAGCAGAAACTTTCCACGAGTCAAAAGGAATTGTCTGATTTGACCGCTTCGAAGAAAGAATTGCAGCTCAAGTATGACAACTTGCTGATGGAAAGTGGAATTCGTGAAATCGAGAAGCAAATTGTGGCGAAGGAAGAAAAGTATCGAAACGCTGTGAAAGAGTTGCAAGATACGAAAGCAGTGATGGAGCAGCTCCACGATGAACTTGGATTGGTGGCGCGTGAAAATGAAAGTCTGCGAAACGATCAGAGCAAATTCATCAAAGTAGCATTAGAAAAGGAACTGGTAGAGCGGGATCGATTGAAACATATCATTGAAGGCAAGGATGCATTATTGGGAGAAGAACGTCAACGATATTCTGAACTGTACGAAGAGAAAGGATCACTGGAAGAGGAACTGCAAGATCGAGAGTTCACCATGGCAGAATACGAACGGGGCCATGGTCTCACGGAGGCAGTTTTGAAACAGAAAAAGCTCAAAGCGGATATTAAGCGACGAGACAAAGAGATACGTCGACTCAATCAACTTTTAAGTGAAAGAATCAACGCGCATGAAAAGCTTTTTGAAACATGCTCAAGACTGAAAAAGAAAGCCGGAGTTCCTGAATCCTTTGAATTTGAAGGTCTTGAACTGGAGCAAGGTATGAAAGGTCAATCTGAGCGACTGAAAGGTCTGATCAAGGAGTTGGAGGAACAAAATAGTAATCTGGAAGACGAACGTCTTCGACTGTTGGAATCATTGAGAAAGAAAGGGTCGCTTATTGGGGAAACGGGAATGAAGATGTATGGGATTTCCGCAGACCAGGTGGTGTTGGTGAACGAATTTATTGAAAATCTTCGAGATGGAAGAGTGACACTACCACTAAACGATATATCGGTCCAGTTAAAACATGAAATCAAACAACTCAAGGAACAATTGGCCGAGTCACAGCTTGTATCTGAACAACCTTATTATGATTCGAACAATGATATGGAGCGACTTTTGAAGGAGCAAGCAAACATGAATGCAGATTTGAAACAGGAATTGCAAAACCTTCTTGCTAGAAGAGTTCAGACACCCCCTACGACACCTCCATCCAGCCCCAAGAAAGATAAATTGGACGAAATGATGAAAATGTTTTCAACCTCTTCCGATGGAACTGAATGGCTTCAGAAGGAGTTACAGCGTCTATCATTGGCGAATGAATCCTTGACAAAACGTCTATTACAAGCACAAGAGAAGAATCTGGAGACGACCCCCAGAACTATTGTCACGGTTGAAACCCCCCCCACAGTTAGTGATGGTGTACGAGTTGATATGTCGCGAGTGGCCAACCATTTTCAGGAGCAACAGCTGTCTGCACTGAGATTGCCTCCAGAAGAATGGGCTGAACAATACGCCATGCTTAACGCTAAACTTGTTATATGCATCGAGCGACTCGCGTCGAAGGAAAACCAAATATCCGTTTTGGAACGGGCCCTACAAGACTTTGATGATCAAACTACCGTATATGTGTCGCAACTCTCGTTGTTCTATCGAGAACACTTGGAAAAACGACAAGATTGGAACACTCAAAACACGCTGCTTGGAAAGGAGGCAGATGAAGCACGAGCAGAAAGAGATGCACTGCGAACAAAAGCCAGACGTCTTGACACTTTATGTGCTGTTCTAGAAGGAGACGAAGACCTCGCAAGAACCCACGCCAAAGAACTTAGCCGGAAAATTGCCATTCTGCAAGTCAACGAAGTGGTTTTGGCCAGAAGGTACAATCTACTTGCAGAGCAAGAAAAATCATCTAGAAATGAAAAACAGGTAATGGAGAATGAAATGATCCAATCAGAAACAGCCCTGAGAGAACGAGTGTTGTATCTCGAGGAGTGGAAAGCTGGAGCTCAATTCCAACTGGATATGATGGAAAAACGAGTCGTGAATCTAGTACCAAAAGATTCGCATGAAAGTATCATGAAGAAACTAACGACAACCAAACACAAGTATCGAAGTCTAATGTTTAGATACGCGTCGTCGTTCAAAAATCAAGCCGCATCAGATACTGTAGATGACGAAGTAAAACGATTGCAAGAACAATTGTCTATCGAAGCGTCGCGGACCGAGGAAGCGGATAGGATAGTTCTGAAACTCGAACAAGAACTCAATACTCTGCAAGACAAGTTTCAAGGTGGGGCGTCCAGATGCGAGCGAAAGATGTTGGAGGATCGAATCGAGGAGCTGGAAAATTTATTTCAATCTTTGAAGTTGGAGCTCGAAAGGTACAAAGAACTGACTGAAATCGCCAACACCCAAGTGCAATCTTACGCCAATGCTGCGAATGCAAAGCAAACGCAGTACGCCCATTTTCAAGAGCAATTGCTTCAAGTGAATAGTCGAACCGACGATGATGCCATTATCGGCAAATTGCAGCATGAATTGGTCACCACCAAGGTGAGTTACCAACTATTCGTTCGAAAATTTGAAATGTCCAAAGTCGCTCTAAGGCGTCAAGAGCTTACCATTCGCAAACTGGAGTTGACACTTGATGAACGTAATAGGATGCTTCACGAATCGCGTGAGGCATCAAGGGCCAGGATACTTACATTGGAAGGAGTTCTGGAACATTTTGGAGTCTCTCCAAATGACGACAAGATGGACGAGTTCTCATTGCAGTCGATGGAGCGACTTTCAGAAACTATTGCCAATCTTGGTTTGGCAGCGGAGCAGTCCGAGGAGGCTTTGAGGAGATCAGAAGCTACCAGACGAAATTTGGAACTGGAAATCGCGACACAAAAAGTCCTGGTGGATTCTGCCAATACGATGGTAAAAGATCTTAACGGCACCAAACCTCTTGCGGATAGATTATTACAATTGAACGACGAGTTGAAATTGTGTCAATTGCAAAGTATGAGACAGAAACGAGAATTACAGGTTCTTCGGGAGGAAAAACAATATGTGGACAAGTTGCGAGACAAAGATGAAGAACACATTCGTCGCTTGGAAGAAAGTGTTTCCCTGACTGAAAATGCTTTGCGTCGCCGAGATGATGAGAAACACATTAGTGATACTGTTGTGGTGTATCCTGAGAACATCGCGGAGGACTCGGATGAAAAACCTAAACTAGTTACCGTTTCTAATAATTCAGAACTTGTCGAAGAGCTGCAAAGACAAGTGCGCCAAGCTGATGAAAGAGATGAACAATCCACGAGGAAAATAGACCACCTTTCAGAGCAGTTAAGATATATGTCGAAGCGTCTTCAAGTGGAAGGTCTTGATATGGAGAATTTCAACCCACAAAAAAACAAGGGTGATGAATATTACCAAGCAGATGCCAGGAGGATGCAAGCAGCCGCACAGCAAACGATTGCCTCTTTAAAAGACATTGTGAATAGAAAGAATCAAGTTATTGATGGGTTCAAAAACAAGTTGGAACTTCAGAGAAGAAATGCAATGGCAGAAAGAGAACGAGATCAAGCAGAGATAGAAAGACTCACTGAGAAATTGTACGAGGACAATCAGAACGCCATTCAAAAATTACGGAATGCATACCAAGATATCGGAGAGTCATCTAATAATGAGATACCAGAGATGCCTCAGGAGTGGATGGAGAGAATGGAGGAAGCGGATGTTATGATCGAGCGCAAGGATCGCCGCATTTTGGATTTAGAAGGTGCCGTGGAAGAACTTGAAACTATTCGACACCGAGCTGAAGGCAAAATTGCACAAATGGCAGAGATATTGAGACAGAAAATTAAAAAAACAGCTCCGACAATTGAGGATCCTAATATAACAGCAGCATTGAGAACTCAAATTCTGGCCCAGGAGAAAAAAATGGCCGGACTTCGAAGTGCGGTGATTGCGCTAAAGACTGAATTCGTTGCGGCCGAGGAGGAGCACGAAGAAGAACTTATTCAAAAAGACCACCAGATATCCATACTTTCTTCATCCTCGAAACAGCCTACTGATTCTTCATCCTCGAAGCAGATTCAAGGACTTATGGAACGAGTGGAGAATACGAGGTTAGATCTTATACAAGCCCAAAAAATCGAAGAGAAATTAAAGATGGAAAACAAAAACCTGCGCAGACAATTACGCGAGTCCCAAGATGAGAATAACGATAATTCCTCCGCAACGGACGTCATGCGATATCAGCGCCAAGTAGATGAATTGAAACGTGAGGTCATGAGATTGAAAACAAAACCAGAAAGTAAACAACCTGCTGACGATGAACGCTTAAGAAAGCAACCTACTGACGATTTGAGAAAACAGTTGCAAGTGTCACAAGCGCAAAATACGGCATTGAGGTCTGCGCTTGAGATGAACAAGAACGTTGAAAATACTCCGGCGAATCCCCATCGGGATTTGAAATCAAAATTACAAGAACGAACTAAAGAACTTGTTGCAACCCAAACAAAACTGGAACAAGCCAAACGACTCCTCGATAAAAAAACTAAACCAGATGAGTCATTGCTGCTGCAAGAAGAGCGAAAGAAAAACGCCGAGTTGCGCAGAATCGTACAAGTAGAAAACAAAATAGAAATACAGCACTTGACTTTCGAAGTGGAAACTACAAAGAACCGAGCTTTGGAATTGGAGGAAGAATTGGACGCTATTAAATCAAGAAGAAAAGGGGTTTCCATCGAAGACGAATTACGAGGACAGCTTGCCAATGTTCGGATTGAAAAAAGTGACTTGGAAGCAGAACTTCTTGACAGAGAAAACACAATCATTGAGCTTCGATTTAATCAAGAATTCAATCAGGCCATTGACATTCAACCAGCAACGATCGTCCAGAAGCCGCGGGTCTTAAACCGAGAAAGAGATTTAGAGAATGTCGTTGAAGCAATGAAAAAGGTTGTTACCAAGTTGAAGTCTGAAAATGAAAGGTTGAAGCGATCCACGAATTTGAATACGAAATACACTGATGCAACCAAAAAAGTCAAGATATTACAATTAGAGAATGCCCAACTTCAAACAGCGAACGAGGCATTGAACAAGCGGCTTCAAGGGGCAGCAGAAGCTTCAGGGAAAGTTATCCGTCTTGAAGATGCATTGCGGTCAACCAAAAGGCAGCTGAAAGAGAAGGAAATAGTACTAGGAAGGGATCAATCGAGACTGAAAGTTATATCGGATGAAAATGCTGCATTATTACAGGAGGTGGAACAAGCGAACAGAAGAGTGTCAGGGCGAAATAATGACGAGCAACTCAAGGCAGAAAACAAACGTCTTCTTAACGAGCTAAATGCATTCGACCTGGATTTTTTCGAGGAGATTGAAGATCTCAAGTACCGATATCAGCAAGCCATCGAAGAAAATCGAATTTTGAAGCAGCAACTTTAAAAAATTATTTTAATTGGAGACCTAGTAGAATTCCATTGACCACTCGATCTTGGTTGAGGGTGTAAAAGTGGAGGCCTTTGACTCCATTCTCCAGCAATTTGTTGCAAGTATCAATTCCAAATTGAATACCATACTCTTGAACTGCATCAGCATCATCTTTAATGGCCTCCAAATCAAGACCCAATTTCTCAGGAACTCGAGTTTTACAAAAACCCATCATCCGCTTGAAACCACCGTAGGATGTGATGCACATAATCCCAGGGATAATTGGGACATTGATACCAGCTTGATTGCATTTCTTAACAAAGGTTAAAAACACATCCACGTCGTAAAACATTTGCGTAACAATCATTTGAGCACCTGCTTGTACTTTTAGCAAGAGATATGCAATTTCAGCCTCAAAATCACTATCATTACAAACATGAATAGATCCATCGTCCATTTTGACACATCGAGATTGTTCAGTTACAGACATGGATTCCTCAAGAATAGGTTTGATAACATTAGGATGTCCTTCCGGGTATCCAGCAACTGTGATCCCAATGTCTTGGTCAATGGTGCGAATGTATTTGACCAAATCTAAGGCACATGAAAATCCAGTTTCAACTGTTTCGAAGTCGGTTTGTCCCACTGGAGGGTCTCCTCTCAAAGCAAGAATACTTGCAATGCCATTCTCTTTGCAATATTTCAGAGCATGGTCTATCTTATCACGAGGCATATTTGTGCATGTAAGATGCATATTACTTGGGGTCTTAAATCGAACTTGCGCCTGATGAGACAGTTCCAAGGTCAAGTCACTGGTAGACCCTCCAGCTCCCCAGGTAAAGTCCAAGTACAGCGGTCGGTGACACTCAACCATGCGTTCAATTCGACCGTAAAGGTTTTCCACACCTGACTCTGTCTTAGGTGGAAAGTATTCAAAAGCAATCCAAGCCCGTTCCCCATGATTCGCAACGAGTGATGAGACAGGTTCCATCACGTACGTCGTTTATCCAACAACGAGGGGGGCTATCATAAAACTATGTTTTTTGAACGATTTGTCAGTTTTTTTTAACAAACAGAAGATGTTTTTTTCAATTAAATAATACCAGGTACCGGTAGATTAAAACGGAGTATATTCCTGGGTTGTTCTCATTTGTTCCGCTCTTTGTTTCTGTGAGATACACTTGGTGCCAATTTCATCTACTTGTTTTTCCCAGTCATCGATTTCAACGTGTCCGAGACGCTGCTTAATGGCACGTTGCTTGGCTTCATTGAGAGAATGAACCCACCTATCACGCTCATCACAATTATCCACAGAAACCAACACCGACTTGGACAAACTGGATACTGCAAACGCATATTGTAATATCTCCCCAAGGTCGTCTTCGGTTTTATCAACTATTTCAATCTTGCAGTTTTCGATATCAATAGGGACTCCTTTGGACTTTCTACTAGATTCGCTAGCATACCTAAACAGGTATTTCCCTCTTAGAATCAAATACCTTCGTTTGTTCACACACCCGAAGCATGGCATGACCTTGGAGCGAAAGGTTCGTTTCATGACATATCCTTGTTAAAAGTGTGAGAACCCGTTAACATATTCATAGAACACATACCTTGAAGAGAATTGTGACCGTCCTCATTGAGTCCCCATCGATCTTCAAGTCCAATGGCATCATCATCTGAGACCAACATTGGATTGAAAAAATTCGATTTTTGGGACGTTTCACCAATCCCATAGAAAACAATCATTTAACGATAAAATCACCGTTAAAACAACGGTTGTTATTCTTATTCCCCCTCCTCGTCTCCACCAGTCACTGACGCCACTCCTCGCGGATATGAAGCGAAAAGCACCTCAAGTCCAGCTACCTGAGGACCTCCCTACGGTGGAGATGGTGCTCGAGGACCGCCATCGTTATGAAGGTCCCACTGATGAAAGCAACTGGGTGATCCCTGGTCATCTGTTGGTGGGTGCTTATCCTGCTGACGTCGACAATCAAGTTCACAAAGCAGTTCTAAAAAGCATTTTAGCCTGCGGAATAAATACTTTTGTTTGTCTCCAAAAGGAATACGATCACACTTCATGTAACCCTGACGACTGGCGCAACGGGACCAAAATTAGACCTTACATTGAAGACGCACACACAATTTGTGAGACCGAAACCATGACTCCCCCTGATAACTTGTCTTTCATTCATGTTCCTATTGCAGATTGTGATGTCACTTCAGATTCAATAGTTTCTCAAGTGGCAGAAGAGCTATGTTGGAAACTACTCGCAGGGGATGTGTTGTATATTCACTGTTGGGGGGGTCACGGACGTACAGGCACTTTCGTAGCCGTGATTTTAGGAATGTTGTACAAGTTAAGTAAGGTGGAAGCCTTGAAACGGACTCAACTATATCATGACCTTCGAAAGATTCCACTTGATGTTCCGTCGCCTCAAACGTTTTCTCAACGCATGCAAGTCCTTCGAATTCTCGATGGCGTTAAAAACAAACCTCCGCTACGAGAAATCGAACACAAGGTCGCTTCCAAGAAGGAAATCATACACAAGTTTAGCCTTCCAATCAACGACCAGAGAATTCTTTTTCGAAATAACTGTTCGGTTGTCCCATCCGAATTAAAAAAGCGAAAATCAAACTTGTCACTGAAGCCCCACGTGGAACTACAAGAAAACCAATCTCACATAAACAACCAATGTAAATAAATCAAATATCACATATACGCGATGGCGTTTTCATGAGCAATCGAGGTTTTCTTGGCTGATATTCGGCATTACAAGAACCCCATTTATTTACATTCCAAGTAGTTTCAAACAAATCACAAAACCAATCCCTCTGGACGGTGAATGGATTGAATTGATAACTTTTTGAACTCGATCGTTTTGCACCTTCGTTAGTCGCATGAAGTGCACACATCAGCGCCTCGGATACACTTGGCATTAAATCCCTATGAAAATACTTTGTGAAGGCCAAAAGATACCCGAGTGTTTCAACGAAATTGTTTTGAATATCCTCGTAAAACAATGTTAATACAAGCAAACCTTTGCCGAAGTTAACAGCCCTGTAATCCAGACTGAAGGAAGAACGCATATCTCGAACCAATGACACATTTAAATATCTATTGCCATTGCCTTCATGAACAAACGAGGATTTCTTGTCGAAGTCATATCCATTCAATCCTTCCCAAAATTTGATCAAGTTGTGATATGATTTTGCCATACCTCGCGCACGAGATTGCCCTTTCTCCCTCAGAAATTCATCTGACGCAGTTCCTTTGTGATTCTGCTGGGAACCTTGCCGATTCAATTCGGAAAGAATAGAATCAAACGGAGATCGAACGACTTGAATAGCCCCCTTGAAGTGCTGAAGATTGCCGACAACAAAATTCCCTTGCCACAAGGGAAAGTGAGTTTTAACAAATGAAGTGGTCTTTGAAAGGGCAGGCTCCATCTCGCCTTTCATATTTTGAAACTTATACAATTTCTTGTCGTTATAAAAAGACCCCGTGTAAAAACCTAACGCAGACTCAAGAGCATGCCTTATCCACGTATTACCAGACCCAGGGAAGGAAACAAGGAGAATCTTGGGAATATTGTCCTGCGGGGAATAGAGTTTCTTTTCATAGTTTTTAGCGGCACAATATTTAGGGATGCAAGTCATCTTTTCTAATTCTTCCAACGCCAGTTCTGTCGTTGTTTGAATATACTTTTGAATACTTGATCTGTCCCCGACATAAATCGTAGTTTGAAACCAGGTGGACTCGAAATCAGATCTCTTGGCAGAAAAGCCATCCTTCTTATTCGTTGAAACGTTCCAACTGCCGATGTTCGATGCAGTCTTCATAGGGGAGATATCATCCTTTGAAATTGTAGGTTGAGATGTGGATGGGGATACAGTCACAGGAAAACGTGTAGGTGTAACTGTAGGACTACTTGCTGTCGCACTAGAACTACTTGTTGTTGCACTAGGGCTACTTGTTGTGGCGGTGGCAACTGTGGTCGTTGCAACATTTGTTGGGGCCATTGACAAAACAACCTCATCATAAAAATCAGCTGGGTCTTCATCACTAACATTCTCATATATGTCAGGTGCGGCAAC
>Ga0105053_10007922_pt1 | contig 13987 bp, 12 predicted proteins | sample BON01_FD_78093 | JGI IMG/M metagenome (GOLD analysis project Ga0105053, IMG submission 78093) | Freshwater microbial communities from Lake Bonney liftoff mats and glacier meltwater in Antarctica - BON-01 | ecosystem: Environmental > Aquatic > Freshwater > Ice > Glacier meltwater | place: Lake...
CAATCTATGTATTCCTTTCCCTCTTGAGAAACGGCGACGCCCCGCCACAAACAGTTGACTCTGCTGCTGTCTGCCTGCCCGGCCCCACCCCCCCCCCCCCCCCCTTCCCTCCTCCAACAAAAACGAACCATCCTTCTCCCAACCCCCACACACACCAGGCGCCGGCCGCGCCGCCGACCTCACCTACTGGGAGGGCGCCGCGCGCCTGATCGCCAGCGTCTCGACCTCGTCGAAGATCGTCGTCGAGAAATCGACTGTGCCCGTGAAGACCGCCGAGGCCATCGCAAAGGTGCTCAAGCGCAACTGCGCGACCGAGGGCGTCGCCTTTGAGATCCTCTCCAACCCCGAGTTCCTCGCCGAGGGCACGGCCATGGCCGACCTCCAGGAGCCCGACCGCGTGCTGATCGGCGGGTGCCAGGACACGGCCAGCGGCCTGGCGGCGATCGAGGCGCTCAAGCGCGTGTACGCGCACTGGATCCCGGACGAGCGCATCCTGACGAGCAACCTGTGGTCGGCGGAGCTGGCCAAGCTGACGGCCAACGCCATGCTGGCGCAGCGCATCAGCAGGTGCGTGCGGGGTGGGGGGGTGGGGGGGGGAGAAAAAGGGGGGGTGGGCTTTTGCGCCCGAGCGAGAGAACGCGCGGTCGCGAGGGCGACGTTGGCTGACGCTCTCGTTCTTCTGTGTCTTGCATTGCAGGGGCCCCGCCCTAACCATACCCCCCCGCCACCGCCCATGTCCTGCCTCCCCTCCTCCAACACCCTCAACGCAAAAACGCGACACCAAAACACAACCTAAAAACGACAAAAAAACAAAAACTACAACGCAAAAAAAAAAAAACGCGCGCGCGCGCGCAGCGTCAACGCCATCTCGGCGCTCTGCGAGGCGACGGGCGCCGACGTGCAGCAGGTGGCGTTCGCCATCGGCACGGACAGCCGCATCGGGCCCAAGTTCCTGAACGCGAGCGTGGGCTTTGGCGGGTCGTGCTTCCAGAAGGTGAGACAGAGAGAGAGAGAGAGGAGGGGGGCGATTTGTGCGGGGCGAGAGACGGGGGGCCCTGTTTGTTTTGCGGCGGGCGCTCCAACAGACACAAACGCTAATGATCAACGGGGAAAAAACAAAACTCGCTCCGAAAAACAAACCATCCAAACCTCCCTTGCAGGACATCCTCAACCTGTGCTACGTGTGCGACTCCCTCGGCCTGAAGGAGTGCTCGGCCTACTGGTTCCAGGTCATCGCGATGAACGACTACCAGAAGGCGCGCTTCGTGGAGCGGGGTGCGTGAGGGTCGTTCCTCTATTTGCTTTTCTTCTCTCGTCTGCGCCGGCGTCGCCTTCTTGTTTGCGCCGCCGTCTTTTCGTGTGTGTTTTTGTTTTTTGTTTTGGCGTGCTTCAACTCAGAGGGTTCGGGCGCCCCGCGCGCCGCACCATCGGGCGTCCCTTCCACTCGAAGTGAATCCCGTCGCTGCCTGTGTGTGCCGCGCGAACGAAGGGAGAAGGAGGCCGTTTGACCCAGTTGAGAGAAGGCCCCCCCCCGCCCCGCCGCGACCGCCCGCGCTCACACACAGGGAAAAAACACGGCACGCCCGAAACCTCGCCAAAACCAAAATCCAAAACAAAAACAGTCATCGGCGCCATGTTCAACACCGTCAAGCAGAAGCGCATCGCCGTCCTCGGCTTCGCCTTCAAGAAGGACACGGGCGACACGCGCGAGACCCCCGCCATCGACGTGTGCCGCGGCCTGCTCGCCGACGGAGCGTGAGTCTCTCTATTTTCCCTCTGTCTTTCCGTCCTTCCCCCGCCGCCCGAAACCTGACCGCGCGACGCAAGCGCGCCCCCGTCCTTTCTGTCTCTCCCTCCATCCTCTCCCCTCGCCCGGTTTTCCCCCTCTCAACCCACGATCAACCAAAACCCCTTGAAAAACAAAAAACGAACAAACAACAACAAAACCAGCCGCCTCGCCGTGTACGACCCAAAAGTGCCGGCGCTGCAGGTCTTCCGCGACCTGTCGGCGCCCAAGTTTGCGTGGGACCGCCCCTACGGCTGGGCCAAGAGCGAGTCGCACATCCTCGAGTCGGTGCAGGTGGTCCAGGACCCCTACGAGGCGGCCGAGGGGGCGCACGCGGTGTGCGTCATGACCGAGTGGGACGAGTTCAAGCACTACGACTGGGCGCGCATGTACGGCACGATGATGAAGCCGGCGTTTGTGTTTGACGGGCGCAACCTGCTCGACCACAAGGCGCTGCGGGCGATCGGGTTCGTGGTCTACAGCATCGGCAAGCCGCTCGACCCCTTCTTGAAGAACGAGTGATATGGTACCGATGGAGCGGGTGCTGCGTGCTGCTCGTCCGCGACAAAAAAGAGGGGGCGGGGGTCGGTCGGTCGGTCGGCGGTTCCGGCAAGAGCGGTGGCGCTGCGTCCTTCCTGTTTAGCGCGGGGCGGCGCAGAGCGCCGGGCGGCAGCACGCCCCCCGCGTTCTTTTCCCCGTTCGCTCCTTTCCTCCCCCTCTCAGCTGTATTTCATACCATGAACGTATCCCTCCAGCGCGGATACCGGCAGTCACACAAACTAGCGAAACGCGTCCCCACCTAAGAAATGCAATTCGACGAAACGACACCCGACGCAAGAAAAGGGAGCACAAACAAAACGCGCGCCGCCTCGCGCCCCGCCGTCGCTCTTGCGCCAAGCCGCCGCCGCCGCCGCCGCCGCCGCCGCCTCACCAAGGGCCTCATCGCCGGTCAGTCGCCCCTCACCCTCCTGTCCGGCAGCGTCCCGAACAGCGCGTCCACCCCTGGCGCCGTGAACGCCAGCCAGTGCAGCGGCGTCAGCGGCGGCGGCGGCGGCGGCGGCGGCGGCGGCGGCGGCCGTCGCGGCCGTCGCCGAGCCCGGCGATCCTCCGATGTCCCCTCACGCCGCGGCGGCCGCGGCGGCCAGCCATGATGACCGGCGGCGGCGGCGGGGCCCCACGTGCCCGGCACGGCTCCCGACCCCCGCCCTTGGCCGCCCTTGGCCGGCCTTGGCCGCAGAGGGCAGCGCGTTTTGCTTGCGGCGTCGGCGTCACCGGCGGACGCCAAAAGAAGCGCCGGTCGGTATCAGCGAGCCAATGCCACACCACAAGACTTTTTCCCCCCAGGCGCGCACTCATACGTCAACACTACCCACCGAGACCCCCGCGAACTCACGGCCGGCGCGCGCGCAATCGCCGCCGCAAGACCACTTGCCAAGAGACGCGAGCCGCAAGACGCTTCCGCCGGGGGAGAGAACACTCCATCCATCATGCCGGAACGCCCGCCGGAGGGCGCCGCGGACCGCAGCACGGGACCTTGCCATCCTCCTCGCATCCGACTCCGGCCGCGGCGGCCTCGGGGCCGACGAGCGCGCTTGACTGTTTTCGTGTGTTTGACCCCCAAACAAGGCCCCTCACCCATGGTTGTCGGGTCGCGAAGACCACGCCTAGTGCTCAAATTGGGTGGCAGTGCCATCGGTACAGGCGAAAGAAAATGTTGGAATGGGGGATTGGAAAGCGAGTTTTCAAGAGAGCCGCCGCCAACCCCCTGGCGCCGCGCCCCTCGCTGCCGCTGCTGGCCGACTGCGGCGCCGTGATCGCCGGAAACAGCGCGGCCAGCGACTACGACGGCGGCGACGACGGCGACGAAGGCGATGGCGCGCGCGTCTTGCTCGAGTACCTGTGCGAGCGTTACCGCGCGGTGGGAACTCCCTTGCTGCCCAGCAACGCGGGCGCGGCCTCCGCCTGCCCCGGGGCAGCGACGTCCTTGCGGCCAGCGACGCCGCCGACAAGGGCGCCGACAAGGGCGCCGGCGGCATCGGCAACCTCCCCGCGAGCGGCAACGAGCTCGCCCTCATGCGCGCGGTCGCGGCCGCCGCCGCCGGACAGGGCACCGCCCCCAACGCCCCCGCTTTGTGCGGCGCGGTGAGGCTATGGCAGGCGGTCCGCACCGGCGAGGACCGAGCTTACGGGGCGGCAATTACGCTGCCCGCCCTGCCCGGACCGCTCGCGTCGCCGCCTCCCGGCGGTGACGCGATGCCGCCGGCCTACGCAGCAGAGGAGGACGGCCAGGCGGCCAGCGCCGGGCGCGCCGCCGCCGCCGCGTGGCGCGCGCTCGTTGCCGTGCACGACGCGGTGGTGGGCGAGGAGGCCCCCCCGCCGCCGGACTCCTGGCAGGCGCAAGTGCTCGACGCGACGGCGAACCTGGCCGCAAAGGCGGCGGCGGGCGAGGGCGCGCGCGTGCGCGGGCTGGGCTCGAGCGTGCTCCACTGCGGCGCGCCCGTCCGAGGCGGCGGCGGCGGCGGCGGAGGAGGCCCGCAGGCCCTCTGCGCGCTCGCGCTCGGGGCGTTTGTGCAGTTCACCGGCCCTCTCGTCCAGGCCCTCAAACGCGACGACTTCCCGATCGACATGCTGCACGACGGGATAGCGGAGTCGGCCCGGGCGCGCTGGCCCCCCCCGCGCTATTTGGAGCGCTGGCCGCGGGCGCGCTGGCCCCCCGCGCGCGCTATTTGGAGCGCTGGCCGCGGGCGCGCGGCCCCCCCCCCGCGCTATTTGGGGCGCTGGCCGCGGGCGCGCTGGCCGGGCGTGCCGCCGCCGCTTCGCAACTGGCTCGCGCGCTCGCTCGCGGCGGCCCCTACATTTCATTCCACAGACGTATCCCTGCGCAGATACCGCTAATCACACAACCTAGCCCGAAACGACGCGTCCCCACCTTGACGATGCAAATCCGATGAAACGACACCCCGACACGGGGGGAAATGAGAAAACAAAACGCGCGCCGCCTCACGCCCCGCCGTCGCTCTTGCGCCAAGCCGCCGCCGCCCGCCTCGCCATGGGCGTCATCGCCGGCCAGCCCCCCCCCGCCCTCCTGTCCGGCAGCGTCCCGAACAGCGCGTCCACCCCTGGCGCCGTGAACGCCAGCCAGTGCGCCTCCGAGCGGCAGTGGTGCAAGAGGTGGTGCCGCCGCACCGCCCGCAGCCACCGCGCCGGCCACGCGCGCCCGGCCGGCGCGTATCGGGTGTGCGCGGCAAAGTGCGCAAACTCGTACAGCAGGCCCGAGGCCCAGTAAGAGGAGAGCACCGAGGGGAGGAAAGGGCTGGACAGGCCGCCGCCGCCCCCGCCCCCGCCAGCGCCGCCGCCGCTGCCGAGCAGCCAGAATGCCAGGCACCAGCCCGCGCCCGTGGCGCCCATGAACGCGGCGATCAAGGGGCCGCCGTCGACGCTCACGTGCAGGTAGGGCCTGGCGTGGTGCTCGGCGTGGGTCGCGCGAAGCGCCTCGCGCAGGGGGCCCAGCCGCCGCCGCCTTCCCTCCTCCTCGTGCTCGTCTTCGCCCAACAACGGATGCAGCAGGTGGCAATGTATGAGCCACTCGCACACGCACCAGAGGGCGACGGCCGCGAGGCACAAGCCGATCTCTTGGGGAACAAAGGGCTCGGCCGCCGCGCGGGAGAGCCGGGCGGCGGCGGGCAGCGCGATGGCGGCCGTCGCGCCCAGGATGGCCGGCTGCGAAAAAAACGTGCTCAGGAGGCCCGGGAGGGTCGAAGGCACACCGTCCTGATCGGGTGGGTGTTGCGGCGGTGGTTGTTGCTGCTCTTGCTGCTGCTCCGCCGCGGCGCCGTCCCGCTTTTGGGCGGCCGCGCCAGGTGGCGGCATCTCGGGGGCAGAGGCGTCGGCCCGCCCGGCGGCGGCGGCGGCGGCGGCGCACAACGGTGCGCGAGGCGCCAGGCGCGGCGCCATCGTACTCGGCCGCGAGGCGCCGACCCTGGCGACCCGCCGCAGCCCCAGCATCCAAGCGCAGGGGCGACTTGGGGGGGCGATTGGAAAGGGGAGAGAGGGGGGGAGGCGGACTGGAAAATTACAAGTGGTTTTTCGTTCGTGGGTGTTCGTTCAGGGGCGGACGCGCGGCGTCCTAATCGATCGAGCCAGGACTTGAATTCGTGCGATGAGGACAGGGCGCGAGTACCAGCTGTCGGTCGCGTGAGCGCAGCGAGTTGTGGATGGCGATGGCAAGGGAGTTCGCGGACCGTCGCGGTCGTCGTGCTTGGACGAGTGACGCGACACGCCGAGTCGAACGGCGTCTTCCAATTTTGCCAAGCGCTTTCCGGGAAGATTCGGCACCTGGAGGCGGCCCACAGGTGGGTCCCGCGCTTTCCGTCGCCCCGTCCATACCACCGCACACACACAGCGACCTTGAGCCCGTCTTGCTGCACGTCTGACTGCACGCCTCCATTCGCAACCGCGGCCGACGCGCGGCATCCCCTCCCCCTCTCTGTCTCTCGTTTTTTTCCCGAAACGCCGGAGATGGATGCTGCTCAGGCGTTCGGCGCCGTGTCCGATGTGAGCTTCCGCTGTCGGATGCCGGCAATCCACAGTCGATCCCGCACCCCGATATGACGCGTCCACTCCTGCGAACGACAGAGACGACGACGCCCCGACGACGCCGCCGCCCGCCCGACGACGCCGCCCGCCCGCTCGCGCCCCTTCAGCTCAACCCCCCCCGACCAACGCCCCCACACAAACAAAAACCAAACAGGCCTACGCCAGGTACCGCCCGACCTACCCGCCCTCCCTCTTCACTGCCATCCTCGACCACAACCCGGAGCTCCAAGCGACGGGCCAGCGCCTCGTCGCCGTCGACGTCGCCTGCGGCAGCGGCCAGGCCTCGCTGCCGCTCGCCGCGCTGTTCCGCCGCGTCGTCGCCTTGGACTCGAGCCGCGAGCAGCTGGCCGCCGCGCGCGCGCGCCTCGCCCGTCACGCCGCCGCCTCGCCCGGGGCGCAGGGGGCCGAGGCGGCCGCGCGCGTCGAGCTTTTGGCGGCCGACGCGCACGCCACGGGCCTGCCCGGGGGAGAGGCCGACCTGGTCGCCGTGGCGCAGGCGCTGCACTGGCTGGACGTGCCCGCGTTCGCGCGCGAGGCGGCGCGCCTGCTGCGCCCGACGGGCAGCTTGGCGGCGTGGACCTACGGCCTGGCGGTGGTCGCGAGCGTCGCGGGGGGCGGCGGCGGCGGCGGCGAAGGCGCCCGCCCGTCGACGCCGCGCGAGGGCGAGGGCGAGGGCGAGCGCGCGGGGCTCCCGCCGCCGCCGCCGCTGTCCGCCGGCGCGGGCGCGGCCGAGGCGGCCGACGCGGCGCTCCGACGGACGTACGAGTCGCTGGCCGTGTTCTGGGACGCGCGCCGCCTGCACGTGGACGACGGTTACGCCCGGTTGGTCCCCCTCCTCTCGGGCGGCGCAGGCGGCGGCGGCGGCGAGGGGGGCGGGGCGGGCGGCGAGGGCGGCGAGGGGGAGGGCGCGCCGCCGCCGCCGCCGCCGCCCTTCTTCGGACGCGTCGAGACGCGCACGCTGGAGATGCGCGCGTGGCGCGGCGTGGACGAGCTCGTGGGCTACGTGGCATCTTGGAGCGGCGTCGAGCGCAAGCGCGAGGCCGGGCGGGGGCGCCGGGCGGCGGCGGCGGCGGCGGCGGCCGAGGCGCGGCAGGCGCGGCGGCAGGCGCGGGCGCAGGGTCGGGAGGACGAGGAGGAGGAGGGGCAGGAGGACGAGCAAGACGGGAAGGAGCAAGAGGAGGACGAGGAGGAGGAGGACCCGGTCGCCCTCTTCCGGCGCGAGCTGCTCGCGGCGCTGGACGGCGCCGAGGACGCGTCGCTCGAGCTCGTCACGCCCGTCACGCTGGTGCTGGCGAGCGAACCGTTGCGCGCAGCGGGCGGGACGACGGCCGCTTGAGGCGCACGGCGGCACGGCGCGCGAGGGAAGAGAGACCCGCAAGCGGCTGCGGCGCAGCCCCTCTTTGTTGCGGTCGTCGTATCGATTTGCGCGCCGTGGCGCGTCCCCCCTATTCTTACACGTGTTTCGATCGCAAGCCAACTAGAAACAACAAAAATAACAGCGAAACGGGACTCTTCTCACTCGCCGCCGCCGCCGCCGCCGCTGCCGCCGCTGCCGCAGTCAAAGGCCGAGCCGCCGCCGCAGCGCGTCGCGCTCCGCCTCGGCCAGCCTCAGGGCGGCCTCGTGCCCCTCCCGCTCGCGCTCCAGGCGGCTGATGGCGCCGCCCTGCTGCGCGCAGACCTCCTCGAGCTCGGCCGCCCGCTCGGCGGCGGCGGCCGACGCCGCCCGCGCGCGCCCGGCCTCGCGCTCGGCGGCCGCGGCGCGCGCGCGCTCGTCGGCGAGGGCGGCCTCGAGCGCCTCGCCGCGCTCGAGCAGCGCGAGGCGCTCCTGCTCGGCAAACTCGCGCAGCTCGTCCGCCTCGGCTGCCTCGCGCCGGACCACCGTGCGCAGCCGCTCGACCCGAGCCGCCTTGTCCGCCGCCTCGGCGCGCGCGCGCGCGAGCAGCAGGAGGGCGGCCTGCCCTGCGTTGCCGCCGCCGCCTGCTGCTGCAGCTGCTGCTGTGAGTTTGCGCTGGCCGGCCCCGCCCCGGCCCGCGGCCTCGGCAGATGAAGCGGCAGCGACGGCGGCGGCGGCCACTTGCGCGCGCAGCGAGGCCACCTCGGCAGCCAGGGCGTCGGCGTCGGCCGAGCGCTCGGCCGCGCGGCGCTCCCACCGGCGGGCGGCGGCGGCCTCCTCCAGGAGCTGGGCGCGCAGAACGCTGGCGCCCCCGCCGCCGCCGCCGCCATTTTGCGCGCCGTCTCGCCGCTTAAGCGGGTCCGGCGTCGACAGCAGCAGGCTCTTGAGCACGGGGCCGCTGCCGAGCGCGACGATGCGCTCCTCGCCGGCGTCGGTGCTGCCGGCGGGCGGCGGCGGCGCGTTTTCGCCGTTGTCGCCGTCGTCGCCGTACGCCTTGCCGTTGCGCTTGCCGTCCGCGCTCGTGCGCGCGGCTTCCGCGGCGGCCGCGGCTTCGGCAGCCGCCGCCGCCGCGACGTCGAGCCGGCTGAGGGCCGCGGCGAGCACGTCCATGGTTCTTCCTGTTGTTGCTTTTGTCGCGGGATGAAGAGAGAGCGGGTGCGGGAGGGGTTGGAAGTTTGTTCGCCCGCGTGCCCCACGTGCGCACGGCAAAAGGGGTCGGCTTGTCGTTGGCTGGGCTCGTGTTTGTGCGAGTGCTGGGCGCAAAGGGCGACTTGCGGCGACCGCAGCAGAGACAGAATAACAAAAAGCCGCACTTCCGCGCGACAGCCCCCGCCTGTTCGCTTTTCGAAACCCCTCCCCCCAACCTCCCTCTCTCCGCCTTTTCCAACCATGTCCGAAACCCAACTCCCTCACTCCCCCTTTTCCAACCATGTCCGAAACTCGGGGAACCGCCGGTCAAAGTCCGCGCTCCCCCGGACCGCCTCGAGCAGCCCCACCGCCTCGGCCGCGGCGCCGCTTCGACCCTCCCGGGCGCGGTCGGACGCCAAAAACGCCACCCGGGCCATTTGGTCGTGGCGGCACGAGAGGCACGCGGCCACGTCGCGGGCGCCGAATCTTTCCTCGACCTCGCGGCGCCAGTCCGGGCGCCTCCACGCGGCCGTCTGGAGCCCCTGCCAGCGGGAGACGACGTCCGCGGGGGCGCGGGCGCCCAGGAGGAGGAGACACTCGAGCGCAAAGGCGCGGGGGCCGCCGGGGGCGGCGCGGGCGGCGGCGAGCGGCAGCGCGCTCTTGTTCCCCGTCGTTGCTGCGCCGGGAGCTTGCTCCGGCAGCGGCGGCGGCGGCAGCATGAGGCCGCACATCGCCTCGGACCACTCGGACAGCCGCTGCGGCGCGCACATGAGCAATTCGGCGCATCCTTGAATTCCCTGGGGGACGAGCGGCGGCTGTGGCGGCGGCGGTGGCGACGGCGCGGAAGAGGGGGGCGACGCCGCTGAAAGCGCCGCCCAACGGAGGCTGTCGTTGCCGCCGCCGGCCGACAACGCCAGAGCCGCGAGCGCGGGCGCCTCCATCCCCCCCGCGCGCGCCAGCGCCACGACGCGCGAGCGCAGCACGGCCTCCCCGACGTCGAGCAGCAGCGGCCGGGCGAGGGCCAGCATCCGCGCCGCGCGCGCGGCCTCGGGCGCCGGCGGCAGGGCGCCGCCGCCGGGCGGCGCGAGCGCGCGCGCTAGACGCGCGACTTTCGCGGCGACCTCGGCCGCGGGCTGCGACAAGAGCGCGGCCGCGCGGGGCGGGAACTCGCGCGCCCAGGCGCGGAACGCGCGCTCGGGCGAGTAGGCGGGCTCGCCGCCGCCTCCGCCTCCGCCGCCGCCGTCTCCTGTGGGCTCTAGCGGCGGCGGCGGCGGCAGCAGCAAGCGGGCCAGGGCGCGCACGCGACCGCGCAGGCCTGCCTCCGCTCCTTCCCCCGCTGGGTCCCCCGCTCGTGCCGTCCCAGCCTCCCCGCCGTCGGCCTCCTGACCGTCCTCGCCGCCGCCGTCGTCCGGCAACAGCGCCAGCAGCGGCGGGAACGCCCGGCCGTAGGCGCCGACGTCGGTCGCCCGCGGGGCCCCCAGCACCCTCCCGAGGCCCTCGACCGCCCGCCTCGCGCGCCCCGGGTCCGTGAGCAGGCGCGGCGCGAGGGCCACCACCCTGAGCAGGTGCCGCCGCTCGAGCCCGAGCACCGCCCCGAGCGCGTCGAGCGTGGCGGCCAGGGCCGCGGGCTCAAACGCCGCCAGCCCAGGCGCGCGCGCGTCGAGGGCGGCGAGGGCCGCGTCGTCGCGGACGCCGCCGAGGAGCTCGCGCAGGGCGCGCCGGCGGCGGGCGTCGGGGTCATCGTCGTCGCCGTCGTCGTCGTTCCCGTCGTCGTCGTCGTCGTCACCGTCGTCCTTTTGCCAGGGCGAGAGGAGCGCGCGATCGGGAGCGTCGGCGCTCGTCGGCGGCGGCGGCGGCGGTGGCGCCCACGGCGGCGCTGGCCGGCGCGTCGCCTGGAGCGCGCGCTGCCACAAGCGGTTGCGCAGCCACAGACGGGACGGCAGAGATGATGTCGGTCGCGACGGCGCGGCGCTCGCGAAAGCGGGCGCGCCACGCAGCGCTTCCATGATTGATTGATCCCGGGACGGGAGAAAGGGAGAGAGAGAGAGAGGAAGGAGGGCAGGTCTGCTCCCGTTCGTGGCGGCGCGCGTGGCCGTCTGTTGCGCCAGCGCGCGTGTGTTTGGCAGTACAGCTTCCAATGTGGGGGGCGGGCAAATACCACAGCGTAGGCTTCTTGTATTTCAGGCGCCCGCGCGCGCGCTGGCGCCGCCGTGTCCCCGCCTCGCTCGCTCGCCGCCTCGGCCGAGCGCGGACGAAGAGGCGGATTGGCAGCCCCCCCTTCTTTCTCCTCCTTGTCGCTCACGTACTAAGGATTATTGCATCGATAATAAGCGCGTTGTTGTTTAGGGCAGGCGATGGGTGGGAGAGAGCCGCAAAGTGGGAGGGGCGCAGGCCCCTCCCCGGCGGTTCGCGCCGCGCCGCATTTCGGCGGGGCAGGTCGAAGGAGTAGAAAAAAAAAAGGGCGGGGGCGAACGCGCCTCGCTCGACGGAGCGCCCCTCGAGCGAAGGAAAAAAAAAAGGTTATCATTGGGTTTGTACGTAGAAAGAAAAATAAAAGGGAAGGGCCAGTGGGCCCGGACGCCGATGGGGCCCGGCCCCTTAGTACGCCTTCCTTCAAAACCGCGGGATCGACACGATCGCCGCGCTCCCGGGGGGCATGTAGACGCGCCAGGCCGCCTCGCCGCCGCCGTTTCCGCCGCCGCCGCCGTTCGCGCCCGCCGCCGCCACGGGCCGCACGCTCTCCGTCGCGGGCGTGCCTCGGACCACCCCGCCGATGTCCAGCCACGTGCCCCCCAGGGTCATGGCGTCCGGCTCCCGGACGTTGAGCGGGCTCGACCCCTGCGCCACCATGCGCGTCACCGTCGCCGCGGGCAGCGAGCCTAGCGCCTTGCCGTTGGAGGGCAAGCGGAGGCCGACGGTGCCGCCGCGCGCGCCGTCCTTGTTGATCAAAACGACGCGCACGCTCCCCGACGCCCGCTCGGACAGCGGGTACACCTTGAGGCTGCCGGGCAGGCCGGCGGTCGCCGCCGTGCGGATGAAGCGCGAGCCGGACCCGACCGCCTGCCCGAACGCCAGGTAGCCGTAGTAGGGGGGTTTGACGAGCGGCGGGTTTAGTTTGCCCGTGCCGCGCTCGGTCCAGCGGAGGATGCCCGTGTAGAGGTTCTGCCCCGCGCCCTGGTGAAAGTTGATTCCGCTCCCGCCCGCGGCCGCCACCTCGAGCGACGCGTCGAGCGTCCACAGCGCCGCCGCGAACACGTTGGACACCCCGTCCCGCCCGCTGTTGCTGATGGTGTTGGCCTCGGCCACGCGCAGCGGCTTGCCGTGCTTGCTGGCGACCTTGACCAGCTCGCGCAGGTTTGCCATCTCTTGCCGCACGGGCGCCTCGTCCATCAGGGTCTCCGCCGTGTTGTACGTCTGGCTCGTGGCCTTGTACCAGTGCACGGTGGCCAGGTCGACCCACCGGCCGTGCGAGTAGAGGAACCAGTCGAGGGTCAGCGGCCGGATGTTGACGTGCCCCCACGCGGGCCCCGCGAATACGCCGAGCTCGCAGGACGAGAGGTCGCTGCCGGCGCCGCCCACGGCGCTGTCCACAGCGCCGCGCGACGGGTCGTCGCACGCCACCTGCGGCACGAACCTGCCCCAGTCCCGGACGAAGCAGCACCGGACGTACTCGTTCCCCCCGCCGTAAAAGTTGGGCTCGTTGCCGATCTCGAACGAGAGGATCGACGCCGCCGGCAGCTCTTGCCGCGCCTTTAAATAGATCGCCCGCGCCAAGGGTCCGTCCATCCTCTCGAGCGGCAGGCCCAGAATGTACTGCGCGCCCGCCTCGCGGTGCAGCTTCGCCAGGGCGTCCCACACGCGCTGCTCGGGGACGGCCGACAGCTTGTCCGTGCTGCCGCCGCCGACGCGCACGACGGCGGGGCCGTTGCCGAAGGAACCCATCCTGCGGACGAGGTCTATGTACTCGGGTCGCGCCGCCAGCTCCTCGACGAAGGGCCACTCGTGCGAGATGCCCATGAAGGACTGGGGGACGTCGCCGTACTGGGTGGCCGGGTCGAGCGTGACGGCGGCGGTCCAGGAGGGCGGGGGGGAGGCGTAGAGCGGGCCGGCGGACGGCGGCGGCGGCGGGGGCGGCCGCCGCGCGGGGGGCGCGGGCGCAGGGGGTTTGCGGGGCGCGGCGGCGGGGGCGGCGGCGGGGGGGCGCGGCGCGGGCGCGGCCGGGGGCGCGGGCGGGCCCCTGGGCGCGATGGGCCGGCCAAAGGGGCCGCGGCGCGGCGGCGGCGGCGGCGGCGCCGACCGGCGGCCGTCGTCGTCGTCGCTCGCGGGCGGCGGCGAGGGGCTGCGGCCAAAACCGAACAAGCCCCCGCCTCGCCGCTGCGGCTGCTGCTGCTGGAGGAGGGCGCGGCCCACCCGCGCGCTGAGCGCTTCCGCCGGCTGGGCGTCGGCCACCGCAAAGTCGAGCGCGGCGAGGGGCCCGGTCATGGCGGCGGCTGCGGCGTCGCTGCCGTGGAGGGCGAGGTGGTGGGGGGCGGCGCCGTCTGCGTCGCCGGCCGATGCTGGGGACGATGGCCGCTCGCGCGCCGCCAGCGCCGCCGACGACGACGGGTCGGCCGCCGCCGCCGCCGCCAGCGCGCCTGTGTTTTTGCGTCGTCGGATGGGGGTGGTGTACCGTCGGATGGGAGGGCGGGGAGGCGTGATTGGGTCGAGGTGAGCGGTGCACCGTCAGATAGGCTCGTGTGAAAAGAGCAAGACACACGATCGGCGCTTCGGCGAGAGGAGGGGCCGTGTGGTTTTTGGCCCTTGTGCCCCCCCTCCCCCCCTCTCTCTCAGCTGTCGTTTGCACGTCCCGATCATCGATCCTCGTCGCGGCACAAGGGCATCGCCGATGCCTGCGACAAGGCCGACCGCCCAACAGATCGCCACCACCGCCATCACACGCACCGCCGCCGAGGGCCAGCAGCGCGAGCAGGACGGCGCGCGCCATTGTCTCTCTCCCCCTTCCGTTGCTTGTTGGGTAGTTGTTGAGTGGTTGCTCTTTTGGGGGGAAGGATGATCGAGGCAAGAAGGGGGGGGGGGGGGGGTCG
>Ga0105053_10007927_pt1 | contig 13981 bp, 9 predicted proteins | sample BON01_FD_78093 | JGI IMG/M metagenome (GOLD analysis project Ga0105053, IMG submission 78093) | Freshwater microbial communities from Lake Bonney liftoff mats and glacier meltwater in Antarctica - BON-01 | ecosystem: Environmental > Aquatic > Freshwater > Ice > Glacier meltwater | place: Lake...
AATGCAAAATTCTGCTCCGAAAGAGCCTTGCGTACCTTGTCTACCGCTGTAAGTTTCTGGGCCGTTTCCTTAGCTTGTAGTTGGCTGTCAAGGAGAGCAGCCTCGCTTTTGGTGAGCAGGGCTAATTTGCACGCGTCTTCTTCTTGCAGATTCATCAGGTTGTGTTGAAGTTGAAGGTTGGCGCCCGAAAGAACATCACACTCCTTTTGTAGTTCTGCGCTTTCCTGCCTCCTCTCTTGATGGTCTCTGCTGAGCTGGTTGTGCTCGACTTGAACTGAATTGCAGCGTTCTCTGCTTTGCTCATTTTGCGATCTGGCATCTCTCAAGTCAGCAGCGATCGTCTCGTTGGTGTTCCGTGTTGTCGTCGAGTTGTCAATCTCTTTCGAGAGGCATTCGCTTAGAAGCTTCATCTTTGTTTCCAGCGTGTGTTTTTCGCACTGCATCTCCTGCGCAACTTCGGCATCATTACCACGAAGCTCCTCGAGCCGATGGATTTCAGCGGATGAATGTAACATCGCCTCTTGCAGTTTGGCAAGCTGGGTCCCAAGCCGAGACATCTCATCGGCACCACTCTGGCACATCCTTATCAATCTGCGCACACTCTCCGCAAGGTTGTGGTCAGCATCTTCAGAGAAGGCTTGGAGGATGAGTAGCACATCGGTAATCTCATGCTGCAATGCTTTTTTGGCGGTGTCTTGATCTGCCTCTCTTTCCAGCCCCTGATCTACCTTTAATCTTTCGACAAGCATCGCATGTTCAAAATCCACAACTCTGGCCTTGAGCACATTACAATCGGTGGATACATTCTGCATCACGCCATCAATTGACGCTATTCTTTCTTTGGCGGCTGACAGATGACATTCGATAATGCTTTTCTCCTGGAGCACTGAGGCGTGCACATGCGCCTGCTCCTGCACAACATTCCCAGCTTTCTCCAGTTCTGACTTTAGCCGAATACTCGCCTTCTCTGCCTCCTCTCTCAGCATTTCAATTTCTGCCAAGGCCTGCTCAAGCGAAGCATTGGCTTGACAGCGTGCTTCTTCGAGATCCTGTTTGTCGTTTTCCAACCTCACAATATCAGCACGGTAGGTCTGCAGGTCGTGTTGCGCCTCCTCAAGTCGCTCGAGCATCAGACGCGTGTGATCCAGAGCATCCTCGTGCTTTTGCTCGAGTTCAGCAAGTGACCATGAGACTCCAGATTTCTGTAAATCAAGACGCTGCGAGCCAGCCAGCGCAATAGTCAGTTTCGATTGCGTCGATGTGGACCTTCGCTGCTCCGTTTCGAGATGCTGTAACAGACGATTCTTTTCTTCACGAGACTGCATCAGCAGTACCTTGAGCTCTTCATTCGTGTCTCGCAACAGCAGGATCTGCTTCTTGACCGAGTCGCTTTCCAGAAGATGGCGCTTAGACTCACTTTTCAATCTCTCAATCTCCAATTTCATCAAAGATATTTTGCTGCTGCGCGCACCTATCTCACCCCTGAGCTCAGCAACGAGGCCTGCACTCTCTTTTGTAGCCTGCTGATGCCGGCTCCGTTCAGAGTACAGCTCTTGCTGCTTCGCCTCAAATTGTGTGCCAAGTTTGCTGATCTTTTCGTTGGCGTTTGCAAGTTGCTTCGTGACACCATCGCTCTCCAAAACTCCACGTGCAATCTTGCGGTGCATTCCCGTAGATGCTATGTATGCATTTGCTAGGTCCTTCTCTAACACCTTGATTTGTGTGTGCAGCTCTCTTATGTCGTCGCCAGCCTTGCCGTATTCGGTCTTTAGTTTGCAGTTGACCGTTTGCATATCCGCCATTGACATCGTGTGCACCTCAAGGAACGAGGATACCGTGGCGTACTTGCTGGACAGCTGCTGCATCTCGACAAAGAGTGCGTGTGCACAGTCACAAACTTCTGCTGCCACACCAGACATGCTTAGCTTGTCAACGGATGGAGGCCGGCGAATAAGTGTTAGCTGAAACTCTCTACTCTCAGTATTGCGCCGGACGCTCATCACGATAGACAAGCCCACTGGACCCGCCAGCTTGCTCTTGATAACATCTTCGGACATGCTACTCGCGTCCACACCATCAATGCTTAGAACGATATCGCCTGTTTATATAAACATAAATACAAACATACATATATATATGTTATGTATACATACATACATACGTACATGTAACATCCATATATAAGTCAAACTATTATGCACTTGCAAGTCACATTAGGGAGGGGGGGGTCATCCTGTAGCCTTGCTAAAGTGTAAGATGATCATGTCTGCAAAACTCTCTTGCAGGCCCTTTTTGAAGATGATGTCTTCAAAACTCTTTTCCAGGCCCTGACCGTGTCCGGGGTTGTCTCCAATACACTACCCTTTACAGGGGGTCTCCAATGGACCACCCATTATTGTGTGTACACTACCCATTACACCCATTATACTTGCCTATTAAGTTGGGGCGCGCGGCGGCGAGGCGCAACACACCGAAGCTCCCACGTGTCATCCGGGTAGGTCCGAACGCAGAAGGGGGGGAAATAGGGGGCCCCTAATAAGGGAGGCTATCCATTGTAGGGAAGTGTATCTACCTGTATAGGGGAGTTCATCTGAGATGTATAGGGGAGTTCATCTGAGATACACTGCCCAACAAGGGCCGGATTTTTTTGGCACAGGTGTGGACCTGCCCCTATGTTTATTTGCCGGACATGGGATGTACAGTTCCCATGTCCGGTTTTGGAAAATATCCGTGTCCATGTCAGGTTTTGGACAAACCCCTGAAATGTACCGACTTTGAGATTCAAGACGATGTACCGTTGAACAGGTCGGTAGAGGTGATCAACTTTAAGATTTGACGTGTGGTAGCTTCGGCGGGATGCACATGGCCACCGCACGCCATATAGAACATTTCTACATTTACCTGGCACTAGTTTGCCACTAGAATCTGCTGCGCCCCCGGGTGTAATCTCGTCAACCATAGCTGCATTCTCCATAGAACCATTGTGTTTCGCCACTCGCAGCTGGATTCCAATGCCGGTCTTTTGGAACTTACCACAGACAGCTCTGTGCACTTGCACCATGACGGCTTTACAATCAGCCAAGTCCTGCGCCCGTTTTGCTAGTGCCTGGCGCAACTCAGCGCATTCACTACGTGCCGCTTGCCATTCCTCCGTCTTAGAGAGAACTTTTTCTTTCCAGTCATCGGCCTGGCGCGTGCCCAAGGCATTTGCCACACTCAGCTTTTGTAGCTCTTCCCGTTTCTCGTTGAGTTGTGTCTCGATGCCTGCCACTTTCTGTTTTTCAGATCCAAGCGCTATCTTGATCTGCTCAAACTCGAGAGATTGACGCTGCAGGCTGTCCTCAGCCTTTTTGGTTGACGAACACGAGAGTTCTGCAGTTTTGGTGAGCTCATCGATAGTGTGCAATAGCCTTGTCTCCATCGCCTGGTACTCAGTGTGCACCACTTCGAGCTCTCCCCCTGTCGAAGCCACAATCCCCCGTTCTTTCTGCAGATCTAGCGCTATGCCCTCCATCCCAGCCACGCAGTCTTTGATTGCACTCCATGTGCCGACGACGCGCCGCTCCTCCGCCTCAGATTGCCTCGAGAGCTCAAATACTGTGCGAGCGTGCGCCTGTTGTAATGCACCCAACTGATCTCGCATGCCATGGAATACCTGGCACACGCTCGAGGCCTGACGAGAAACACACTCGCACTCGTTGCGTCCTCCCACTTTTCGCATCAACGTCGTTTCATACTGCACTCCTTCGAGCCCACATTGTGCAACCAGCAGCACCCTGGAACCCACAGGACCCGCAAGGAGTCTATCAACTTGGTCCACAGAGAGCATACTTACGTCATGGCCGTCAATTTGGTGTAGGATGTGTCCTGGAAAGACTTGTCCACCATCTGCGGCCGCCCCATTCTCCGCAACCGTCTTCACCATGATGACGTGAGAATGTTGCACTTTGATGTCTGCGTCTTGAACGGTGTGCGTATCCCCTGGTGTGCGCACGACTTGGAGCCCCACATTACTGCTGGTGTCTCCGCACGCAACGTGGTGAATGTGCTTCAGCGCAAGCATGCTTTCCGAAAGCTCGTGCTGGCTCTGCTTGAGCGCTTTCTTTGTGTGCTCCTCGCGCCCTTGCCCCTGCTGGCACAACATCTCAAGGCTATCAATGGTCACTTGTGCTGATTCAAACTCCCTGACTGCCTCCAACATCTGTACACGCAGGTCTTCGAAGTCCGCGCCCGTATTGTGCAGATCTGAGCGCATCTCCGCGATGCGGTCCTTACGGTCGTGCAGCTTTGCGTTGGCTGATGCAACCTCACCCTCCAGACTGTACACCTGATCGAATGTTTGGTTGAGTTTATGCTGCAGCATTTGATGGGTGGCGCTGAGTTTCTGATCATCAGACAGATGTCTAGAAAGCTCATCTGCAAGGCTCTTTATCGTTTGCTCCATCCTACCCTGCGTCTTTGTAAGGCGCGAAACGACTTGCTGCTCCGCCTTTCGCTCCTGCTGATGAGCGCGAGATTCAGCTTGCAGTAGATCGACAGTCAAACGAGTGATTTCGAGCTTTTCTTCGGCCCCGGCAAGATCTTCGCACATTATTTCCAAGTCGCCCTCTTGTGCTTGAAGCTGGGCAATCGCAATTTTAAGCTCTTCCAAAACTGTTTCGTGGTGGACCTGCAGCGCTGCCCGCATCTTATGCTCCATTGCCAAATTTCTCTCGCACTTGGCAATCTCTTCCCTGCTTCCGGCCAGCATTATTTTATCTTCTAGGGCCTTGGTCAGCTCATGCTGCAGACAAAACAGAGATAGCCCACAAGAATGCATGTTTAGTCGCACGCCGACGAAATCCAGTGCACGAAATGGGGAACGCAAGAAATGGGGACGACAAGTATTCTGTGGGATGGTGGCGAGTCTCCAGAATGCCCAGCCCCTGCGGACGTCCAGCCCCTGCGGACGTGGCTCAGGGACCGTCTTTCACGAGGGACCGTCTTTGAGCAGGGACCGCCGAAGGGAACGGGTTTGGGCAGGGACCGTCTTTGAGGATGGACCATCTTTGAGGAGGGACCGTCTTTGAGCAGGGACCGCCTTTGCGGAGGGACCGTCTTTGCCGAGGGAGCAGCGCTACATCGGCAAAGGCGTTCCCTCACCAACGACGGTCCCTCGCCAGACAGGTTCCCTCGACAAAGATGTTCCCTAGTAAATACGTCCCTACTCGAAGACGGTCCCTACCCAAAGACGCTCCCTACCCAAAGACGGTCCCTCCTCAAAGACGGTTCCTCCCTAGAGAGGTTGCCTCCTCAAAGACGGTCCCTCCTCAAAGACGGTCCCTCCCCAAAGAGGTTCACTCTTCAAAGACGGTCTCTCTTCAAAGACGTTCCCTCCCCAAAGACGTTTTCTCTTCAAAGATGGTCCCTCTTCAAGGACGGTCCCTCTTCAAAGACGGTCCCTCCCCAAAAACGGTCCCTCCTCAAAGACGGGCGGCAAGACTCTTGCCGCCGCACTGCCCGACGCTGCCACGGGATCAGACGGCCTGTTTTCCAACTGTGTGAACTACAGGTGGCCGCCGTCGCCGGATGGGAGCGCGGGGCGGCAAGTGGAGCCCCTCGCCGACACGCGCCCCAATTTGTGTGTGTCTAGCGACGTCTTTGTCGTAATCAAGATTTTTCGCTGGTTGCAACGTCGGAATCCGAACCAAAAACAAATTTTCGGGTGTCGCAATCCGAGAAAAACGACAACAAAAACAGTCGTGAACATTCGGCTTGCAACGTCGCAATTCGTCCCAAGAAAAAGGTCGACTTGGGTCGCAGTCCGACCAAAAAAGGGAAAACGTCGACTTGCAACGGAAAAAGAAGCCAAAAACGCCCCCAAAAACGTGCGGAAAAATTCAGAGGCGAAGTGCCAAATGTCATGGTCAAAGGTAGAAAATAACAGACTTGGGAGATTAAAAGAGCATCTTGGAATTTCTTGGACTCTGCACGCGCTAGCATCGTTTCTTGCCGCTGTCTTTCGATAGCACCCATTGCCTCTGACATGTTGTGTTTGACTGCCTTCTGTCCTTCACCAAGTCTTTCTGTGAAAGATTGCAAAAGAGCCTGCCAGCACCAAAAAAAATCAGACCGTGCGTGCGCAAGGTTTCGAGTAATCGAACTTGTCCCCAACTACACCTTGTGCGAAGGTCCAACTTGTGCGGGGACCAAACTTCTGCGGAAGTGCGACTTCGCCGAAACTGCCTTTCTGGAAGGGGCGCGCGGCGGCGAGGCACATCGCGCCGAAGCTGCAACGCATCATCCGGGTAGGTCCCAACACAGAAGGCAAGAAAATCGGGCCCAGGCGCACGGCGGCGGACAGGCTTGAGCCCCGACGCTGGCGCGCGCCACCCGAAGTTTCCCGCCTCTTGGGCAGGGATTTTTCCTCACTTTCTGTGCCCAGGGTTTTCGCCCGAAAATTTCTTGTGTGCCGGGTGCTCGCTACCTCTCCCAGAAAACCGAAAACCGCCGATTTATTTTGCTTTTTTTTTGGCTTTCCTGGGGAGGTTGCGAGTACCCGGCCTGCAGCTTCAATTTCGGGCAACTCAAAATATCTGGGCCAATAATTGAGGGACGGGTGCCCAAGCGAGGATTCAGAACTTCAGGTGGCACGCGCAAGCGTCGGGGCTGAAGCCCTGGGGGAGTCCCCGGGGCGCGCGGCGGCGGACGGCTTTAGCCCGACGTCGCCGCGCGCCCACTGGATCGGACCAGAGTAATGAGGATTGTTCAAATAAAGGAGGAAAAAAAACCCATAGTACAGGGGAGTGTATAATACTAGAGAGTGGAGTGCATTCAAACTATCGAGAGGGGAGTGCATTCAAAGCCGTTAAATTAACGTATTCTGGATCTCGTCCCGTGTGGTCTCAGGTTTTATGGAAACCCAGCCGCTTCTAGTATTAAAGGTACTTCTTTTTCTATGTATCATGGGTGTTCAACGCAAGTTCAGATCTCGTTCTAAGCCAATTCGCCAACGTTCGACTAAATCTTCGAAGATGAATAGTGCCCTTAAACGTCTTAATCAGCGAATGAGTAAAATTGTCGGTACAATTGAATCTAAAAGTGGCGTACAGAAGTATTCTTATGGACTCGAATTAGGACATAATTCGTTAGTAATGTTTTCAAATAATCTGTTATTCACTGCCAATGGCACTACAGATAATGAAAGTTCATTTGGTACCCTCATTGGTGATAAACTAACCCTTCGCAATCTTGCTGTTAAGGGTATGATTGAACTCAATGAGCGTTGACTGGGCGTGCAGTGGGCCGCCGCTCACTTAATTTTGCGTTACTACGGATTTTCCTTCTTTTCGATCATGCCTTTCCCATTTTTCTTCTTCTTTTCAACCCGCTCCGATATTACTGCTGGGCAAGCCTGTGACGAGTTGTCGAGGTACAGCCCATTCCGAGGAGATGAGCCACCGCAATGTCTATCGGAATGGAAATCGGGATCGTGAACGCTAAACTCTTTGCAAATGAAACATTTGAAAAAAGATCTAGCACGATCATTCAAGGTTTTGATTTTCGTTCCAATGAACTGTTTCGAATCTCATCTCATCTCCTCGGTAACGGGCTGGAGTGACTCGTCACAAGCTTGGCGGTTAAAATCGTCAACACATAAGCTCGGCTCATTAGAAAGCTCGACGCATGGGCGCGCGGCGGCAAGGGGCTTTAGCCCCGCAGCTGCCGCGCGCCACTCGAAGTTCGGAATTCCCGTGGGAGCATTTGGACCGTTCACAAAGCTTTGTCGATTGCACTGCACCCAAAATACACGCGAACGATCGAATTGAGCTGGATGAATTCGAACTTTCGAAGAATGTTTCCAGCACATACACACTATTTTGTTCCTGGATTCCCCCGAAGTTTTTATGGAAAATCGACTTGGGTTGTTTTTTCCCCTGGAAAAATCGAGTTGAGCCAGCTCAACTTGATTTTTGAACCAAATCCCCAAGAACCCGGAGAAAGAGTACCCCCCTGGAAGAACAACCCCCAAAATGGTCCCGGGGGGTCCCGGGGGGGGGGGGGGGGTTCTTTCCATTGTTTTTGAACTCCCTCCCCCCCTGGGATCCCCGGGATCAATTTTGGGGTTTGTTCTTGAGGTGGGGTGCTCTTTCTCCGGGTTCTTGGTTTGGAAACCACCCAACATAGAAACCCCCCCGGAGGGGGGGGGTTCGTTCGATCAAATTTGCTCTTTCCTGAAACACCCACCAAACACCCAGAAAACACGTTTTTAAGAGACACGTGTTTTGGCCGAAAACCAGTGAGCCTCATCAGGCTGAACAGGCTCAACTCGAAAAAACAAAATCTGCCGGAGACTGCTCACCTCATTGGTGTCGGTATGCTCCTTCATGCACGAGCGGACAGTGTGCAGTCGAGAAATGACATGATCCACTCGCACCGTCTCGGTCTCATGCATCTCCAGCGTCATGCTAGCGTGCACCTTTTTCGCTGCAAAGACATGCATCATGTGTGAGAACTTGGCACTTGGCAAGCGGTTATCGCAAGAATGCCGTTTCACTCCCTCTGCTTTCCTTCCAATCCCACGATGGAACCAGGTCTGAGCCTCCGTTCGAGTCTCCAGAATGCCACCTCCCGCGGACGCTTCGCCCTGGATGTATCTGAGCTCTGCATGTTTCTTCTTATCCTGTCCCTGGAAGTAACCTCGCCACGGAAGTATCCCCGCCCTGGACCGTTGCGCTTTGGTCCAAAAAATCCGAGACTTGTGAAAAAATTGCGGCTAGAAACGCAATACGAAAGAAGCAAAGAAAAAGACATTGTTGGGGTGACATCGCTCCTGGCAGCGTGCGCCCAAAGTTTACATCAAATGATCAAGACAAGGGGTAAGTCGACAGACTTTTACACCTCTCTCCGTGCCTGATGTGCTCGGTCTGTCGCCGCGTTCATCAAAGTTTTTATCCAAGAGGCCCTTTTTCCCCTTCTTCTTTGCAGTCTCTGCTTGTGAGAACGATGACTCGTCCAGTGCACTGGACGAGCGCAAGGGCGACTGGGCCGGGCGGCAAACGATGTCCGAGTTGTCAGAATGCCCAGCCCCTGCGGGTGTTTTTAGCTGGCGGACGTTCCCGAGCATCGGACGTTTTTACGCAGCGGACGTTTACAGCCAGCGGACGTCTTTCGCGTCCAGACGCTGATACCTATCCGCCAGGCTGGTTGGGTGTGTGCCAGTGCGGCCTGCAGGTCGCAGGTCACGTGGAAAGAAAGAGGAAGACGAGAGATGCGTCGTTGATGGGTCGGGATCGTTGGTGTGACGCGAGATCTCTGTCTAGCCAACGGCCGTTCGAGTCCGCGCTCAGATATACTCAGTCACTCATACTCATATCAAAAATCGCAGACGTTAGTAGGTTGAACCGTGAATCGCAACGTTTCGTGTGAGTTCGTGCGCAAAGTTTTACTTGAGTTCGTGGGTGAATCGATGTTTGGTCATCAATCGCAATGGTCAGATGATGAGGTGAACAGATGGAGACAACATGAACGGACGGTCGACGCGTGAACGGTCGGGAGACAGGGCATCTGCTCACACGCCACAAGGCATGTTTCCATCAGGTGCGCACGCCCCCCCTGTTTGTGTAACGCACCACCTTTGTCACGTGTGCGAGGACTCCTGAAAGGAGGGGGATGATGCTTGGAGCAGTGTTTTGAATGCATGGTGTGAACCGCCCGAGCAGATCGGAGCCATTCCCAGAATTGTAGTGATTCTGTTCTCCACTCTCTGTCCCGCGGCCGCCTTGCTCTGGAGGCGAGCCAGGCCAGCGACCTGATGAATCCCGCACGCCACTCGCACTTACCCGGATCGGAAAATCCCCTCGCATCCGAGTGGTCTATCCGCAGCACCAGTCCGATTAGCAAGAGCCTGGCAGGAGCCAGCCAAAAAAAACATCCCCACACACCCAACCACGGCCACATCTCAAGCAGCGAGCTGGAAATCGAAAACGCAAGCCTGCGTGGCGACTTGGAGTGGCGGATCAAGGACCAAATGCGGGTCGAGGGTGATCTGCTGGCCGTGATGGCAGAATGGCGTGAGAAGGTGGCGGCGCTGGAGGATCGTCTCGCAGACATGGGGCATCGCCATCAACTTGACAGAGAGGAGCTCGTCGGAAAAATGCGTGGAATGTACACTTCAGAGGTCGTGAGCAAGCTACAGAAGGACCTTGCTACCGCGCTCGACTTGCGAGAGAGCGCAATGGCAGACGACCTGGGTGCTCGCGATATCGTCATCAAAGAACTCGGTGTACACCTGCGCTCAGCACACGAAAGCAATCAGCGCATGCATCTGGAGCTGCAGGACCTGCAGTCAAAGTATCACGAGGAACTCGCAACCAGCAGGGGCCGGGACGTACGGCACAAGGAGCAGGTCGAAGAGGTTAAGGAGGCTCTCAGGAGCTCGCGGCAGAATTCAGTTGCATCTGCTGAAGCACAGCATCTGCAGAACTTGAACCAGGAGCTCCTGAGAGAGCTTGCACTGGCGAAGCGCACACTGCTTGGCAGCACTACAGACAAGAATCGCATCCAGCGCGAGAGCGAGTGGGCCGTGTCTACGATGACAACCGAGTTGCAGCGTGCACAGCACGCGCTCGTCGCTTTTGAGGATGAGCTGCGTGAGGGCAGGCTGTCTCGGGACCAGACGCGAGTGCAACAAACAAATGACGCAAAACTGAGACGTGCCTCTGCAGATTTAGATGCAGAGAAAGATCGTGTTGTTTCTCTCGAGCAGCAGATGGATATGATGCAACAGGAGCTGAAGAGGAAATGTGAAGAAATCAAACAGCTACAGTTGAGTCTGTCCTCTGTCCAGGGTGCGTCGCCTCTCTCTATCGACGACACATTGCTAGCATCGTCGCCGAATAGACGCCAACGTGCAAGTGCTGGGTCACAGGCATCATCTCCTCTGCACTCAGAATTTCTACAGCAGCAGCAGCAAAAGCAGCAAAAGCAGCAGCAGGCTATGATGTCGTCGGAAGTGTCAGCGCTGCGCACTGCAGCAGCGACCACGGACCGTGAATGCATCGAGCTTAATAGTACGCTAGATGCACAAAAGAGCAAGGAGCGTATCATGGTAGAGTCGCTGCAAAGTAAGGATGCCAAGATTGTGATGCTGGAAGTTGATGTTCAAAGACTGCATCAACAGCTGAATACTGCTCAAGAGCGACAGCTTCGCTCGGCGCAGGAACTCAAAGAGGGTAAATTGCAAATGGAGGAGGATCGCATGAGAATGATGCACTCGATCAGGGACCTGGAGCGCGATCGCGAGGCTGCCATGGTGAACTGTGATGAGACCGCCTATCAGGCTGAGACCCGCTCAAAAAATTTGGATATGAAGGAGGGCGAGTTGAGCGCGCTGCAGTCCGAATATGACCGTGCTGTGTCCGATTGGAAGGCTGCCAAATTAGACTACAACACCAAAATTGCAGAGGCAACCGCGCGTGCGGCAACTTCGCAGGAAGCAATTTTACTGCTGGAGGCGGATCTTGAGATGAAGAACAAACTACTTGATCAGGTTGTGGAATCGAGTGGGGAGGGTAATGACACGCTCAGCATTTATGTGGCGTCTCTGCACCATGCTGGTCTCATAGCCAAGTCGCTCGATGCTCGCAACAAGGAATTACGCAAAAAGATGGGCGAGTCTGAACAATTTCGCCTCGCTGGTCTCCCAAACTACTTCCCGAACTATCTTGCTCTCGGGCGCACATTGGCGTCTGACTTGGGCGCACGGCGGCGGAGGACTTGCCCGACGTCGCCGTGCATCAGGAGTTGGACGGGGCGCACGGCGGCGGAGGGCTTTAGCCCGACGTCGCCGCGCGCCCACTGGATTGGACCAGAGGGGGCGCGCGGCAAACGGAGGGGCTTTAGCCCCGGAGCCGCCGTGCGCCACTCGAAGTACGCCAGAGTGTATACAGAGTTTTTCCCCAAAAACCTCTTTTTGGCTCCAAACCCCTGTTTTTTTTCATTTTTCCGAGTTCAGCCTACACACACACCTACTTGACCTGTTGACATGTCGTGTTTGTTTTGTTAAACGTATGTACACAGGCTGAAACCCCACCCGACACCGATTTTGGTGGGAAAAAATGGCGTCGAAAAAATTCTTGAGTTCAGCCGGCTGAAACCAGATTTTGAAAAAAATGTGGGTTCAGCCGGCTGAACTCAAGTTTTTGAGGAAAATTGGGGTTCAGTCGACTGAACCCCACCTAGCCTCTAGTAAACACTCCCCTGCCGGAGGATAGCGGCAGGAGAGTGTTTACTAGAGGCTAAGTCCCCTACTTAGTGCCTCCGATTTTTTTAAATAGGGAAGAAAGAATCGGGGGGACAAAGTAAGGTAGTGTATCTACCTTAAATACGAGGGCCCCGAGCTGCTGCGCGCCACTAGGTTACGTCCAAACTCTGCTAATCTCCCCAACTTGGGACGCCCCAACTCGACAAAGTCGACTTGGACCAAGAGTTGTTCCAAATCGACCAAAGTCTTACCTTGGGACGTCTCAAGTCAACCAAATCAAATCAGGTGTCTCAGATCAGAAAAAACCCCGAAAAAAAAGGACGGAAATTTTTGAATTGAGACGTCCCAGGTCGGTTTTTCCCAAACGAGAAGTTCTGCACATCCGGAAACCCCACGTCTCTCTTGGGCGCGCTGCGGCGAGGCGCACCACGGCTTCCGCGCGCCATCAGGGTAGAGGTTTTAAGAGAGGCAGAATTGTTGCAGATGCCCTGATGGCGCGCGGCAGCGTCGGTGCGCCTCGCCGCCGCGCGCCAGGATGCATTCTTGAGAGAAGTCGTCTTTTTCCGAAAAAAGTCGTCTCTTTTCAACATTGTCCCAGAAACGCAAAAAGTATGTCTTTGTGTTTTGTTTTGTTTGACAAAGGACCGTTTTCTTGAGCACCGCGCCGACGTTTTCGGGTTGCGCGCGCCGCTCAAGGTGCTCTGCAAATAATGGTGTACTTTTTTGTGTTGTGCACCGACACCAACAAAAACGTCGGTGCAGCACTTGCCCCCCCCCCCCTTCTTATCTGGGGCCTTTTCTCGAAAAATTTGCGAATTCCCTGATTTGTCCACTCTCTTGGAATTTGTTTCTTGGGTGGGGTTTGAGTCTCGATGATCCCACCTGTAGCCACTGTCTTGCCGGTTGAAGCGTGCATTGCCGTTGTTGTTTGCCCTCCCATTCACGTGTAACTTACGTTAAAACGCTTACATGAACAGCCCGGCAACTGGAGGTGGACGCTCAGCAAAACAACATTCTGGTCAAAAGACTGAAATCTGAGAAAAGTTCCCTCAGTATGTCGCTCGTCAACACGCAGGATACACTGCAGCGCATTCAACATGCTAACCAAAAGCTGGACAACATGCTTCATTTTGAGGAAGGCGTGTCAGGCCTGGTGAAATCTTGCTCGTCGTTGTCGTTGATGTGTACTGCAAATAATATCAAGTTTGCGTTATTCTGACATGAAAGTTGCGTTATTCTGACATGAAAGTTGCGAGATTCTGACATGAAAGTTGCGAGATTCTGACATGAAAGTTGCGAGATTCTGACATGAAAGTTGCGAGATTCTGACAAACCTTGCTGCAGGCTCGTCGAGAAGCAGAGGAGGCCGTGCACAAGGTGCGATTGCTCATAGCAGAGAATCTGGAGGCTCTTCACCAGAGAGACGAAGCGCTCGAGACGTGCAGGTAAGACGAGTGGGCTTTGCAGGAGACGGGTAAAGGGGCACGTGTTCTAGGGGCTCTATCTTTGTTTGTCCGACCCTCCACATTTGAGTCGGACTGCTGTTCTTCGGATGCACCTGTCCTCGTTTCTCCTTTTTCCCCCTTTTTTTCGAGATCGCACGTCTCAAGGGGGAAAAAAGGATTGTGAATTTTTGTTCATTTTTTCGGAGATTTCAAGTCTTTTTTTGATGTCATTCCTTTGATCGCGCCATCAGGGTAGGTACTAGTCGAGGGGGGGGGGGGGGGGGGGGCCCCG
>Ga0105053_10007928_pt1 | contig 13981 bp, 16 predicted proteins | sample BON01_FD_78093 | JGI IMG/M metagenome (GOLD analysis project Ga0105053, IMG submission 78093) | Freshwater microbial communities from Lake Bonney liftoff mats and glacier meltwater in Antarctica - BON-01 | ecosystem: Environmental > Aquatic > Freshwater > Ice > Glacier meltwater | place: Lake...
CCACGATCCTTCTGATGCCCCGCAAGGCAGTGCCCAAGGCTCAACAGTACGCGTTCGAGCATGTCTGTGGGAAACGACAATGATGTTCAAACAACTGAGCGACAGGCGGTGGGCTGACGCGCAGCGGCTGACAACCTGTGCTAAAAGACAATACCCCGGGTGATCCACATACAATCCACCTGCGCGTGCTTTGCTCTGTGCATTGTGCATGTTTCCACAAACACAACCTACAACACAATCGACGTCGACAAAGCCCGACGTCGACAAAGCCCTTTGTGTGCGCGTATCTGTTCCTTGTTTGCGCGCGCCATGCCCCTACCTTCGCGTGTCTTTCGTACGCGCGTGCCTGGCACCTGCCTGCACGTGCCTTGCCCATGCCTGCAGCGTGCGCCGAGTTCTGTTTGCACGTGTTTGCCGTGCTGGTTTTCCTTGCATACTGTCGACGTTGGTATTCTGCTGCGGAGCGACATTGCACTGGCCAGAGTATTCAAGGGAGCGCCCATGGCCCGACGCAAATACCCGGCAGAGTTGGCAAAAGTAGTGGTTTCATTCTCCGGGTGATCAGACCCCAAACCCTTTGTTTGTCTGTGTCCTGCTTTTATCTACATGCACCATGCTCTGTCTTACCTCAGCGTGCTTTATTCTGTCCGGGGGGGGGTCGGACAGACCACAAGCGCTCGCGTGACACAGGGTGGGGGGGGAGACAACACGTGTCCGTTTCAATGAGGGGGGGAGGAGACCTCAGCGAGTACATATTGTTGAAGTCTGCTGACTCTTCTTCTCTCTCAAAGTTGTGCTTACACTCACTGAAGTGGACTGAAGGCATCACATGCTGGATGTCTCGTTTACACATCCGAGTTTGAAAACCCAACCTCGGCGCCCTTGATAGCCCCGGTTGTCATAATCACCCCCGTACCACTTCTTTACAACGTTCTTACATTATACATAATACGCTACAATTCCTCCACAACACATCCATCTCAACCCACATACACATTTAATGAACTCCACAAAAGAAAAAGAAACAAAGGAGGAAAAAAAGACAAAAGAAACGAGACAACACAAACATACTGACAAAACATGACAAAGTACAACATAGAAATAACAATATTACTACACACATAATTACAATGCCTACATCCACTACCAACATACACATAGATCACTTCAAAACAACATTACGCATACTGAACACACTTCCAACATACAGAGACATACATTTTAAAACAACATTTATGTGTTCAAGGTCCATTGTGGGAGTGCCTCCGAGCTAGGCGCTTCTGGACTTCCTTATTACTGCAGACCACCTGTGTGCGTTCCTGATGTAATTGGCGCGCTAGCTGTGTGGCGACATAACAACAAACAAAACAAATGGGCGCTAGCTGTGTGGCGGCAAACCAGGTGGCAATTCGGAAAAAAAGGTTCAGACTGGAGGGCTAGCTCACAAAGCACTGTTGAACCTTATGATTTCACACGACTTGTGTGCACTCCTGCTGTAATTGGAGGACTAGCTGTGTGGCGGCACAACAAACCAAAAACCAAAAAAACCAAACGAAAAATCTAAAAAATAGCATTTTAAAAGCGAGTGCATGTCAACTACATGCACATACCACGACACCTAGGAACAGGATCGGTTCCATGTGTCAAATGCGGGAATGCCGTTCGATTCGTGCCAAGATCACGGTCACCTTACTACTATGCACCACTCGTACACGTTCTCAACTTCTCGGGAGGGTTATCGGGGTGGCGGTTTTACTAGTGACAAACAAACAAACAAACAAAGCTGTGTGGCGGCCCGGGTATAACAAACCAAAACCCAAAAGACCAGATGGGCTGGGGAACAAAGGGGGTCCGCTATTTGGCGGACCCCCCCTCAACAATCCGAATGGGGCCGCAGCAGGCTGTAGCAGGCGGTGGCACCTCCCAATCTGGCGGTGGCACCGGTAAGGCTATACATACTATCCTATTGTCCAGTCCCACACAAGTGCTCCAACTTGTCCCAACGTCATCATGTCCTCGACGCCCACCCACACCACAAACTTTCACGCTTCAGCTATTTCTCGATTCCCTATTTTCCCACACAACATTTTCGTTATTTTTAGTTAATTTCTCCTTATTTCTTTCTTTCAATTGATTTGTTTGATTCTGGGCTGGATGGCCAAATTTCTTCCCAGCCAGTCTGAAAAGTGGGGGAGGGTATTTCTCGAACGATTGCGGATTCTCAGTGGAATCCAGTTTTCAAGGCTTTTCATCGAATTTGTTTTTGTGGTTCTAAAAAAAGCGATTCGTTGGTAGCAATGTAAACATGATCTTGACGCAGCAAACCTTTGGCCAGCGCTCCAGCAGTAGATTACAGCAGATTGTCAATTCGGTCCGGTACCGCACTCCCAGGTCAGGTACCACCCGAATTGGCATTAGATCGACTCATGTCACGGTGCGTCCACTGGACACAACTTGTTCATCTTGTTTAAGATATCAGGGGTGTTATCGATGTGCGGTGTTAAGATTGGGCATCAGCCCTGACCTTGTCAATCTCCTGTCGATTTGCTTTGGGTATTGTAGCCCCCTAGTGCAGTGGTATTGTAACAGATCAATAGGACTAAAGTATTCAAGAAGGGTGGGAAGCAAACGCCGAGCTAGCGCTAGCATTTTATTTTTCCTTATGAATTTGGTAAATGTTCTGAAAATCAAAATGTACATGTGAGTCTGATTTAGGTCTGTGCACAACTTCGGGACTTGCAAAAAGAATGCGGCTGCGCAGTGCCGACTTCCAATTAAAAAAAAGTGTTTGGACGCAAAAATTTGTCGGAAGTCGGCACTGCATAACCGCATTCTTTTTGCAAGTCCCGAAGTTTGACTGGCTCTCCTCTACATTTTGATTCTCAGAACATCGAGCAAATTCGTAAAAACTCGCGCGACAAAATGGCTAAGATAGAATTTTTGATGAAGTGACCCCCGTGGCAAAATACGAGTGCGATCCATGGACAAACTTGGATGAGGTCTGCACCAACGCAGATGATCGAATGATGCTTGTGCAACACAGCAGCGGTGACCGCGTTATGAGCTAGCGTGGATTTAGACGGATTTGTGGAGCGAACAGCGTTGGGCGACGGGTTTAGTCGAGACAGCAGAAGGGGCAGCAAAGCGGGCGGCAAACGACAGCCTGCACGATGCTCGTGCAAGACTCAAGATAAGTTCGCAATAGCTTCCATGGCAAAGAAGCTTCTGCACCGTTGCACAGGCGCGCATGCACGAGTCCATATGCATTTTTGCGGAGAATATGCATACATTCACAGGTGTTGTGCGCATCATGCATGCGCAGGTGTGTACGTTAGACAGATGTTGTGAACATCAGCGTACACATTTGCTTCACGCTCGCTACAGGATGTGCATATGCGCCTGCGTGTGTGCAGTTTGTTTCATTTAGCATTGGGGAATGAGAATGGGATATAAGCGCGAGCGACCTCACTCCCTCGCGTATGCCGTTTGGAAACATGTGCTTGGGTGATGGTCGCTGCCATCTGGTGCTCAAGTCTATTTTTTTCCGACAACACCTCATGACTTTTGCGTGTTTAGTTCTTGTCATGACTAAAAAAGCGTTCAAAAGGAAAATTGACTAAACATTTGTTTAGAAAACCTCTACGCCTCTCTGAGAAAAAGTTTCATTCGTCACTGCTCCTTTGGTTGGCTTGTCCTGTTGTGCAACTGAAGTTGCGTCTCACATTGAGGATGCAGGGGTTCAGCCAGTCTATGAAAGCACTTGTTGCTTGGCGTGGGGGGTTATTTTTTGACAGAAAGAAAGATAGGGGTGTTGTCTGTGTCTCCTCTATTTTTAGCGCGGGTGGGAGTGTATGTGGGTGTATGCGTGTGTATGCACACGCACACACACACACTGCACAGATGGAGTACTCGGATGTGAGCCCAGGAGTCGGGACGAGACACCTGGAGGGCCCAAAGAATCCAGATGGACCAAATCTCGGAATACATATATTCGTATATGTGTACAAAGAACACATGTGTATGTATATGCTAAGGCGGGAAGAGATCTTGGACTAACTTTTTTTTTCTTTGACATATTTTTTCTTCCGGAAAAGAAATGCAAAAGATGTGAACGCAAACCACCGACAATCTCAATCCAAAATATAAGATTTGAGCGCATAGACCCTCAATCAAGGGTACTAAACCATTTTTTATAGTAATAAAAGCAAACATCATCAACATGGAAAAATAGAATGCTAGCACTCGGCGTTTTCCTCCCGCCACCACGGCTGCTCGAGCGCTGACTGCAGGTTTGCTACGTCAAGATCACGTTTACAGTACTACCGACGAATCGTTTTGTTTGTACAACAACGAACTCGATGAAATACCTTGTAAATTGGATTCCACGGAGAATCCGCGTTCGTTCGAGAAATACCCAACCCCACCTTAAAGTCATTCAGATTAGTCCCAAAGTGCCTTAATCATCCGGCCGGCCCTGGGAAAAATTTGATTCACGGTGGGGCCATATGAGTAGTGAGGGTATGATATCTGATTTTTTCAGTACATTTTGATGCTAGAGACATATAGCAAATTCGAATGGAAAAATAAAATGCTAGTGCTCAGCGTTTGCTTCCCGCAGCCATGGTGCTCGAGAGCTGGCCGCATGTTTGCCACGTCAATATCATGTTTGGATCACTATCGTCGACAAATCGTATCGTTTCCACAATACCAAATTCGATGAAAAGCCTCTGCAAACTGAAATCTACTGAGAATCCACGTCCGTTCGAGAAAACCCAACCCCACATAAATAAGAAGACCAAATTCCCGGTAGGATTTTCGGGACCGCTCTGAGTCCAAGAGGAAACCTTTTCCTGCTAAGTGCATGGTTAGAGTGGGCCAGCTTTTGATCAGAAACTGCGTACTGGTGAATGGTGATAATTTGGAGGTACTTCCACACATCTTTCCTTACCTCTCGACGACACGGCCCCAAATTATTTGGTATCCTGGTCACGCTGGGACCATATTTTGTGTGTCAAAAATGGACTCGATATGACCACAGAAGATTTGTCTTCAGATCTGAGCAAGAGGATGCAGGATATGATGTATGGCACACCTGGACGTGCGCTCGCGAATGGAGGACGTGGCACGTGTTATCCAGCTCCGCACGCTGTGAGTCGATTGTCGCAGCATCACAATCGCCACATGTTCTCACCACAGCCGACTGGGTGAGGTCAATGCCCAGGACCAGGCTTGTGGCAGATTGACACTTTGAGTATAGGCCCGGGGCCTGCAACACTGTGCACTTCGGATGTGTGGCTCCTGGTGCACAACTTCGCTCGCGGCGCAACTCTATGTCATGAATTACGAGACCCGTCTGGAGGCCAGATGGAGACCACAACATGATCATCACCAGGCGTCACGGTTCCCTCGCGTCAGCCCTCGTGCTGACAGCACGAGCTCGTGCTGATTCGTCACTAGACGCTCCAGAGCGCAGATGCACTCCGAAAGTGCATTGGAACGTTCATTGCCGACGCCTTTGCGTTGCCGCGAGTGCCGCGCGGAAGTGTTTGTGCTGCCTTTGTGTTTCAATCCAGCCGCTCTTGCCATGTTCAAATATCCACAGCTATGCAAGTTGACAGATTTTGTTTGGGTCCCATGTTTAAGATGGGGGAGGGTGTTTCTCGAACGAACATGGATTCTCAGTGTAATCCAGTTTACAAGGTATTTCATCGAATTTGTTCTTGTGGAAAAAAAACGATTCGTCGGTAGTAATGTAAACGCGATCTTGATTCGGTAAACTTGCCTCCAGCACACGAAAAGGGTTGCGGGAAGCAAATACCAAGCGCTAGCATTGTATTTTTGCATACGATTTTGCTATATGCGATCTTGTTCTGAGGATCAAAATTTAGAGGTCAGTCTAGGTCTATGTACAACTTCGGGACTTGCAAAAAGAATGTAGCTGTGCAGTGCCGACTTCCGATCAAAAAACGTGTTCGGCCACCAATTTGTCGGAATTGCGCAGCCGCATTCTATTTGCAAGTCCCGAAGTTGTGCACAGACCTAGACAGGGATTTGAATGTCCGTTTTTGAGGCTCTGGGTGAACAATGGTGAAATCTGTGAATCATCCACTACTCCTGGTTGATAATGTGGAACTCCGTAAAATAATTAGAGGGAACTCATATTTGTGCGATTCGTGTGTCGTTTATTTGTTAAATCCCCTAGACATATTTAGAGGAACATTTTTTGAGATTCGAGGTTTGATTGATGATTGCTTTTATGTTACTTGTAATAGTAATTTAGCACCCTTGCTTGAGGGTCTATGTAGCTCAAATCCATGTAGATTTGAGTTCTCGATTTTTTGAGTTTTTGCCAGGAACGAGACTGGGATCTTAGAGACACTGTGACAAGACTAAACACACCTGTGAACAACAATGGATGCGGCACCCCAATCGTGACCAGTCGCGACTCGAATGAATGGCGTAGTGTGCCTTCAGAATGGCCGCCCGAATAATATTTGAACCCCCCATATAGCCTTATTCCGTCTACATTTGTACCCCGCTGCAGCATAACCACTACCCATTTCGCATGTCGCGACATGGGGCTCATTGGGCATATAGACCACATCCACTTTGCGGAAAAAGGCGCGCAACATTGTAGTGGGACCCATTGCTTGCACACATTCTATCTTGTTCTATCATACGTCACCATGACGCGCTCATGCTCAAGCAAAGCCGCAATCGATCCCCGCCGATTTTTCAACTCGAATCGTGTCCCGGCAGAATAGCAATCCCCGGAACAGGATTTGAAATATTTATACTGAGCAATAAGTAAAATACTTTTGCAAAACGTATTTACCAGCTTGGGATTGATTGGGTCGAGCGGATCCTTTTTCTATGCTTCCACATCCATTCGGGGGGGAGTTCACGTTTCAACTTGTTTTTCCCTTGTGAGAAATTCTCGACAGACATTTTGTGTTATCATTTTCAAATTACTTTGGTAATTTTTTGATCAATTCCATATCAGACAGATGTCATAGTCGTTGTCTGCTTTATTGTTTGAGGATCATGTGCACTAGAAGCGTGTGTCACTGAATCCCATTTAGCAACTAGCTTCTCCTTCACTATTTGGCTTTGGTCTAGATACGGGTGTATTGGTATGTGTGATGTTGGGTGTAGAGTTTTCTGTCTGTAGACGTGTGATTGACGGCCATACTAGCCATACTCAGAAAGAACAACAAATGCCCGTGGCCACCTCGCACAAGGTTTTTTTTGCAGTTTGAGGTATTTCGTTGACCTCACTCCACTTGGTGAAGATATCATCGCACAGTTGTTCCCAGGGTTGATACATCATTGTGATCAACAGTACTGGAGCTGTGCCATTGTGGCACGCGCTGGGCTCGTGGTTATGGCGCGCAGGGCACGCGGGAATTGGTGAGAGACACACACCGCCAACGGCGGCACATAGTTGATAAGCTTTATTAAACTAAATCAGATGAGATCTGACAGTCATCATGTTGTCTGAGTTCGCGAACATAGTGTCTATCTGAGTCATACCAATAAAGCCGGTTGTGGAGGGGTACACATACTCATATGTATGCACATATACACACTTATCTACACTCAAGACTTCATATCATCGTATAAGACTCTCACATGTTCTAACATCTTCTCGTCTTCCTCATCGAGTGAAGGATAACACATCGCCTACATGCCTTGCAGCTGGCTGAAAGTAGTGATGCCCACGAGTACATTACGGAGCATCACAAAGGCAGGCTCCGGAAGGTCCTTAGTTCCAATATCAGCAACTTCAAATCTCGCACTGATAGGACTTACTTAGCTCGACCATCTTGTTTGAGCAAAACTCGCGCAAGGGACAAACCCGAATCAGAATGTGTTTGTTCAACAAATTAATGTTTTTTACAAATTACTTTCAACAATCAAAACACTACATTCATGTATTAAAGCTACCATTTTTGAACAAAGAAACCACTTTTTTGTAAAATGAAAAAGACAAAAGTATTGTATACATTTGATAAAATTACTGTCATCTTCATATCAAACTACTATTTTAGGTGAATAAAAGAACTATTGGATCATAAACAGTGGACAAAGTACTTTTTGAGTCATGAAGGAACCAGTGGGATGTGGCGGTTTTATTTCTCTATCAACTCTTTTGTTAATAAGTCACAAGAAATGTGTGTCACTAGATCCCATTTCCCCACCAGCTTCTTCTTTACTACTTGGCTTGGGTATGAATATAGTTGCGTTGGATCGTGTCATGTTGGATGTGGAGTGTTCTGTTTGTAGACGTGTGATTGACTACCACACTAGACCCATAATAAGGCAGAGTACAGGTTCTTGGTGGCCACAGCGCGCAAGGTTTTTTTCGCAGGTAGGGTGATTTAGTTGGCCCCTCTCCTTGGTGAAGACATTATCGCACACTTTCCAGGGTTGATACATCATTGCGATCAACAGGTTCTTGTCCGTAAGGGTCTTCGTGGTCTTGAACTCGACTTTGAGTCTTTCCCACGCATTTAACAGGGTTTCTCGGCTATGAGGTACATTGTCTCCACCTCAGAAGCATAGTCGGACCAGCGCTTCTTTAGCGGTTTACCGTCACTGAGAAGAGGAAAACCCACCTCGCAAGGATATACGAAGTCTCACGCACCTAACGCCAAACCATCGAACACATTTAATGTAGTCAATGTACCATAAAGATCTATTATTATTTGATGTATCGAATGTTGTTTTTCGCACATATGTAGTGGACATCGGGTTGAAATTTATCAGTCCACTGAAATTTGCAATCCATAAATCTCATGTTCAATCGTCATCACTCACATTTGTATTTGTATTGATGAGGAACCAGATCATGGTGCCCTGCAAATCGCTCATATCAGTGCAATCCCTGCCCCCTCAGCGTCGGTGCAGTAATTCGCGCGTTGACATGTACCTGAACTGGAACAGGAGTCACTGCAACATTTCCTCCACCGTACACACACATTTACACACGCATGCCCAAACATGGTTTGTCACTTAGCGTAGTGGCGTAGGTGCAAGACAAAGTGCTCACAATTGGGAGGACCGTCTTCATAGAGCTCAGTACTTGTCACATAGTTCATTTCCCGTGAACGTGAAATTGAGAGGCGTTGCAACACCCCGCCTACTATGTCTGAACCCGTGTCCGCGCGATCGAGCCCGTGTGTTTGACCCCTGGCCAAAGGCTGAGTTTAGACTCTTGAACCCTGAGTGCCGGCTCATACTGACAAACCAACACAAACATATATGAATATAAATACAGGTCATCCATCACCACCGTCCCTGAACGTCCCCACTGGGTCTGAGCTGAAGAGTGAGTTTCTTCTGCCTCTAACGGGAGCGCCCAAACTCGGCCCAAACTCGATTTTTTCTGAGTTTTGTCTCCGTCGGCAGGAGCACCCAACCTCTGCAACGTTGACGATGTATCTGTGAAAGACCCTCACCGCGAAGTTTTGCTACCTGGAAGGATTGGCAATATTCATTTGGAACGAATTGTTGTTTTTGTCCCGTATTGGATCATTCATATCCGATATGGCCGGATGGGTGTGGTGCATTAGCATACGTGATGCTTTGTAATATGTTGGGGTGGAGTGTCATCAAATCTAGCATTTCGTCGGGAGGCACTAACAACCTTAAGGTACTGGAAAATTCCCCAATGATACCGATCTAGCCCTGGTCATTTATCTTGCTGGAGCTGCATTCTATCCTGCAACTCTGTGTCCGTCAAGAAGATGGGGGAGGGGGAAACTGAGGGAGATAGCGACATAGTAAAAGCGAAGAGTACGGAGAAGATCCCAGGGCAACTGGGGGCCTCATTTCTAATCTTCCTCACCCTCGGGTCAATCAAACAAAGCAACACAGTGCGCACAATATAATCATATGTAGGTTGCAGGACCTTAGTTATTAATTTGGTGCTCATAACCCGCCTAATCAGTCCAATGATTAAAGTTGGTATTCGCCACCAAAGAAATAAAAAAAGATATTTTCCGTCCAAATCTGCATCTGTATCACTCTCATGTACATATTTCTGCACTTCATGTGAACATGTTTTCCATATTCGTGTACATCATCCTCCATGACCCTCTGGGTATAAACAATTATATATCAATCAATGCGTAGACGCATGACCCTGGGTATAAACAATGATATATCAATCAATATTCAAGTGTCTCTATTTCAATATTCAAACGTTTCCTATCAATACACACATACCCATATTAATTATGTACACCTATTTCCTTTTTAATTATACACACCCATCCTTATTTATGTGTATTTGAAACTACATATGCACTTATTTCCCCTCATTATGAGCATTCACTTTTTCCCCTACTCAAATGTAAATATTGCCCAGCATTCATTCCTATACACCTATTCGCCTACCAACATTTCATAGCAATATACATGCACTTCTGTGTTCATAATTTCCCTCCCAGTCGTACGAGGACTTTTTACATCTTCTCCACATCTTTCAATTCACTCGAGTGACGTGAAAGAGGATTTTGGATCGACCGGAGGGCAAACAGGAGGCACGGGGCAAAAGAGAGGGTGTGACACTTTCTTTCTTTCTTTCTTTCTTTCTTTTTCAAGACCCAACCTAACCACTGGACCAAGCGGATGACCAGCACCTGATTAGCCACTTAGGACCCAAGAACCTGTCCCGGACCGGAGGACCAGAGCATCACCTAGTTTACGGCAGACCCAAGCAGATCCCCAACAACAGGGTAAAACAGATCACAATGTTGGTGGGCTGGCGTGTATCCTCAGGCTAACCAATCACAACAATCAATCTCCCGATCTACCAAGAAACGTAGCACCCAGGGATCAATGGTGACCCCCACTAGGGTAGGAAAGGCACCAAATAAGCCTAGTGTTCTCCCAAGCAGTGCTCGTCAATATTGTGACCTTGAGATACTCTTCGGGCAATGCGCCTTTGACCAAGCCATGATAACAATCATCTTGGGTGCAGATCGCAGACCAGCTCACTAAAAAGAAAGAGACCTGATCACAAGTTACACACGGGTACATACATGCACACATACACAAAACCTCTCCTACCCCAGAAAAAGATGCTCAGGTGCGCTCACACACGAAGGATTGGGTTGCACAACGCTAGAAAAGATCAAGGAAGCAGATGAGCACACGGATACAAATAATGCGCACATGCACAAAAGTACAAAACAAGAATAAACAAAGCAAAAGGATTCGGGATCTAACTCCGAGGTGCTGATTCGTCCGAGTAATTTGGATGTTTCGGCCCGAGAATTTGAGAGAGATTTCGTGCAAGAACAGTTGTGTGGAAAGTGCATTATTGTGTGGTGTGTGTGTTGTGTGTGCGTGTATGTGTGTGTTGAGTGTGCATAACATGTACAGCGGTGCAGACATGCACCTGAGCATACGCACATACATATACTCATGCAAACGCTCATGCATGTGGAGGTCTGAAACATCATGGTGTTGAACCAAAATGTTCAAGGCCCAAACAAGCTTGAGTAACCCCCCACCGTTGTGAGCCATGGCGCTTGTCGGATTCCTGGGAACATATCCTAGATAGGGGGGAAAGGCGCAGATACTCACACGCACGCACGCACGCAGACAAACGAACGCATTCGTGCAAGAACATAGAAACATGGCATTTGCACACGAACACGCACACATGCAGACGCATACACGCACGAGCAGATACACACACGTACACACGCACGCACACACACCAAAACAGACTCGCACGCACACACACGCACGCACACAGACACACAGACAGATGCCATGCACGCACACGGAGACACGCACGCGGATACACACATGACACGCGCGGAGGGGATTACCCCACACCGCATGCGTGGGCCTGGGAAGAGGGGGAGAGAGTAGAGGTTGGACAGAAGAGAGAGAGTGAATGGCCTTGGTCTATAGTGATAGTATTTCCGCTCACACTGCTATGACAACCACCGAAAGCAGTGGGCATGACGGACAGGGTAGGTGCATGCGCAATGGGTGTCGGGCCGGAAATGCGCGCACAATGGGCATGCGCAGGTAGGGGCATGGCACGCGGCAGCAAGGAAAAATAAGCGCACACAAAGGGCTTTGTCGACGTCGGACTTTTACGACGTCGAATGTGTTTCAGGTTATCTCTGTGGAATATGCACAATGCACATAGCCAAGCACGCGCAAGGGGATTGTGTGTGGATCACCCGGAGGATTGCCTTGCATCCGCTGCGCTTCAGCCGGCCACCCGTCGCTCAGTTGCTGGACCATATTCATCGCACATTTTTTTCCTCTCCCGCTGTCGCGTGTCTTTGTGCAGCGATGCCTGCTGCCTTTCACTCAGCTTGACCACAGTCCGTCGTTTCCCACAGATATGCTCAACGCGTCCTTTTTTGCCTTGGGCACTATGTGTAACGCACAGTAATGCGTGTTACACACACAACCTTGCAGGGCATCAGAAGGATCGTTTTTCTCTTGGTAATGGCACTAACAGCACTTTCGCCTCCGCCGTGTGCAGAGGTCGAGGCAGTCAACCTCGGCCATCAGAGAAATACGACCCTCGTCAATGGTGGCCACCCAATGGTGGCCAATATTGGAATATCCACATTTACTTAGTTCACTAACTATCGCACTGTTGCGAGAAGCGAAAAGTACTTCGACGAGGAAACACACTCGCCGAGCAGGTCAATCTTGGAATGAAACATGATCACATAGAGTTTTGGACGAGACGTTCAAAAGGCGTTAAAATGAAAGATAGCTGTGGAGAGCAAGCCCCACATGAGGGAAATTACAATTAGCTAGTGCGATCTTGTCATTCCCGCAACCAACTCTAGAAACTTATTCGTTCTGTGATTGAGTGTGTATATAAGCAACTAGAAGCTTACTTATGTGATAAGCAGCTAAATACTTTCAAGCGCACAGACAAGTCACTAGAAAGGCATTTGGAAACTTATTGAGACAGACAGAATTTCTACCTCGCCATGTATCTCTCTCTAGCAGAGAGATACATGGCGCTAGAGGATAACGTACCACAACTTGACACAAAGTCCCTATCGCTGGCCGTACAAATAAGGGACGAATGGTCAAACACATCAAGGGGTCCCGCGAAAGTTTGAATGACAGGTGCCAGACCTTTCTGGCACAGCAACCGTTTAGACCAGGTCGTTATTATCATCAGAGGAAAGGCTGAACCCTTACACGAGCCTACTCCTCGGGGTCCATTCCTTACCGCGCGTCTGTCGCGACACGACGGTGGGCCATGCTAATCGAAGACTGCTCCGCGCTTCCTTGCCAATGCTCGTGCCAGATTCATGGAGGGGTGCATCATCTCTTCGAAGGACGGTGTTCTCATCCTGCGCAGCTTTGCTTAAAGTAGTTTGTAGATGTCACGCTCTTCCGCTCCGTCTTCCCTTGAAGGCTGGTCTAATGGGATGGCTTTTGAGGGCACCCAATTGAAGAACGGTTGGCATCGCAATCCCGCAAACGAGAGGTGGAGCAGATTACACATGAGGTTCATGTCCGTGTTTCTGCAATAGCCGTGGATGCATGCTGACAGGGCTTGCATGTTATCAATAAAGAAGACGCATTGCCTGTCTTTGATCACCTCAGGAAAAGTCAGCGCTGCCCACAAAACGGCAAGGAGCTCAAGCGGCCCGATCTGGGTTTTACGATCGAGATTCAACAACCAAGCAGGGCAGGGCAAGCTGGATCTGTATGCGCGCCCATTTTCACAGTCTACAACGATGACAACAAGTCCATTTCGAACTCTATTATCATCATTGTTTTTGGCGAAGGATGCATCAGTGTATACTAGCACCTTTTTTCGCAAGTTGTTGCCAATTTCAATGACCAGCGGTGGCAAGTCTAGGAAAAGAGCTATGCAGAATTGAAGCATCAGCTCCATGGCGCCTGTAAAAGGAAAAGCACCTTTTCCGGAGGCTCGCGATGCTGATAGCTGTGATGCACAAGAGGCTGCGTC
>Ga0105053_10007930_pt1 | contig 13980 bp, 15 predicted proteins | sample BON01_FD_78093 | JGI IMG/M metagenome (GOLD analysis project Ga0105053, IMG submission 78093) | Freshwater microbial communities from Lake Bonney liftoff mats and glacier meltwater in Antarctica - BON-01 | ecosystem: Environmental > Aquatic > Freshwater > Ice > Glacier meltwater | place: Lake...
GGTTTGTCTTCTGCCCTGGGGGTAGTGCGGTGTGGCTGCAGTGCTGGCTGTGTGCTGTGTGTGCTGTGGGCCATATCGGCTGCTGTGTGGGGGGGGAGTACCCTGTGGGGGTAAGCATATCATTATCATCTCTCGGGGGTAAACATCATCATCAGGAAGCAGAGCTACGACTATATATTTATAGTTATAGTTATAGCGAGAGAGAGAGTGAGAGATGCATCTTCAGGCCCGTGTCGATGAGTGAGGGGGTATTATATATTTGTTTATAGATATACCAAAAAAAAGCTTAACCTTAAATACAAAACTCCCGTTCCTCACTCAGCACTCAGCTCAGCGCAAAGCGCACAAAGCGCAAAGCGGCAAAGCGCAAGCCTTTGGCCTTTACAAGATATGTGTTTGTTTATTCGGGGATCATGCACTAGTCAATGCTATATTTGGCATACAACACCTCCTTTATTGCAACACCCCCCCTCGTTGTATTGTGTAATCACCATATTGCGTATTGCGCAGTATGCGGTTTCCACCCGCCCCCCCTGTGTTGCCACTCAACAAACAATATTGGTGTAATAGCAACATCGATCGTGTGAAGGCCAACAAGCCTCTCAGCGCCCGGTCGTGTCCAAACTTAAGCACTCTCGAGCGACTTCATTCAGCTTCAGCACTTCAGCCAGGTTTGTGCTCAGCGGTCGCCGCATTATATTATTCGCATTCGCATGCTCGTCAGCATTCACACTCACACTCAGCACGATTTTGACCAGTTTTGCTGGTGTATTGTGTATTTATTGTGTATCTGTATCTGTATCTCTGTATCACTGTATCAGTCTGTATTTGATATTTGAAGACGCGCTGACTGTGACTGGACGGTTGCGATTTTTGCGCATGAGCGGCTGCATACACGTCAGGTACTGCGTACCCTACCGCCTACGGTCGTGTTGGTGCAAAAGGGAGCACTGGCACTGGGCACGCACGGTGCACGGTCACGGTCGTCACGGCGCGAACGAATCGAACGAAGCACGAAGCCAACTGATACCAGCCAACGGCAGGGCGTCTTTTGGCAGGACCAGCCTCGTAAGGCGCACCCACACCGCCTGCGCTACAGCCTGCTAACCCGCGCGGCAAAACACACCGCTGAGTCCAAAGTCAAAAAATAACAGATACGAGTAGCTAAACACTTCAGGCCAGGCGTATTATCACTGCTTGTAATCACCAGAGCTATCGCTGGGGAGCTCTCTGGAGATGATCTGAGGCACCTGCATGTCCTCGTCCTCCTCCAGGCTGTACTGCACACTCACGGCGAAGCCAAGCCTGAGCGATTGGTAGCGGCCCGGTCGCCTCAGCTTGCCCGCCGGCCTCGCCACGACGACCCGCCCGTCCTTCAGAGTCACCTGAGGGCGCAAGCGATCGATCGATAGGAGGGAGACGCGCGACGCGAACCAGGCGGCGGCGCGGGTATCCGCACGCGGCATACCTGCATGGAGCTTCCCAGCAGCGCTGTGATCTTGCCCTTGAAGATGCCCTCCTCCTCTCCGCCTTCCTTTGCGTTCGCTTCGCGAATACGGGCAACCTTCTGCGCCGCACTCCGCTCCTGTTTCTTCTTGGTCGCCATGCCGCATGCCGCGAGCACCAGGGTGTGCTGCGGCACCGGTAGCCCGCAGCCCCCGCCAGCTATTCGCGTGGCAGCGAGCCGCAGCATACGGAATCTGGAAAAACGCGTCGGCGGCAAAAAGGCTTCACACGACGGGCCTTTCCCGGTTTACGGGAGTTGCTGTGAATTGAAGATTTTCATCGACCACGTCGCCAACTGCGATGCAAATTTTCTAGGTACGTCCCGGCCACGGCGACGCCCCGCCCCCGCGCCCCACGCCCCCGCCCCGTTGAACAAGCCACGGCCACGTCGCCGCAGCAACGGTGCGCCGCCCTTCCCTGACAGCCACCTTGCCTCCGCCCGCCTGCCCGCCCCAAACAATCCGAGGAGAATTACTCTGTGCATCGTTTTCAAACCGAGCACGGGGCCCAGACACCTTGGAACATCGGTATCCTCACTGCATTGCGTAGCGTTTTGCTGCCGTGGCGAGGAAGACGAGCGGTCCTTAAGATTGCCGACCAGCCGCACGCGCGCGAGAACCTGTTTCAGGACCTCGCGCCACGCGGGGCGACACTTGTGTCGCTGCTCATTGGTTGCATACGAGTCATACCCGCCCGACATTCCCAGCCCCCCTTCCCCCGAATCCGTTCCTCGCCCTGGCGAGCCTGCCCGCACCTAACGCCCTGCTCCGCCTTTTTTCTGCGCCTCAGCTGCTCGTGGGACTCTGCGGCTGTTTTTTTCTTCCTGGCCCGCGCACCTGGTACGGCAGCGTGATCTCCTACGCGTACCAGGCAAGCTCCCGCCCGGCCCTGCGCTGTACAAACCAACCTCCCAATACCTCAATAACTAGCGCGCACGCCATGGCCTGGCACATGACGACCAAACCCTTTGAACGACATACTAACTACCATGGAGTCAAACTCACTGCTCTTTCGCTCCTATCAGATGCCACCCTCGCCGCGTGCACCTGGCGGCGTGCCTGCGCTCTCGCGAGTGATGTTTCCTGCCTGAGCAGCGCATTGTCCACCTCCCCTCGCAGGATCAGTGTCCGGTGCGCGAAGAAGGTCAGTGCGTGCCGCCGCGGCCCCGGCGTGAGGGCGCGCAGGCTCGTGCGCTCTCGTATAGATTCGTCGGGGGCAGGCATAGGACATGTGTTAGGCATCATCATTGTAGACTTAGGAGAGGGTGTCATGTGTTGAGTAATGTAATTCGTTTTGCGAGATGTGTCGCTCTTCTTCAATCCATCTTGAGATCATCTTGTCAGAATCTCGAATGCTTTGTGTGATGCGGTTGAGGTGCGTGGATGGGTTAACCTCGCAGGAGGAGGAAGAGGTTCTTCCCCTTGAGCAAAAAGTCGAGAAAAAGAAAAGATATCGGCCCTCGTTGTTGTGTAGTTGGTTGTGTAGTTGTCGCAGAAATCACAAACTCCCGCCCTCCCCCGAGCCTTCTTCTTCGGGACACTTGTGTTACCCACTCAATTATAAAATAATTCATGTGAACACAGCTTAATTAACAGCTCATCAAACGCAAACGACCGCCAAATCAAAGCGACATGTTGACGTTGACAGCACTTCTCTGCCAGTCCCTACTGGCCTCACAACTGCGGCAATGGCCAGCTCCAACGCGCCCGACCATGTGCGCATCCGAGTCCATAGTTGACGCCGAGGAGCACAAGGATGGCGTCGTCGCGATCCGTGCTCCGCTTCGCTGGATTGGGCCCTACCCTGCCGTGGCGCTCTGCTTTCCGGAGCTCGCGACGGCGGCACAGATGGGTCGCGGCGAGAAGGGCGTGACGCTGGATTTTGTCCTCGACACAGCAGCAAACACCAACACTATCAACGCCGAGATCGCGCTGCAGCTCAACCTGCCTCGCGTGGGTGTGTCGGCGGGTGGTGTGGGCGCGGGGGGTGCCATTGGCGGCGGGGCAACATACATGCTTGGCGATTGTGAGCTGGGCGACCTGCCGAAGGACGGCCGATTCAAGCTCATGTCGGGGCTCACGGCAAGCGCGCTACCCGTGGCCTCGCCCGCGGCGGCAGGGTTGCTGTCGATTTATTTCCTGACCGCCTTCCCTGGCGGGTTTGAGTTTCGGTGGGGCCCGGAAGCCACCGACGAGGCGTCGCTCACCCTCTTTGGCGACACGCTCGGCGCCGAGCACGTGGTCGCGGGGCTCAGCGCCTCGGAGGTGGTTCAGCTGCCGGAGTCTGGCCTTCCGACCGTGACGATTCGCATCAATGGCGTTAGCGTCCCTGCGCTGCTCGACACGGGCTCTCCAATCACGGTTCTCAACCCCGCCGCCGCCAAAGCCACAGGGTTGAGCCCGACGGCCGCTGGCGGCGGCGGCGGCCTGAATCCCTTTGCGAAGCTTACGGCGGGCCTTTTCCCGCGTCGTGAGACGCTCCAGATCGCGGGCGCATCCGGCCAGGTGGTGACGCTGGAACGGGCCGCGGCGTGCGAGCTTTTTATCGGCGACAGCGATTTTGGCCAGGGCACCTGCCGACCCTACATTGGTGAGCTGCCTGGCCTGGCCGCGCTCAACGGCCTGGGCGCCGCTGCAGGCCCGGCGGCCGTGCTCGGGACGGATGTGCTCCGACAGCGGCCGCGGCTGGTTTACCAACAGATGAAGATCTACGTTTGAGGACTGAGGACCGGCTGACTGAGGCTCGAAGATTACCAGCGCCGCAGGCGGAGCTACATGCGAGGGTCAACGAAGGGCGGTCCGAGAAGAGCGCCGGCGCCGCGAGCTATAGTGCTAGGAGGGTATATAGGATAGATAGAGGATAGGGGTATGTATTAGAGAGGGAAAAGGAGAAGGGGCAGAAGGGGGAAGGGTAAGGAGTGTGTGTGTGTGTGTGTGTAATTTTTGGGAGGTAGAGAGAGAGTGTGCACTGGGTGGGCGTGTAATTGTATAAATATACATAATTTTTTTGTTCGAATTCGAATTATGAATTCGATGTGTGTTATAAATCAGCTTAAATTTATTAATATATACATCTCCGCCATAGGGGAATTTCCTTCATGTTTGCGATTTTCGGATCCCCCCCACCGGCGCCTAGGGCCCTTGCTCGGCGGGGGGGCTTTGCAGTTGGGCCCCACCCGAGTCCTATTTTTTGGGGGGGGTCAATCAGGGGTGTCTTCTAGTCCCCCAGCGCACAAAAACACACACAGAGTCGGGTCGTGCCTCGGGTACCCCCGCGCGTGCAGTGCGCGCCATGATGTTGGCGGACCCAGGGGTGAATTACACAAGCGCCACCTGGTGGGCGATGTGCTCGGTGTTCATCATCGCCACCCTGTGCCTCATCCCGCTGGTGTGTCCGCACCCCCCGGACCGCGTGTTGCGGTCCGACGCGTTGCCCGGCGCCAATGTGCCGTGACCCGACCACCTGGGTTAACCCGAGCACCGGGAAGCGTGCGCGCGTGTGCGTACTGGGTCGCGTAGAACAGCGTGTGGGCCTGCAGTGTGCGGATGCGCAGCGCGCCCCCGGGTGGCGCATTGGAGAGGGTGGCGGGCCGTACATTCCTCGAGGGTGTAGTTGGGGCTGCTGGATCGGTCTCTAACGCGCTTCGCACACGAGTCCCCGCGTGGGCCTGTGCACCCGTGTGCACCCGTGCAGCCGCGTGTGCCCGTGCACCCACGCGCGCCCGTGCACTACATCGCGTGCCCGTGCGCACTTGCGCCCACGCACATCCAACGTGGCGCTGAGGGCGGACGAGGCCTAGGCCTGGGGGCGCGGGCGCCGAGGCGGCCGCCTCGGTCAGGGCGACCCGGGCGCTCGGCCGCCTGCTTGTTGTTTGGCGCTGCGCTCGCTGCGCTCGCTGCGCCCGGCCCACACCTGGTTGCTTGGGTTGAGCCATGGGCGCTGGCTGCGCTGGCTGCGCTGGCTGCGCTGGCTGCGCTGGCTCCGCGTTTCTACACTCGGCAGGCCAATTTGCACCAGGTGGACCGCGCGCCAGGTATGGGCCGAGCGCCGCGAGCGCCGCGAGCGCAGCGAGCGCCCAGGCTGGCCAACCCTACGGCAAGGCGGGGGCAGAGCGCAGCGCGCAGCGAGCGCAGCGAACGCCCGGACCTGCCAACACAGAAACCAGGCCTGGGCCGCCGCTGCCCCTCCCCCGACAGCCTGGCCAGTGTCGTCATGTCGACATGCTCAGGGAGCGCATCCAGAAACGCACCGTCCTCAATCGTGAGTTGCATGACCTCCTCACTAGCCCGCCGAAAAAAAACCGCCAGCGTTGCTTTGATGCACTGGATTCTTGAACTTTTGAAAAATTCCGGGTTCACCCGACTCGGGTTAACCCTAACACATGCCGACAGTGAAGTGGGGACAGGAGGCGTAGACGCAGGCCCAGCGGCAGGCGCGGCGGCGTGAAGGGCGGCGGCGCGGTGCAGTGCCGACAAAAATACAGCGGTGGGACGGGTTCGATGCCACACCGGTATTCAGATGTTGTCACGCACGATTGCTCGCCTGCCTGCCCACCGCCCCCCTCCCCCCGGCACCCCCCCCGCCTCGTTGGTCCGCTTGCATGCGGCGACACCTTTGGACCGCACCAACGCCAAGGCGTCACGCGCAGGCCACGCCCCGTTGCACCGTGACCCCCGTTGCGTCACCCCCCGCGCCCCACGAGCCTTCCGCGCGGCCACCTTGGACCACACCCACTTTGCCGCACGCCGCTACACCGGTTGCACCCCCGACACACTCAAGTTGGTCCTCCAGCGAGTCGACGGTGGCCATCGCCTGGATGAGCGCCCAGCGCAGCTCTTCCGAGTCGCGGTTTGCGTGACCGAGCTGGACCATCAACTCGTCGCACAAGGCGCGTGCCGCCTCGGAGACGCCGCGCAGGCCCGCCTCGCGCTGCGCGGCCGCGGCAGACGCGCGCCTGGCCGCCTCGGCCTGCGCCTGGGCGGCCTGCGCCGACGCCCGCCGCTCGTCCAGCGCCGCCTGTGCCCGGGCGGTGTGCTCCCCAACCAGGCCCCTGAGGTGGCTCAACTCGCGATGCTTGGCCAGATCGCGCCCAGCCTGGATATGACCGAATGCATAGCTCCCATGGGCGCGGTCCTGCGCCCTTCAACGGTGGTTCTCCAGCGGTGCCACGCGTTGCAAGCATATGCCTATCAGGGGTAGGACGGCAGCGACCACACTGCAACTCCCCGACACGCTCGAAGTCGTCAATGCGTCTGCATTCAACGACTCATCCGTGGTGGTCGGCTTCGAGTCAGCGGCGGCGTTGACCCACATTGCCATGAATGGCTTTGGCAGTTGCACCGGGGTCGAGACAGTCACCTTGCCCCCCTCCATGGTCCGCATTGACGCCGCGGCGTTTATATCCTCGTCGGTACAGACGTTGGATCTGTCGGCGTGCTCGCGTCTCGTGGCCATCGAAGGGAGGGCATTCAACGGTTGCCACAGGTTGAAGATGGCCACCCTCGACGGGTGCTCCCGCCTCCGGCTCATTGGCAATGGAATCTTTCAGAATTGCACGCAGCTCGCCTCCCTGACGCTGCCAAGAGGGCTGAAGACGCTTGGCCCCGAGGCGTGTCATGGCTGCACCTTGCTGGCCACGGTGGTCTTGCCGGCCGGGTTAGAGAAGCTCGGCCCTCGGGCGTTCGAGGACTCCGGACTGACCGCGGTGGCACTGCTGTGCGCCTGAAGAGGGTCGACGACGGTGCATTCCAAGGGTGCCGCGAGCTGGCGCGCGTCGTCTTTGGGGCCACGGAGCTGTCCGTCCAGCTCGGGTATCTGGGCAAGCAGGCGTTTTCCAGGTGCACCGGCCTGCTGGAGGCCGACCTCTCGCGCTGCCTCGAGCTCGAGTGCATCGATGCATCGACGTTCCATGGCTGTTCCGCCCTGGCCAGCGTGCGTTTGCCCAGCTCACTCGTCGTGGTCAAACACTCGGCCTTTCGAATGTGCTGGAAGCTGACCGACGTCAACCTGTCCAGCTGCACGGCCCTGGAAAGGATTGGCAAGCTAGCCTTTGCGGACTGCGGTGCACTCGGTGCCGTAGACCTGTCTGGCTGCACCTCCCTAGTGTCAATTGCCGTCGATGCGTTCAGTGGGTGCTCGGCGCTCCATAAATTGCTGCTTCCGGCACAATTCGATGGTAGGTTGCCTGAACTCCCACCGAAGTGCAAGACGTCGCGAGAACCGGCGTACGGGGGGGCGACGTACTGGGCCCCGACCCTGCGCACGGCGGCACCAAATGGCCGGTCCACCCCGAGGCGAGGCGATGCCACTGGTTGAGCCTCGACGGGGCCCCCTCGAGGGCCGTGGAGCCTTGCCGCACCACGAGCGGACCACGTGCACTCCAGTGCCAGTGCGACCTCTGGCGCCTGCGGAGCACGCGCGCCACCGGAACGCGAGCCCCCCCCCCCCTCGCGGCGCCTGGGGTGCTCCGCGCTCCCACCTGTGGCCGGTGGGTTCCCCCGAGGGCGACGCAGTCAACCGTCACGGCGTTTGGCGTGTCGGGTGGCCGCGCCGCGCCGAGTTCGCGCGTCGCACATCTCCGGGGGTGCTCCGTGCCTCTTGCCCATGCCCGGCGGTCGACAGTGACGCTGTCAAGCGGCACGGCGTTTGGCGTGTTGGGTGGCCCCGAGGCGTCGACCTGCGTCGCCGACGCGATCAACACCTCCTGCATGTCCCGCCACCCCAGCGCTGGGTTGGCCTGCAACATGAGCGCCACCACACCGGCGACCTGCGGCGCCGCGGCCGACGTGTAGCCAAAGGAGGCGGTGTAGGCCGACGGACCCGAGTAGCCGAAGCCGGCCGGCGAGGCGTCGGTGGTGACGAGCCCGTACCCCGCGCCGCTGGAAGGGGCACAGACCAGGATGCAACAGCCAGGCTCGGTGTACCAGGGGCGCACGCCGTCCGCCGACACGGCGCTCACGGCGATGGTGTAGATCGAGTTGGCGTAGCCGTCGTTGTTGACGTTGTCCCGCGCGCCGCCGTTGCCCGCCGCAAAGACGTGCACCACGCCCAGGCCGCCGCGCCCGGTCCGCACGCTCTGCTCGAGCGCCGAGCACGCCAGCGAGTGCGGCCCCGCCAGCCGGCCGTCGGCGGGGCCCCAGCTGCTCGACTTGACGTCCACCACCTCGATGTGGAGCAGGAAGGCCTCGTGCGCCTCGGCCCCGTGCGCCTCGGCCCCGTGCGCCTCGGCCCCGTGCGCCTCGGCCCCGTGCGCCTCGGCCCCGTGCGCCTCGGCCCCGTGCGCCTCGGCCCCGTGCGCCTCAGCCCCGTGCACCTCGGCCCCGTGCGCCTCGGCCCCGTGCACCTCGGCCCCGTGCGCCTCGGCCCCGTGCGCCTCGGCCCCGTGCGCCTCGGCCCAGTGCGCCGCCTCCGCTCCGGGTCCGACCGCGGCCTCGGGCTCGGCCCCGGGCTCGGCCCCGGGCTCGGCCCCGGGCTCGGCCCCGGGCTCGGCCCCGGGGCCCTGGCGGAGGTGGCCGCGGCACCTCCGCCGAGGACCGATCTGTCGGCCATTGGATTACATCTTTTTTCGGCGCTGGGCGGTAGAGACAGATGCACACGCAACGCCCCGGAGACGCGTCGCCCGAGGCAAGCGCGCTCGCGCCTGCGGCTACGGCGGTGGAGGCGGCGCCGTGTGCCACCGGCGCCTTGGGCCACTCGCTCGTCGCGGCCGCGGCGGCCGAGGCGGCGCTGGGGGCGCCGGGCGCCACCAGCGCCATGGGCCACCCGCTCGTCGCGGCCACCCCAGGGGACCAGTCGCACTCGGCGCTCTTGCGCTTCTGCATCGCGAGCCGGCGCTGGGGGCGCCGGGCGCCACCAGCGCCATGGGCCACCCGCTCGTCGCGGCCACCCCGGGGGACCAGTCGCACTCGGCGCTCTTGCGCTTCTGCATCACGAGCATGCACAAGGAGCAGATTTTGGCCAGGCAGGCACCGAGCGGCGGCGCCAGCGCGAGCAGGTCAAGACGTACAGCACGCTGCTGGAAGAGCATCTGCGGCGACACAACGAGGACTCGGTGCACCTCCCGGCCTCTGCGTCGTCGCCCGAGTGCTGGGTCGTCCGGCGGACCATCCGCGCCGCGCCCAAGAAGCTGTGCGCCGCGAGCGTGGTGGAGACGCTGCGTACGCTCACCATGGAGCAGCTGCGCCGCTTCGCCGCAACCAACGACCTGTCCTCGGCGGTCCAAGAGTTCCTGCGCGCCAAGCTGTCGCGCCAGCCGACGGGCCGCTTCAATGTGTCTGTCCAGGTGAACCGGCCACGGCCTTGCCAGGGCGCGCCAGCGGCCCCGCCGCCAGCTCTCGATGTGCGGCCGCTGCAGCCGCTCCCGCCGCCCCCCCCCAAGCCGCCGCAGCCGCCGGAGCCGCTGGAGCTGGAGCCGCTGGAGCTGGAGCCACTGGAGCTGGAGCCGCTGGAGCTGGAACCGGAGCCGCTGGAGCCGCTGGAGCTGGAGCCGCTGGCGCCACTGTCGGTACCGGTGGTACAGGCGGGCCGGCCGGAACCCCACCCACAGCAACTGGAGCACGAAGTGCAACCGGCGCACCGGCTGAACCCGACCGGCGCATGCGGCGGCTACGACCCGACCAGACCCACCGGCGGCGGGGAGGAAGCCCGGCGCCTCGCGGGCGCCCTCCGCATGTGCCGGGACGTGGCCAAGTCGGGCGCCAAAGACACCCGCGAGCGCCTCAAGGTGCACGAGGCGGCCACCCGTCTCTGCGAGCCCGTGGTCGACGCGTACGTGCACTCTGTGAGCCCGGTCGCGGCAGCTGCGCCCCTGCAGATCGAGATTGGCGGCGCCGCCACGGACTTTTTCGTGCGCTCCCGCAGCGTGTCAAAACAAAAGCCCATCACGCTCACAAATCTGCTGCCCCTCTGCCACGTCGCCATCAAGGCGGCGCTCGGCGCCGGGGGCATGGTGGACGCCGTCACGCCCCGAGCAGTTGCCTTCCTGCAGTCTGCGGCGTGCCTGGACGACGTCCTGCGCCGCCTGCTCGCAAAGATTGCGCGGGTGCAGGCCGCGACGGCCACGACCACGCGCGAGGTGTCGCTCGACCGCGGCGCGTTGCGCCCCCGGCGGAGGGGCCGCGGGGCGACCGTTGGCAGGGGCCGAGGCTGCTCGCCCGTGGTGGCCGGGCCCATGATTGGGGTGGCCGTCTGATCGAGCTCTCGTGCAGCGCCTGTGCACGGGGGATGCCCCGCCGGCGTGGGCCTCGTGGCGCTGGCGCATGGGCTACCGGGTGGGGCACTGGCGCATGGGGTTAGGGTTAACCCCTCGCGGGTGGGGTCTCGCCGCGCCGGCGCATCCCTCGGGCTTGTCGGTCTCGGAGGCGTCGGTTAGGGTCAGGTCGATGGTGCCTGCCATCGGGTCGTCCGGTGTTTGGGGGAGCAGGTCGTCGCCCGCCGGCAGGTGGTCGCCCAGGTGGTCGCCCTGGCTGAGGTCGTCGCCCTGGCTGAGGCCGTCGCCCGCCGGTAGGTCGTCGCCCTGGCTCAGGCCGTCGCCCGGCGGCATGGATGCGGGTGAGGGCTGGCCGCTCCAGCGCAAGCCGTCCGACTCGGTGTCGGACTCGGGCCTGGACGCGGTTGAGGACTCGCCGCCCCAGCTCGAGCCGTCCGACTCGGTGTCGGACTCGGACCTGGACGGGGGTGAGGGCTGGCCGTTCGAGCGCGAGCCGTCCGACTCGGTGTCGGACTCGGGCCTGGACGCGGGCGCGGGCTGGAGCTCGAGGTGGCGCTCGTCCAGCTGGCCGCCCGGGGACAGGATGGCGCCGCTCTGGTTCTGGTTCTGGATGGTCGAGCGGGGTCGTTGGGAGCCCGTCGGCGTCATGGCGCGCGCCCTGCGCAGCCCAGGCGGGTGGCGCGGTGGCTCAGTTGCGTTTGGGGGTGGCGCGCCGCCGCACGGCGGGCTGTCACCTGTTTGGAGCCACAAGCGAGTCCAGAGTCTTTTTTGGGATCGGTTCATGTGAAGACGATCCTAAGAAGGAACCTTAAAGTGCGGCGCCGTCAAACCGTCCTCGCCGCCATCCCTGGCCGTTGCCGTCCCTGCGCCGCGCCGCGCCGCGCCGCGGGCGGCCTGCGCGCCGTTGTGCGGGGGCTGAGCCGTCGCGGCTCGCGGCTGGTCGCTGGGTCGGCTGCGCCGCGCGGCTGTGGGGCTGGCCTGCACCTGCAGCGCGCCGCCCTGCGCTCTGCGGGCTGCTCCCTGCGGGCTGCGGGCTGCGGGCTGCGGGCTGCGGGCTCTGCGGGCTGCGGGCTCTGCGGGCTGCGGTGCGTTCACGCTGAGCCCCCCGCCCCTCCCCCCTTGGCCAGGGACCCGCTGGTGCTGCAGATGTCCAATACTGCGGTGAAGCGCAAGAGGGACGAGTTCAGTGCCAGTGCCAACGCCAAAGCTGCCAAGGTCGAGGGCGAGGGCGAGGGCGAGGATGAGGACGAGGACAAGGGCGAGGGTGAGGGCGAGGCCGAAGGCAAGGGCGAGTCCGAGTCCGAGGACGGGGAGGCGGAGGCGGGCGTCGCCACGTCCGCTATGAGTGCGCTCCGGGATGAGCACGCCACCCTTGGGCTCAGAACCCTTGGAGACCCCGACGTGCTGACGTGCATGGCTCGCGCAGCCCCAGTCTGTTTCAAGACGATTCGCCTTGTGTGTCGCGATGCCCAGGCAGCCGCGAATGCGCCTGCGTTGGAGATGCTGGCAGAGGCCAGGGCGACGTTCAACCGACTCGCAGCCGAGGTGCACCCGATCGATGTGGCCACACTCCGCACGCTGCAGTACGAGTACGGTGACAGCGGCAGCGACAGCGGCAGCGACAGCGGCAGCGAGTCATGGGAGAACGTCACAGAGTCATTCGACAAGGCCAACAGCGAGTTGATCGATCATCAGGACAGCGTCTGGCGCGCCCGGGAACTCTTGCTGGATGTGAAAGGTCGGGTGGGATTCCTGACATCGGCACGTTCCATGCTACATGCCGGCGCCCTCGTCATCTTGCACGTTGCCTGGAGTGCGGAGGACTTTCGCGCCGAACTGTCCATCGCGTACCCCCCCCCGGATCTGTTGCTCATGGATTTCTGGGAGCACTATGGCTTCCTGGAGTCCACCTCGCGCCTGATCGACAGAGGACAACGGGAGGCCGATCTGCAGGCCGTGTACGCTGGCCACGGCATCTCTCCGGAATTGAGTATCGACTGCTCGTGGTGCGACAAAGCGGCCATCCTCACCGCGTGCAAGCGGGCCGGGCTGACGGCGCCGCCGGACTGCGATTCCTGGGACCACCTGCAACGGGACGCCCCACGCGTGATCAAAGAGGCGCACCGATCGTGGACACTATTCCACCAGCATGTGCAGAGGCGGGCTCGGGAGCAGCGCGAGGAGGTTGCACGCGCGAGGCGCACGGCGAGGCGCACGGCGTGCCTGCACCATGCCATTCGGCAGATGGGGCTCAGTCCGCGGGCCGACTCGGCCCTGCAGCGCTCCTGCGTGGCATCGGCCCATTCGATGCACCTGATGCTGGGCAAGACACTGCGGTGCGCCGTGTGGATGCACTGGCTGCACAACCACACCCACGGGAATTACAAGCGCGACGTGGAATACGAGAAGGACGCCTCCGGCGGCGCCGGCGCAGGTGAATGGCGCAGGTGAATTCGCCCCATTCGCAGGGCGGGTCCAGCGCGCGGAGCCACTGCAGCGCCTCCATGTGGGCTCCCTTGGCGGCGGCGTCGCAAGCGAAGCTGTCCCACTCGCAGGTCGGCTCCTGCGCGCGGAGCCACTCCAGCACCGCGAGGTGGCCCGGCGCGCCGCCGAAGCCGGGCTCCACCGCGGCGAAGGCCATGTCCTCGTCCGTCCTCAGCAGCAGGACACCGGGCGGCGGCTCCGCGGCGGGCGGCAGCGCCACCGCCGGGTTGGGCATAATGTGCCTGGTCTCGCCGGGGCACGCCGGGTCGCCGGTCAGGGCGACGGCGCCGCCCACCCGCTCGTCGACGTGGCAGATCAGCAGCCGGTCGCCCCCGGCCGATCCGGCCGGCGTGGAGTAAGGGGTGGGTTCGGGCCACTCGGCGCCCTCGAACCGGGCCACCCCGGCCGCGTCCACCGTCAGGAAGCGGCCCTCGTCGGCGAAGGACACGCGGATGCTGCGTAGGACCGATGGGGCCAGGAAAAATTCGAGGAAGGCCTGGAAGCCGGTGACCTTGCAGTCGCGCGCGGCCTGGTCGTAGTTCATGCCGAGGTAGAAGGTGCAGAACTGGCCCATGGTGTAGACGCAGGCGGGCGTGCGCCCTGGGCAGGGCACGCACTCCTGCAGGTCCTCGTCCCACGAGAAGGGCGCGGGCTCCCAGCGGGCCCGGCGCGCGTCGACCATCGCCAGGTCGAGCCTCCCGTTGCGGCTGCGCGCCTCGAGCCGCGGCTGCGCGTGCTCGTAGCTCGGGTAGAGGCTCCGGCGGTTCTCGTCGGCGTCCACA
>Ga0105053_10007940_pt1 | contig 13965 bp, 9 predicted proteins | sample BON01_FD_78093 | JGI IMG/M metagenome (GOLD analysis project Ga0105053, IMG submission 78093) | Freshwater microbial communities from Lake Bonney liftoff mats and glacier meltwater in Antarctica - BON-01 | ecosystem: Environmental > Aquatic > Freshwater > Ice > Glacier meltwater | place: Lake...
ATGGTAGGTGGGGGGGGGCGGTGGGGGGGGGGGGGGGGGGGGGGGGGAGAGGGGGGGGGGGGGGGGGGGGGGGGGGGTATGGAGGAAAGGACAAGGAGCTCTCGTCCTCTCCACCCTTGTCGACGACGAGGCGGGTCGCGCTTATGCTTGTGCGCCCTAGGTGGTTGCGTGTGAGTGGTATGCGCGTGTGTGAGTAGGAGGGGAGGGGAAGGGGGGGTTGTGAGACGTAGTGCGCAACAATGAAGGCGCCGCGCCAACTTGAACGAGGGGCGTCGGCCTCGGCGTTGGCGTCGGCATGGACCGGCGCCGACAGTCGCGTGCGATCCCGCCGCCGCCGCCGCTCAAAGCGCTGCTGGCTCAGTACGTGCACGCCGGGCTGCCCGAGGGCAGCGAAGAGCCCGAGCAGGCGGAGAGCTGCGCGACCGAGGTGGCGGGCGGCCGCGTCAGCGGCGGCGGCAGAAGGAGGCCGCGTCTACATCCGCGACGGGCGACGGGCGACGGGCGGCGGGCGGCGGCGGCGGCGCCAGCAACGGTTGGGGGCGGCGCCGGCGTCGACGGCGAGCCCGGCGACGGCAAAAAGGGCGCGTAGTGCGGCGCCAACCTACCAGCGCCTGCGCGCGCGGGGCCGACCCGTCGCGCATCTCTGCCGGCCCTTCGACGAGCACGCACCTTTGAGTTGATACAGCCTACCACTTCTGCACACATAGCGTTACGCTGAAGTGTAGAGGGCTCCCTCCAGCGTGACGCGTTCAGCAGGATCCATATGGGCTCCAAACGTAAACGTGGCCGAAGTCCGGGTCGCCGTGACGGATCGGGCCGCTTTATCGGTCACGAGGACTACTACCAGCTCCTGGGCGTCCCAAAGGGCGAGAGCGACCCCGAGGCGCTCAAGAAGGCGTACCGCAAGCAGGCGATGAAGTTTCACCCCGACAAGAACCGCGACAACCGCGACGCGGCCGAGAAGCGGTTCAAGGAGATCTCCGAGGCGTACGAGGTCCTGACGGACCCGGATAAGCGCGGGGTGTACGAGCGGCACGGCGAGGAGGGGCTCAAGGCCGGGATGGGCCGCGGCGGGGGCGGGGGCGGCGCGCCCCCTGGCGCGGGCGGCGGCGGCGGGGGCTTCCCCGGCGACGGCGGCTTCCCGGGCGGCGGCGGCGGCCGCGGCGCCAGCCAGTCCCGCCGGCCGGAGGACAACTTCACTAAGCAAGAAAGCGAATCGTTTGACGAGGCAGCTGAACGAACCGCGCGCGAGCGCGGGGGAATGGGCGGCGGCGGCGGCGGAAGCGTGCCCTGCCGCCCGCCGCCGGCCCCCGCCCCCCCCCCCGCCCCGCCGCCCCAAGACCCCCCAATTGAGCGTCCCCTCGATTGCACCCTCGAGGAGCTGTACGGCGGGACCACGCGCGCGGCGCGCATCAACCGCCGCGTTCTCTACTCCGACGGCGAATATCGCCGCGAGGTGCGGTTCGTACAGATCCACGTGGCGCCCGGGTGGATAAGGGGCACGCGCGTCACGTTTCCGCGAATGGGCGACGAGCGGCCGGGGCGCACGCCCGCCGACGTCGTCTTTGTCGTCGAGGAGACGCCGCACGCCCGCTTCCGGCGCGAGGGCGACGACCTCGTGCTCTTGCCCGAGCAGGAGATCTCCCTCTACAGCGCGCTCTGCGGCGCCTGGGTCAGCGTCGAGAGGCTCGACGGCAGCACGCTCGATTTTGACACGGGTGGCGGCGTAGTGCGGCCGGGCGCCGTGTGGACGCTGGACGGCGAGGGGATGCCCGTCTCGGGGCAGCCGGGGGCGCGGGGCAGCCTGAAAGTGCGGTTCGGGGTGCAGTTCCCGCGGTTCCGGCTGACGGATGCGCAAAAGATGCACGTGTGGGAAGCGCTGGGCGATTGAACAAGGAGGGGGTGCGGTGCCTTTTTTTTTTTCTTCGGGCAGCGCTCGTTCTCGCGCCGTTGGTCGCCGCGCGTCGTCGCTGCTGTTCTGTTCTGTTCCACTCTGATTTGTTAGACACGAAGAAAGATCCTGGATCACACTCTTCTGACTAAGTTCTCGACTTGTACAACATCGCTGTCGGAACCCTTTCCGTTCTCGTAGGAGAGGGGAGAGCGCGAGAAAGCGGGCAAAACACGGCCGGGAGTGGCCGAGCCGCCGCCGAGCGTCTCTGCTTCCGGTGACGACAACGGCGGCGATCGCGGCCTCCTCCCCGCGACATAAAGCTACGAGCCGCTCCCCGCTCACCGGAACCATCACCACCACAATCACGAGCACACCACATCGACACACCACATCGACACACGACCACCCAGACGACGCCACACAAGCACCAACCAAACGCGAGAACGGAAAAAAAGAAGCTCCCTCTCTTCCGCCACTCTTGTTCGTCGCGCGCCTCGCGCACGCTCTCCCAACCACGCGCCCGCGTCCAGGGTCCCCCTGCGCGCACACTCGAGAGCCAGCGACCCGCCCTGAATAGCGCCCGGCTCTGAGCGCGTCGAGAGCGAAAAAGCAGGCAGACCGCCCCGTCGCCGCCGCCGGGAGAGGCTTCCGTCCCCTCCGCAGCGCGCGCGGCCGGCCGGTCGTCGCGCGTCGGGCGTCCGCGCCCCCTCGCTTCCGAAAACACGAGCGCCCCGAGCCCCGAAAAACACAAAAGCATGGGCCGCGACTACTACCAGCTCCTGGGCGTCCCAAAGGGCGAGAGCGACCCCGAGACGCTCAAGAAGGCGTACCGCAAGCAGGCGATGAAGTTTCACCCCGACAAGAACCGCGACAACCGCGACGCGGCCGAGAAGCGGTTCAAGGAGATCTCCGAGGCGTACGACGTCCTGACGGACCCGGACAAGCGCGAGGTGTACGAGCGGCACGGCGAGGAGGGGCTCAAGGCCGGGATGGGCCGCGGCGGGGGCGGCCCGCCGCCGGGCGCGGGCGGCGGCGGCGGGGGCTTCCCCGGCGGCGGCGGCTTCCCGGGCGGCGGCGGCGGCCGCGGCGCCAGCCAGTTCCGCCGGCCGGAGGATATCTTCGCCGAGCTGTTTGGCGGGGGGGGCTTCGGCGGGATGCCGGGCGGCGGCGGGGGGGGCGCGGGTGACCCGTTTGCGCAGATGTTTGGGGGCGGCGGCGGCATGGGCGGCGGCGGCGGCGGCGGCGGCATGACGCCCCGCCCGCGCAAGGACCCGGCCATCGAGCAGCCGCTCGGCTGCACCCTCGAGGAGCTGTACAAGGGCAGCACGCGCAAGATGCGCATCAACCGCAGCGTCCTGGGCGCGGACGGGGGCGCCCACCGCGAGGAGGAAATCCTCGAAATCACCGTCGCCCCCGGGTGGAAAAGGGGCACGCGCGTCACGTTCCCGCAGAAGGGCGACGAGCGGCCCGGCCGCGTGCCCGCCGACATTGTCTTCGTGGTCGACGAGAAGCCGCACGCCCGCTTCCGGCGCTAGGGCAACGACCTCGTGCTCGTCCAGCCCATCTCCTTGTCGGACGCGCTGTGCGGCGCGCGCTTCAGCGTGCAGACGCTCGACGGGCGGACGCTCGAGCTAGACACGGCCGGCGCAGTGGTGCGGCCGGGCGGCGTCAAGCTAATGGCGGGCGAGGGGATGCCCGTGTCGCGGCAGCCGGGGACGCGGGGCAACCTGCAGGTGCGGTTCGAGGTGCAGTTCCCGAAGGGGCCGCTGACGGAGGCGCAGAAGGCGCAGGTGCGGCAGACGCTCGGCGGGTGAGGTGGGAGGAAGGCCCGCTGTTGCCGTTTTGTCCCTGGAGGGCGGGCGGCGGTCGTTTTCGCGCATTCGCGGCGGCTCATCTCCTTCACATTGGGTCCAAAATGATTTGAAAAAACACGAAGAAACAATCGTGGATCTCACTCTTCTTACTAGGCTTTCCGGCTTGTACACACACGTCGCTGTTTTGCAACTATTTGTTTTTCTAGGAGAGTGAGAGCGCGTGAGCGAAAGAGAGAAAGAGGCGGCCGTCGGCGGCGTCGGCGTCGGCGGCGGCGGCGGCGGCGGCCGTCGGCGGCGAGCGGAGCGCCGGACACGCGCGCCGCAGAAAGGCCGGCCGCTCCCCCACCCTGCCCTGTCCCTCTTTTCCTCTTCCGGCATCCCCGTGCGAGAACTCTGCAGCCATGTCCCACCGCAAGTTCGAGCGTAAGTCGACGCACCGATCCCTGATCATCACAAAAGAGCGGGCGAGCGACACTCGCGCCGCAAAAAAAGCTACCCCCTGGAAGAGAGCGTCGCCGCGAGCTCTCCCTCTCGTGCTGCACCGGCGCGCGCGCGCCGGCCGATCGCGTCGGATGTGTTCATCCGGCCGTGATCTGCCGCGCCTGGAGTGGGGCTCGGTCGTTCGCGGGTGGGCGGGCGATCAGAGACAAGAAGAGAGGGCGGCTGCTCCTTTTGCTGCTGCCGTATGGCTCTCTCTCGCTCGTCCCGCCCGCCCGCGTCGCATCCGCCGCTCGCAGCAGTCGTCGGGTCTGATCGGCGCGCCACTGTTACCGGTGGCGCTCGACCGTTGCCGGCGCTGCTGCTGGGGAGCGACGCGCGTCTCTGTTTGCGAGAGAGGAGAGGAGGAGCGGCGATCGCCAATCGCCGCTCTTTCTCTTTTGCCTCTCGCTCCCCGCCGACCGCGGCATGCAATCGATCCAATCACGGCTCAAAAATACAAACGATCGCTCATCCCAATCACGACGCACAAACCAAACACAAAAAACACCCCCCCCCCCCCCCCCCCCCCCCAAAAAAAAAAAAAACAGACCCGCGCTGCGGGTCGCTCGGCTACTCGCCGCGCAAGCGCTGCCGCCGCGGTGTCGGCAAGTGCAAGTCCTTCCCGCGCGACGACGCGACCAAGCCCCCGCACCTGACCGCCTTCATGGGCTTCAAGGCCGGCATGACCCACATCGTCCGCGAGGTTGACAAGCCCGGGAGCAAGCTGCACAAGAAGGAGACGTGCGAGCCCGTCACGATCGTCGAGGCGCCGCCGATGGTGGTCGTTGGCGTCGTCGGCTACGCCAGCACGCACCGCGGCCTGCGCACGCTCTCCACCGTGTGGGCCGAGCACCTGGACGAGTCGGTCAAGCGCCGCTTCTACAAGAACTGGTACAAGGCCAAGCGCAAGGCCTTCTCGCGCTACGCCAAGAAGTACAGCGCGCCGGGAGGCGTCGCCGCCGACCTCGACGCCATCCGCGCCAACTGCTCCGTCGTCCGCGTGCTCGCGCACACGCAGGTCACGAAAGTCACAGGGCTGCACCAGAAGAAGGCGCACCTGATGGAGATCCAGGTCAACGGCGGGCGGTCGGCAGCCGACAAGGTCGACTTTGCCGTCGGCCTGTTCGAGAAGGAGGTGTCGGTGGACCAGGTGTTCTCGAAGGACGAGATGATCGACTGCATCGCCATCACCCGCGGCCGCGGCACGGAGGGCGTCGTCACGCGCTGGGGCGTCACGCGCCTGCCGCGCAAGACCCACCGCGGCCTGCGCAAGGTGGCGTGCGTGGGCGCGTGGCACCCGGCGCAGCTGCAGTGGTCGGTCGCGCGCGCGGGGCAGATGGGCTTCCACCACCGCACGGAGGCCAACAAAAAGGTCTACGCGCTCGGCAAGAAGGGCAGCGAGTCGCACGGCGCGGCGACCGAGTTCGACCCGACGCCCAAGCCCATCACGCCGATGGGCGGGTTCCCGCACTACGGCGTGGTCAAGGAGGACTTTTTGATGATCAAGGGGAGCGTCGCGGGCACCAAGAAGCGGCCCATCACGCTGCGCCGGACGCTGCTCAAGCAGACGGGCCGCGCCGCGCTCGAGGAGATCAAGCTGAAATTCGTCGACACGGCGAGCAAGTTTGGGCACGGGCGCTTCCAGAGCTCGGACGAGAAGAACAAGACGTACAATCGCCTCAAGGCGTGAGAGGGGACGTTTGTTTGGGGCGCCGTTTCTTGCTTGTCGGGCGGCGGCGGCGCGTTTGGCGCGTCGTTTTGCGCGGCGGCGGCGGCGGCGGCGGCGGCGTCTGTTTTTGGGGGGCTCTTTTTTTGTTTGGTGCCGAAACCGCCGCTTTTCGATCCTTTGTTTTCGCATGTTTTTTGTACGTGTGTGTGTGTCAGGAAAAAAGCCAACATTGCTCACACGTCTCGCGTGTCTGTGTGTGTGCGCGCTCTCTCTTTGGTCGTCTCGTGCTTCTGCTTTTGTGGGTCACGTGCGTGTTTTGCGCCCGCGCGCGCGTGAAAAAGCGGCGGCCCGCGCCGTCGCCTGTGCCCCGCCTCGTCGCGTTCTCGCTCTCTTTCGGCGCGCCGCCCCGCCCCCCGCTTACTCGTTGCCGCAGCCGCCTCCTCCTCCGCCGCCGCAGCCGCCCCCGCCCCCAAACCCGCCAAACCCACCATGACCCGCGCCGCCCCCTACGGGGCCCAGCCCCTCGAACCGCCGCGCATGCTGCTCCAGGTGCCGGCGCAGCGCCTGCAGCCGCTCGTGCGCGCGGCGCGCGCTGCCCAGCGCGCGCGCGCGGGCGGCGCCGGCGCCGGCGTCGCCGGCCGAGACTGCGTTGCGGAGCGCGTCGAGCGCGGCCCCCAGGTTGGCGGCGCAGTGAGCGATCTCGCCCTGCTCCTGCGGCGGGGGCAGCGGGGCGGGGACGACGTTGTGGGTTGTGGGTTGGGCGCCGTTGCCGCCGCCGCGCGCCCCTGCTGCCGCCGACGCCGCCGCGCCGCCGAATCCGCCGACGCCGCCGACGCCGCCGACGGCGGCCGCGGCGCCCGGGCCGTGCCAGGCCTCCAGCAGCGGCGCCAGCAGCGCCTCGCGCACGACGGCCTTGACTTTGGCGGTCTCTCCCGGCTCGACGCGATCTTCGTCCTCGTCGCCGGGCGCCGGGCGCGCGGCATCGTCGTCGTCGTCGTCGTCGTCGTCGTCCTCTGGCGCGTGTGCCTCGTCGGCGGCGCCGCCGACGCCGCCGCCGCCGCCTGGAGACAGCGGCGCGCCCCCGCCCGCGACTCCCTCCTCCTTTTCTTGTTCGTGCAAAGGCCGCAGGGAGCCGCGGCGACGCTTGGAGACGCCGCCGCCGAGCCCCTCGCTGCCGCCGGCGGTGGTCGGGCGCGCCGTGGGCGCGTGCGAGGCGACGCCCTCGTAGAGCGGGGGCGTGCCGCCGCCGCCGCCGCGGCCCACGCCGCCGCTGCCCGCCTCATCTGCGTCCAGGTCGCTCGCGTCGCCGTCGTCGACCCAGCCGCGCGCGCGCTTGGCCAGATGCTCGTCCGGGCCGCCGCCGCGGTTGAGGTGGCCCAGGTACAGGGCGTCCATGGCGCTTCTTTTTGGTGGGTTTTTGAGTTTTTGTTCTTGTCACGGCGCCGCGGTTTCCGGTTGTCGTTTTGTTTTTGGGGGCGTCGGGTCGCGACGACCGAAAGAAACAAAAACGTCGTGGTGTGTGTGATTGTGTGTTCCAAGTTGGGGGTCGCGACTAACAAGCAAGACACGCTGAGCTATGAATTAAACCATGTGTGGGGGCGAGTCAGTACTCGCAAAGAATGAGGGGCCCTTGCTGCTTTTTCGTGATCGGCGTTTTCGGCGCCAGAGGAGGTCGGTGGCGGCGACGTGCAAACCCAGCAGAGGGAGAAAGGGAGCACGCCTGTGAAAGTACGGGGAGGACGCGACGCACACAGACCAAACCGGATCGCTCGTGGGTTTTTCTTCAAGGAGGGAGAGATGCGGTCGGGTGGAACGTTGTTTTTTCTTTTTTGTGGGTCGGCGCCGAGGGGAGAGAGAGAGAGAGAGACCAGAGGGCGCGACGAAAGAGCGCGGGCGGGCCGACTGAAGGGGGGAAAGGGAGGGGGGAGGGGGCTTTGTGGTGAGGTTGCTTAAAACCTACACACAGGACCGAGAGGGCGCGGCTTGAGGCGTCATGCGCGCCCCCGGGGGAGGAGAGGGGGAGCGGCAGGCAAGGGAAGAGAGAGAGGGGCGCGAGCAAGTCAGAGCGAGGGGGCAGCGGAGCGCGAGAAGAAGGCGGTCTCGCCGTCGTCGCCGGCACCGGCGCCGCCGGTATCGCCGTCGGCCCTCGGGCCCGCCGCCGTAGCCGCCGCAGTCGCCGCTGCTTTCGTTCCTTCACGCTCAAGGCACCGAAACGGCCGCCGCCGCGTCCCCGGCCGACACGGCCAGGGCCGTCGCGTCGCTACTGCTGCTGCGCCGCTGCTCGGCGCCGCACCCGCCGCCGCCGCCGCCGCCGCCGCCGCCGTTACCGCCGCCGCTCGCGCCCGCGTCCGACGCCTTGCGCGAGGAGGCCGACGCGGAGACGGCCGCGCGGCGCGCCTGGCGCACGGCGACCGCGCGCCGCCGCGCCCGCTGCTGCTGCCGGAGCGACGCCGCCGCCGCCTCGAGCGCCACCGCCAGCGCCTCCTCCTCGCGCCGCGCGGCCGACTCGGCGTCGTCGCCGCTGCCGTCCTCGGCGAGGTCGCTGCTGCGCTCCTCTGCGATCGACATCTGCGGCGCCAGCAGGGACGTGGCGCCCACGCTGATCTGCTGCTGCAGCAGGCGCTGCGCGGCGGCCGCCGCCGCCGCCGCCTCGGGCGCGAGCCGGCGCTCGCGCGCTTTCGCCGCCTGCGCTTTTGCGGCCGCCCGGGCGACGAGGCTCGTGTCCACAGAGGCGGCGGCGGCCAGGGGCTCGGACTCGGGGTCGCGGTAGAGGATGTAGGCGGCGCCGGGCGGGAGTAGGGCGGCGACGGCGACGTGGGTCATGCGCTCGTGGTGCCTGCGCTCGTGCTCGTCGGCGACGGCGGCGGCGGCGGCGGCGCCGGCGGCGCCGCTGTTGTCGGCGGCGCCGTTGGCGCCGCCGCCGCCGCCGCCGTTACCGCCGTTGGCGCCGCCGTTGTCGGCGGCGGACGCAAACGCCGAGGGGGCCTGGCGGCAGTGCATGCGGCGCGCCTCGGCCGCCTTGGTGACCTCGGCCAGGGCCGAGGCCCAGCGCGGGTCGGCGAGGTCGGGGCCGCCGCCGACGAGCGAGCCGGCGCCGCCGCCCCCGCCGCCGCCGCCCCCGCCCCCGCCGCCGCCGCCGCCGCCGCCGCCGCCCAGGCCGGCGCCGCCCGAGCGCAGCAGCCCGCCCGACGAGGAGGGGTGGCCCGGGCGCGCCAGGGCGTGCTTCTTGCCTCCGCCGCTGCCGGTGCGGCCAAAGAGGCCGCCGCCCGAGCTGGCCGAGAACGGGCGCGGGGCCAAGGAGGCCGCGGGCGCCGCGGCAGAGGCGGCGGCGGAGGAGGGCGCGGGCGCGGCGGCGCCGGCGGCGCCGCCCGCCGCCGACGCCGCCGCAAACGAGGCGGCGGCCGCGGCGGCCGCCGCCGCCGCCGCCGCGCCGCCGCCGCCCGTCGAGCGGCTGCCCTGGCTGCGCAGCGGCGCCGGCAGGGCGGGCAGCGCCTGCGACGGCACGGGCGCCGCCGCCGCCGCAGAGGCCGCCGCCGCCGCCCGCGCGTCCTCCCCGTGGTGGCGGCCCGCGCCGTGCCCCTGCCCGTGCGCGCCGCTGCCCGCCGACGACGCCGCCACGAGCGAGCGCAGCAGGCCCTGCCCGCCCGCCGCCGCGCCCGCCAAAAAGGCCCTGCCGGCCGCCGCCGCCGAGCGCCGGTGGTGCACGCCGTTGTTGGCCCTGGCCGCGGCCACGGTGGCCGCGGCCGCGTCGAGAGGCATGGAGGGGCCCGCCCCGGCCAGCAGCATGTTGAGGGACGAGGGCGCGTGGTGGCGGGCGTGGGGGTGGAGAGGGTGGGGGTGGGGCGGCTGCGTCGCGGCCTGCGCGCTGCCGCCGCCGCCGCCGCCGCCGGCCTGCCCCGCCATGGCCGCCGCCGCCGCCGCCTTTTCATTGCGACGCCGCGCCATCGCCAGGCTGAACGCCGCCTGCCCGAGCGCCGCCGCCGCCGTCGCCTTGCGGTAGTACCGCGCCTTGCCGTCCTTTACCTCGAGCTCGCCCGCGATCCGGGCCGTCCACGCGTCCGTGCGCACAAAACCCGGGTGGCCCCGCGCGCCGCGCGCGGCGGCGCCGCCCGCCGCGTACGCGATCTGCGCGACGTAGAGCTCCCCCGCGCGGTTCTCCCCGTTGGCCTCGCGCCGCAGCATCTCGGACGCGTCGGGACGGTGCCGTCCGACGCTGATGGCGCGCCAGTGCCGCAGCAGGTAGTCTTGGTAGGACGGGCGCAGGACGAACCCCGCGTGCCGCATGCCGGGGTGATAGACCACTCGGGCGGCCGTCTCCTCCTCGAGCCAGCTGCGGACCTCGGGATTCGGCGTCAGGATGTCGCGCCCGCTGAGGGCCACGAGCGCCCGGTCCGGGATGGACTCGGGCCACAGGTTGTAGTCGGACCAGAAGAAGCCGCGGCAGAAGGCGGCGACGCAGTGGAGCTCGCGCGCGACGACCCACATGAGGAAGTCCATCAAGGGAGCGCCCGAGGCGGGTATCCGGTAAAGGAAGGAGCGCAGCAGCGTGGGCATGTACATGGCGAAGCAGACGGGGTCGACGAGCATGAGCGAGGCGACCGAGGAGGGGGAGGCCTGACACAGGCGCGAGGCCACCAGCGAGCCGTACGAGTGGGCGATGACGTGGGCGGCGGCTGCGGCGGGAGGGGCGGGAGGGGCGGGGGGCGGGGCGGCGCCGGCGTCGGCTTGGCAGGCCGCCGCCGGAGGGGCCGCGGCGGCAGGCCCGGCGGCGGCGGCCGACGCCGCCGCCGCCGAGACCGCCGAGTCCGGCGGCGCCGACAGCCACCGCATCACCTCGACGATGTCGTCCACCATGTCCTCGACCGTGGGCATGCGGTACGTCACGCGCATGGACACGTGCTTGAAGATCGGCACGATCATCGGGCGCCCGCTGTACTCTGCGATCTTGGCGATGAAGGGGAGGTAGGGGCCGGAACCCGCGCCCACCCCGTGCAGGAACAAAACCGGCTCGAGGAACCCGCCCGCGTCGGCCGCCGCGTGCCCCGCGTGGTCCCCCCGCGCGTGCCAGCGCGGGAACTTGCCCCGGACGTAGTAGGCCGAGCCGCGCCGCACCAGGCGCCGGAATCCCCAAGCGGTCAAGATCAGATGGTTGCCGCCGGCCAGGATCTCGCAAAACAGGTAGGCGGCAGCGGGCCGCCACACGTGCCGGAGCGGGTGCCACAGGTGCGCCATGAACGAGAGGCCGGGCGTCTTCCCGGGCGGGAGCTTGATGTTGCAGATGGCCTCGAGGCGGTCGATCATGGCCTCGAGCCTGTCGCCCTGGCCGTCGGCGCGCATCTGGTCGCTGTTTGTTTTTGTTTGTGGGGGTTTGGTCGGTTGCGGCGGGCGAGTTTTTCGTTTGTTTGGCGGCGGGACGAGGGGGGGGCGTGAGCCGGGGGAGAGGGGGGGGAGGTTGAGGAGGCGCGACACAAGAAAGCCCGCGCGCCGGCCGGCGGTCAGAGACAGCAAGGACGAGAGCAACGGGGGGAGACACAGGCGCGCGCGCGCGCGCGGGAGCAAGCAGCGAGGCGGGCCGACGCCGATGAGGCACCGCGCCCCGCTCTCTCTCGCGCGCTCCGCCCGCCCGCCCGCCGCCGCCCCTCGCCGCCCGCCCGCCCGCCCGCCCGCCGCCGCCCCTCGTCGCACCCGCGTGTTGCGCACAGGCAAACAAAAAACAACCGACCCACTCACACCGTCTTGTACCAGAACCCGTACGCCAGCAGGTCGGCCAGGTTCCCCCGCGCCACCAGGTGCAGCGGCGTGTCCATGAACCAGGGCGTGGCGTACCGCTCGTTGAACCGGAAAAACAGGCTCTGGTCCAGGTAGGCCGCCACCACCCGGTCGGCGTCGTAATTCGCCGGCACAGAGGCGCAAGGCGCGCGCGACAGCTGCCGCGCCCGGCGGCAGTACCAGGCGCCGAAGATCCACTCGCCCGCGAGCGCGGCCGCCAGAAGCCGGCGCGGCCCGAGGTGGTGGAGGGCGGCCGCGGCGCAGGTGGCCAGGGCCAGGAGGATGGCCAGGGCCACGAGCCAGCCCGAGGCCTGCAGGCGGGCGGCCAGGCCGCGGACGCACGCGACGGGCGCGTCGCGGCGCGCCGAGGCCGGCGGCACGGCCGAGCCCGGGTGCGGGGCCTTGTGGTGGCTGACGCGCGCCAGGGGGGCCTGGGCGGCCGCCATCGCCGTCATGCTTTGAAAGGTGTTCAAGGAGGGGAGGACGATGCTGGGCCGGGTCGCGCGCGCGCGTTCTGCGTCCGGCGGGAGAGACGGGCCGAAAGGCCGAACAGTCACTCCTTTTCAGTTTCTCTCTCTCCGGAGACCCCCCCCTCTTTTGTTTTCGCCCTCCCTAAAGGGGGCCCTCTCGTCCTCCGCACACGGTGCGCTCAGCACGCTTGAGGCATGGCCGCTCCGGCGCTAGTTGGCGGGGACAGTCGCACGCGGATGGATTGGGCGGCGATTGGTCGCGCGGCGGAAGGAGGGTCTGTCCTTTCCTCTCTCTGCCGTTTGCGCAGATAAACGCTCCGCAGATACGCAGAGGCTGTTCGTGAAGGATGATGAGAGCGGGCGCGGGAAGGGGGAAGGACAGGGAGGGTGCGTGCGGGATATGTACAGGTCGTTCGAAAGGGGGGCTGTCTAGCGTGTGAAGAAGGAGAGGAGAGAGAGGGGGGCGGGAAAGGACAAATTGGGGCTGCAGGGGGGCGGCGGCGGCGACGGCGGCGGCGGCGGCGGCGGCGGCGGCGGCGGCGGCGGCGGCGGCGGCGGCGGCAGCGGCGGCGGCGGCGGCCGTTCCGGCGTCGCCGACGCCGACGAGCGTGTCGGACCTACAGGGCGAGCGAGTCTTCGCCCTCTTTGCCACAGAAACCGCAAAGCTCACGAAAATGAATCCCTCGTGCTCGTGCCAATCGCCACGCTTCTCGCTGGTGTCGCGCCCGCCGCCGCTGGTGATCGCGCCCGGCGTGCGGAGCAGGAGAGGAGAACAGGAGGCTCCAACGTGGACAAGAGCCAGGATCGCGCGCGCCCGATCCTCCTCTTCTTCCGACCCGACCACGCCGTCGCTCGAAGACCAGCACCTTGACCTCGAGCTGGACACGGCCGGCGCCGTGCAATCGCTCAGGTGGGCGCTCGAGCCCGCTGCCGCAGGCGTCATCCTCGTCGTCGTCGCGAGCGTCGCCGCGGGCAGCGAGGCCGAGCGCGAGGGCGTCGTCCCGGGCGCGCGCCTGCTGGCGCTGTCCGACCCGATCCGCGAGGGCGAGGTCTGGGAGGTCGGGGCGCGCCCGGGCGCCACGCCCTCTCTGGGCCGCATCCGAGACGCCCTGCGCATGCGACGGTCGCGCACGGTCCGCCTCGTGTTTGAGACGAGGCGGGAAACGGCAGCGGCGGCGGCGGCGGCGGCGGCGGAAGCCTTTTTGTCTTTGTCCGCGCAAACAGCAACACCCCCGCCGCCCGCACCGTCCTCGTCGGCGGAGAGCACGCTCGACGACCTGCTCGGCACGCGCGACGAGGAGGACGGGGCCGAGGGGCGGGCGCCGAGGAGGCGAGCGGCGGCGGCGGCGGCGGCGGGGGGAGCGGCGGCGGCGGCGGCGGCGGGGGGAGCGGCGGGGATGACTGTGGGCGAGCGCATGGCCGCGCAGCAGGCGCGGCAGCTGGCGGCCGAGCGCGACCTGGCCGACCGCCGCGCGCGCCGGCGGGCCTACCTGGGCGAGCAGGACGCGCGTGCGACCGGCGGCGGCGGCGGGACGCGCTTCCTGCTCGGGGCGGCGGCGGCCTTTGTGCTCCCTGCGGCCGTGATTTTGGTGTGGGCGTGGGCGGCGGGACTTTTGGACCCGGCCAGGTATCTGTCGCTGTCTTGAGATACAGAGCGGGGTGGCTGTCCGTTCGTACGTTCCAATCGTTGCGTCGTTAAAGCAGGGGTCGCGTGTCGCGTGACGACTCGCGTGTTTCCATTATCTCTTCTTTTCTCTCTCTCTCTCTCCAAGCGGGGGGGGGGGGGGGCGCCACAAACCCCCTCTTCTTTTTCCTTTTTTTTCCCGCCCCCCCCCCCCCGGCGCGCCCCCCCCTCCCCCCCCCCGCGCC
>Ga0105053_10007941_pt1 | contig 13964 bp, 8 predicted proteins | sample BON01_FD_78093 | JGI IMG/M metagenome (GOLD analysis project Ga0105053, IMG submission 78093) | Freshwater microbial communities from Lake Bonney liftoff mats and glacier meltwater in Antarctica - BON-01 | ecosystem: Environmental > Aquatic > Freshwater > Ice > Glacier meltwater | place: Lake...
GTGTGTATTTGTGGATGATCTAAAGGTATTCTGCAAGTCTGAGACGTTCATCAAAGAACTGATGAAACAGATGGAAACTGAATCAGTCACGATGACAATGGGACATCATGGAAGATACTTGGAAGTGAAATGGAACTTTGACCGAAGTAAGAGAACTTGTACGGTTTTCCGCCCCAACACTCATTTTTTTGCAATTTTTTTCTCAAATTATTTCGCAAAAAATGGAGGAAAATTGGTAGGCGTTTTGTGTGGAGGAAAACTGGTAGAGAATGCGGTAGCAAATCGCTAACGAAAAAAAAATTCTCGAATTTGGGGGACCTGTAAAGCTGTGACAAAAATAAGCCTACATTGCTGACATAGCCATTGTACTGGAATGGCAATCGACTCTTCAAGAAGACCTCATTCGGACATACAGAACCAATAGATGTGTATAAAACCCATCTATTCATGGATGAGCATCGTACAAACACAATCTCCTAGGGACCATTATCGAATCAATGAATCCGTGTCGTGCTGTCCAGCTTACTTATAGTGTTTGATATACTTTTGGTTTTTACCACATTACCGACTGAGACATATCACTGATGTTGAGTGGTTTTAATCTGTCTCGCAAAGCTGGTATTACCTTTCATCTCATACCTGGTCCAGCGACCCTACAGTTGCACCAAATACTCATTGATTCTTCATTATCAGAGCGAATTTTGTTCATTTTTGGCTTGGATAGACTTCAAATGTACAACCTTTTCCGATCTCTTAATATGAGTCTATATTCTTCCGAAAGGCAGTGAGAACCAGAAATAGCGGCCTGATGTGGATGAAATCTCTTCAAAGTTTTGGACTCACTATTGTGATGATACCAATAACTATTTCCTGTTCTCTTCATTAACAATAACTACCTTGTGAACAAATTTATCCAAAGGTATGGCAGACTACATTCTTGTGTTTCCAAGATGGATTCCCGTAAGGACGACCCACTAAGTCAAGTATCTCGAATGATGTAGTGGGTGTCAAGCATTCGCAGTGGGACGAGAGGCTACATTCAGCCGCAACGATATCATATTCAGTCCACCAGCGATGTTTCTAATTGTATCATGTTGTATTAATGTTATCTATAAAGTTTATCTTTTTGAGTATTAGAGTATGTGTTCATAGCCAACGGCTTTGTGTAGTGCATCCCAGCAACAACACGAAAATGTGTTCGGATTTTAATTTTAAAAACTGTCTAGGAGCTGATTTTAATTAAATGGAATTCATTTTATATGGTTCTGATTAAAAACGATTTCAAAATTGACCAGCTTTTCAGCAAGGTCAAACAATCTCTTAGCATCCTGCGGATCTGACGCCTTGGTAGTCTGCTGGACTATTTTCGAATTTTCAAACCATTTACCAGATGTAGATCTCAATGATTTGTTCGTCGCGACATAGGTGGTGGTATATGCACCGGATACAGGGGTCTTAAGCAACGGCTGTATTAGCTCGTGGCCATTTGCCAAAATCCAATGCCAATCCTTAGAAATAGATGTTTTGATGGATCCCGGATTTAATGAATTAATCACAATGTGGCTCCCAGCTTCCCGTAGTCGACGGTTGAATTCGAACTTGAATAACTCGATAGCTAGTTTAGACTGACCGTAGGATTTGAACATGCCAAAATCGGATTTTGAAAACATATCGTCGAAATCAAAACCACCGTGTTGAAGGCAGGTAAATCTGTGCATGGTAGAAGATACCATCACTATTCGAGCACATTTCGATTTGTGAAGCATTGGAACCAACAAAAGCGTAAGCAAAAAAGGCGCGAGGAAATTCGTTTGCATCATCATCTCGATACCTTGTTTAGATTCGCCTCGAGACGGAGTCATCACTCCGGCATTATTTATCAGCACGTCCACTTTGGAATAAAAGCCTTCTACGTGGGCAACGAACGATCGTACAGAATCAAAATCTCCCAGATCGAGTTCCAATAATTGCACATTAGAATTCCCAGTGGAGTTGAGAATGTCAAGCCGAACAGCTTCACCGGATTTCATATTTCTGCAAGCCATGATAACTTGAGCTCCCATTTTGGCCAAGTTCCTCGCAGTTTCAACTCCGATTCCACTGTTGCAGCCAGTAATAATACACACCATGCCGCGCATATCTTCTTTTCTTGGTTCTGTCCCACGAACATGATGCTTCCACACAAGATACATTGCCAGCAAGTTCAAACCTGATATCGGCACGGAGAGAGCTTCATTGGTATCTTGAAAAGCAAGCGTTGCTACTGCGACTACTGATACGACAGTAGCGCATATGTCTGCCAAGGATATATATTCAAAAGCAAATAGTCTAGTTGTTACAACAGCCGCGGAGTATAGCAGTAACGTATATCCGACGTATTGACTCATCAACAGAATTCAATTCTTGAATCATCATACAAGTGTAGTGTAATCCGTAATGAAGATTGCGTAATCATTATTCAAATTTATTCTTTAGCTTGTTTGCTTTTAAACAACTCCTTCAGTTTCTCGGATCTTTCCTTCTTAAAATGTCTGAGCTGTTTCCCTTTTTGAGCAGCGGTTTTTTCCCAGGATAAACTGGGAATAACCTTTGCTTCTACTTGAGGAAGTATGGTCACCAGTAATGCCACTATAGCACTTGTAAACATATGGTCAGGTATATAAGAAAACCAAGGTAGAACCTCTTCAAGCGCTCTCTTAAAAAGAATGGCTATAAAAGGAAATATAAATATGCAGAGAATGATTCTCTTGGACACATCGAATACTACATTTCGACTCAGATCTTGACATAATGCCTTTCAATAAACAATAAGTATTCAGCAAAAGGATGGCTATTTGGATATGTACTCACCAAAAATTCGTATCTGTCAAGCGTTTGCGATCCGTCTGAGTCCAAATAAGTATAAGAGGTTTCAGTTTCGAGTCAGACACTTACCCAAATCGTACTTTGTCATTATTTGAATGACTTGATCCTTGGATGGAGGTGGCTTTCTTCCTCCCCAAGGAATCCTGTTAATATTATGATACAGAAGCAAAACACCAGCATATAGCTCAGACATTTCAATGTTGCCATCTCCATTCATATCACAGTCATCGAAAGCCTGATTGGACATTTTAACAAATTCGTCGGAACGCAGGAATTCTGAATGTTTGTTTGATAGAGCTGATCGCGCCTTGGTAATGGTTTTTAATGCTTGCCATTTTTTGTGTGCAAGGCGTTCTTTCAAAGATGACTCCTTGATTTGTTCCGTTTCTGAATGGTTGTCAATATCTCGATTTGAATGCTTTTCTGAATTATTTTCGGTCACTCTGCTTGAATGCTTCCTGCGAGGGCGTCGAACGGACCCGTCGCTGTTTTCTCGTCGCCTTTCAAGCACCATTGTAGCGAGTGTTATTTAGTTAATACACACCTAGCTATTTGGTACACAAATCTGCTAATTAGAAATACTAGAGATGTGGAGCAAAGCGATGGCTCCAGTGAAGCCAGATTCCTGCCATAGCTCCACCAAGGAACCATTATATGTATACATTTACATCAAGGCAATATCTGATGTTAATATGAAAGAACAGAAATTCCGACTGGTATATTCACTGTACTTGCAATGGCATCCTTCCAAGCGAGAACTTGATTCATACAATACGAATCAACCTGATAAAATAACGCTCCCCAGAATACTTCCCAGTAATATGATATCAATGGAGCTTGAAGAGTTGGAGCTCCGCGAAGAGGGATGCGCGGTGCATTTGTTGGAAGATGGAGGTGTCGATATTTGGGGCATGACGGTCTCTCTCGATGACAAAACCCCGTTAATGGGAGTGGCCCGCAACTATGTGGCCATTATTTCTGCACCATTTGGATTGAATGCATACCCTTTTGATTGCCAAAGCCTGCATGTATTCTTTGAAACATCAAAGACAACAATACAATTGATGCCGACACCCATTTTAAAACAGCCTTGCTGTATGATCGAAGTAGGAGCTCTTGCATCGGATCCGGATTATAAAATATATCCTCCAGTAATTGAGTTCAATGATTTTGAAGCTATGGAAGGATCAACAGATATGTTTGCTTGCGCCACCGTCACATTGAAGCTGGAGAGGATATCCACTGGATTCGTATTTCGGATACTATTGCCATGTTCGTTAATTACATTGATGGCGATGAGTGTGTTCTTTGTGTCTGATTTTGAAAGCGCAGATAGGTTGAGCGTGCTATCAACTTCCATGCTTGCTTTGGTAGCTTTGCTCTTTGTTGTCTCGGAATCGATTCCAAAAGTCCCGTATCTAACCATGGCTGACAAATTCCTTTCTTTCAGTTTGGTTTTCGTAAGTCTTCTTGCGTTTTATGTTTGTGTGAGTATGACTGGAGAGATATCTGCAGAGGATGATCACATGTACGGTATTTTTTATGCTAGTTCTTGGGCATTTATGCATCTATTGTTTTTCATTCTAGCTCTAGTGGCGAAATGGAGAAGCGGCAAGACTAGGCTCTATACCTACTCTGAATTAAGTGATAAAGATCTGTTGGTGGAGAATAGCCAAGTACTGGAGTGCGCTAAAACCGCAGTTCTTTATGGTAAATAAGCATCTTGATCTATTCAAATTGATATGATTTAAATATTTGAACATTTCAGTGAGAAAGGATCAGCGCTCTTTAATTTCATTTAATCATTAACTTTTTTTACAAAATTCGGTTCAACTTTCGAGGAACCAAGGTGCGTTTAGTCGAATTAGAGATGGATACAGCTATCCATTATTCTTGAATAGTATTTTTAATATAAAGAGATTCGAGTTCGTTCTCTTCTTTTAAGAAAGTATCGACTGATACTTGGGTAGTTGAAATTTAATTTGTTTTGGTGAAACGGTTTGTTTTTCGAATTACGATGCAAGAGGACGATCTTTTTCTGGATGCCCACAATACTTCAGTTTCCGTACCAAAATTCAATTTATGCAACTGGAAGCTGATTGCACTGCTCCTATTTACAATGAATATCTTCCAAGCATGGCTATGGTTCCCTGCTGAGTATCCCTGCTCAACTGGACCTTGTCTTGAGTTATCACTCATGCTCTCAAAGAGTATCGACAGACAGATCGATCCGTGCGAGGACTTTTACCAATATGTTTGTGGGAATTGGAAGAAAATACACTCCATCCCCGACGATGAGGTCCGAGTGAGCCAGCTGTCCTTGATAGAAGAAAATACGTTTGAATCGTTGCATGGAATGCTTTCAGGAAAAGAAAGCCGCAGCCCCGAGGAACTCAAGGCTGTCCATTTTTATCATTCGTGTATGAATGCTACAACAGGTACGAGAGATATTTTGGAGCTATTGGCGGATATCAGCAATAAAAGTTTGATGCATCTGGTATCTGAATCGATTCTCTTGGGAGTAGACAATGGTATCGTCTCAGTTTCAGTGTCTGCAGATAGCAAGAATTCAAGCAAATACGCCATGTATGTATCTCAGTCTTCTTTATCTTTGCCCAAAAAGTATTTCGACGAAGAAGTCTATTTGAAAGCCCTGGAAACTAAAATATTTTCGTTCTTTCGAAGGGTATTTAATACGACATTGGAAAACGAATTAAGGGCAAAATCAAAGGCAGTTTTTGAACTTGAGATCAAATTAAGTACTATTCATAGACCAAGGTCTGATTTCGAAAATCCGGAAAAAGCATACAATCGATTTCAAATTCAAGATTTAGTCGAGGCATTCCCAAATTTGCATTTGGGTAGTTTATTCGAAACACTGCTGCCGGAAGGTGTATCGGAAGTTATAGTAACCTCAGTTGACTATTTAAAGGATTTGAATGAGATTTTACTTGTGCTGGATCCCACATCACTAAGAGACTATGTAGTGTTCAGAGTGATCGATTCTTTCGCCGTGCATTTATCAAGAGATTTTCAGTTCGAAATGTTGGAATTTGATAAAGTAGTTTTTGGGGTTGGCTCTTTGCCAGATCGCTCTCATTCTTGCATCGGTCGGACTTCCTACTACCTGGGATTTGCTGTGGCACACATGTGGATATCTACTGAATTCAATGTCGAGAGCAAGCTCCGAATAGAAACTATGATTAACGAATTAAGAGATTCATTTCAAGAAGGCCTTGGCACGTTGGAGTGGATGGACCCTATCACGAAGAAGCACGCACTGAAGAAATCGAACTCTATGCATCATAAGATCGGATATCCCGAGTTTCTTTTGGATGCATCAAAGTTTCGTGCATATTATGAAAAATTTCAGGTCAAGCAAGACACCTATTTCGAAAATGTGTTGAACGGTCGACGATTCCTGTCTTTTGGCAATTTAAAGTTGCTTCTTAGAGACACTGTTGATCGCTATGAATGGTCCATGATTCCAACGGAAGTGAACGCATATTATTCACCCACCGCGAATGAGATAGTTTTCCCAGCTGCTATTTTACAACCACCGTTATTTCACTCTGATTTTCCCTTCCAATTTACCTATGGATCTATAGGTTCTATTATTGGTCACGAATACTTGCACGCATTCGACGACTCGGGGTCCAAATTCGATCAATACGGGAATTTGAACAATTGGTGGCAAAATGATACATTGAATGAGTTCAAATTGAAAACGGATTGCTTGGTGAATCATTATTCTAAATTCAGAACCGCAGCAGGTCAGTCAGTTGTAAGTATACGAATCATTTTGTATTTCCATTATTGAATGTGTATTTAGGATGGCAACCAGACATTATCTGAGAACATTTCCGATTTGGGGGGGCTTAAGATAGCATACAGGTCTTTCAAGAAGAAGAAACCCCAAAAAACACAGCTTCCGGGTTTAGATTTATCGCCTGAACAAGGCTTTTACGTCGGATTTGCTCATAGTTGGTGCAGTAATGTAAGAAAAGAGTTAGAAAAAGAATCTATATTAAGCGATCCGCATTCACCTCCAAAGGTAAGAGTCAATGGTGCAGTTCAGAATGATCCTTCCTTCGCAGATGCATTTTCTTGCAAATCTGGAACTGGCATGAATCCAATAAACAAGTGCACCGTGTGGTGACTACAAGACTTCCATGCGGTTGGCCATTAAGTCTTTCTCTGATAGGAATGGTCCGTAGAACCCGTGGTTCTTAATCGCTTGTATACATGCTCTGATATCAGGATGACCTCGATTAGGGTTGAAATTATTTTCGTTAAGTTTCCCCAAACGGGCCTTCATTGCCTCAAGCGTTGCGGATTTTTCAATCGCCAAGTCATGATGCTCAGTTGGATCCGCGAAAATATCAAACAGACAGCCATCGACACAATCGTTGCATACCATACCTTTGGGCAGGAATGTAGGTTGTACACCTGTGGCATTTGGATACGTGGGGCCTTGCCACATGCACATTGGCTGAGAGCCCATCACTAGCTTCATATGCCCTTCAATGAGACATTCTTCACTAACATGAATAGAAGTCCGAAGATTGTGTTTGCTTCCTAACAAAACATCACGCTGGCTGATACCATCCACTAAAGGTAAGCCAGCCTTCTCTGCTTGTTTATCCGCGATATCCAACCCAGCAATATCCAGAAACGTCGCATACCAATCAGAAATGTGAATCAAATCTTTCGAAACCGTCCCGCGACGATTAGAAGGAATCCAGCCACCTGAAGCCAGAGCGTTCACTCTGATACCACCTTCAAAGTCGGAATACTTGCCCCCTTTAAGCGGGAAATTATTACTGGATCCGGGAGAATATACAGGTCCCCCGTTATCTGAGAAGAATACCAACAAAGTATTTTCCCACATGGATTTCATTTTGAGGGCTTCCACCAATTGACCGATGACTTGATCCATGTAGTAAACCATCGCGGCGTATTTTTTCCTATTTTCGTAGTTAATGAAATCGAATCTCGAAAGATACTCTGTAGGGATTTGAAGCGGGGTGTGTACAATATGGAAAGAGTGGAAAAGAAATAACGGTCTACTTGTGTCATGTGCCATGATAACTTCCCGGGACCTTTCCAGGAACCATTCTTCCTCATAGGTAGCTGGATTTGTGACGAACCTTTTACCAGCAGTATTATTCTCGGATAAATCAGTAAACTGGTTAAGACAGATATTCACTTCGCCAGTAGATTCAAACGGAAGGCCGTAATTCCAATAGGAGTTGGCGTGATGATAGTAACCGATCCATGATTGATATCCTCTGCCTAATGGAGTGTGCTCATAGGTCGCCATGCCTACATCCCATTTACCACTCATGTGTGTTCGGTATCCAGCCTCCTGGAGTCGAGTAGCAATGCCTGTCATATTGCGTGGGATCCCTGCAAAACCAGATACAACGTCATGGCGATTGAAAACTTCCGGAGCTGTGTTCACTACATTCACATGGACTGGCAATCTTCCAGTTTGTATGGAACATCTGCTAGGGGAGCATATCTTGTACGAATAGTGTCGATCCAGCACCACACCCTCTTTAGCCAGTTGATTCAAATTCGTAGTTTGGATTTCATCAGAGGGAACACTGTCAGGGTGGAAACCAGCGTTATGCCATCCGAAGTCGTCGGCGAGAACAAGAACGATATGAGGAGCGGATCCAGCCAACAGACTCACCAGCACCAGCAACAATGTCACTCGAAGAAGATGAATCATCATGAAAAATGAAGTGGGGGGCTCTAGAAACTTCTTTGAGGGTTCGCATAAATCGAAAGATTTTTGTTACTATGGACGCGGCCGATGACTTTTACCATTTTGCTAACAAAGATTGGCTGGGAGACGAGAGCGTGGTTATCCCTGGAGACTATCCTCGATGGGGATCATTCATCAAGCTGGCGGATGAGTCACTTCATAATCAAATCAAGCTCGTGGAAGAATTAGAATCAACCGATGACCTCAGCGAGGATGAGAAAAAGCTGATGGTTGTGTGGAGAAAGTCAATGGATCGATTTTCCAAGTGGGATAATGGTGAAGGCGACTTTTCCTCTATTTACTCGAATCTAGTTCATCTGGAGAATAGTCTCGGCGAAGGTTCTTGGACACCTGAGTCTCTCGCAAAGTTTATGGCGTGGTGTGAACGCACAGGTGTTAAGAGTCTCTTAGGTCTTGGCACTCTTCCAAATCTTGAGTCATCTGAAGATATCGTCTTGGAGCTTGGTCCCGGCAATGGACTTTCAATGCCGAGTCGAGATTACTATTTGAAAGCGGAGTTTGAAAAGCAAAGGGAAATGTTCAAACGTCATTTGGAGTCGATATGTATTATGATCGGAGCAGATCATCTGCAAGATAATTTTGTTGAACGGGTAATTCGGTTTGAGACCAAACTCGCTCAAATTACCATGAAAGATGAGCAGTCTCGAAATTACGACAAGTACTTCACTGCCACCACGTTGTCTTCTTTTGTGGCCGAGATTAACCTTTTGAAAAGCCTCGACCAAAAAGAAAACAACTACGATGAAGTGATTCCGTGCAACTTCGATGCCGATTTGGACTTGATGAAGTCACGTCGAACAGAATTGAACGAATCGGAAATTGACATGGCGCAATGTTTTTTTGACATTTTTACCGAGGAGCTTAACTTAAAGTCCACCATGACGGATAATTTTTTGAAAAATTATCCTGGTGAAATCGACGCATCAGAGAAACTCATTGTGTTCGATGGTGATTTTATCCGTCGTATCTTCCCCTTGGTGTTTCGAGAGTCCAACGCAAAAGATATCCTTGCATTTTTTCAGTACAAGATCATTTTATGCTTTGGATCTACTTGTACACGAGAACTCGATGAAGCAATTTTCGACCTGTACAGTCGAAAGTTTGGTGGTCAGGTCGAACAGAAGTCGTGGTTGAAACGCTCCGTTGGATTGGTGAATGCTTATCTCGGTGAACTTTTAGGGAAGATCTATGTGAAGAGGTATTTCCCCGAAACATCCAAGACCTCAGTTGAAGGTATGATCAAGGTAATTCTTGAGATCATGAAACAGTCACTGGAGAAGAACGATTGGCTCACCGAATCTACCAAGAAGCAGGCGCTTTCAAAACTGTCGCGATTCATTTATAAAATTGGATACCCGAACAAATTTAAGAGTTTTGATTCTCTGGTGTTGACTGATTCTGACACACTCGGTGATATCAAACAGAAAGTTCTCAATTTTGAATTTCAGACCGAGTTTCTTGATAAGATCAACACCAAGAAAGACAAGCTCAAGTGGGAAATGAATCCGCAAACTGTAAATGCCTATTTTCACCCTCTGAACAATGAAATTGTTTTCCCTGCTGCTATTCTGCAGTCTCCGTTCTTCTCTCCTGCTATGGACTCTGTGGACATGAGAATCCCGACCCATTTGGCTGATTGTTCTGATATCCTTACTCCACTTAATTTCGGAGGAATAGGTAGCGTAATAGCCCATGAGTTAACACACGGGTTCGACGACCAGGGCCGCAAGTTCGACGAATTTGGCAACATGAAAGATTGGTGGACAGAGGAAGACGACGCATTGTTCAAGAAGAAAATGGAACTCATGGTGGAACAGGCATCAAGCTGGAAATTCCATGTTGACGGAAAGGAGTATACACTCAATCCACATTTGACAATGGGAGAGAATCTGGCTGATTTAGGAGGTCTCTCTCTCTCTTGTCAAGCGCTGGTGGCACATCAGCAAAAGCACGGAGTTACCGGCGATGAAGCAAAGAAGCAACTGGAGATATTTTTTTTATCGTGGGCAAATATCTGGAAACAAAAGGCGACTGATGAGTGGTCAGTGAAACAGTTGAGTACCGATCCTCACAGTCCTTCTTCATTCAGAGCCAACTTGGTAAAAAACATCGATGCTTTTTATTCAGTGTTTCAAGTCAAGTCTACCGATAAAATGTTCCTCGCTCCTGAAAAACGAGTATGCATGTGGTAGATCAATCATATATATCCTTTTAATAAAATTATTTGCAGATTTCATCATGAGGAATATGAAGGATTCAATGTGTTTTAAATCTCCGGTGTTTCTAGGACGAAAGTAAGAAAACATTTGAATTCACTATTCAATTATCCTACCGGGATTTAAACTAACAACGAGGCTGACCCGGTGTTCAGCGAAGTACACATCGACACTGAAACAAAGGTTCAATCGGGCCGCCGAAAAGTTTCAGCACTCAAGCGTGAAATTGGGATAAATTGCCTCAGCAAATCGTCATTCGAATTCTCGAATAGTATTCACATACTCGTTAATTTTTAACTTTTGGGGTCAACGAGCTAAGAATGAGAAACTATTCTTCACTCCTGAACCAATCGACACTCTAAGCTTTATTTTATAATGCCAATTGCGTTCCTGGTTTTGGAGGAAAAGATTTAAATTTATTCATATTAGTATTTAAAAATAATATTCAACCAAGAATATCAATTCACTATGGCTGTACCTTACCTACACTTCTAACGGAGTTATTCCTTTGAAATCCGCTCCTAGCGAGCAAAATATATTCGACATCAAAAGCAAAAAGTCCAAGGATGATATCTGTCTTCTCACGAAAACGGTGAAACATTTTATCACAATATGTCGAGGTTTCAATATTACAACGTTATATTCGCAACAAAACCGACCCACTTTTTCCAACGGTATTTCCCGTTCTACCTTGAATTCCACAAGAAAACCTTGCACTATCAACAATTTAAATAATGAGATGTTCAAAAAGGGTCTCATCAACAACCCGGTAATTCTGCCGTGACGACCCACGTATAAAATCTCCGCCCTCATTTTCTCTACGGATTCTAGGGAAGGAACATTTTCTAATAAAATGAGAGACTCTGGCAGCGTCAATGTTGCACATCCCAGTTCAAGTATCTTAATGGTGATGCTACATCGACATACAAATTTTTCATTTTGGGCAAAGTCGAACATTATCGGAGTTTGTTTTGCATTCATATACACCATGTGCCGTGAATTTTCCTCCAAGCAAAATTCAATCTTTAATTCACAATCCTTTTTACCGCGGTTGATTAGGGATACGAGCATCATCACATGTGCATCTTCCACCGCTTTCAATATCGAACTTTCAGTGCTCTCGTTTTTCAAAGGAAAGCCAGACCCATCCAGAATAGTGAATCCAAAATATTTCAAATGCCCCAAAAGATGCTCGACTGATTCATAATGGCGTCCCAAGTCTTCTAAATCCATCAATACGGACAAGGCAATAGAAGCTACGTTGCCACTTCGAGAAATATCAACACGCGATTCACCGAAATTGACAAACTTCCCTAGCTCTTCATAAGATGCACTAAATACCCTCTTGAGCTCCACTTCCAATTCAACCCCGGTGGAACTTGGCTTCGATATTTGTTCGATTAGTTCTCGCGCAACGTTAGAGAGAACCTCAAGCCCCAACATCCCACCAAACATAAATGTTCCATGAAGAATATTCACGTCACCTTTGCCATCAAGATATTTATCCTCACTAATAAATTCCGCGTCCACTGATATATCTCCAGATCCTAGAGAGGAAATCTCTTTCGAATGGCGCAGTTTCATCGGTGTTGTTCGAAGTCCAAAATATTGTGGTCCATCAGAAAACAGAAAATCAGCTAGCAAACTTTGAAGCTCATCTTTGTTGTCGTATACCTCATATAATGATGTACCCAGTCCTTCAAATAATTCGCAGCAATTCTTAGCGATGGGAATCAGCGCCGATAACATGTGCAAAAACGAGACGGTACGGTCCCCTTTATATTTCCAATATTGATTTATTTCCGTTGATGCTTAAGGCAATACTGTCGACATTCTTATACTATTAAAGCCGAATGTTACTGTGAAGAGTAACTTCCAGACGCATGCCCATCTAAATCCGTTTCATTAACACGATTTACTTGAAAAGGACATATTTCCATTCAAACGCCTTCGTGTTTTTAACTTTTTGGGGACTTGATATCATCTGTTTAATGAACGTATAGAGCTTCTTAATAATGCAAGTGATTAAGCATTTCAATAGTATCGAACAAGTTTACTTATTCCACGATTTATTTTAAAATTCCAACGTTGTTTGGACACCTAACATATGTAGTATTATTTATGTCGTGGTACCCATAACAAACCACGCAAAATGTCAGTTGTTCATTTGTGCATAATAAATTCCAGGGTATTTTCCAACGGGTTCGAGCGGTATTTCATGTAGTGTTTTATTACGCAGCACACTAGTCACGCACAATAATGTAATGATGATCCAAACCCAGAACCGCATCAATGTTCAAATAGAATCCATACATGAAGATCTCATTAGTTTTCTCAAATGCAACGACGGCTTTTCTGCCTTTGAATACGGAACGATCATCGCTGCTTCAAACAAAAAGAGATGTGTACTATAGCGTCGCGACCCCCTCTCACACAGGAAGAAACTCAGGAAATTTTTAGAGCCATATGAAGCGAGTTGTTTGTCGTTTTCGAGTGGTAGAGTTAAATGTATGAATATTTCGGTTCGCTTGTGTAGTGCTTTGTTGGGCGTTTCATCTGGGAGTTAGGAGTTTACTGTAATGAACCTACTCACCTGTACGTATTGAATGAAGAAACGTCTATTCGTAACTATTTGAAACCCCTAGTAATTGAATATATAAGTTGGTTGGATTTGTGAGACCAGTTAAGTTACCGTTGAATTTAATGCTAAAACCCCCTTCAAATACGATATGAAGCCGCAAATTTTGAAAATATAACGGTATACTGTCAAAAAGCGTTTTTGGGTTTCGATCCTAATTCCAAAACTAAAAATAGTGATAAACCATGATGAGACTTATTAGTGTTGCCATCCTCGTTGCTGTTGGTGTTCAAGCTTCCTCTGACTCCCTACGACAGAGTGTGTTGGAATCTCTTGAAGCACCTGTAGTAGGAGAACTATGTAACTGTAGCGCTGAGTGCAAGGCCATTGGTGATCCTCATGTCTACCCTTTCGGTTACGACAGCGCCTACGCAGTTCGTCCTAACAGTGGTACTATCTTGACCATGTATGATATGGACAAGTTTGGAACTGGGATCGATGTCATGGCTGA
>Ga0105053_10007944_pt1 | contig 13954 bp, 10 predicted proteins | sample BON01_FD_78093 | JGI IMG/M metagenome (GOLD analysis project Ga0105053, IMG submission 78093) | Freshwater microbial communities from Lake Bonney liftoff mats and glacier meltwater in Antarctica - BON-01 | ecosystem: Environmental > Aquatic > Freshwater > Ice > Glacier meltwater | place: Lake...
ATCGGATGCGATCGAGTGGAATTCAATCGTTTCCCCCTCCGAATTTAGGCGGGCGACATTATACCATTTGCACCAAATGATGCGGCCATCTTTAGTCAGGTTCTCGTTGATCTGGCTGTGGTTCTTCTTTTAAGAGTGAGAGGAGGTCTGCTCTCCCGCCTTGCATCATTATCTTTTTGCCGACCAAATCTTTAATGCTGGTCACGCCGGCCTCGTGGGTGGAGATGATTGCGTGGGGGGAGTGTTGAAAGATCACCGCGAGCGCTATGACGGGCTTGCCTTCAGCTCGCAGTCGTAAGATATCAGATGTGGACACTCCATAGTCGGCATCTCCATCAATGACCGTTTGCATTGGGTTCTTGTCGGGTTGCGCCTCGACGAGCGTAACCTCCAGACCTTCCTCGGCATAATAGCCTTGCTCGATGGCGGCATAATATCCAGCGAACTGAAATTGATGGAGCCATTTAAGCTGCAGAGTGACTGGCTCCATGCCCCAAATTGAGCTACCCGAGTAAAACACTAGGGTGCTTATGATTGCGAGCTGAGCGCTAATCTTCATGAGAAAGGCCAAATTTCATCCAGATCCGAGCTAGATGTAAAGCCTAGATGCGCTTTGCCCTTGATTTGTCGCTTGAACCGATACTATGCCAAGGAAATGCCCGACTCTTGGAAAATTGCTGCCTTCTATCACTTTACCGATCTGCCTGACCGCGATGTATGGGCGGAGCGGATGGTGGATCATGGTCTTAAGGTCGGGTTGCGGGGAACGCTCATTTTTGCGCCCGAAGGGGTGAATTCGACCTGTGCGGGCTCGCCCGAGGCGATTGACGCGACAATTGCGCTGCTTAAGGCGGATCCGCGCTTTGAGGGCATGGGGGTCAAATACTCCTACGCTGATTTTAATCCGTTCCCTAAGTTTAAGGTCAAAAAGAAGCCCGAGATCGTGACTTTCCGACAGCAGGGCGCTGATCCGCGCGAGGATGTGGGCACCTATCTGGAGCCAGGGGAGTGGAACGACTTGATCGTCGATCCCGACGTCATCACGATCGACACCCGGAACGACTACGAAGTCGAAGTCGGCCAGTTTAAGGGGGCGATCAACCCTAAAACTGACGATTTCACCGAATTTGCCAAATTTGTCGACGAGCACCTCGCCTCGCGGAAAGATAAGAAGATTGCCATGTATTGTACCGGCGGTATCCGCTGCGAGCGTTCGACCGCCTATCTGAAGCAGCAGGGGTTCAAGGAGGTCTACCACCTCAAAGGCGGCATCCTGCGCTATCTGGAGGAGATGCCCAAGAATCAAAGCCTTTGGGAGGGCGACTGCTTCGTTTTCGACTACCGCGTGGCGGTGGATCACGATTTGAAGCCTGCCAAGTGGAAAATTGACCCTGAGACCAGCAACCCAAAGCCGATGTCGGACGACGAAATCGATCAAATCGCCGAGCGCCGCCGCAGCGGAGCCATCTTTAAGAAGCCTTACTGATCTACCTAAATCTCTAGTCATTTCCAGCCTCTATCCCGCTTCAGCAGTGAATTTTCCTGCAAATTTATTTTTTTGAAATAAGTGTTGACTGAGTCGGGGGCGAGGGGCACTTTCGCGGGCTTTCCAAAATTCAACCCTTCACCTGGTTGGATCACCGGCTCTTTACATTCTATATCATCATTTTGCGATGTGCCCTTGTAGCTCAGTGGTAGAGCGCATCCTTGGTAAGGATGAGGTCGGCGGTTCAATCCCGCTCGAGGGCTCCATCTCGGCAAAGAACAAACAAACTAATCAATCTCTCATCACTAAATAACATCAATCATGGCTAAGGAAACATTCGAAAGAACAAAACCACACGTCAATGTCGGCACTATCGGTCACATTGACCATGGTAAGACAACTACAACTACTGCGATCCTTAAGGTTCAGTCAGACAAGGGACTTGCTAAGTTCAAGTCTTATGCTGATATCGCCAAGGGCGGCACAGTTCGTGACGCAACTAAGACAGTGACTATCGCTGTTGCACACGTTGAGTACGAAACCGAAATTCGTCACTACGCACACGTTGACTGCCCAGGACACGCTGACTTCGTTAAAAACATGATCACCGGTGCCGCTCAAATGGACGGCGCGATCCTCGTTGTTTCCGCTGCAGACGGCCCGATGCCTCAGACTCGCGAGCACATCCTGCTTGCTCGTCAGGTGGGTGTCCCCACTATCGTTGTATGGCTCAACAAGGTTGACCTCCTCGACGACGAAGAGCTTCTTGAGCTTGTTGAAATGGAAGTCCGTGACCTCCTTTCCAAGTATGAGTATCCTGGTGATGACATCACAATCGTTCGTGGTTCGGCAACTGCTGCCCTTGACGGTAAGCCAGAAGGTATTGCAGCGATCACTGCTCTCATGGATGCCATCGACACTGACATCGCTGAGCCTGCTCGCGAAATCGACAAGCCTCTCCTCATGTCCGTTGAAGACGTTTTCTCCATCACAGGTCGTGGCACAGTCGCCACTGGCCGTATCGAGCGTGGTGTCGTCAAGGTTGGCGAAGAAATCGAAATCGTCGGTATGGGCGACACTCAAAAAACCACCGTTACTGGTGTGGAGATGTTCCGTAAGCAACTCGATCAAGGTATGGCCGGCGACAATGTTGGTATCCTTCTTCGTGGTATCGACCGCGAAGCTATTGAGCGTGGCCAAGTTATTGCGAAGCCTGGTTCGATCACTCCTCACACTACAGCCAAGGCTGAACTTTACGTCCTTTCCAAGGATGAAGGTGGCCGTCACACTCCTTTCTTCGATGGCTACCGTCCTCAGTTCTTCTTCGGAACAGCCGACGTCACTGGTATCATCAAGTGCCCAGAGGGTGTTGAAATGGTCATGCCTGGTGATAATCTTACCGTCACAATCGAACTCGGCAAGAAGATCGCTATGGAGCCAGGTCAGCGTTTCGCGATCCGCGAAGGTGGTCGCACCATCGGTGCTGGCCGTGTCGTCGAAGTGATCAAATAGATCACTTCGCGTTTTAGATTCCAGTTTTCGCCGAGGGCTCTACATGGGCCCTCGGCTTCACTGTTATTTTATAGAATATAGCCCGAAACTTTACAGGAGAGTAGTTCAATTGGTAGAGCAACGGTCTCCAAAACCGTAAGTTGGGGGTTCGAGTCCCTCCTCTCCTGCCATTTAAATTTTATGAAAAATCCATTCACTAGCATCCGTCTCTTTTATAAGGAGACGATGACCGAGCTCAAAAAAGCCTCATGGCCTACTAAGAAAGAGCTGCGCGATTCGACGATCGTTGTCCTTATCGCCACCGCAATTTTAGGCTCCTACATCGCGCTCATCGACTTCTCGCTTATGAATGGTGTCGAACTGCTCACCTCTTGGGTGCGCTAGGACTGCACCCGTCCCGACTTACACTTTTAGGTTCTACTGCCGCTCGCGGCTTCATCTCTCCGTCTTTAGACTTCACTAATGTCAGATTCCTCTTCCATCACAGGTCCTCGCTGGTATGCCGTTCAGACCCTCTCCAATCAGGAGGGCAAGGCCAAGAAATATCTCGATAAGTTCATCGCGATCGAAGAGATGGAAGACTACGTCTTTGACATTCTCATGCCCACCGAAACGGTCACCGAGGTGAAGAGTGGCAAAAAAAGCACCAAAATTCGTAAATTCTACCCCGGCTATATCTTCGTCAACATGTGTCTCTATGACGATGACGGTAAGCTCCACCAAAAGCCTTGGTATTTCGTCCGTGAAGCGCACGGCGTCATTAATTTTGTCGGCGGCGACAGCCCGACTCCGTTGAAAAAGAGCGAGATCGAGCGCATTCTCAACCAAGTTGAAGAAGCCGAAGGCAAAGAAAAGCCGAAGATCGAATACGACATCGGCGAAATGGTCAAAGTCAACGACGGTCCCTTCGCGAACCTCGTCGGCAAAATTGAGGAAATCGACCCTGACCGGGGCAAACTTAAGGTTTCCGTATCTATTTTCGGGCGTTTCACGCCTGTCGAACTTGAATACTGGCAAGTCCAGAGAACAGAAGAAAGCTAAGCAGACATGTCTAAGAAAATCACAGGTCAAATCCGTTTACAACTGCCCGCAGGCGCCGCGAATCCAGCACCTCCCGTTGGTCCCGCTCTTGGTGCGCAAGGCGTTAACATCATGGGGTTCTGTAAGGAATTCAATGCTAAGACCAAGGATCAAGCAGGCATGATTTTGCCCTGCGTGATCACCGTCTATGCAGACCGTTCTTTCAGTTTTATCCTTAAGTCACCACCTGCTGCGATTCTGCTAAAGAAGGCTGCCGGTATCGCCAAGGGTTCCGGCGTCCCCAATAAGGAGAAAGTCGGCAAGGTCACTCGCAAGCAAGTCCTTGAAATCTGCGAGATCAAGAAGGCTGACCTCAATGCAAAGAACGAAGACGCCGCATTTAACATCATCGCCGGCACTGCGCGCTCCATGGGGCTCGAAGTCGTAGGCTAGATCCACAATCAATTTACACGTCAGCCCCTCCGGCTTTCGGTTTAACCACAATAGAGATATAACAATGGCCACCCAGCAAATTAAGGGAAGCAAACGCTATCGTAGTGCAGTCGAAATGACTGATCTTACGAAGACTTACTCGGTCGAAGAAGCGTCTGCGTTACTCAACAAACTACCTAAGGCGAAGTTCGACGAAACAGTCGAAGTTTACGCCCATCTCGCGGTCGATCCCCGTAAGAGCGATCAGATGGTTCGCGGCACACTCCAGCTTCCTCACGGTAGCGGTAAGACTGTGCGCGTGATTGTCTTCACCGAAAACCCGGAAGAAGCTTTGGCTGCTGGCGCAGACGAAGCGGGTCTCGACGAACTTATCGAGAAAGTGGTTGGCGGTTGGACTGATTTCGATGTCGCGATTTCCACTACCAGCGCCATGAAGAGCGTCCGTAAGGTCGCCCGTGTATTGGGGCCCCGGGGTCTCATGCCCAATCCCAAGTCCGGCACAGTGACTGACGATATCGTCGAAGGTATCAATCTAGTCAAAGCCGGTCGTGTCGAATTTAAGATGGATAAGACAGCAAATGTCGCCGTCGTCGTCGGTAAGCGCTCCTTCACTGCCGAGCAAATCACTGAAAATACGGTGGCCGCAATCAAGGCACTGATCGAAGCACGTCCGAAAGCAATTTCCGGCAAATACATCAAGAGCCTCTCTTTGAGCTCCACGATGAGCCCCGGACTCGCTGTTGACGTTGCTGCATACAACAAAGCTTAAGGAGGGACACATAACATGAGACCAGAAAAACAATATCTCGTTGAAGAGGTGAGCACTCACCTTAACAAGTCCGATTACGTATATCTTACGAATTACGAACGCATCACCGTTGAAGAAATTGCTGACCTACGCGCCCAGCTTTCTGAGCACGACGCTGAGTTCCACGTCATCAAGAACAGTATCTTCGGTGTCGCCGCTGCGGCTAAGGAGCTTCCTGATCTAGGTGAGTACCTGACGGGGCAAACCGCGATCGTTGTCGGTGGCAATAATCCATCCGGCGTCGCTAAAATTATCGGTGAGTACTTCAAGAAGAAGGAAAAAATCGAAATGAAGGCGGGCATTCTCAATGAGCGCATCCTGACTAAGGAAGAAATCGAAGTCCTCGCCAAACTGCCAGGGCTCGAAGTGCTTCGCGCACAGCTTCTCAGTTTGCTGACTCAGCCTGCTACCGGATTCGTCCGCGTTATCAACGCTGTTCCACAAGGACTCGTCAATGTCTTGCAGGCCAAAGTCCGCAAGGAAAACGGAGAGTAATCGTATCACAAAAACTTTTGGGTGGTCGCTCTTCGCAACTGTGGGGGTGGCCGCCTAATCAACAAAACAACCATATAAATATAAGGTTAGAGGGAATTCACCCTTTAAATATCCCGACCTTCGGGATGCTAACCATTGAAAGGTAAAACATCATGGCAGATATCACAAAAGAACAAGTCGTCGAATGGCTCTCCGCACAAACAGTGCTCGAAGTAGCTGGTCTCGTTAAAGAACTCGAAGAGAAGTGGGGCGTAAGCGCTGCGGCTCCTGTAGCTGTTGCTGCAGCCGGACCTGCTGCTGCAGCTGAAGCTGTAGAAGAAAAAGATGAATTTGATGTCATCTTCAAGGCAGCTGGCGCGAATAAAATCGCTTCGATTAAGGAAGTCCGCGCGATCACAGGTCTCGGCCTGAAGGAAGCTAAGGACCTCGTCGAAGGTGCACCTAAGCCTGTGAAGGAAGGTTGCACTAAGGACGAAGCTGAAGAGATCAAGAAGAAGCTCGAAGCTGCCGGCGCTGAAGTCGAATTGAAGTAATCACAGGATCTCCGAATTATATTCAATAGTTACAATATTTCACAGTTAGGTGAGCTCACCCATTTGGGGTGAGCCTTGCCTAGCTGTTTTTTGCTTTTCCGCTGAGTTTCGCTTAGCAACCTCTCAATACACTCTCATTATACACCGTCACCGGGACATCCATTATGTCAAAGCGCTTAAATTTCGGTCAACTCAAGGAAGTTATCCAGCCACCCAATCTGATTGAAAATCAGGTCGATTCCTATAAGGAATTCTTACAAATGGACTCGGCTCCCAGTCAGCGGAAGCCTATCGGTCTCGAAGCTGTTTTCTCTGAAGTCTTCCCGATCGAAAGCTACGACAGTCGCTGTCATCTAGAGTATGTCAGCTACAATGTCACACCCCCTCGCGAGACCGAGATCGAAGCGATCCGCGAAGGTGTTACCTATTCCGTTTCTCTGTATGTGAAGCTCCGCCTGCGCGAAGAAGACCACATCAAGGACGAAGAAATTTACATGGGCGAACTGCCCTTGGTGTCCGAGCGCGGCTCGTTCATCATCAACGGTGCCGAGCGCGTGATCGTCAGCCAGCTCCACCGTTCGCCAGGTATCGCTTTTGAAGAAAGCGTACACACTTCTGGCAAGGTATTGCACGCCTTCCGCATCATTCCAGACCGCGGCACATGGCTCGAAGTGCAGTTCGACCAAAACGATCTGCTCTACGTTTACCTCGACCGCCGCCGCCGTCGTCGTAAGTTCCTCTTGACCACATTGCTGCGTGCCATGGGCTACGGTTCCGATGCGGATATCCTCAACCTCTTCTATGATATGGATGAGATCACGGTGGCCGACGCGCTCAAGCGTGAGTCCGTCTCCAATCTCGTTCTGACTGAAGATATCGTCGATGCCGATAAGGGCGTCGTGCTTGCACGTGCATTCGAGCCACTCACCAAGACGATCGTTCGCTCTTTCGATAAGGCTGGCCTTAAGAAGGTCGTTGCCATCGACACCACTGTGGACGACGGCGCGATCATCCGCTGCCTGAAGAAGGACCCGACTCAAAACGAAGAGGAAGCACTCAAGGACATCTACAAACGCCTTCGCCCCGGCGAACCGCCCACAACTGCGAATGCCAAGGCACTTCTCAAACGTCTCTTCCAAGATCCACGCCGCTACGACCTCGGTCGAGTCGGTCGCTATAAGCTCAACCAAAAGCTTAAGATGGATACGGATCTTGAGTTCCGCGTAATCGGTGCTGAAGACGTGGTTGAAGCGACTAAGTATCTTTCACGCCTCAAGCGTGGTGATGGCACACTCGACGATATTGACCACTTGGGTAGCCGTCGTGTTCGCACCGTCGGTGAGTTGCTTGCGAATCAATGCCGTGTTGGCCTTGCTCGCACCGAGCGTCTGGTTAAAGAGCGCATGACTCTCTACGATCAAAGCGTCGATTCGATTAGCCCTCAGAAGCTGATCAACCCGAAGGCTCTCAGCACAGTGATCCGCGACTTCTTTGCGCGCAGTCAGCTTTCTCAGTTCATGGACCAAATTAATCCATTGTCTGAGTTGACTCACAAACGTCGTCTCTCCGCACTCGGACCTGGTGGTCTGAATCGTGAGCGCGCCGGTTTCGAGGTTCGCGACGTTCACCCATCGCACTACGGTCGTATCTGCCCGATTGAGACTCCTGAAGGTCCCAACATCGGTCTGATCAACTCTCTTTCACTCTACTCGCGCATTAACGAGTTCGGCTTCATCGAGACGCCTTACCGCAAGGTAGTTGATGGCAAGGTGCTCGACGATGTCGAATACCTCAACGCCGACCAAGAAGAGCCTTACATGATTGCTCAGGCCAACTCCGAGTTGGATAAGAACAGCAAGCTTGTCGGCCGTGTCACTTGCCGTAATCAGGACGAAGTTCTCGAACTCACTCCTGAAGAGGTTCACTATATGGACGTTTCGCCGAAGCAGCTTGTTTCGGTCGCTGCCGGCCTCATCCCGTTCCTTGAGCACGATGATGCCAATCGCGCGCTCATGGGCTCGAACATGCAACGTCAAGGCGTGCCCCTACTGCAATCTGACTCTCCATTCGTGGGCACAGGCATCGAAGAGCGCGTCGCGATCGACTCCAAGACAGTTGAAGTCGCCGATATGGACGGCATCATTGCTCAAGTCGATGCCCGCAAGATTGTTCTCACGAAGGACGGTGAACTCCCTGTCAAGGCGAAGGACATCAAGACGGATCCTAAGAAGGAAATCTACGTTTACGAGCTGCGCAAGTTCATGCGCTCTAATGCGGGCACATGTTTCAACCAGAAGCCAATCGTTTCCCGTGGCCAGCCCGTAAAGAAGGGCGATATCCTCGCTGACGGTGCCTCCACTCAAGACGGCGAACTTGCCATCGGTCGTAACATCCTCGTGGCCTTCATGCCATGGAATGGTTACAATTTCGAGGATGCGATCCTGATCTCTGAAAAGATCGTCAAGGACGACATCTTCACTTCGATTCACGTCGACGAGTTTGAAGTCACTGCGCGTGACACCAAGCTCGGGCCGGAAGAAATCACTCGTGATATTCCGAACGTCGGTGAAGAAGCCCTCAAGGATCTCAACCACGACGGTGTCATCCGCGTTGGTGCCGAGGTTAAGCCTGGCGATATCCTCGTCGGTAAGATCACTCCGAAGTCCGAAACTGAGCTTGCTCCCGAAGAAAAATTGCTGCGTGCGATTTTCGGTGAGAAGGCTGCCGATGTTAAAGACACCTCTTTGGTCGTCCCGTCGGGCGTTCGTGGTATCATCATGGACATCAAGGTTTCTGCCCGCGTCGATGGCGAGCCAGAGCAAATGTCCGCTTCTGATCGCCGCCGTCAGGTCAAGAAGATCAACGAAGAATACCGCTCACAAAGCGATAAACTTCGCGAAGGTCTGACTGAAGCGCTCTCTAACATCTTGCTCGGGGAAAAAATCCCGCTCGATGTGAAGAACGGCGACTCTGGCGAAATTATCATTCCAGCGAACCGCAAGATCACTAAGACCTTGCTGCGTCGTCTTGCCGCTGTCTCCAAGGACATCGAGATCGACCCTTCACCGGTGAAGATCAAGATCATGGAGATCGTCAGCAACTACCAAGGTAAGTTCGACGAACTCGACTTCGACCGTGAGCGCAAAATCGAGGGCGTCGAGTCCGGCGATGATACGGATCAAGGCGTCGTCAAGAGCGTGAAGGTTTATATCGCTAAGAAACGTAAGATGCAGGTCGGCGATAAGATGGCTGGTCGTCACGGTAATAAGGGTGTGGTCGCAAAGATCGTTCCTGAAGAGGATATGCCTCACCTTCCAGACGGCACACCGATCGAGATTTGCTTGAATCCACTCGGCGTTCCTTCGCGTATGAACGTGGGACAGGTTCTCGAGACTCACCTTGGTTGGGCTTGTAAGAAGCTCGGCATTAAGGTGGCGACGCCTGTTTTCGACGGTATCTCCGAAGCCAAGGTTCGTGAATATCTGGAAGAAGCAGGTCTGCCATCCACTGGTAAGAGTATTCTATACGACGGCCAGACAGGTGAAGCACTTCACCAAGAGGTCGTGGTCGGCTACATGTATATGCTAAAGCTCAATCACTTGGTGGCATCCAAGATCCACGCTCGTGCGGTCGGTCCTTACTCCCTCATTACCCAGCAGCCGCTGGGTGGTAAGGCTCAGTATGGTGGCCAACGTTTCGGGGAAATGGAAGTTTGGGCCCTTGAAGCCTATGGCGCTGCCTATACGTTGCAGGAACTGCTCACCGTCAAGTCTGACGATGTCGCAGGCCGCACACGCATCTACGAATCGCTCGTTAAGGGTGACAACAGTCTACAAGCGGGAACGCCTCAGTCGTTCAACGTTTTGATGAAGGAAATCCAAAGTCTCTGCTTGGATGTTCGACTCGGCACCGAAGGGAAGTTCGAGCTCGAATCCGGCGTAGACGTCTAAGGGCCACCATTCACCACAACATTTTAAAAAAGGTTTACTAAATGAGCAACGAAGTAGCACGCGACGTCCTAGGCTATGAAGCCACCAAATCATTCGACCGTGTCGGCATTACAGTCGCCTCGCCCGAGGCCATTCGCGAATGGTCCCGTGGTGAAGTGAAAAATCCCGAAACGATTAACTATCGTACATTCAAGCCGGAGCCAGGCGGTCTTTTCTGCCAACGCATCTTTGGTCCTGTGCGCGACTACGAGTGCGCCTGTGGCAAATACAAGCGTATCAAGTATAAGGGTGTGATCTGCGACCGCTGTGGCGTCGAAGTCACCGTATCGCGCGTTCGCCGTGACCGCATGGGGCACATCGAACTCGCGGTCCCCGTTTCTCACATCTGGTTCTTGAAGAGCATGCCTAGCCGTCTCGGCCTGCTGCTCGACATCACCGCCCGCAATCTGGAGCACGTCATTTACTACGAGAACTATCTGGTTATCGATCCAGGCAAGACACCTCTTGAAGATCGCCAGCTCCTCACGGACCGTGAGTACCTCCAGGCTCAAGACGAGTATGGTGAAGATTCCTTCGTCGCCCGCATGGGTGCGGAAGCCGTTCGCGATGCACTCGCACTCGTCGACCTCGAGTCCACGGTGGCCGAGCTTCACGAGCAAATGCACGCCACTCGCTCCAAGCAGATCAAGAAGAAGATCTCCAAGCGTCTAAAGACAATTCAAGGCTTTATGGAGTCCGGCACTCGCCCAGAGTGGATGGTGCTCGAAGTGCTTCCTGTCATTCCGCCGGACCTTCGTCCTTTGGTGCCTCTCGAAGGTGGCCGTTTTGCGACCTCCGATTTGAACGACCTTTACCGTCGTGTCATCAATCGTAACAACCGCCTGAAGAACCTCCTGTCGCTCAAGACTCCGGACGTTATCATTCACAATGAGAAGCGCATGCTTCAAGAAGCTGTGGATGCGCTCTTCGATAACGGTCGTCACGGCCGTGCTGTCACCGGTGCGGGCAACCGTCCGCTCAAGTCACTCTCTGATATGCTCAAGGGCAAGCAGGGGCGCTTCCGTCAGAATCTTCTCGGTAAGCGCGTGGACTACTCCGGTCGTTCCGTGATTGTTTCCGGTCCATCACTTAAGTTGAACCAATGTGGTCTGCCTAAGAAGATGGCGCTCGTTCTCTTCGAGCCATTCATCATCCGCCGCCTCAAAGAGCTCGGCTTCGTGCACACCGTTCGTGGTGCGCGTAAGATGATCGAAAAGCAATCTCCTGAAGTTTGGGATATTCTTGAAGAAGTCACTGAAGGTCACCCAGTTCTTTTGAACCGTGCGCCTACATTGCACCGTCTGTCGATTCAAGCCTTCGAGCCTGTTTTGATTGAAGGCGATGCCATCCGCGTTCACCCGCTCGTCTGCACAGCTTATAATGCTGACTTCGACGGTGACCAAATGGCGGTTCACGTGCCTCTCTCACTCGAAGCAGTGTTGGAAGCCAAGACCCTGATGATGGCGACACACAATATCTTCTCGCCATCAAGTGGTAAGCCGATCTTGACACCATCGCAGGATATCGTCCTCGGTTCCTACTTCCTGACGCTCGACCCACCAGTCAAGCCGGTCGAAGGCGTTCGCCTCCCTATGGTTGTCGATGCCGACGAACTCGACACTGCTGTGGTTGATGGTGCGCTGGCTGTTCACGATTGGATCAACTTCATCAATCCTGATTTCAAAAAAGAAGGCACCATCTACGGTCATTCGGAGAAGAAAGTCATCCGTACCACAGTCGGGCGCGTGATCTTCAACACCATTTGGCCCAATGAGGTTGGTTTCGTTAATTTCCCAGTGCCTAAAGCCAAGTTGGGCGACATCATTCTCCAGACCTACAACACCGTAGGCCGCGAGGAGACTGTCATCACACTCGACCGCCTCAAGGATACAGGCTTTAAGGTCGCAACTCGTGCGGGTGTTTCCATCGGTATCGATGACATGATCATCCCGCCATCCAAGCCTGCGATTGTGAAGGCTTCTCGTAAGAAAATCGACGAAGTCGAAGGCCAGTATAAGAAGGGTATCATCACCGAAGGTGAGCGTTACAATAAGATCATCGACATCTGGACTGGTTGCACCGACGACATCGCTAAGGCGGTATTCGAAGAACTCAAGTCCAACGGTGGCAAAGATACTGTGAATCCCGTTTACTTGATGATGGATTCTGGTGCTCGTGGTAACAAACAACAGGTTCGCCAGCTTTGCGGCACTCGTGGTTTGATGGCCAAACCATCTGGTGAAATTATCGAACGTCCGATTCTTTCCTCCTTCCGTGAAGGTCTCTCCGTTCTCGAATACTTCATCTCCACTCACGGTGCTCGTAAGGGTCTCGCCGATACCGCGCTTAAAACTGCGGACGCCGGTTACCTCACTCGTAAGCTCTGTGACGTTGCTATGGATTGCATCATCGAAGACTTCGACGATGGCAACCGCGACGGTGTCTGGAAGTATGCGATCTACGAAGGAGACGACGAAATCGTGTCTCTCTACGACCGTATCGTTGGCCGCTGCTCTTCCAACGACATCAAGAATCCGCTCAACCCTGACGAGTTCCTCGTCAAGAACGGTGAACTTATCTCTGAAGAAGCCGCCCGTAAGATCGAAGACGTCGGTGTCGAGCGCGTGAAAGTTCTTTCTGCACTCACGACTCGTAAGAAGGTCGGTATCACCGCACTCGAATACGGTATCAACCCCGCCTACGCGGCCATGGTTGAACGTGGCGCTTCGGTCGGTATCATCGCCGCTCAGTCGATTGGTGAGCCTGGCACACAGCTCACCATGCGTACCTTCCACATCGGTGGTATCGCGTCCGGTGTTCTTAAGAATCCCGAGATCAAGATCCGCACAGGTGGTAAGGTCGTCTATAAGGGGCTCCGTATTGTTCAAACCGCCGATGGCGCGAACATCGTTCTCAATAAGACTGGTTCCGTCCAGATCCTCGACGAAGACGATCGCGAAATCGAAACCTACAAAATCGTGGTTGGCTCCGTTCTCACTAAGGGTGACGGCGACAGCATCGCTCAGGGCGAAATTCTCGCCATGTGGGATCCGCACAATATTCCGGTTCTCTCCGAGAAGGCAGGTCGTATCGGCTTTACCGATATGATCCCTGGTGTCACCGTTAAGCGCGAGCTCGACGAGTCTACCGGTCGTATCGCCACCGTGGTGATCGAGCACAAGGAAGACTTGAACCCAGCCGTCAACATCCTCGACGACGCCGGTAAGACCATCGCTACCTATGCGATTCCCACCGGCGCTCAGGTCGCTGTTAATGAAGACGACGAAATCGCACCCGGCACCATGCTGGCGAAGACACCACGTCAAGCGTCCAAGACGCAAGACATCACTGGTGGTCTTCCCCGTGTTGCTGAGCTCTTCGAAGCACGCCGTCCGAAGGACGCTGCCGAGATGGCTAAGATCGATGGTATCGTTTCCCTCGACGGCACAGTTCGCGGCAAGAAGAAGCTCCTCGTCACCGATCCAGAGACTGGCGACGAAGAAGCGCACCTCATCCCGCACGGTAAGCACCTCGTGGTGCAAGTCGGCGACCTCGTCACTAAGGGCCAGAACCTAACTGAAGGTGGCGCTGATCCGCACGAAATTCTCGAGATTCTCGGGCCGTCTGCTGTTCAAGACTATCTCATCGCCGAGATTCA
>Ga0105053_10007948_pt1 | contig 13951 bp, 10 predicted proteins | sample BON01_FD_78093 | JGI IMG/M metagenome (GOLD analysis project Ga0105053, IMG submission 78093) | Freshwater microbial communities from Lake Bonney liftoff mats and glacier meltwater in Antarctica - BON-01 | ecosystem: Environmental > Aquatic > Freshwater > Ice > Glacier meltwater | place: Lake...
ACGGCGGCCTTGTGCGGGTCGGAACCCTTGCCGCCGTGAGCGCCGGCCTCGATGTACTTCTTGGCGTTGTCCCAGGCACCGCCCGAGTTGGCCATGAAGATGGCGAGGGCGAAGCCGGTGACGAGCGCACCGACGAGCAGGCCGCCGAGGGCGTCGACGCTGATGAAGCCGACCACGAGCGGCACGACCACGGCGAGCGAACCCGGCAGGATCATCTCGCGCAGCGACGCTTCGGTGGAGATGGCAACGCAGCGAGCCGAGTCGGGCACGACCCCCGGCAGACCTTCACGCAAGCCGGGAATCTCGCGGAACTGGCGGCGAACTTCCTCGATCATCTTCGTGGCGGCACGGCCGACGGCGTCGATCGTGAGTGCCGCGAAGAGGAACGGCAGCGCCGCACCGATGAACAGCCCAGAGAAGACGGCGACGTCGCCGATGTTCAGATTGAGCGCCTTTGTGGGGTCGGCATCGATGATGGCGAACTCGAAGCTCTTGAACAGCGCCAGGGCCGTGAGTGCTGCCGAGCCGACGGCGAAGCCCTTGGCGACGGCGGCGGTGGTGTTGCCGAGCGAGTCGAGCGCATCGGTGACCTCACGCACAGACGGATCCAACTCGGCCATCTCGGCGATGCCGCCGGCGTTGTCGGCGATGGGGCCGTAGGCGTCGACCGACACGACCACACCGGTGGTGGCGAGCATGCCGATCGCCGCCACGGCGATGCCGTAGATACCGCCGAAGTCCTCGCCGATGCCGCCGAACGCGTCGTCGGCAAAGGCGAGCGTGCCACCCCAGTAGGCGATGCCGACACCGGCGAGGATCAACCCGACCGATGCAGCAACCGACTGCATGCCGGCGCTGATGCCCGACAGGATCGTGGTGGCGGGGCCGGTCTCGGCCTGCTGTGCGATCTTCTTCACCGGGCCGTAGCCATCGGAGGTGTAGTACTCGGCGGTCTTGCCGAGCGCCCAGCCGACGACCAAGCCGCCGATGACCGCTATGGCGAGCCCGATCGGGTTATCGAAGTCGTCACCCGAGAACAGCCAGTAGGCGACGCCGACCGTGCCGACCGCAGTGATGCCCATGGCGACGTTGGTGCCCATGTGGAGAGCCTTGGCCAAGTGGTGGCTGTCGGTGGAGTCGCCGCCCTTCACGAAGAACGAACCGATGATCGAGGCGATCATGCCGATGAAGGCAATCGCCATCGGGAACACCAACAGGCTGATCGTTCCGACATCGCCGGCCTGCTCGGCGGTGATCGCGAGCGCGAATGCGGTGAGCGAGATCGGGGCGATGATCGAGCCGACGTACGACTCGAACAGGTCGGCGCCCATGCCGGCGACGTCGCCGACGTTGTCGCCCACGTTGTCGGCAATGGTGGCCGGGTTGCGAGGATCGTCCTCGGGGATGCCGGCTTCGACCTTGCCGACGAGGTCGGCACCGACGTCAGCGGCCTTGGTGTAGATGCCGCCACCAACACGTGAGAACAGTGCAATCGTCGAGGCGCCGAGGCCGTATGCCGTCAGGATCTCGAAGGCCTGATCGACCTGGATCCACACCACGAACACGAGGTAGGTGACCATCAAGCCGAGCAATGCGAGACCGGCAACGGAGAAACCCATCACGGCGCCGCCGCGGAACGCGACCGGCAGCGCCTTGCCCGGGCCGGACTTGGCAGCCTCGGTGGTACGGGCATTGGCCATCGTGGCGACGGTCATGCCGGCGTACCCGGCGGTTGCCGAGAGCGCTGCACCGAGGAGATAGGTGACTGATGCGAGTGGGTTGATCACCACAGCGATCAGCACGATCATCGCGAGCACGAAGACCGACACCCACTGGTACTCCTTCTTCAGGAACGCCTTGGCCCCCTTCTGGATCTCTTCCATCAAGAAGACCATGCGCTCGTTGCCGGGCGACTCCTTCTCGACTGACTTGTAGTAGTAGAACGCGAGCACGAGTGCGGCGAGTGCCGATACTGCTGCGAGATAAGGAACGACGTCCACGGGCTTCTTGCCTCCTGAGGGCGGTACGAGAGTAATCCTGCTCGGGTTGATCCGAGGGACCGGACCATGATGGTCGGCGGGCAGGCTAGGAACCAAGCCGACGAAAACAACCCTTGTTTTGTGACCGATGGGACATCGACTTGTCGCGACGACGATTGAGCGTTGGCTCACTCCTTCGGAGTAACTTCGGTGGAATGGCACAAACGTTGAACCGCGGTCCGGTCTCGGGCACCGCAGTCAAGCCGCCGTCGAAGAAGAAGAAGCCGTTCCTGGTCGACTTCTACTCCACGGCCGTCGGCAAGAAGTACGTGATGGCGATCACCGGCATCATCGGGATCGGCTTCGTGATCGGCCACATGGTCGGCAACCTCAAGATGTACCTCGGCGTCGTCACCAAGGGCGGCGCGCAGGTCTATGACATCGACGTCTACGGCGAGTTCCTCCGCGAGATGTTCGTGCCGCTGCTGCCCGAAGTCGCCTTCCTCTGGATCGTCCGGATCGTGCTGGTCGGTGCGATCGCCCTGCACATCCACGCGGCGTACACCCTCACGATCTTGAACCGTCACGCCCGCCCGGTGAAGTACCAGAGCGCCCGCGACTACCAGGTCGCCAACTTCGCCAGTCGCACCATGCGCTGGACCGGCGTCATCGTGCTGCTGTTCATCGCCTGGCACCTCGCCGACCTCACCTGGGGTTGGACGAACCCGGACTTCGTGAAGGGTGCTGTGTACCGCAATCTCGACGCCTCGCTCTCGCGGCTCCCGGTGGCGGCGCTCTACATCGTTGCCAACATCGCGCTGGGCATCCACCTGTTCCACGGCACCTGGTCGCTGTTCCAGTCGATGGGCTGGAGCAGCCCCCGTTTCAACAACTGGCGTCGCCATCTGGCGACCGGTGTCGCCACGATCGTCGTGGTCGGCAACGTGTCGTTCCCGATCGCAGTGCTCGCCGGCATCGTCGAGTACGACCCTGACGCCGTGACCGTTCCCATGGAGGAGGCAGCCCCATGAGTATGAACCTGGATTCCAAGGTCCCCGACGGACCAATGGCCGACAAGTGGCAGAACTACATCGCCAACCAGAAGCTGGTGAACCCGTCCAACAAACGCAAGTTCAAGATCATCGTCGTCGGCACGGGCCTGGCCGGGGCGTCGGCCGCTGCCACGTTCGGTGAACTCGGCTACCAGGTCGAGGCGTTCACGTTCCACGACTCGCCGCGCCGCGCCCACTCGATCGCGGCCCAGGGCGGCATCAACGCAGCGAAGAACTACCAGGGCGACGGCGACTCGGTTCATCGTTTGTTCTACGACACGGTCAAGGGTGGCGACTTCCGCTCTCGCGAGGCCAACGTCCACCGCCTCGCCGAGGTGTCGGTCGACATCATCGACCAGATGGTCGCCCAGGGTGTGCCGTTCGCTCGCGAATACGGTGGCCTGCTCGACAACCGCAGCTTCGGTGGCGCTCAGGTGAGCCGCACGTTCTACGCCCGTGGCCAGACCGGCCAGCAGCTCCTGCTCGGCGCATACCAGCAGCTCGCACGCCAGATCGGGCTCGGCAACGTCAAGTTGTGGAACCGCATGGAGATGGTCGACGTCGTCAACATCGAGGGTCGCTGTGCCGGCATCGTCACCCGTGACCTGATGACCGGTGAGTTCTCGTCGCATTCGGCACATGCAGTCGTGCTCGCCACCGGTGGATACGGCAACGTGTTCTACCTGTCGACCAATGCCATGGCCTGCAACGTCACCGGAGCGTGGCGCGCACACCGCCGTGGCGCAGCGTTCGCCAACCCGAGCTTCACGCAGATCCACCCCACCTGCATCCCGCAGGCCGACGACTTCCAGTCGAAGCTCACGTTGATGTCCGAGTCGTTGCGTAACGACGGGCGCATCTGGGTTCCCAAGAGTGCCGACGAGACCCGCTCGCCCGACCAGATCCCCGAGGCCGACCGCGATTACTACCTCGAGCGGATCTATCCGAGCTTCGGCAACCTCGCGCCACGCGACGTGTCGTCGCGGGCGGCCAAGCGCCTGGTCGATGCCGGCCAAGGTGTCGGCCCGCTCAAGAACGGCGTGTATCTCGACTTCGCCGACTCGATGGAACGTCTCGGCAGCGACGTCATCGAGGAGCGCTACAGCAACCTGTTCGACATGTACGAGCGCATCACCGGCGAAGACCCTCGCAAGGTGCCGATGCGCATCTACCCGGCGAGCCATTACACGATGGGTGGGCTGTGGGTCGACTACGAACTGCAGACCACGATTCCCGGACTGTTCGCTGCCGGTGAAGCCAACTTCTCCGACCACGGCGCCAACCGCCTGGGCGCCTCGGCGCTGATGCAGGGCCTCTCCGACGGTTACTTCGTGTTGCCGTACACGATTGCGCCGTACCTGTCCGACCTGCTCAACAAGCCGGTGCCAGATACGAGCCACCCCGAGTTCGCCAGGATCCAGGCCGAAGCGACCGATCGCTTCAAGCAGTACATGGCGATCGGCGGCACCAAGACCCCCGACCACTTCCACCGCGAACTCGGCCAGATCATCTGGGACTACTGCGGCATGGACCGCAACGCCAACGGCCTCGAAAAGGCGTTGTCGGAGATCCCTGCGCTGCACGAGGAATTCAAGAAGGACCTCCGGGTCACCGGGTCCGACACGAGCATCAACCAGACGCTCGAGAAGGCCGGCCGCGTCGACGACTTCTTCGAACTCGGCATCTTGATGTGCAAGGACGCACTGAACCGCGAGGAGAGCTGCGGCGGCCACTTCCGCTCGGAGTATCAGACCGACGACGGTGAAGCCGTCCGCAACGACGACGACTTCGCCTACGTCAGCGCCTGGGAGTGGACCGGCGACCCGTCGAACCCCATCGAGAACAAAGAGCAACTCGACTACGAAGTCGTCAAGCTGGCAACCCGGAGCTACAAGTGAGCACACTGACCAACCTCAGCCTCAAGATCTGGCGCCAGGACGGCCCCGACGCCCAAGGGCGCTTCGAGACCCACCAGATCCCCGAGATCAGCGACGAAGCCTCGTTCCTCGAACTGCTCGACATCCTCAACGAGCGCCTGATCGAGGAAGGCAAGGAAGCCATCGTCTTCGACCACGACTGTCGCGAAGGCATCTGTGGAACATGCTCGCTGATGATCGACGGCGTCGCCCACGGGCCGCAGAAGGGCACCGCGACCTGTCAGGTGCACATGCGGGTGTTCGACAGCGGCGACGAGATCGTGATCGAACCGTGGCGAGCCGCTGCGTTCCCGATCATCAAGGACCTGATGGTCGACCGCTCTGCCTTCGACCGGATCATCGAGGTGGGCGGCTACATCACCTCGCCCACCGGTGGTGCTCCCGACGCCAACCTGATTCCCATCCCGAAGCCGGTGTCCGATGCGTCGATGGACGCCGCGGCGTGCATCGGCTGCGGTGCCTGTGTGGCGGCCTGCCCGAACGGTGCGGCCAGCCTGTTCACCTCGGCCAAGCTCGCCCACCTCAACCTGCTGCCGCAGGGACAGGCCGAGCGGTACAAGCGCGCCGAGGCAATGGTCGAGAAGATGGACGAGTACTTCGGATCGTGCACCAACCACGGCGAATGCCAGGCGGCGTGTCCGAAGGAGATCTCGATCGACAACATCGCCACGATGAACGTCGACTATCTGAAGTCGAAGTTCAAGAACCGCAAGTCACTGTCTCGATAGTGCGCCGGACCCTCCTACGGGTTGGCGGTGATCATCGAGGAATAGCGGTTGTGGCTGTCGACGTCGCCGCTGGTGAGCTGCAGGTCGAGGGTGATCGGGCCCTGTGCGTCGGGGACGTCGAGGCGGATGCGACCGACCTTGACGACGTCGTCGGCGGGGATCGGGCCGCCGAATCGCCATCGTTGTTCTCCGCCACTCCATGACGCGATCGCGTCGACCACCGCGAAATCGAGTGCCTCGCGCAGATCGCTGACGACATGTACGTCGATGGCGAGTTGGTCGCCGGGCGCCAGCACTCCGAGGAACTGGTCGGCAACGATCAACACAGGTGCGCACGCAGCGACGACTGCCGCTACGGCCGGTTTGGGGCGCCGCTGATGGTCGAGGATGCTCGACGAGATCGCCGGAGCCGGGTCGTTCAGCGACGAGAAGCAGAACCCGCCGGTCGGGCGATACTTCAGGCGCCGCAGCGTCTCGATCTGCACCTTCAGCACATGGGCTTGGTAGCACTGCAGTGCGTCACGCCACTCGTTGAAGCTGTCGAACTCGGCTGGGGGGAATCGGTGCTCGGTGGCGGCGCGTTGGTAGCCGGTGGCGAGCTGCATCTGATCCCAGTCGAGGCCCGGCCACTCGTACGACTCGAGCTGCTCGTCGATGAACAGTGCGTCGACTGGTGGCGAATCCGAACCGAACTCGCTGACGAAACGCACCATCCTTGGGATGCGTGCAGCGAAGTCGGCGAGGTCTTCGGCTTCGCCGTGGCGCCACCCGAACCACAGGTGGCTGTCGGTGCCATCGAGCTGCGGCAGGTGGGGGACGACGCCCGAGTGGGCAACGACATGACGGGTCGAATCGGCCCGCTCGAACGCCCGCTTGACCCAACGGTCGAGCACCGACTTGTTCCACGATGGCAACTGCGTTGCGACCAGCGTCCGCGCCGTGCCACGCCAGCCGGTCGCGGTCACACCCGCGTCGGTGGCGGACGGGTCGTGGTGTGCGGTCCACATCGCGATCGACGGATGGTGGCCGAGCGAATCGACAGCAGCTCTGGCCTGCTCGACGGCCTGATGCCGCACGGAGCGGGCGTGTCCCCACTGCAGAGGGAAGTCCTGGAGGAGCAGGATGCCCGCCTCGTCCGCGGCGTCGTAGAGCCCTCGGTCGGCGATGTGTCCGTGCACGCGCAACGCATCGAGGCCCAGATTGACGGCGGATTGCAGATCGGCCCGGATCATCGTGCTGGTTGCGTTCGCGGGCCCCGCCGCGGTGGGCAGCAGGTTGGCGCCCTTCAGGAAGAGCCGCTCGCCGTTCACCGAGCAGAGCCAGTCATCCCACACGATCTGACGCAGGCCCGTTCGTCGCAGCCGACGGTCGCTGATCTCTCCATCGACGACGACCTCGACCTCGACATCGACGAGCGGCTGGTCGCCGAGGGCTCTGGGCCACCACAGCGCTGGATCGGTGATGTCGATCGTCCACTCGAAGTCGTTCGACCCGGCTGCGATCGACTGCTGCTGTTCGTCGACCTGGTCGCCGTCGATGTAGGTGCGCATCGTCACCGGCGTCAGTCGATCGCTGTCGATGCGCGTGGCGATGCGTAGATGCGCGCGGCTCGCGTCGGCATCGCGACACAGCACCCGGAGACGATCGATCTGTGCTGGGCCGGTCTCGTACATCGACACCGGCCGCCAGAGCCCACCTGGGTTGCGGCTCGAGCCGACACCCGTAGGCGCCTGGAACACGCCGGTGATGTTGCGACGCCCTGCCGTGGAGGACTGGGGCGAGCATGTCACCTCGACGGCCAGCACGTGATCGTCGCCGAATCGCGACAGCGAGGTGATGTCGAAGCTGTGGCCGAAGAAGTAACCCTCGGGATCACCGAGGTACGCGCCGTCGAGCCAGACGTCGGCCTGGTAGAAGATGCCGTCGAGTGTGACCCACCGACGACGACCTTCGCCGGGCGCCTCTGCGCTGAACGCGTAGCGGTACATCAGCGGACCGTCGCTGGCGGCGAACTCGGGTGTGTCCTGCCAGTGGCCCGGCACGGCGATGGGCGACCAATCGGAGTCGTCGGTATCGAGGCCGATGCCGTTGCGCCGAACTTCGTCGTCGGCCTCGGCCGCCAACCAGACGCCGGACAATTGCATGCGGGCGAGCGTACGCCGGGAGCCGTCGCTCTGGTACCCCTGCGAGTGCAGCGCTCGCATGCTCACCATCGGCCAGCTCGGGGTAGGTTCGTCACATGGCTGACACGGACCGACCGCAGGCGACGACGTTGGGGGAGCTTCGAGCTTCGGGGTGGGTGTCGCGACCCGTCAAGCAGGAGGTGCGCGAGCACGCCATCGAGAAGGTGGCAGCCGGCGAACCGCTCTTCGAAGGGGTGTCCGGCTACGAAGACACCGTGATGCCGCAGCTCGAGAACGCGCTGCTCGCGGGTCACGACGTGATCTTCCTCGGCGAGCGCGGCCAGGCGAAAACTCGCATGATCCGTTCGCTCACCGGCCTGCTCGACGAGTGGATGCCGATCGTCGCAGGCAGCGAGATCAACGACGATCCGTACAACCCCGTGTCGAAGCACGCTCGCGATCTGGTCGAGGAACTCGGCGACGACTCGCCGATCCACTGGGTGCATCGCAGCGAACGGTTCGGCGAGAAGCTGGCCACGCCCGACACGTCGATCGCCGACCTGATCGGCGAGGTCGACCCGATCAAGGTGGCCGAGGGTCGCTACCTGTCCGACGAACTCACGCTCCACTACGGCCTCGTGCCGCGCACCAACCGCGGCATCTTCGCGATCAACGAGCTGCCCGACCTCGCCGAACGCATCCAGGTCGGCATGCTCAACGTGCTCGAAGAACGCGACATCCAGATCCGTGGCTACAAGATCCGCCTGCCACTCGACGTGATGTTGTTGGCCTCCGCCAACCCCGAGGACTACACCAACCGCGGCCGCATCATCACGCCGTTGAAGGACCGCTTCGGCAGCCAGATCCGCACGCACTACCCGCTCGAGGTGCACACCGAAGTGGCGATCATGCGGCAGGAAGCCGTGTCGCTCGACATCACCACGGCAAACGGCCGTGTCACCGTCGACGTGCCCGACTACCTCGCCGATGTCGTTGCCACGTTCAGCCATCTGGCCCGGGCGAGCAACCACATCAACCAGCGTTCGGGCGTCAGCGTGCGTCTGAGCGTGGCCAACTACGAGGCCCTCGCCGCCAACGCGCTGCGTCGTGGGCTGCGCTCGGGAGAACGCCATATCGTTGCCCGTGTCGACGATCTCAATGCACTCGCCGCCAGCTCGATGGGCAAGATCGAGATCGAGTCGATCGAGGACGGTCGCGAGGGCGCGATCATGGAGAACCTCATCAAGGGTGCGGTGCTCACCGTGTTCAAGGACACCGTGCCACCAGAGCAGACCCGAGCGGTCGTCGACGCCTTCGAGGCCGGCGCAGTTGCCCACACCGGCGAGGGCGTGACCAGTGAAGAGCTCGCTCGTCTGGTCAACGACGTCGAGGCGCTGCGGGCCCCGGTGGCGGCGCTCACCGGTGGCGACGAGTCGCCTGGCGCTGTCGGCAGTGCCGTCGAGTTCGTGCTCGAGGGCCTGCACCTCAGCAAGCGTCTGAACAAGGACGCTTCCGGCCCGAGCGCCACCTACCGCGGCCGCACCTGACCGTCAATTGTCGAGAAAGGCGTCGCTCGACGGAGTGGGAGCGCGGTCGGCGTCGAGGATGCCGGGTGACGAGTCGGGGCCGGCGATGCCTGGATCGATGAAGGCGACCTCGATCGGGACGCCGTCGGCCACCGCGTCGTCGAGCACCGAACGCCATTCGGCGACGATCTCGCCGGCGACGTCCGGGTCGTGATGATCGGCGTCGAAGCCGGCGATCACCAACGCGTTGTCGACGGCGTCGGCGGCCTCTCGGATCTCGCCACCCCAGCGATCTACGCAACGAGCGAGCCGTGCTGCATCGAATGATGCGTCAGTTGCGGCGGCGGCATCGCTGTCGCCGCCGCTGTCCTTGTCGACCCAGTCACCGGCGAGCACCAAGCCCAGTAGATCCATCGAGCCCGCATACCGATCGACGGTGCTGGCCTGGTTGCGCACATCGACGGCCGCCACGACCGGGGGGCCACCGGCGAGGATGCCCCACGTGTCGATCCATGGCTGCGCTGGAGCGCCCGCCGGGATGCAGGCGAACGGCACCCAACCGCCCACGAGATCGCCGAAGCGGTCGGCGGCGCGTTCGACCCAGCGCGGCCACCATGTGGTGAAGTTCTCGTCGTCGCCGAAGCCGCCCTCGTTGTCGAACCACTTCGGGATCGACCCGTCGTGGAGACATGCCCACGGACGGACACCGATCGCATCAGCGGCCTGCACGATCTGTTCGAGCCGTTCGGCCCAGTCGGAGTCGAACACACCGGGCCTGGGTTGTAGCCGTGCCCAGTCGAGCGTGAAGCGGACGTCGGTGATTCCGAGCTCCTGCAACGCAGCGAGGTCGTCGGGCCATCGGGTTCGGAATCCGTTGCCGGCGGTGGGTCCGAGGTCGGCGGTATCTGCGTAGCCGAGCGTGGCGGCGGTGGTGAGCGAAGCGCCCCGTCGAAATGTCATGTCTGCGATGTGGAGGTGAGAACGAGCAAGGGGCCGGTGTCAGATGAACGGTGCAGATGAACGGTGTCAGATGAACGGAGTTCGCGTCCAGAGCTCGGAAGCGTCGAGGCTCGCCGACTGTGGCATGCCCGACAGGCTGACCACGTCGATGGGCCCGGGGAACCCTCGGAGCTCGACCTCACCGAAGGGCTCGGCGACGACACCCTCGGGGAGCCGTTCGAGCTGCATCGTGGGCATCAGTACCTGGACGCCGCGGGCGTAGTCGCAGAGGCGGGCCGCCATGTTGACCGCCGAGCCGATGTAGTCGTCGCCTTCGAAGAGCAGCGCATGGCCCGTCGCCAGCCCGGCGCGAACGGTCAGAGGAGTACAGACGTCGGTGGCCTGCTGTTCGAGGTCGAGGACGAACTCGATGGAATCGTGCTGGTCGACAGCGACGATCATGCAGCCGTCACCGAGCCACTTGGCGATACGCACCCCTCGGTCGGACGCAACGGTGCGAACGATTCCCCGGAATGTACTGAGGACGCGACCAGCTGCATCGTCGCCGAATGCTGCGGTGTAGTTCGTGAATCCGGACAGGTCGACGAATACGAACGTGCGGGGAACACGCATGTTCACGATGTTACGTGCTCCGAGCAGCGAAGCGGAGGAGGACCCGTTAGGTTCCATCCATGGCGAAGCGGTTCGAGTACTCCCGCTGGGATGGCACCCAGACCGGTTTCGAGTTCGACGCCGACGCAGCGTTCGACGAACTCACCGACGAACTGCTGTATCACGGCGACGTCAACGCGGCGTTGCGTCGGATGATGCAGGAGGGCATGACCGACCGCAACGGCGAGCAGTTGCAGGGTCTTCGCGAGCTCCTCGAGCAACTCCGAGCCGAACGCCAGAAGCGCCTGGAGAACTCGGATCTCGGCGGCGTCTACGACGAGATCAAGGACCAGCTCGACGACATCATCGACGAAGAGCGCCACGCCATCGACAACGCCCGTCGCGACGCCGAGAACTCGGGCGACGAGCGCCGAGCCCAGAACGCCCAGGCAGCCGCGGAGGAACGCAACATGCGTCTCGACCTCATGCCCGACGACCTAGCGGGCAAGGTGCGTGAACTCAGCGCCTACAACTTCGAGTCGAAGGACGCCAAGCAGCGCTTCGATCAGCTGATGGAGAAGCTCAAGGACCAGCTGATGCAGCAGATGGTCGACCAGATGTCCGGCGCGATGGAAGGCATGACGCCCGAGGACATGGCGCGTATGAAGGACATGATGGCGGCGCTCAACGAGATGCTCGAGAAGCATCAGCGGGGCGACGACCCGGGTTTCGAGGAGTTCATGGAGGAGTACGGCGACTTCTTCCCCGAGAACCCTGAAACCGTCGAGGAACTGCTGGAACAGATGGCCAAGCGCATGGCGGCCATGCAGGCGATGATGAATTCGATGTCGCCCGAACAGCGGGCCCAACTCCAGCAGCTGTCCGATCAACTCATGGAGGACATGGATCTGCAGTGGCAGATGCAGCAGCTGTCGGGGAACCTCCAGCAAATGTTCCCGCAGCTCAACTGGAACGAGAGCTACGACTTCGAGGGCCAGGACCCCATGGGGTTCCAGCAGGCGATGCAGGCCATGCAGGACATGGGCGACCTCGATCAGCTGGAGAATCTCCTGCGCAACGCGGCGAGCCCCGGGGCCCTGGCCGAGGCCGACATGGACCGGGTGCGTGATCTGATGGGCGACGACGCGGCCAAGTCGCTCGAACGTCTCGCGCAGCTCACCAAGCAGCTGGAGGAAGCCGGTCTGATCGAGCAGAAGGAAGGCCGGCTCGAGATGACGCCGAAGGGCCTCCGCAAGATCGGTGCCAACGCGCTACGCGACCTGTTCTCGAAGCTGGCCAAGGACACGCTCGGCCAGCACGACACCAGCAACCTCGGCCAGGGTCACGAGCGCACCTACGACACCAAGCCCTACGAGTACGGCGACCCGTTCCAGCTCGATTTGAACCGCACGATCCGCAACGCGCTACGACGCAGCGGCGGTGGCACCCCGATCCAGCTCGACCCGTCCGACTTCGAGATCGAGCGCACCGAACACCTGACCAGATCGTCGACGGTCTTGATGATCGACCTGTCGTTGTCGATGCCGATGCGCGACAACTTCCTGCCGGCCAAGAAGGTGACCATGGCGTTGCACAGCTTGATCTCGTCACAGTTCCCCCGCGACTATCTCGGCATCGTCGGCTTCTCCGAAACTGCCCGCGTCCTCACCGCCGAGCAACTGCCGGAGGTGTCGTGGGACTTCGTGTACGGCACCAACATGCACCACGGTTTCACGCTGGCTCGCAAGCTGTTGGCCCGCGAGTCCGGCACGAAGCAGATCATCATGATCACCGATGGCGAGCCGACGGCGCACATCATGGACAACGGCATGCCGTTCTTCAACTACCCACCCGTCCGCGAGACCGTCGAGGCCACGCTGCGTGAGGTGGTGCGGTGCACGAAGGAACAGATTCGCATCAACACCTTCGCCCTGGGTGCCGACGGATCGTTGCGCCACTTCATCGAGCAGCTCACGCAGATCAACCGGGGTCGGGCGTTCTTCACCACGCCCGAGAACCTGGGCGACTACGTGCTCGTGGACTTCATGCAGGGTAAGCGCGAGCTCGCCCGCCGCGGCCGTCGCGCCAGTTGAATCGCGCGCACCGCGCGATTCGTTTGAAATCCGCCCTTGCGAAATCAGTCTGTGCTATGGCAGAATGACGTCACTGTAATTACGCCGCTGTCGAACCTTCATCGGGGGCAGGTGATCGCAGAAAGTATCGTCGCCTCCGGGCCCGCAGGGAGATCCTCCACATGCAGTTCATCACCACATCCAGCATCACGGTCAGCGCCGTTCCGGTCGAACCCGATCCCGATTGGCACGACTACGCGAACTGTCTCGGCGTCGATCCCGATCTGTTCTTCCCCGAGCGTGGGGCGTCAACGCGCGAGGCCAAAGAAGTGTGTCGCGGCTGCGAAGTGCGCCACGACTGCCTCGAGTTCGCCTTGCAGAACGGTGAGAAGTTCGGTATCTGGGGTGGATTGTCCGAGCGCGAACGGCGCCGCATCCGCCGCCAGCGGGCTCAGGTCGCACGCAGCACCATCACCGCCTGAACTCTCGGGGGCCGCGGCGCCGCACCACAAACATGGGGGTCGCGTCCCGGTCAGGGGTGCGGGTGGGGTAGCGTGTCGTTCATGCCAGGTGGTCCCGAATTGATAATCATATTGGTCGTGGTGCTCGTGCTCTTCGGTGGCTCGCAGCTGCCGAAGCTCGCCAAGAACCTCGGCAAGGCCCAGAAGGAATTCAAGGACGGGATAGCTGACGCCGACAAACCCGGCGACGCCCAGTCGAGCGCGTCGAGCGCTGCGTCCGACGACACCAAGTAAGTCTCCGAGGCGTCGGAAAGCGTGCGCTCAGAGCGTCAGACCGACGCTTCGACGCGGCGGCGCTTGAGGATGCGGCGGCGCTCCCGTTCGCTGCAGCCGCCCCACACTCCGTGATCGATTCGCTCGTCGAGCGAGAATTCCAGACACGTCGAGAGCACGGGACAGTCCCTGCAGATCTTGCGGGCGCGGTCGACGCCGACGCCGTCACTGGGGAAGAACGTGGCGGGC
>Ga0105053_10007959_pt1 | contig 13938 bp, 4 predicted proteins | sample BON01_FD_78093 | JGI IMG/M metagenome (GOLD analysis project Ga0105053, IMG submission 78093) | Freshwater microbial communities from Lake Bonney liftoff mats and glacier meltwater in Antarctica - BON-01 | ecosystem: Environmental > Aquatic > Freshwater > Ice > Glacier meltwater | place: Lake...
CAATTCGACATAACAATTCGACATAACAATTCGACGCACCACCCACACCACCCGGTGCGAAAACCACCGCCATACAAACAAACACACACGCCCTCTCTTTCTGCTTCCGCACAAGGTTGCATCACGTGCCCTTTTAGCGCGAGGGCGCCTGCGTAACAAGAGGGACGCGGAGGACGCAGGTGTTTGGGCTGCGACACCCGTGGTCTCATTCTTTAGGACCCTCCCCTGCTCGGTCAAGTTGGTGTGCGACCTCCCCTCGGTGATTTGTGGGTGAGGACCTCCCGTTTGTGTCTTGTGGCTTCTGGTTTGTGGCTGGCTTATGGTTTGTGGCAAGTGGCTTATGGTTTGTGGCAAGTGGCTTATGGTTTGTGGCAAGCACTGACCCCGCAGGAGTCAAGATAGAGGACAAGCTTGTGCCAACCACTCACCCCGCAGCAGTCATGATTTTAATGGTGGCAATCTTGTCCTCGAGCGTCAACGGCAGTGCTGGCAGCGGCAGGAGCGCCGACCCCCCCCCAGATATGAGCACCAAAACAACTTGACCAGCCTTGGCATCTGCCGCCATCGCCAGCGCCCGTCCAGCTGCTGCCTGCGCAGCCGCGTCTGGTAGATTTCCCCGCGACCCCACATGCACTGTGTTTGTGTGTCTTGACATGTTATGTCTTTGATTCTACCTTTGTATATACATATCTACATTCGTCTGTAAACACTTGCATGCATACATACACACAAACAAACTGTTCCAGTTGCACTTCTTTACTAACAACCTTGAAAATAGCGTCGTGACAAAAAGTCGGGGGGAGGACTGTGACAGGACAAACCGGGCGCGCGGCGGCAAGTTCTTTCAGTTTCCGCGTGCCCACTGGATTGGACCAGAGGTGTGCGGACAATAGGGAAATGACTCCCAAATTGTGAAATTCAATGCAAATTTGACAGGGGAGAGTATTGTCGTTATTGTACAGGGGAGTGTATTATCCTAGTCATGTATGTATGTATAGGAGAGTGTAATATAAAATAGACGGGCGAGGCGACACTATCCAACCCTAACTGACCCTTAATCGGCCCTAATCCAGCTTAACCGAGCCTAACCATCCCTCCAAGACCATTTTTAAAAAAGTCGGAGTTTTTTTTCAGTCGGATGATTTTTTTCCCGCTAACAAACATGAAAACAGACAAGAGAATTTCAAATTAAACAAATGCACTGACAATTTTTCGAATTGAAGGGAGTCAACCTCACGTTTTTCAGAAGCAGTGCCCACGTGTGGCTTGAGTGCGTCACGTCGGAGACGGTGTGTGTATGTAACATGCGCAGTATTTTCGCGAGAATGGACACAGGCATGTGTGTGAGCACATATCCACTCAACAAAAACATGCATGTGTGTATGTACGTGTACACGCACACATAGATGTATGTATGTATATACATAAACACATACACGTATGTTTAATGAGTGTTTGTTAAATAAGAACATACATGCATATTTATATCTGTATCCACGTCTATATCTATACATTGTACACTGTATACACACACATACACATACACGGTTGATTTACATATCTATCGATCGATCTACCTGTCTATGTATCTATCTCTCTATCTACAGCTATATACAGATATACTTATATATGTGGTAATATTCGTTTGTACGTTGTATGTGGTAATATTCGTTTGTACGTTTACACCGTCATATATGTACGTACAAAAGTAAATGATCATATATACGCATTTTTTCTCCATGAACAGATATGTTTACGAAACACAAAGATGCACACACACACTCATGCAAACACATACGCGCACACCCTTCAAAATACATATATCATGTTCTCACAAAACTCACCCTCACTTTTCAAATCGCGGCAGCGCTCTGGGCAACTCTCGGCAGACGGCTGGGCAATCACGACACCCCTGCTCAGCGCCGGTCCGAGCTTCCGCTCGGCCGCGCGCGCCATGAGAATGCTTGCTTTCCCAAAGGCGATTAGGGACACTCCTCCGGGGATCGGAATGCTCTCGCCAAGCACCAAGAGGTGCTTGGCTTCACCGGAGCCAGTGACAGCTACGGCCTCCATGACAAGCTTGTCGGGGCGCACAGCTGCCACGCCGGCCTCGAACGCACGCAGACCGACGGCCCTCCACGCCAAGACGTGCGCGGACATCTCGATACTTTGTCCTCGTTCTGCCCAGCACAAAGTATTAGCAGCCGAGCTCGGTTTCAGCTGCCGGTGACGACTGCCGTGGGCGGCTCTTCACTGTGGATGAAGAGCACCGATACATACACAGTCTCCAAGCTCCCAGCAAGGTCTCGTCTCCGCTCCGCTCTGTGAAAGTTGTCACCAGAGCAATCAAATTAAAATGGAACAGTAGAAGGGCTTTTCTACAACCGTTGGTAACGCATACTACCTCTGGTTGGCCCGGTGGCGCAACCTGTGGTTTGGAAGTGGTGGCAAAAAGAGGCAGGGGAGAAACAGGAACGGGAGCAGCCGCAGCGACTAGAAGCGCTGGTCGCGATCAGGCCTTTGCCAGGCCGGTGAGCTCTCGTTGCCACCGGACACGATGAGCGGCAACGGTGCTGAGGACCCAGCGAGCGTGCGCCTCTACCAGTCCTTTGAGCGCTTCCAGCAGTTCGACGACAATCATGTAGACTTTAGCGAGAAGATCTCCAAGCTGGGGTCCGCTGCCGCCAAGAAGACGGGCCCGCGGTCGGGGCAGTGGAATGTGGCGGTTCATGTACCGCTTGTGAATAGGAACGAAAAGCCAAAGAAGGCGGCGCCAAAGCAAGATGTCAAGCGATGGACCAGCACAGCCCATGTCGGCGGGAATGCCGGTAGGCGTGGCGGGGGGGAAGAGCCAGTTGTCAAGTCGCGGGCGCCCGAGGCGCAGGTCATCAAGATCCACAACAAGCTGGCGCACAGATACGCGGCACACTTGCCGCCCGAAACGACGCTCAGGCAAGCCCAGGTACGTCGCAGCAGCCCGTTTCCACGCATCACCCCTCTCCCTTGCGTACCTCTTGCGCTATATTTAGTCACGCGGTAACTGTTATGAATTTGAGCAGTTCAATTTGCGCAAGCCAGCGATGGCACACCTGGGTATCACAAGCTCATCAGACGATCCTTTGCGCATGACCGACACAATAATTGTGCCAAAAGTTTCGACGAACCTGAATGAAATAGTGTATGCACACACGCGCGGGGTAGTGTCGCTGGATGCCAAGACGCGAGTTGCTCAGATGGAATACGAGCCGCCTGTTATGCCCAGCTTCTTCCCGCTCGAGTACTTCGACGACAAAACTTATGAAACTAGGACGGCCAAGGAGTGGAGAGATCTCAACGACGGGGATCCTGTAGAGGCACAGTCGCTCTGGCACCTCGGAGATGGTACCAGTGAGTGGAAGGATGTACTGGTGATAGGATTGAATCCAGTGGATGAGAGCTTTATGATCGAATGGGTGCACAACAGCAAGCGTAAGAAGGCTAACAGGCTCAACGTTTGCTTCTACGTGGAGGATTTAGCACGCCACTTGGAGCGACGGCAGCAGGCGCTGGATAATCGCGCGCGAATTGAGGCCATCATGCGATACGAGCGCGCTATCGACATCATGCCGACTGACAAGCAGCTGCAGTTAACACCCAATCAGTTTCACAGCGTCATTCGGCGTATAGGCATGCGTATCTCGGGAGAGCAGCTGCGACGCAACCAGGATTTGGTGGAGGACGTGCTGCACCACTATAGCCGCAGCATCAACAAGATGGACTTTGACCACACGAACCCAGAGCAGATTGCCTCGCGAATTTCTGACCCAATTGAGGCACACGGACTTGAGGAGCTTCCAGTCCAGCTCCTTCGAATCCCAGGCCAAGGCGTGATTTCAACGGTGGAGCTGATAGTGTCTGAAGATCAGGACGAAGGACCTGTGGTGGTCATGGTAGACGAGCAGGCAGACATGAAGATGACAATGCACAAAATAGAAGAGTCGTTGGCCTGGGCGCCCAGCCACCTGCTAACGGCGCTTTTTTCCTTTCAAAACCAAATTGCCAGACTGCGTAACACCAGCTTCTTGTGGGACTGCAGTGAATGTGTAGAGCTATCGGTTTTCAAGCAGAAGCATGTTGCGACCTGGACAAAAGCTCTTGAGGATATCTCGTCAGGTATGATGGACTCGATGACCGATTCGCTCTTGCTTGCCTACGGCCATGAGGAGACAATGAGTGTGCCGGGCCAGCCCATGAGTGACGAGCAGAAAGACAGATACGTGCGTATCGTGGAGCTGGCAAACAAGATGATGCGCGATGCTCTCCGTGATGCTGTCACACGCGATATCAAGAAATATGTTGAGTGCCTCGAAAGCTACCTTCGCCCTAAACGGCCTACGCTTGCACCTTGTGCCCAGGTCGGTGAGGTGGTCGCAGAAGGAGGTGGATCTGAGCTACAAAATACATCACAAGGTGCTCACGTGTCGCCCGCTGGCGTAAGCGATGCGGCGCCTGACGACGCTCTAGCTGTGCCCCACACCATACAGGAAATGGCATCAGATGCAGATGGCCCATCAGGTGCGGGTTCAGGTGTGGCTTCTGATGGACTGGCTCCCCTGTCACGTGTGCCCTCTACTGCACTGTCATGCGTGCCCTCTAATGCACTGCCTCCCGCCGAGGCAGTGGCAGGCATGAATGGGCTGTCAGCTGCAGCAGGGCCGTCACGAGTGACCTCGGATGCTGTTGCGCCCAAATCTGAGGTGGCGGCCGACGGCGTGCAGGCTGAGGATGGTGGAGGCTCCCCCGATAGGACCGAAGTCAGCGACCTTGGAGACGGCGCTCCTGAACGAGTGCCCTCATCTGTTGCGGCCGGTGCAGGAGGTGCAAAGACGGAGGCTCTAGTGCCTGCACCTGCAGCACCTGGGGCCAAAGTGCCTGATGAGATGCCTGTCGGAGAAGGTGCACGCGTGGCGGCGGCGGGGGATGGAGGATCGTGGTACATGGAGCCCGAAACCCTGCCCGACGATTTGACGCTGGGAGTGCGCGCCGAAAAGGACCCGCTGTTTCTGATTCAACTGCAGTATCACACCGAGGGAAAGCTGACGCTAGAGCCAGCTGTGAGCGAGATCGAGAAAGTTGCTGTGTCCGTCATCACCGATCTGGTTAAGGCGACAGAGGGCGTTGTGTCGTTTCAGGTTGAAATCATCAACGCACGTGCGGTGCAGAGCCACTTGCTTGCGTGCACTGGAGCTGATTTCGAGGCGTTTGAGAAGAATGCTCTTGAGCGCATCTGGGCTGCAGCTGCAGACAACGCCTTTGCTTCCCTGGCCCTGATTCAAGAGTTTGAGCGTTTCCCTCATTTGATTGAAACACATATCGAGGAGCACGTGGTTGCGTGGCAGGAGTCAGCACACCCAATTCAGGAAACTGACAAGGAGATGCGCCGTTTTACCCTGGCTGCTGACGAGCTGCAAGCGCGTGTAGCCACCGATGTCGTGTTGCGCATGTACAAAGTGCAGAATGGTGCGACGAAGGTCATCCTTGCTGAAAAGGCGGCCAAAATGCAGACGTTGATGCTCACTAATCTCGCCTCGGAAATTCGTGAGCAGAACCAATGGATGGTGCAAGAATTTGGCAAGGTGCTGGACAAGTTGGAGGAAACACCGGAGAACCCCGAAGAGCTTGCCGTCTTGCAGCAATACGTCAAAACTTGCGATGTTCAAGTCCAGCAACTGGTTCTCGAAATCTCCACGGCACGCGAAAAGTTGGACATGTTGCAAGATTTTGGGTTCGATGTGAATGTGGACGACATGCAATTATATTGGCAGGCATTTGGAAAACCAAAGGAGGTGGATTTGGCGCGGCAGGAAGCAATCCCTCGCCAGGAAGATGACCGCATGCGCTTTATGGTCAAGTTGCAGAGTTTTTCCACCGATTTTCAGAAGGAGTTGGCTGTCATTGAAGCTGATATTAACAAGTTTTTCACTTACTCGGATCTAGACCAGGCGGATGAGTACTCCGGCCAGGTCATGATGCTTGAACAGCGCTTGAAAGAGGCTGAGGAATCCTCGGTCACGGTGAATGAACGCGAAAAGCTCTTTGAATTTCCCGTGAGCGATTTTTCGGAGATTCCATCCATGACTGTAAACTTCCAGGCGTATGCTGACCTATGGACAACGGCAGCGGAGTTCCAGAAGCAGTACCCGCTGTGGATGGGTGGCGACTTTGGTAAGTTGGATGCTGATAGCATCGAGACAAACGTCACCAACTGGTGGAAATTTGCCTGGAGGGCCGAGAAAACTTTTGACGGCAAGAAGGAACCACAGTCTGTTTGCACGACGCTCAAGGAGAAGCTTGACGAGTTCAAGCCCAATTTGCCCGTCATTTCTGCCTTGCGCAACGCAGGTGTCAAGGATCGTCATTGGCAGAGGCTGAGCGAAGAGATTAGCACTGACGAAATAAAGCACGATTTGCTGCCTGATGGCAATCTAACACTTCGAGGCCTCCTAGAGATAGGCATCCTCCAACACGAGAACTACATTGTTACACTGTCAGAGCAGGCAGGCAAGGAGTACAGCTTCGAACGAACCCTCGATAAAATGAAGTCAGAGTGGCGCGAGATCATTTTCGACTTTTCTGCTTACAAGGACTCTGGAACCTTTGTTCTCAAGGGCATTGAAGATACGGTCATGTTACTTGACGACCAGATCGTCAAGGTTCAGGCTATGCGCGGCTCGCCTTACGCCAAGGCCATGGAGCAGGTTGTCATCGAATGGGCCAATAAGCTCATTTATATGCAAGATGTCTTGGAGGAATGGCTCAAGTGTCAAAAGACGTGGCAGTACCTCGAGCCCATTTTCGCATCGCCGGACATAATGCGGCAGATGCCTACCGAGGGGCGGCGGTTCCAGAAGGTAGACCTCATGTGGCGGCAGACGATGCAGACAGGCGCTGATGCTCCTGGCGTCTTGACCGTTATGAGCATTGAAAATCTCAAGGGCAATTTCGTGGAGGCGAACAAGACACTGGATATGGTCCAGAAAGGTCTCAACGACTATCTCGAGACGAAACGCTCGGCCTTTCCGCGCTTTTTTTTCCTGAGCAATGATGAGCTACTCGATATCTTGTCGGAGACCAAGGATCCACGGCGTGTCGTACCTCATCTTCCCAAGGCGTTTGAAGGCATTTGTGGTGTCGAAATGCGCGGCACCACCCCCGAGCAGCAGGCGCAGGGCGAAAAGATGCTTGATATCCTGTGCATGGTGTCTGGTGAAGGCGAGCAAGTACCCCTCAGCACCAACGCTCCAGTCGAGCCCGATGCCGAGAGAAATAGGGGCAATGTTGAACGGTGGCTCTTGGAGATGGAGTCGTCTATGCGAACGACACTAAAGGAGATTGGTCGCGAGGCAGTCGCTGCCTACCCCAAAGCCGTCCGCACTCAATTTGTGCAGTCATGGACTGGCATGATTGTCTTGGCGGCCGATTGCCTGTATTGGACGAGGGACGTAGAGGCTTCGATGGAAGCCAAGGGCCATGAGGGTCTGAAATATGTGCTCAAAAAGATGCAGGATGAGTTGGTAGATATTGTGGCCTTGGTCCGTGGCGAACTGTCCAAGCAGGCGCGTCTCATTATTGGCGCTATGATCACCCTCGACGTACACAACAAGGACGTGGTTGTCATGTTGGTCGACAACGGTGTATCGAATAGGTTTGAATTCGACTGGAACAGTCAGCTGCGCTATTACCAAGAAAGCATTGGTGGACAAGAGAATTTCATCATCATGTGTCGCATGATGAATGCGAGCCTTCCCTACAGCTACGAGTACCTCGGAAACTCGATGCGTCTAGTGGTGACACCCTTGACGGATCGCTGCTATCGCACGCTCATGGGAGCTCTGCACCTCGACCTGGGTGGAGCTCCAGAGGGTCCGGCAGGCACCGGCAAGACAGAGACTGTCAAGGATCTAGCCAAGGCCGTCGCCAAACAGTGCGTCGTCTTCAATTGCTCCGATGGGCTTGACTACCTCGCAATGGCCAAGTTCTTTAAGGGCCTGGCGAGTTGCGGAGCCTGGGCTTGCTTCGACGAGTTCAACCGGATCGATCTTGAGGTTCTGTCTGTGGTTGCACAGCAGCTCCTGTCGCTCTCGGACGCACTTCGCCGCAACCTGCCGCGCATAATGTTCGAAGGCTCTGACATCCCCCTAATTAGGGGCTTTTCATCTTTCATCACTATGAACCCGGGGTATGCGGGTCGGTCGGAGCTACCAGACAACCTCAAAGCCTTGTTCCGTCCGTGCGCTATGATGGTTCCCGACTATGCCATGATCTCCGAAATCTGTCTCTACTCCTACGGCTTCACGGATGCACGCGATCTAGCGCGCAAGCTTGTCAAGTCGCTCCAGATCTCCTCTGAGCAGCTCTCATCGCAAGTGCACTACGACTTTGGAATGCGTGCTGTCAAGTCGATTCTGACTGCGGCAGGGATCTTGAAGCGTGCCTTCCTCGCCTCTCCGGAGGACATCCTAGTGCTTCGAGCCATCAATGACGTTAATCTCCCCAAGTTCACTGACGCTGACCTGCCATTATTCAAGGGCATTACTTCAGATCTCTTCTTAGGCCTCAACATCCCGCCACCCGACTACGATGTTCTTGTCGACGGCATGACCACGGCGTGTGGGGAGCTCAAGGACAAGAAATCCACTGCCATGTCCGTGAGCTCCTTCAACACGCACACGATGAATGTGCAGCCAACACCAGAGCTCATTTGCAAGTGCATCCAGCTGTATGAGACTGTGACAGTGCGCCACAGCTTGATGGTCGTCGGCTTAGCTTTGTCCATGAAAACAAGTGTCTTGAAAGTGCTGGAATATGGCATGTGCAATGTGCAAGACAAGGAGCGCTTCCAAGATGTTTTGTGCTTCTCGCTGAATCCCAAGTCAATCACGATCGATCAGATCTATGGCAACTTCGACCCTGTCTCTCGCGAGTGGGTAGAAGGCATTGGAGCCTCGCTTGTCCGGCGGTGTGCGCAAATGGACAGTGACCCCGACCTCAAGGAAAAGCGAAAGTGGATCCTTTTTGATGGTCCTGTCGACGCGATTTGGATTGAGAACATGAACACCGTCATGGATGACAACAAAAAGTTGTGCTTGAATAGTGGCGAGATCATCAAGCTCACAGGATCCATGACTATGATGTTCGAACCAGAAGATCTTCAAGCTGCTTCGCCTGCCACCGTCAGTAGGAATGGTATGGTCCTCATGGAGCCACATATGCTCACCTGGCCTTCCATCATGCTCTCGTGGTTTGAACTGTTGCCGCCCAGCCTTGAGGCCAGCAGAGAAAAGATAGAGAATCTCTTCAATCACTTTGTACCACCTCTTCTGAGGCTCGTAAAGAAGGAGTGCAAGGAACCCGTTGAGACCAAGAACACAGAGCTCTTCCTCAATCTGCTTAAATTGATGAATTCACACCTCAAGGAATTCCACGACGAAGAGGTGTGTGCGAAGATCAGTGCTTCGGATGTGATTAAACGCGTCGATGGAGCCTTCTTGATTTCGCTCATCTGGTCGTTGGGCTGCACAACAGACGAAGGTGGGCGCATCAAGTTCGACACAAGCCTTCGCGAGCTATGCACGGCCGATGGCGTTCCGAAGCTGGCTGCTGCCATTCCTGAGAAGAACACCGTCTATGACTGGGCCTGGGTCACCAAGGACTTGAAGTTCAAGAGCTGGCTTGAAATAGTGCCCTCTTTCAGCATTGTGCCGACTGCTCAATTCCAGGACATTCTTGTGCCGACTCTTGACACCATTCGCTATGGCTACATCCTCGAGACACAGCTGCACAATGACTACCCCGTCATGTTTTGTGGCGAAACGGGCACTGGTAAGTCGGTCATGGTCAAGGAGAAGCTCATGAAGGGCATGGGCGATGACTTCTTGTCGCACTTCATGACTTTCTCTGCCAACTCCAAGGCCAATCAGACTCAAGACATTATTGATGGCAAGGTTGACAAGCGACGCAAGGGTGTTTTCGGGCCACCTCTTGGCAAGAAGCTTGTTGTCTTTGTCGACGACTTAAACATGCCCAACAAAGAGGCCTATGGTGCCCAACCTCCAATTGAAATCCTGCGCCAGATGTTGCACTGGGGTGGATGGTGGGACCGCCGCGAAATTGAATGGCGACAGCTCGTCGACACCATCTATGTTGCTGCGATGGGGTTGCCGGGAGGCGGCAAGACACACATTACCTGCCGCTATTCGCGATGGTACAACCTCGTGATCGTGACTCCTTTCGACGATGAAGCCATGACACGCATCTTTACAACTATCTTTGGGTGGTGGTGCCAGAATCAACTGCCTGCTGTATCAGTTACTGCTATCAATGCGCCGGTGGTTGCAGCAACGCTCGAGGTGTTCAAACAAGTCTCAGTCGGCTTGCTGCCATCACCAGCCAAATCGCACTACACTTTCAACTTGCGGGATCTGGCAAAGGTGGTGCAGGGAATCATGTCTGTGGACCCCGCTAGTATTGGTGGCGCTGATGAAGTCTTCCGCCTTTGGGTCCATGAGTCACAGCGCATCTTCATGGATCGCCTCATTGATTATTCGGACAAGGAATGGTTTGCTAAGATGCAGGGTGAGGTGGCGCAGAAGCTCTTCAAGAAGCCAATCAATAGCATTATTGGTGAGGGTGCCGACGGTAACGGCATGTTGCTCTACGCCGACTTTGTTGTTGGTGGCAACAAGGCCGAGGCTGAATTCGAACAGCGCAAGTACTGCCAGATCTATGACCTCACCGGGACTACAACCATCGTTGGACACTTTATGGAGGACTACAATTCTGTGAGCAAAAGCCCTATGCAGCTTGTTCTTTTTGGATATGTGGTGGAGCACGTATGCCGTCTTTGTCGTGTGTTTCGCCAGCCCGCCGGACATGCGCTCTTGGTGGGCGTCGGAGGCAGTGGGCGCCAATCTCTCACGCGCCTCGCGGCCGGCATCGGCGATTTCTTGCTCTTCGGCATCGAGATCACCAAAAACTACGATCGAAACGCTTGGTTTGAGGACCTCAAGACCGTCTTTAAAAAGGCAGGCTGCGAAAACAGGCGCACCGTCTTCCTCTTCACCGACTCGCAAATCGTCATGGAGACCATGTTAGAAGATCTTAACAACGTTCTAAACACAGGATCCGTGCCCAATCTCTTCCCAGCTGACGAAGTCATGCAAATCCTTGATGCCGTGAATTCAAGGGCCAAGGCGGCAGGGCGCAACCAGACACCAACTGATACCTTTGAATTTTTCATCGACGAGTGCAAGAAAAACCTGCACATGGTCATCTGTATGAGTCCCATCGGGTCGGGGCTTCGGGATCGACTTCGTAGCTTCCCCTCGCTCGTCAACTGCTGCACCATCGACTGGTTCTTTGCCTGGCCTGAAGACGGTCTTATTGCTGTAGCTCGCCAGTCTCTGACAAACATGGGACTTGAAGCGGATGTTACAGAAAAGGTCATCGACCAGTGTATGCAGTTCCAGGTGCAGGCTCAGACTTTGACCAAACGATACTTCGCCGAGGCCAAGAAGCACAATTATGTCACGCCTACAAGCTACCTGGAGCTGATTACTACCTTCAAGAGCCTCCTGAATGTCAAGAAGGAGCAAGTTGGTGGTGCCAAGCAGCGCTACGAAATTGGCTTGGCCAAAATCTTTTCTTGCGCTGAAAATGTAGCGATCATGGAAGAGGAACTTACTGCTCTCGGGCCTGTTTTGGTTGTCAAAACAAAAGAAGTGGAAGATCTCATCGTCGTCCTAGACAAGGAATCTGCCGACGCTGCCCTTGTCAAAGAGAAGGTGGAGAAAGAGGCTGCTGCTGCCAAAATCGAGGCAGATAGCACCAATGAAATGAAGACGCAGTGCGAGGCGGAATTGGCCGAGGCATTGCCTGCGCTAGATGCGGCGCTGTCTGCTCTCAAGTCTCTTACTAAGGGTGATATCACCGAGATGAAGTCGATGAAAACCCCTCCCGTCGGTGTGAAGCTCGTCATGGAGGGTGTCTGTATCCTCTTTGAAGTAAAACCTATAAAGGTTCCGGCGCCAGATGGCAAGGGCAAAATTGACGACTACTGGGATCCTTCCAAGAAATTGCTTGGCAATCCCAACTTTATCCACACTCTCTTTGACTTCGACAAGGACAATATCCCCCCCTCTGCAATTGAAAAGATCAAGAAATACGTAGCGATGCCTGAATTTCAACCGGCAGCAGTGCAAAAACAAAGTTCAGCGGCGACGGGCATCTGCAAGTGGGTGCGCGCCATGGAAGTCTACGACCGTGTTGCTAAGGTTGTGGAACCAAAGCGTCTTTCGCTTGCAAAAGCCGAGGCTGACCTAAAGGTAATGATGGGTGAGTTGAAGGAGAAGCAAGATGCTTTGCAGGCTGTTCTCGACAAGATCGCCAAGCTTGAGGCTGATTTTAAAGCTGCCAACGACGAGAAAGTCAGTCTTGCCAATCAGGTTGATATGTGTCAGAAAAAACTGGTGCGTGCAGGCAAACTCATCTCCGGGCTGGGCGGCGAGCGTGCACGATGGACTGAAAACGTTGCTACGCTGGGCGAAGAGCTCATCAACACAACTGGCGACGTGCTTGTTTCGTCTGCCCTCGTCGCCTATTTGGGTGTCTTCAGCTCTGAGTACCGCACCGACTACGTTTCCGAAGCCATTACCGAGGTCAAACTCAAGGGCATCCCGGGTTCTGCCGTCGTCAGCCTCGAAAAAGTGCTGGGTAACCCCGTGCAGATCCGGGATTGGAACCTGGCGGGCTTGCCGCGTGACTCACTCTCGACGGACAATGCTATCATCATGTCCAAGTCTCGTCGCTGGCCACTTTTGATCGATCCTCAAGGGCAGGCAAACAAGTGGATTCGTAATATGGAGAGTGCCAACCAAATGGGTGTTTACAAGCTTTCGCAATCTGACTTTGTGCGCAATATTGAAACGTGTGTCCAGTATGGCCGGCCCGTGCTTTTGGAGAATGTGGGAGAAACCATCGACTCCATTCTCGAACCTCTCCTCACAAAGTCTATCTACAAGTCGGGCGGCTCCATGGTTGTCAACATTGGTGACAATGCCGTCGAGTATCACGAGAGCTTTAAGCTGTACCTCACGACCAAGTTGCCAAGCCCACATTATGCACCAGAGGTGTCGACAAAGGTAGTGCTCATCAACTTTACAATTACTCAGTTAGGCCTCACAGACCAGCTCCTAGGCATCACTGTCGAGGTGGAAAGAAACGATCTGGAGCAAGAGCGAGTGCGCCTCGTCGTCCAGAACGCTGGATTTAAGAAGCAGCTCGCCGAAATTGAAGACAAGATCCTCAAGATGCTGTCGGAAGCCGGCGGTGATATCCTTGAAGACGAGCATCTCATTAACACCCTGTCTGCATCCAAAGTCACTTCCGATGAGATTGGTCTAGCACTGCTGTCAGCCGAAAAGACCGAGGCCGTCATCAACGAGACGCGGACCAAGTACACACCGTATCCGGAGCGAGGCGCGCTGCTCTTCTTCTGTGTTGCTGAGATGCGCAATATTGAGCCCATGTACCAGTATTCCTTGGATTGGTTCATAGGCCTCTACATCGCCAGCATGAACGACTCCAACAAGGATGTGGCGAATGAAGCGGAACGGGTTGCAGTGCTCATAGACTTTTTCACCTACTTGCTCTACAGGAACGTGTGCCGGTCGCTCTTCGAAAAGGACAAGGTGCTGTATTCGTTCCTTGTTTGCTCGCGTCTCATGTTGCATGACAAAAAAATCCTGCTCGAAGAACTCCGGTTTGTGCTAAGTGGTGTTGGCGGAGTGGTTGAGAAGCAGCCGGCCAAGCCTGCTGATTGGATGCCCGACAGGACCTGGACGGAGGTGTTGAACGCAAAGTTTATTCCGACTTTCAAGGACTTGCCCGACAGTTTCACCA
>Ga0105053_10007963_pt1 | contig 13935 bp, 16 predicted proteins | sample BON01_FD_78093 | JGI IMG/M metagenome (GOLD analysis project Ga0105053, IMG submission 78093) | Freshwater microbial communities from Lake Bonney liftoff mats and glacier meltwater in Antarctica - BON-01 | ecosystem: Environmental > Aquatic > Freshwater > Ice > Glacier meltwater | place: Lake...
AAATCCGATCTGAGCGGCAGTTCGCGCGATCGCAGCCTAGCTAGATTTTGAGCACCTTGTTCCGAGCGCTCGAGAGCGCGACAAGACAGAGGCAGAAGGCAACCGGAGCCAATTTGGCCCTTACACGGCCATGGCTACCGTGAGGCCAAACATTCACCCCAAGGCGGAATCATATTCGGCTACAACGGCATCGGGTAGATAAATCAAGGCGCAGGTGATGCGTGGATCTACGATTTCTGAGATTTCCGCTTCGGTGCGGGGGTGGTTTTAACGGGTGCGGGTTTGCGACGCGCGCGCGGTCTCGGGCGCGGTTTGTCTCCATGGAGACCGGGCAACCATGGGGAGCCCAAGCGAAGACATTCATCACACATCCCTCGACAATGTGATTAGGGCATCCTCAGTGGCAAGCTGAGGGCGTGAAAATACGTGGAGCTGCATTTCTAGACTGACTTTGCCTACGATCTTCCGCCATAACTGACTGTCATGACCCCTAAAACCCTACGTCGCGCCGCTGAGGCGCTAGATAAATTCAAAATCGAAACCCCCAGTTGGGGCTACGCTGATACGGGCACGCGATTCGGAAAATTTTACCAAGATGCCGCGGCGATCGATACCAACGATAAACTCGCTGATGCTGGGCAGGTTCACGCTCTGACCGGTTGCTGTCCCACGGTCGCGGTTCACGTGTTGTGGGATTTCGTAAAAGGAGAGGATCCCAAAAATACCGTCAAGATGGCTCGTAAGCACGGGGTGAAGATCGGAGCGATCAATCCCAACGTGTTCCAAGATCAGGAATACAAGTGGGGATCTTTCGGTAACAATGACTCCAAGGTTCGCGACCAAGCACTGGAGCACTGTTACGATTCTGTGGATATCATGAATGCGGTGAAGAGTGAGTATCTCTCACTCTGGTTTGCGGATGGCACGAACTATCCCGGCCAAGGCAGCATCCGTGAACGTAAGTTTAACTTTGAGCAAAGTTTGAAATCCTTGCACAAGAAGCTCGGTCCGAAGCAGCAGATGCTCGTCGAATATAAACCGTTTGAACCAGCGTTCTACCAGACGGATGTCGCCGACTGGGGAATGGCCTACATCTATTCGAAGAAAGCGGGACCTCGCTCTAAAGTTCTCGTCGATATTGGCCATCACTACAACGCGACCAACATTGAGCAGATTGTAGCCTGGTTGCTGGATGAAGATATGTTTGGTGGATTGCACCTCAACGACCGTCGTTACGCTGATGACGATCTGACCCTCGGTTCGATCGACCCCTATCAAATCTTCCGCGTCTTCCACGAGATTCACTTCTTTGCTTCCGACCGAGGCAAGATGCCCAAGATTCCTTACATGGTGGATCAATGCCACAACGAGAAGCCTAAGATCGAAGCGATGCTGCAAACGGTGGCTATTGCCCAAGAGCTCTTTGCTAAGGCAGCCATCGTGGATCACGACGCCTTGCGTAAAGCACAGGCGAAGAATAATGCGATTGATGCCGAGCTTCTTCTCAAGAAGGCGTTCTTTACCGATGTGACGCCGGCCATCACCGCGTTTCGTAAGAGCAAGAATCTTCCGTTAGATCCCATAGCTGAACATCGTCGCCAAGGCTATGAGAAGAAGGCAGCGGCTGATCGTAACCGTCGTCGCAAGGATATGGGCATCGAGCGTGGCGGCAGCTTCGCATAAACTGATCACAGTCTAAATCTCTCCCATGGCCGACGTTTATGCGTCGGCCATTTTTATGGGTCAGGTGTAGTTCACGATCCGTGTCCAACTGCAGAAGTGATATCTGCAGGTATGGTTAGAGGGTGCTAAAAGGCCGGAATTTCTTACCAAGTGATTTTTGAGCCTAACATACAAAGTATACCGAGAACCAAAGCGTAGGATCTTACATCATAGGCAATTCGAGATACGCGCCCATGGCTCGCCATTCCATCATCTACATCCTTAATTATCTTATTCAGGTTTGTTTTGTATTTGATGCACTCCTCTGGAGTCATGGGGCGATCCTCAGGTTGATGTTTCATCTCTTGGTTGGGGACCATTCCTTCAGCAGAATATAACAACCGCTGTTTTTTATTTCGTTCGTGATTTAGCCGTATGGCGGTAGCCACTCGCTCAATCTGTAATAGACCGGCAATAAGTGAAATTGCGGTAAATGAAATACCCACCAACTGAAGAGTATCTCGGTTTACTCCAAATTCAATGGGCTGGAGGTTGTGAATGAAAAATCCAGTTAGTGTCGCAGAAATACCAGTGATGTAATAATCGAATTTTTGAGACGATTCTCTATAGAGTTGGTATTCGAATTGGCTTTCGTCAGACATTTTAAAAAAGATCGCTGTGACTTCCGGTGCGTTCTAAGCGGATTTCATCCGGCGTAATACGGTAAATCAGTATCCAATCGGGTTCGACGTGGCAATCACGACGGCCTTTCCAAGTTCCTCTGAGGGGATGATCTTTGTATGGGGCGGGTAATGATTGTCCGGAAAGAAGGAGAGTCGCGATCTTATCGCAGTCTTTGCCTTTTTTGAGCTGTCGCTTGATGTCTCTTTTAAATTGAGCTGTCTGTGAGAGTTTCATTCCGTCTGCCAGCTCTTGGTAAGATCGTCGAGAGAATCGAAGCGTTCGATCTCTTCATTGCGGTCACTCTTATCGAGGGTTTCTGCTGTCAGCGCATTGGGCACCCTCAGTTCGACCGGGAATTCACCGCGCAGGGCTATTTGGCGATAGAGCAGACGCACGGCCTCGGTCGGCGTCATCCCAATAACTCGCAAGACTTCCTCCGATTCCGCTTTGGTCTTACTGTCCAAGCGGGCGTGAACTGTGGCTGTTTGATACATGCCCTAAGCGTGTAGCACATATGCAACATAAGCAATGTTGAACTTGAAACAGCGAGGTCAGTAAGATGCTAATGTCTCTCTGCGGCTCAATTTTATGTGATGATTAAATACCACTAAAAATGGATTTCGACCTCTTGCATCCGAAGCCTATTTCAGGCATGTTTAGTAATAATGGAACTCCCCGAAAAACTTTCTCCTGAACAAGTGCGTCAATTCCACGAAGAAGGCTACGTGATCGTGCCTGATGTTTTTGATCCGTCCGATTTGGAGCCGATTCGTCAAGCGATGGAGCGGATGATCGATGAGAAGGCCGATGAATTACATGCGGAAGGTAAGCTAGAGAATCTTCATGCGGATCTCGATTTCGATCATCGGATGGCGGCAATTCACCGTGACTCCAAGGAGAATGGCGAAACGCTCCTGAAGGAAGTCGAGGGACGAAGTGGCGGTGGCGTCAATACCCGTGAAATTTTTGAAGTGATCGTGCATGAGGAGTTGATTAATGCGGCTTGTGATCTCCTCGGCACTCAGGAAATAGTCGCGTCGTCGGTGTATCGGGTGCGGCCTAAGCTACCCAATATTGGACGTGGGGTGGTGCCCTGGCATCAGGATAGTGGCTACTTTCAAGAGCATTGTGATAAGACGATGATCATCACTTGTTGGGTGCCGCTCATTGATGCCACGGTGGAAAATGGATGCATGCAGATCTTGCCCCAAAGCCATCAAGGGAAAGTGGCGCGCCATCACACCGGTGGGAATCAAGGATTCTTTGTGATCAAAGATGAAGATTTGCCGGATGACCCCCGCAAGTCGATCGCGGCAGCGTGTCCCCGTGGTGGCGTGGTGTTCATGACTAATCGCACGCCTCATTGTTCGACGCCCAATACTTCTGATCATATCCGTTGGAGCCTCGACCTGCGTTATCAGGGAATCGATGCTCCAAACAATATTGGATTAATGCCTCGGGAGATCGATGAGGGAGGAAACCCGGATTCGGAATTTGCGGAGAAGGTGCAGATCGCGTGTTATCCTCCAGATGCCGATTTTGTGGTGCGCAGCGTGAGGGATCCTTCTGCAGTGACTACTTACGACGAGTATGTGCAAAGACGCAAAACCTACGAGCAGCTCAAGGGCGGTCCCGTTGGCACCATACGCTGGCCAGTCTTGGCCACGGCGAAATAGTAAAAGAGGCCCGAACTTATCGTAAGTTAGCTTGCCACGACGATAGTATGGCAATGGGCTTCCAACGGGAAATTTCTACCCCCCAAATTAACCCCATGTGAGGAGCTCGCGCTATGTTGGATCCCTTAAAAAATTTGTCTCAGGAACAGCTAGATTCGTTTAAGGCGGAAGGCTATCTGATCGTTCCGGATGTATTTGATCCCGGCGATTTGGAACCACTGCGCACCGAGCTCGATCGGTTGGTTGATACCGAGGCACGTCGTCTCCAGTCCGTGGGAGAGCTGACGGATATTTATGAGGGAATTGATTTTGATCGTCGGCTCGCCGCGATCCACCGTGACTCGCCGGAAGCGGCGCAAAAGATCTTGCAACATTTTGAGGATTTTAAATCCAGTGGTATGAATGCCCCGGAGATGTTTAATACGATCGTGAACCCGAAGCTGCTCGGTGCGGTGAGTTCGATTCTCGAGAGTAAGGAGATCGTGGCGTCTTCGGTATACCGGATCCGGTGCAAACTACCGGACATCGCTCGTGGCGATGTGCCTTGGCATCAGGATAGCGGCTACTACGCCGAACATTGCGATGAGAAGCTCATTGTTACGTGTTGGGTGCCGTTGGTTACTGCGACCGTGGAAAACGGGTGTATGCAGGTTTTGCCGAAGACTCATCGTGGACGAGTGGCGCTCCATCACACGGGTGGGAACTCGGGTTTTCTGGTCATCAACGATGAGGATTTGCCTGCTGAATCGAATCAAGCGGTCGCGGCTGAATGTCCAGTGGGCGGCGTGGTGTTCATGACCAATCGCACCCCACATTGCTCTACGCCTAACACGTCGGATCATATTCGCTGGAGTGTGGATCTGCGTTACCAATCGGCGGCGGTGCCTAACAACGTGGGCGTGATTCCTGAATCAATTGAAGAAGATGGAGAAGCCGATGAGCGCTTCTATGAAAAGGTGACGGTAGCGTGTTATCCTCCCGACGCTGATTTTTATGTGAACAGCGAGCAGCATCCCGAACGCGTTGAAGGTTATCAGAAATTTTACGCTCGTCGGTTGGCTTATGCGAAGACCAAGAAGCGGTTTTTCTCGCGCGAGCGCTGGCCCGCTGGCGCGACGGTGGAAACATACTCAAGAGGGTAGGCTTCGGGCTTTTTTGAGTTCGACCTGTGTGCAGCGGCTTAACAATTCGGCGCCATGCCCCACGCCCCACTGTATGAGCTGACCCCGGCGGAATCGATTTTCGCCCCGTTTTATGAAGAACGTATTGTGCCCGAGATGCCGCTGCAATCGACCGCGCATGCGACTGGTTTTCGCTGGGAGACGAACTGGGATAGCACGGCAGTGCAGTGGGACGATGCCAAACCGGGAAGTTTAGCGGGCAACCTGACTCTCTCCGTGGGAACTTTCCCTGAGCATTTCGACCACTATATCTTTTGCACGGTGTTGCCGAAAGGGGTGGTGGGCCAATTTTGGGGTGCGAGCGAACAATAAACGGGTGGAGCTGGGCGAGCCGCTGCTCGGTAAGGGAATTCGATCAGAGATCACCCGCGATGTGGTGGCGGGTGCGTCTGAAATCGGGATCGATTTTTATGCAGATGAACACGGGCCGACTCGCGTGGGGCTGCAGTGGTGGGGAGTGGGCGATAAGGCGATGCTGTCTGCGCTGGAAAAGAATCGCGCGGTGTATGATTCGGAATGGGATGGTTTGATTTTGCCGGAAGTGGAGTGGCCCGAACTTAAGTTCACGCGTGGACTATTGTTTGATGAGGCGGATTTAGAGGGGCTGCGTCGGAAAACGGATTCACCGACGTGGAAAGAACATTTCAGGGTGCTGGAAAAACGAGCACGCGACGCGATGTCCTGCGAACCGGAAACCGAGATTCGCGATGTGCTACCGGGCAGCGATCTGCGTTACATCCGAGAACGCGAGCACGACGGGGTCGCCTGGCATACCGAAGGTGCGCTCTGCGCTTTGGTCGGATTGGTGCGAAATGATCGCGCGATGCAGCGGCAGGCTTTGTGTTTTCTGATGTGCTATGTGCACACGAAGCATTGGATATCATCGATGGAAAGTCGTGCGCGCGGCATTAGCTGGGATACGAGATGTTTCACCGAGGAAATATCGGTGACCACGTGTGCATTGATTTACGATTGGCTGGGAAGTTGCCTCACCGAGCGGGCGCGCGATCTCGTGCGCGTGGCGATCTGGGACAAGGGGCTGAGCGTGATCCAGCGTGATATGGTGAAGTGGGAGTATGTTTACAGCATCAATCAGGGACCATGGTTTTGTCGGGCGAGGATCTTTGGCGGGCTCGTGTTGGAGCAGGATTGGCCGCGCGTGAAACCTTATATCGAGCAGGGCTTTGCGGATATGCTCGAAGGTTTGAATACCTATTTGCTGCCGGATGGCGGGGTGGATGAAGGACTTTCTTATTTCGATGCGACTTTCAAAATCGCGCTGCCGGGATTGCGTGCTTATACCCGAGCGCGTGGTTGCGAGATGGCGGCGGTATTGCCGCCCAATCTGCAAAAGAGCGTGGATTTTATCTCGGTGATGTCGGCGATGAAACCGGGGAGTGTCTTGCTGGATGGCGATAATATGCACGGAAGATTAGGTTGTGATATCGTGGCTCTACTCGCTGAGCTTTGTCCGCACGAGGCCTACACTCATGCGGCGCGTGAAACATTGCTGAAGGCAGATACGACCTACTTTGACCGCAAGATGTTTGATGGCATCGCGTCGTTTATTCTGGCGCCGGATGAGTTTCCAGAATCGCGCTGTATCGTGCCTGAGTTTGGACATTTGCCCCACACGGGGCATATCACGAGTCGGCGAAAGTTAGCTGATGGTCATCAAGTGCGCTTGCACCTGGCGGGGTGCAAGGCGAGGCCGAGTCATTCGCATTTCGATAAAGGGAATCTGACTTTGGAATTGGACGAAGAACCTGTGCTCATCGATCGCGGGGTGATTCGTTACGACGATGCGCGCATCAATTTGTTGAAACGCACGGAACTGCATAACGTGCTCGCGCCGGTGCGCGTTGATGGCTCGTTTGTGAATCAGAGCTGGGCGGACGCGCCAGTGATTCCGAAAGGCCACGGCGATGCAAAAACGTTTACTGCGAAGATGGATCTCGTCCCAGTATGGCGCGGCGTGATGTCGCGTTGCTCGCGTTCGGTGACTTCGTTAGACGCGAGCCAATTCACGGTGATTGATTCCGGTGAGTTGTTGGAATCGCTGGCCTTAGTTTTTAACCTGCAAACGCGAAACGCGTGGGCGATCGATGTCGAGGCAAAGCGAGCCGAACTGCTGGTCGCAGGTTGGAAGCTCACGATACATGTGCCGTGGGCGGATGAAATCTCACAGGCCGAAAACCTGATCGATCATCGCATGGAACCGGTGTGGCATTTGCAGTGCCGCCGTGAGGCTGGAGAACGAGAGTTTACCTTTGAGACTCGTTTCACCGTCGAATTACTCGCTTAGGTTGTTGGGGCTCAGGGCGGGCGATTGGGTTTGCCATTACTCGACCGGTGAGGGTCTGATCATGCCCATGATTCGTTATATCTTGTTAGGAATAATCGGCGTCGTGGGAGTGGGTAATTTATGGGGAGCATCGGAGATGGATGGTTCTTGGACGATTGAGGCTAAGCGAGGGACTGACCTCGGGAGTTGGCGAACTCTGGAGATCGATATCGAGACCAATGGGGACCTCGTCACGATCAATCGCCGCTTTGCGGCGGGGCGTCGCAAGGACAGCGATACGATGACGATCGATCTCACTAAAGATCAGAACGTCGTGCCTGTGCGTTGGTGGCCGGACAATCGTTACATCGGCGCGTTTATCAGCGATGCCCATGAGAAGACGGTGCGCGGTAAGTGGATGTCGAATGGCCGGGTGCTACGTTTGGAATCCGACTTGGTGTTAACCACCCAACAAGGCGATGTTCCGGTAAACATTTTGCGCAACTACAAGATCTCTGCCAACGGGAAACAGCTCAGCGTGATCACGATTCGCAGCACACGCGATCGACCTATCGTGTATTTCTTCAAGCGCGCCGAAAGCAACTAACCTTAGACCTTTCTCATCATGAAATTTTTTACATCTCTATTTTTTCTCGGCGCCCTAGTCAGCTCGTTAGGGGCCCAACCCATTCCACATCGCGCTGAATATGCGCCGAAGGAAGCGACAATTATTCCGATGTCGGAAAACTGGCAGATGGACGGGGATATCCCCACCAATGTGCTGTTGATCTCCCTGCAAGGGCTCGCGAATCGCGATACGCCGCAGGTCTATCTCGAATACCCCACGCATTGGCAGTGGGAGACGGTGCGCCCGTTAATCAAATTCATGGAGCGTCGCCATGGCACCCACTTTACGCGAATCGGCCTAAATGATGCCGATGCTGCGCTCGCGCTATTTGCGAAGCATGCTAAGGGCTACGTGGTCTGGGACCGCGAAGTGCGCGCTTCGGTGAATGTCGCGTTTACGGCTTCCGGCGTGCTCGATGCCGTGGTCGTCAGCGAAGAACTGATTCCATTGGTGGAGAAATATGGTCTCAAAAAATTAGAAGACTTGCGGGGCATTTTTCGCGGGAAAGGTGATCACGAGATTTACCAATGGGCGGTGGACAAATACTGGGATCGCACCTCACGCGATTACTACGTGGTGCTGGGTGGTCATGCTGGCATGTCGATGCAGCCCGGCGTGGCTGATTTCGGCGTGATGCAACGTGCGTTTTGTGCGGATCTATCGGCGAGTCCCAAACATCCTGAAGAGCTCGCGCTCTTGAAGAAACTTCTTGGTCAGCAGAATAAGAATAGCACGGTGATTGGCTGGCACTCCTATGGGAAGGACACCGAAGGACAGCATACGACGCTGACCGGTAACTTCGGTCTCAAAATGGAAGGTCTGCATAATCTGCCCAATGTTTCCTACACTTGCCAGATTCCGCTGACCAAGGACTTTGCGTTCAAGAATCCCGGCAATCTCGATCGCGACTACGATAAGGTGGCGAAGAAGAAGATCTATGTGGCGGCGCTCGCGACCGACTCGATGGGTATCGGCACGTGGACGCAGGAAGGGCGCGGCGAGATCCCCTACGGTTGGCAAGTGCTCATGGGCTGGGTGCGGCTCAACCCTGTGGCGTTGCAATTCTTCTATGAGGATAAGATGGCCAATGATTACTTCGTCGGTGGTTTGAGTGGACCGGGCTACATGTATCCCAAGTCGATTCCGGAGGATCATTTTACCGTGTTAATGAAAGACGCGCGTCAGCTCATGCAGACTCTCGATCTGGAAATCATGGAAATCATGGATTACTCTGAGGGTAACCGACACGTCGGTAATACCGATCTCCCGAAGGAATTAGTGGATCGCTACTATAAATCGTTTCCTGAAGCGATTGGTTTCATCAACGGCTACGGCACGGCGCGCACTTTTGATCTGCGTGATGGCGTGCCCTTTATCAGCTATGACTATTACCTTTCGGTGGATCGCCCAATTGATGAGGCTGCCGCTGATCTAGAGGAGCTCACCGAACTCAATCCGCAGCGCCCGTATTTTCTGCTCATGCACGTGCGGGAAAGCAATACGGTCGAAAAAGTGCGGCAGATTTTCGGGCTCTTAAGTGAAGATGTTGAGATCGTGCCAGTGGATGTATTTATGAAATTGGCAGCCACGAACCAGACTTACTTGACCCGCTTTCAACAAGAAGAAGATCCGATCGACCTGAATCATTAAACCCTCCCCTCCCCTCGCTTTTCGCTATGAAACGATATGTCCCGATTTTAGTCTCCAGTCTCTTCATGGCAGTGTGCGCGCCGGCCAACGAGGAAGCGCCGAAACTGCGAGTTGATATCATTAAACCGGGCACGGGTGAACCGGCGAATGAAGGACAGGTGGTGATCGCTCATTACATTGGCACATTGGAAGACGGCACGGTGTTCGATAGCTCGCGCGAGCGCGACGAGCCCTTTGCGTTCACGTTGGGTCGCGGACAGGTGATCAAGGGATGGGATCTTGCCTTTGCGCAATTGCGGGTCGGCGATCGCGCCACACTGACGATTGCACCGGAACTAGCCTATGGAGATCGTGATCCTATCCCGCCCGGTTCCACGTTAATTTTCGAGGTCGAGTTACTCGAACTCAAGGATCACGCGCTATCCGATCTAATCGCACAGTTAATTGTGGACGAAGGAGTAGATGCTGCTCAAGAGCGGTTTATCGAATTAAGGGAAAAGGAATTCGAAGAACATTTCGTCAGCGAATCTCAGCTCAATATGCTGGGTTATCAATATCTGGGGAAAGCCCAGATGGATGAAGCGTTGGCCGTCATGGAAATGAATGTGGCGCTCCATCCGACCTCCGGAAATACGCACGATAGCTTGGCTGAGGTCTTCTATAATGTCGGCCGCCGAGAAGATGCCTTGCGCGAGTATCGCCGTTCATTCGATCTAGATCCGACCAACACCAACGCCGAAAAATTCATCAAGGAATTAACCGAATTTGAGTGAATCTAGTTTATAGCGTCACTATATTTGAGTCTCGCTGGGGAAGAGGGTGCCGCTCAGGTGGCCGATTATCTTGCGGCGCCTGCCGTCGCTGTCTTGGAGATCGTAAACGCAGCGCGCAGCTGATTTAGGAATCCAAGCAGCGGACTAGAATCTCAGCCGGTGCGCGGCGCTTCCGTTTTTGACGTGGGCGGTTTCGTCGTTTATGAATGGCCCACCCGTATGATGGAAGATCCCCACCGCAGAGCCAAAGCGCACCAAGGCAATTACCTGAAGGAGAGGATTTGGAAGATCATCTTTAACTCAGATTCGGGTAAGGCGCGAATCTTCGATATTATTCTACTTTGCTTGATCGCCTCGAGTGTTCTCGTGGTGATGCTCGAAAGCGTGAAATCGGTGGCGGCGAATTATGCGGCGCTGCTGCATGGGTTGGAGTGGATGTTTACCATTCTTTTCACCATTGAGTATGGACTGCGGATCTGGACGGTCCGGCAAAAGAAAAAATATATTTTCAGCTTTTTTGGAATCGTTGATCTGCTCTCAATTCTTCCCACTTTTATTGATTTAATCCTCGCGGGTTCGGGACACTTTATAATCGTCCGCATCCTGCGATTGCTGCGGATGTTTCGGATCCTGAAAATGGCGGAACACCTAGGTGACGCCTACGTGTTGGTTAACGCGATGAAAGCGAGTCGGCCGAAGATCGCCGTATTCATTTTCAGCCTCATGGCGATTGTCTGCATCGAGGGCACCCTGATGTATATCATTGAGGGCGGGGTGGAGAATACCGGGTTCACGAGTATTCCGCAGGCAGTTTAGTGGGGTATCGTCACGGTGACAACCGTCGGCTATGGGGATATTGCCCCGGTGACGGTCTTGGGAAAAATGTTGGCTTCGGTCATGATGTTGACGGGTTTTGCCATCATCGCGGTGCCCACGGGAATCGTGAGTGCCGAACTGAATCGTGAGATTAAGGCGGTCTCCATGGACCATCGGCATTGCGAAGGCTGCGGCCACGATGGGCACGACCCCAAGGCGTTGCATTGTAAAATGTGCGGCCACGAATTGTGAGCCACGCTCGGGTATTAACCGCTGATGAACGCTTATCTTCGCTGAAAGAAACCGGACGGTGTCTTGGATGATTCGCATCCGTGAATGCGAACTAGTGCTTTTAACCAATTCCGCTTCGAGACGAAGAACACATCGCGGACTTGAACCTTCCCGCGAGCGACGACTCACGTCGGACCGCAGATGACGGCTTCTACCCGGTAGCCGTCTGGATCGAAGACAAACGCGGTGTAGTAGTTGGGGCCGTATTCGGAGTGGATGCCAAAGCCACCGTTGTCCTTGCCGCCATGTTTGATCACGGCTGCATAAAATTCGTCCACCGCTTTGCGATTGGGAGCGGTAAAGGCGAGGTGAGTGCCCTCGCTGGGAATGGTAGCTCCTTCGGTGATGAGTTTGAGGGCAAACTTGTCTGCGTTGTCGACTACGCCGTAACCGACGAAAGTATCGTGTGCGCATACGCGCCGATACCCGAGTGGGGCGAGGGTAGCATCATAGAATGCGGAGGAACGTTTGAGGTCGGGCGTAGCGAAAGAGAGATGGTGAAGCATGTGCATAGATTCAGTAGATCCGAACACGCCTTAATGACAATCGTGTGTCAGGAGGACTGCGACCTGATGAGCAAGATTAGAAGGCTCAGCGATTCAACCACCAGATCGTGGCATTGAGGAATGTGGCGAAGCTCACCCACGCGAGGTAGGGAATCCAGAGCCAGCCGGCTAATCGATCGAGTCGCCAAAACGCGCGCTGAATGAGTGCGAGGCTATTCCACAGGATGATAATCTCAATCAGGGCGCATCCCGGACGGTGGAGTCCGAAAAAGAGGATCGACCATAAGGCGTTCAGAACCAGCTGAGCGAAGAACAAACCTAGAACGAACTTCACGCCCGGTTGGTCGCGGAGTTTCCATACCCGCCATGCCGCGATGCTCATCATGATGTAAAGGAGGGTCCACACCGGGCCGAAGAGCCACGACGGTGGATTCCATGAGGGCTTGTTCAGCAGAGGATACCACGTGCGCACGCTTTCACCCGTGGCGTAACCGCCGATGGCAGCCGCTGAAAATGACGCGATGAGAAACCCGACTAAGACGAGAGCTGAGCGTTTGTTTGTTTTCATGCTGTTAGATCGGGGGTATTTTTTAAAACCGCTAATGAACGCTAATTATCGCTAATATGGAGTCAGCCCATGAACTCCACGAATTGCAGCTATGGATCGAAAGATCAGCGTGAATCATCGGTTAAAAGTATTTCCGTTTAATTTCAGGAGGTAATCCACTTTTGGCAGGGCATTTGAAAATTACGAACAGCCTCGGAGATATCTATTTCGGGAAAATGGACCGCTAACAGATCGAATAGTTCGGTGACTAGTTTTTCGTAGTCCTCCACTACATTTTTAAGATTGGAATCGAACAGTTTATCGATCCTCGCTTCGAAGTCTTTTGGAATGATTTCTGCTTCTCTCAGGAAGAATCGCGTCCACTTGAAACTCGGGTGGTAGAGTGAATTGAGAGCGAACAACAGAGTATTCATTCGGCGAATGCGCCCGCACATGTGTTCTTGAAACAAGGGGGTCTCACTCCTGTCTGCCATCATGTGGAATTCGTCCAAAGGTCTGACTATCAAGTTTTCCTCGATCATCTTTATGGCCAATGGACGGGGATAGTTGGCCACTCTTGATCTCAGACTTTTGAGATAGTCGTGACCTGCGAAGGGGATGCAGTGTAGCAGGGTGGCGGCTGTGGCTTGCCGCTCATACATCAGCATGTTTTTCGACACGTCATGACGTATCATCACGTCATCAATGATCCCGTCTATGATGGAGGTGGTCCAGTGCGCAAACTCTACTTCGAGTCCCTCTTTCGTATAGCCATCACAATAGGAGAGTTTCGGCTCATGGAACCCTTCGTAGGCCCAGTTTTCACCACCTGCATTTGCGGCGATACTCTTTAAAGTTTCTGATTCTGGCGGGTGTTTCCAAATAACTCCTAGCTCAAGGTCGGAATAGTCGTCGGCAAATCCATTACCCACAGAGCCAAATGCGAACACGGTCTTAACATCCGAGTGTGAGGCATAGGACGAGGATATCTGTTCCGCTATGGCGAGTCGTGCTTGCGATTGAGGGGTCATGGCATGGTGTGGTCTGCTACTTTGTGCTGATGATTTCTGTGCAGATTCCCGCCGGTGTTTTGCCTTCAGTGAAAATGAGTCGAGTGCAAAGGTGATAGTTGGATCCGTCGGAAATGAAGCGATTGATGATGCGACGCCACATGGCCTGATATTTTTCGCTCATTCCCGGCTCATGCCCTCGCTCGATCAGAAACTCCAGACTCTCG
>Ga0105053_10007971_pt1 | contig 13919 bp, 1 predicted proteins | sample BON01_FD_78093 | JGI IMG/M metagenome (GOLD analysis project Ga0105053, IMG submission 78093) | Freshwater microbial communities from Lake Bonney liftoff mats and glacier meltwater in Antarctica - BON-01 | ecosystem: Environmental > Aquatic > Freshwater > Ice > Glacier meltwater | place: Lake...
CAAGTGCATGTGGCGTTGGATTATACAAGACGAAATGCTCCCACACAACAGGCGATGGCGTATGTGCTAATTGCATGAACAAACCAAGAGTTGGCAACTCGTATTATGTTTCCCCCGGCGAACCCTTTGACGAAAATAATTGTTCATGGGTGTGTTTGGGTCCGTATTGGAGAAATGGCTCTACTTGCAGCAAATGTAGTAAAACCCAGTGTCCTGCTGGCCGGTATCGAGCGGATTGCAATGTTGAATATGACGGACCGTGTATTCCGTGCACGAATGCCATCCCACAAAATACCATATATTCAACAGGTGGAGTCCCATACAATCAAAACACCTGTGGGTGGCAATGTGAGGGTGGATTCTGGTGGGATGGGATGAAATGTGCGGAATGCACTTCATCTCAATGCCCCTATAAAGAATATCGCACTCAATGTAGAAATGACACGGATTCAACCTGCTTACCATGTCAAGAGCCTGGGAATCCCTTGGCAGGATTGTTGCCTTTGAGTGCTTCTATGGCAAGTCATGTCCCGATGTTCCATGTCGATGGGCAAGAATTCGATGCTGGGTATATTGTTTCGTCTCGTCATCAACGTTTTGTCAAGGTTGTCCTATCTGTTGCATCCATTATAGATGTCAATTCAGTTTTCCGTTTCCAGATTCCCCTCTCTGCTGGTATTCAACTTCCCTTCATTGGCACGGCTTCGTGTCCACCGGGTTCTCAAGGGGCAGATTGCCCAATTTCAATCCACACGAACGCTTCAGCAGGGCCTGTTTCAAATTTCGAACTTCTTCAGTCTAGCGGGATCGGGAAATTTCGAGATCCAGTCACACTGAATTTCTCACCTCGCAAGGCTGGTGGAAGTACAAACCTGGGCCTGTCTTTGGTACCCGAGATGGATATAGCGGCGGGAGAGATAGTGCAGCTTGTCCTTGCTGAAAATTTCACCGGTGCTGACTTTGTCAATGCAAATATCAGTATTCTTGTGACAGACGGAAGGCACATATCTACCAGGTTTGTCCTGTTGACATGGACACGACCGATCAAGACCCTAGACCTTTTGTTCCAAACTAGACTCCTCGCAGGGAGCTTCGCTGAGGTCACAGTACCTGAAGGTCTAGGCATTCGGCTTCCTCTTGCCGGGGTGCGAATGGTTCAGGATGGCAGAATGTTGCGGACAGAAGCATCTGCTGGATTTGTCCTGGGGGCTACACCTGAAACGCAGGCAGTGGGTTCCTTTTTGTATGGATCTGTCTTGAATTTTGTTGTGTTGAGAGAAAATGAGGTCGCAAACTTCACGTTACAGTTGACGCCCCAAATGCACATCGATCGTCTCGAGACAGTGGAATTTCTGCTACCAGGCTTTGAATTCATCAAAAACTTTCATGTTGCAACAGACCTTGATAATCTCAACACGACAGGCAACGCGACTTGGTCCAGCGGCAATTCTACTCTGGTCTGGACTCTTTCTCAAACCATTTCTCCGGGCTCGGAAATTGTCCTCCATATTCCTGATTCTGCGATATTGATGCTTCCCCTCCATGGCATCCTGAATGGGACGACCAGTTTTGCTATTTCAACAAAAGCTGCTCTCGGATTGGTTGAGTTTGAAGAAATTTCAAGACATCCTTTCGTTGGATCGTTTGCTGGAACAACGAAGTTGACGTTTCTTTCTCGTGCAGCGGAAGGCGAAGCAGTAACACTGCAGATTGCCTTTGTGCCTGTAATGACTCTTTTGCCGGGTGAAACCGTTGAGATTTTTCTACCAGGGTTCCGTGCTGAGAATCAGTCTCGGTGCATCAGCAACACAGGATATGTGACACACGCAACGTGGAGTAATACCCGTAGCAAACTCATCCTCACGGTCCGTGAGAAGATTTCAGGTCTCATGCTGTGCCAAACAAGCAATATCTCTACCTCAAATGCTGAGTGTGGCACCAATGTGACAATTGTCATTCCATCTGCGTTCGGACTCACGATACCGCATGGTGGTCTTGTTGCGGACGATAATTCATTTATTATTCAGACTCCTGCTGGAATTGCGCCGCTGCCAGCTACTCCGATCAAGAGCAACCCCCCTGTCGGATTCTTCAGACATTCCCGCCTTTCGTACAGTGCCTGCGTAGAGTCGTTGTGTCTTGTTGCACAGGACAGTTTGACAAACGCAGCAAACATGACTGGACTTTCAAATATATCGGATTCATTCAATACATCCAATGTTGCATGCTGCACGGTTCGACACGATGCATTCGTGCCGCCGGGTCACGTTGCTGGATTGAATTTTGAAGTTCATCTTGCAAGAACCCTCTTGAACAATGAAAGCCTTGTCTTCCATCTCCCTGGGTTTATCTTGACCAGTACGAACCAGTCCCACCTTCAAACAGTAAACCAAACAACATATAACTCAATTGTAAACGAAACACAGTATTATCAGACATTGTCTTCGAAAATGGTCCCTTCACTGCCGCTGCGTAGTAGGGGCATCTCTTGGTCCATAAGCACAGATCCTGCTATAGCAAGCGTGCGATTTACTCCCAATACCAGCGTGCCGAATGGGACGTTTGTCAATATCTCATTGCCATCCAAATTTGGAATCAGGCTGCCCAGATTGGGATTGGTTGCCGACCAAACAGATTTGACCATAGCAACCAACTCGGGGCAAGGTCCAGTTCCACCAACACCTATTTCTGTCTCACCAAGTGTTGGCATTTTCAGAATTCAGCCCGCAGTGTCTTTTGGCGTGGCCAAAGCAGGCTCTGTGGGAAACATCACTCTGAGATTCGTTCTGGACATGACTTTGGACAATGAAACGGATTGCGTCCTGAACTTGCCAGGGTTTGCATCAACAGGGCAAGATATTCTCACTCTGAGTGGAATGTCTCCTGCGACATTCAGCGCTGAAATCAAAAATGTGGCAGCTGGAGTGAGAGTCGTCTTTCGTTCGAGGAATAATGCTATTCCAGCATTGGGGCACGAGACCATTCTCACCATCCCCGGTGTGATGCTCCCTGCTGTTGGAGTGCCCCAATTAGGTTCTGGAATTTCAATGGAGGTCAGACGGCGCCAGGCACTATTGGCTAGCATTACTTGTGAGGTTCCTGCTGTTGGCTCGTTGGGTGTGCCAGCACTTGAATTTGACCCTCCGAGGGCTGGATATGTTGTGGATATCCATCTCAATTTTAGTGTAGCTTGGGGCGCCAATGAATACGATGTATTTACTCTGAATCTGCCAGGGTTTACAGGGCCTGCATTCTTCGAACTTCCTATTCTTGCTTTGTCAGACGGAAAACAAATTACAGTCCTGGCCACGTGGAGTGCATCAGAGTCGAACTTATCATTTTTTGCGAGCTGTTCCGACAAGGTTGAGCGTGGTCATTTTGTTCAAATATCTGTTCCATCATCGTTAAATTTGCGACTACCGGGTGTGGGTGTTCGAAACACAACAAAGGCTACTCTTTCTTTGAGTTCTCGGAACGGAGACGTACTTCCTGTTGACGTGCTGACGCCTTCTATCGGAATGCTGAAAGATTCGACTCTGGATGTCAACCCCAAGAGAGCAGGCGCACGCGCTGACATTGCGGTATCCTTCATTCCTCAGATGGATTTGTTTGCTGGCGACAAGATTCGTCTTCATCTTGATGGATTTCGCGCAGAGCCCACCTGTTTCCCTATTTGGTCCAACCATCAGAAAGAATTTGCCTATGGAACTTGGTTTGAAACCTCTTCTTTCATTGAGATAAGTCTACTTGCCAACATGCCAGCAAATCGCACAATCATGATCACCGTACCCGCATCCTCGGGGCTCATTATACCCACGGAGGGACTTGCCAGTAATCTTTCCACATTAATGTTGTCTGCCCTTGCGGTCACCGGCAACGTCTTGCCTGAGACAATCACGCAGTCTCCACCTGTGGGTTCGATGGTATCGAGTTTATCGTTCTCTGATGTATACATTGATGACCGGTTGTTTGTGGCCACCCGCCTGGACTTGGATCTGGATCTTGATGTGCAGGATTCATCTGTGGGCGGAGTCCCTCTGGTGGCGAAGATGGTGGCAAATGCGACGTTCAGAAGCATTGTTGCCCTTACGATTAGTGTGAGCAGGACTGTTGAGAGTGGCCAATGGATTGGTGTGTATGCATCAGGGATTTCAAGCACAAATGCGAATATCTCTGATGTGCAGTCATCTCCAAATGGAACTGTTGTGCGAGCTTTGTGGCAAAATAATGGCACATCGTTGTTCCTCTTCTTGGGAAAACCTGTCAATGCGCAACAACCCTTATCAGTGTGGATGGTGTACACCGCCCCCCACCTAGTGACGTTAACGTTCAATTCGGCGTTGCATGCACCGCCGGCCTCGTTGAGGAGTTTTGTGGGTCTTTACAGCCGCTCGCCACTCGTTGACAGAACCAACGAGGAGTCGTGTGATTGGGACTCGCCGAGTCTGCAAGTCTCGCACGTGCCAAATTCAACCAACAGTGGAATTCGAGAGTCTTCATACTTGCTGTATATCGTTCGTGCATCTGCAGTGTTGACGGCTAACGCTATATTAGAATTGCTTATTCCACCATTTGTGCACACTCGCTGTGGCGCAGTCGTCAATGTGACTTCGATTGGAGCTGGAATATTTGTTGCAGAACATAGCTCTGAGGGTAGGGTGTTCAAAGTGCGTGCCGTACAGGATGTGCCAGCAGGCCACGCGGTGGTTTTGATGGTTTCTTCAAGCACGGGCTGGCTAAAGCCCTTCAGCAGTGACTGGAATCGTTCAACTTCACTCACTGCAACGACTGGCATCATAACTAGTTTGCAAGTTGCGGTGAATGTTTCGAGAAAGAGTTTGAACATATTCCATGCTACTGCGGGTAAAGTCGCGACGGTATCCATCAGACCTAGCATGCGAATGGCTGTGGGCGAAATGGTTCGGGTTAGTCTTCCGGGGCTCACTGCACATGACTTTCCTTGTATTCAGGCTGTCTCTCCAGGTGGATTTCTTTCGGGAGCTTCCTGGTCATCCACAAAGCAGTCATTGATACTGACGGCAACGGCTGAACTCATGCAAGGTTTAACCGTAGAAGCGATAATCTCTTCAGTTGTTGGGATTCGTCTTCCAGCTGCAGGGTTGATAAGCAACCAGACTGACCTGACAGTTGCGACTGATGCAGTGGCTGGGCCAATGCTGCCTACCTCCATCTCATCGTCCCCGAGCTTTGGTCTTTTTGCCACACAGCCAGTTTTGAGCTTTGCAGGGGCACAATCTGGTTCTGTTGCCCAGATCTCTGTATCCTTTAGCCTGAATTCAAATCTAGAAAACGGCACAGCTCTTTTCCTCGAGTTGAACAGGTTCACAGGAGTCAGTATGGTGAATATTCTGCTTGGTGGAAACTCCAGTGACCTGTTCATGAACGCAACGGTGAACGTTGCCAGCAGTCAAGGAGTCCACGTGAAAATGATCGTGAAAAATGGCATGTCACTTAGACCAGGGGGGGTGATTACCGTGTTGATTCCCACAGCGGCAGGGATCAAATTTCCTGTAAATGGATTGCCTACTACGAATGCAGGGATCACAATGAAGATACGGAAAGAAAATGTGCAGATTGCAATGGTTGACTGTGTAGTGGCTGCACAGGGTGCCTTTATTGGAAATACGCCGAATCTTCGATTCGACCCCCCACGTGCTGGGACCATCTCAAATATGAATTTGATCTTGCAGCCAAGCATGAGCTTGAAAGAATATGAAACATTAGTAATTTTCTTGCCTGGGTTCAATGGACCCACACTCTCAAACATCCACTCGCTGAAGGGTGCAAATGGTGCTTTGTTTACTGGCCTTTGGACTAATACATGTCCTGCCACTAGCTTGACACTGATTTTGAAGCGAGGCCAACACGTGGCTGCCGGAGATGTACTCGAAATAATAGTACCGACGAGCGCTGGCATTTATTTGCCTCTCAATGGTACCCGTACGTATAATCGGGAACTCACAATTTCAACTGATGCTGTCAGTGGGCCGATACGAAGTCTCGTGATAACAAACTTTCAGGCCGTCGGTTATTTCACGAAGTCATCGCTAGACTTTCAGCCCAGACAGACAGGTTCGGTTGCTTCAATTCGTATTTCCTTTACAGCCCAAATGATTCTGGTCGCTTCGGACGAGGTTGTGATAGAGCTGAAGGGCCTGACCGGCGGTTCAGATTGTTTCTCCGTTTGGTCGAACGTGGGAGATGCGATTGCAGCTGCCACATACGATTCCACAACTAGCTTACTCGTGTTTAAACTGGTAGGAACCGTGCAGGCCTTTCAACAGGTGTCAATTGTTGTTCCACTCTCTGCTGGCATCGCCCTGCCGAAGATTGCTCTGCCAGAGGACTCGCAAGATTTCAAAATTATGGCAACAGTTCAAGCCGGCGCTGTTCTGCCCACAGCAATCGGCTCGTCTCCTGCGATTGGCTTCTTGCAATCTGAGATCTCTTACGCCAACTTGTACGATGATGGTAAAGAGTTTTTCCAATTGCATTTCGACATGCAGGAGGAGGAGCATATGTATATTAATAATGATACTGTTGTCTTCAGCGTAATTCTGCACAGCAATGTGTCTAAAGATGAATGGATTCCTGTGGATATTACTGGCATCCCTGGCCTCGTAAATACACCTGAACTTGGAGACAACGTCATGATTGAAGGACCAATTTTTGACGTGATTTCAGATCCTGCTGGCCTCTTCGTCAACGGACAGATGCGGAATAACGGCACTGTGCTGTGGTTGAAGGCAGGGGTGCCCATTGGACTCGGCGAATTGGTATCTTTGCGAATGAGCTACACTCAAGGATCTCTCTTGAGCAAGGCAACAGTCATCACTCCCGGATGCAACATGACAAGCGAGAATCTTGGGAGGTTGATGGTTGGGCTTTACACCTCCAGTCCAACAGTGTCTTCTTGCAGCGCAGCAGCATCAAACATTACTGTAACATTTCCTCCAGAAAAGCTGTCGGACACAACCGCAAACATGTCTAAAGTGTTACTGTACATGCTCAGAACATCGCACACACTTCGTGTAAATGATACGATCCGCCTCTTTATTCCACCGTATGCTAGTATTCATTCTTGGCCCATGGCTTCTGTCACTATTGAGTCTTTGGCTGCAGGCACCTTCGAACGATCACTTTTCGAAGAGGATTTGGCACACTGCAATGCAAGCAATATCACTGCACCTAAAGTCATATGTCTGAACACAACCCTCAACGCAACCAATGGAAGCAATGGAACCTATGTAACAAAGCAAGTCCTGAAATGCACAAACATAACGATTCCTCCTCCAACGTCTCCTGTTCCAAGCTCGATGCTTTTATTGAAAGTATTGACAGAGGTACCTGCTGGACATTCTGTCATCATCGCTATTCACGCAAATTTTTCCGTAGCACGGGTTGACAAAAGCACCAAATATTCCACGAATTGGGCCAACGTGACGAATTGGGTGCGTGACTTTGCAAGTATTCAATTATACACTGGTCTTTTGGGAGGGATCAGTATGCACATCTTGCCAACTGGGAAAGAGATTTCATTGCGCTTTTTGCCAAGCATGAGTATAATGACTGGCGAAGAAATCTCAGTGAATCTCCCAGGATTCACGGGACTGGATAGGACTTGTTTTCCGACACAGTCTCTTGGGAGCGTTTTGTCGCGCGCCAGCTGGTCATCCATGGCTGAGGTCCTTGTGTTTACAGTAACGTCTGATTTGATTCAAAACACATCAGCGATAGCGCGCATTCCCTGGTTCGTTGGAATTCGTCTTCCGAAACAAGGGCTGACAGGTAACCAGGTCGACCTGAAAGTCTCCACAAAGGCGGTGGCAGGTCAAGTTCTGCCCACACGAATCACACGGTCACCTAGTGTAGGCTTGTTCAAGAGCCAGCCTACAGCCAGCTTTGGGAGTGCTCAGGCTTTTTCTGTGGCCAAGATTACCGTATCGTGGGTCCTCAATCTAAATATTGATTCAACTTCGACATTCGAACTACAACTCAGAAATTTTTCGGGCAATGGGCTCTTTGTCCCTGTTGTCCTTGGAGGATTGAGGGGAGGTCATTTTAATGCATCCATTGATGCTACTAAAAAAGATGTTGTGAAGTTAATCATGCGAGTGGTTAATGGGGTATCTATCAATGCAACAGAGCCAGTCACAATTGTCATCCCCGCGTCAGCCGGTGTTCGCCTCCCGCTACGAGGAGTACCAGAGCAGGGGGCTGAGTTGACAGTGAGTCTGTATCCTGACTTGTCGCCAGTGACGATAGGATGCCTTACTGAAAAGACCGGTTCATTCGATGGCTTGCCAACAATCTCGTTTTCTCCCCCGATCGCTGGATTTGAGGCTGATATATTGATTAAATTTACTCCAATTGGAGGCATGGCAGAATTCGAAATTGTTTCAGTATACCTGCCAGGGTTCCCAGGTCGTCCAATAGTAGGAATAGGGGACCTGCAGGGATCAAGTGGCCCTAAATTCACTGCGCTATGGACTACGTCGTGCCCTGATGATACCATCACATTTGTATTAGGGAAAAATGAGAGCATTGGCCCGGGCGAACAAGTAGAGATTATCGTTTCTTCTCGTGAAGGTATCCGTGTGCCGTATAATGGTATCCGTGAATTTACGTCGTATATCACAATCTCTGTCTTCTCAGCCGCAGGTTTAGTGACTGACTTCCCTTTTGAGTCGCCTGTTCCAATTGGAGCGTTCGGTCCTGTCGAATATTTTGGTGCATGGGTCGATTTTAATCCAAAGATCGCGGGTGCCAAAAGTGGAATCACAATTGCAGTTGAGGCCCAAATGCTTCTTCGGGTAGGGGAGATTATTACATTTTCTCTAGATGCATTCGGTGGGAATTCAAAACAGTGCATCTTGACAACTTCAGAACCGCCTGGAACCTTTGGGTTGGCCAATTGGACGGTTGAAAATTCGTCTCTGCAGCTTGTTGTGCGTAAACAGGTTGCAGAGCAAGTGCGTGTGACAGTTCTGGTACCGTCTGAGTCAGGTATAACGATTCCCACGAGTGGATTACAGACAACTCATAGTTACCGGATCTCTACTAATGCTGCTGCAGGCCCTGTGTTGCCATCAGCTCTGGAGGAGTATCCTGTTGTGGGAGCTTTACTGTCATCTTCTGCGAAATACCACTTTGTAGGGATCGACCACGAACTCGAGGGGCTTAGTGTATCGTTTAATCCCTCCATGCCAATTCTGAAAGGAGAACAATTTTCATTAAGTTTACCAACGTTAATCGGGATGCAAACGCAACGTTTCCTGTCATATTGGTTGCTAAATGGAGAGTTGTTCAGTGGGTTTGACACGATCCTAGGCTCTCTGAGTGCAGTGTCAACAATTTCAACATGGAATTCTGTAGGGTCTATGGTTTCCATGATCCTACCCTTTGACCTCAATGCGAATGAACGTGCAACGGTCTTGTTGCCGAATTGCCCCGCATGGCAGCTTCCTCGCGGTGGCATCCCAGCAAATCTCACATCTTTTATGCTATCAACTGATGCTTCTGCTGGTCCGGTGTTCTTGTCTCCTGTAAGCTCCGTGAATGGGATTGGGATCTTCCGTACAGTACCAGTAGTGACATTTTGCCAGCATGACGGTTGCAACGCGGACACGATTTCTGTAATATCGATCTTGGCCTCATTTGAAATTAATATCGGGTCGCACATCATCATTTCCGAGTATAATCGGACGGCCACAAGGATGATGACGTTGAATGAATCATATAATGTGCAGTATGAGCTCACAGAAGTCGTCAACGTTTCAGTGTTGCGAAACTTCTCTTACCTTGAAAATCAAACTACGTTTGAAAATATTACCGTGGAAGTGATTACTGATGATATCTGCTTTGGTCCGAACATCTCTTATGGCCAGAATGTGACAGAGCTCACACCCTTCACTCGAGAAGTTCTGGTTACGAAAGTCGTGAACGGTACGGAACTCCAGAACATAACTACAAATAATACACTAGTTTTGTTCCGGAACAAGACAGTCGCCGAGAATTATACAGAATCTTACAACATCACCACGATGTATCGTGACACAATCAAGGTGAGCTTGCATGGATTTAATGCACCGAGTTTTTCGAATCTGGTCGTATCAGAGTTACCAGGATTATATCAAGTGAATGCATCTTGGAACCTTGCCACTGAGATTTTAATCTTGTCGATGGATGGTGTGGTTTCTGCTCATCAGATGCTGAACATTACGCTGCCTAGATCTGCTGGGTTCAGATTGCCTAGTGTTGGCTTCCAGGCTGGTTACGCTGGAATTGGCATGCACGTGCTCACCCAAGAAGTCAATGCAAGTGCGACTTGTGCAATTTCGTCTCTAGGAACCTTTAGTGGATCTACACAACTACATTTGGGGTTCCCGAAGGCAGGCGAGATATCGAACTTAACTATACGGTTCCAACCACACATGGATTTGAGCGAGTTGGATGTCATCACGATCCTCCTTCCAGGATTTTTCGGACCAGAGCTGTCCAATGTAGCGAGTGTCTTTGGATCTACAGGCCACAAATTCACGGGTTTCTGGACACATCTCTGTCCTCCATCAACCTTGAGCTTCGTCATCCGAGAAGGCCAAAATGTGACTTCTGGCGAATCAGTTGAGGTAGTCATATCATCCGCTGCAGGCATCCGCGTGCCAGCGGATGGGATCCGTGATTATACCAACAGGATGACCATTTCAACTGAAAAGGCCAACGCACCAGTGCTAGGTGAGATTGTCACAGGATTTACAGGGGTGGGCTTTTTTAATCAAACGCTTGTGGACTTTGCACCAAGAAAGAGCGGTGAGAATGTGAAAGTGTCCATTTCCTTCCAAGTCTACATGGATCTGGTTGATGGGGATGAGATTGTGGTGAAGCTGAAAGACTTTTCTGGCGACGTTCACTCTGATTGCTTTTCAGTGTGGTCAAACGTTAATCATGCGATTCCAGCAGCCACTTTCTCGTCGTCCATCCTTCGATTCAAGATTGTTGGAAAAGTTAAGGAATTACAACATGTGTCCATTGTTGTGCCCTTGTCTGCAGGTCTCCACTTGCCCTTCGACTGGATGCAGATTAACAACCCAGAACTAACCATTTCAGCGACAACTGCAGCAGGAAATGTTTTGGATACTCCTTTTCAGCAATCTCCGTCCATCGGCTACATGCCCACCAGAGTTGATTATTTATCTGTTTACGATGATACTGATCACTTCTTCTCATCTCAATTCGACATGGCACTCATGAAAACTACTCCAAACCCTACAAATGACGCTACTGAAAACCCCATGAGCACCACAATGCCATTTCGAAGCATGCATAGCAACGCAAGTCTGATTTTCACAGTCATAGCGCTGCGAAATTTGTCGAAGGGTGATTGGCTGGCTGCCGACATGTCGGGCATCGTTAGTGAAGACGGAGAATATTTCGACGTTACATCTGAACCCGCTGGGAGGTATGTCCGTGGTATGCTCAACGATAACGGAACTGCTCTCTGGCTCCAAGCAGGAGCTTTTGTCATGGGAAATGAGTCTGTATCAGTTCGCATGCGGTACACACACGGGGAATCAATCATCAACAATGTCAGCATCGTGTCTGGATGTAACAATTCGACGAGGGTTGAGAGGGTGATGATGGGAATTTACAGCGCAGATCCCATCCTTTCATATGGCGCTCCTTGCAATGGCAGTGCCTCGACAATTTCTGTGAAATTTCTGACAAGCAAAGTCCCAGAAAAACTGAGCGATCAAGCGGCAAATGCGACTTATGTCATGTTGTATATCTTACGGGCTTCAACGACGATCCACACGAATGACACTATCGAGCTGCCGCTCCCTCCATTCGTGCATGTAGGATCAGGAAATGTTCGACGATTGATTGGTGAGGGCAAGCTTGAATCTCTTGGAGCAGGTGATCTTGTACGCGAACCGGCGTCGCATTTGCAATGGAGATGTCAACCCAACGAGACAACTCCAGGCTCCAGTTCGCGAAAGACCATGGTAGTGCGACAGACCATCAGGGAAGGAGATGCGATCGTGGTGAAGATATCATATCTTTTCAAAATTCGTCCACCAAAGATGTTGCCACTAGATGTAGGCCCAAATGTAACAGAATGTGAAGTTCACATGTTCAATCAATCTGATTGTCTCTATAACAATTTCCTGCTGAGCAACAGAATGATTAGAACGAACACATCAATCACAACACGTGTTTCCGATTCGTTGAGGAGTTGTACCTGTATACCAACAGAATGCTACACTGTCCTGTGCAACAGCACGAATTACACTGCGCTAGTACAGACGAATACCATCGTGCCAAATTGCTCTGTGCAGAATAGCACACATATACCATGCAACCTGTCATTTTCTTGCTTTAATTTTTCGTTCTGTCCTGTGCCGAACGCCACTGTGGGACACGCTCCACCACCAATTCCCAAGAATGCATCTATTGCGTCAATCCAGTTATTTGACACTGATCAATTTGCAGTTGATCGTCTTCTCATGGGCATCGAACTGAGTGTAAAGATAGCTCCAAGGATGCAAATCCAGAAGGGCGAAACGATCACTGTCAACTTGCCCGGGTTCACAGGGCCAGACAATCTATGTATTGTTGCCACGTCTCCTGGGGGAGATTTATCAAAGGTCTCTTGGACTAGCAACCATCAAGAGCTTGTGTTAACAGCATCCTCGCAGATGCTGAAAGGAATTTTTTCTAAGGCCAGCATATCATGGAGTCACGGAATTCGGATCCCAGACTCAGGCCTAAATCCAAACCAGTCAGACTTGACAGTAGCCACTCACGCTTCGACTGGCGCAGTTTTACCGACTACAATCACGTCGCCTCTTTGGCCTGCGCGCGCTCATTTTATTGAGGTGATCATGAATGCAACGAACGAGACAAATGGAACTTTTTATGACGCGCAAATGACTTTCAGCCCTCCTATTGCAGATCAGGCCACAAATCTAAGCTTCATCTTCAGCATGAACAAACCGCTCGAAGAATTCGAAAGCATCACCATATACCTTGCACATTTTACAGGTGGTAATATCGTGGGTGCTGGCACTGTTTTCGGAATTTCAGGTCACAAATTCAATGCAGCGTGGAGCTTCACTTGCCCGGCCGCTTCTCTCAATCTGATTGTGGCTAGGGGCCAGCGTATTGCACCCAGAGAGCGTGTTGAACTTGTCATATCTTCCATGGTAGGGATCCGTCTGCCACTTGCAGGCATCAGAACGAATAGCACAGAATTCATCGTGTCGACTGACGCCAGTGCTGGCGTAGTTTCCCACTTTGTTATGCAGTCACCTAGCCCTGTTGGTGCGTTTGCCAACGTCTCTCTCGACTTCACTCTTAAGATGGCAGGATCGCCTACAGGTGTCATGCTTGACTTTCAGGCAGAGATGGATTTCCAGATTGGAGATTCAATTACATTGACGCTCAAAGGTTTCGGCGGCAGCTCTCGAAGCTGCATCGTGACGGCTTCAATGCCACGAGCAATATTTGGGCTGGCACATTGGACTGCCAGGAATTCAACCTTGCAGCTTGATGTCATGGTGGCTGTTGAAGCAGGTCAGCACGTCACAGTCGTGATTCCAGCAGAGTCTGGAATCATGATCCCTTCTATGGGACTCTACAGCAATGGTGATTATTTTGCGATTGCAACCAATGCTATGAAGGGACCTGTGCTGCCAACTCCAATCAAAGAGTACCCTTTAATTGGTTTCTTCATGTCTTCATCTTTTAGTTACCGGACTCTGGGAAGTGAATACATGCTCAAAGGGATTATCATTTCACTGACTCCAAACATGGACATTGCACGGGGCGAGTCCGTGCAAGCCTTCATTCCCTGGATCAATTGCAGCAGCATCACCTGCAATTTTTCGTCTGCAGTTGCC
>Ga0105053_10007973_pt1 | contig 13918 bp, 6 predicted proteins | sample BON01_FD_78093 | JGI IMG/M metagenome (GOLD analysis project Ga0105053, IMG submission 78093) | Freshwater microbial communities from Lake Bonney liftoff mats and glacier meltwater in Antarctica - BON-01 | ecosystem: Environmental > Aquatic > Freshwater > Ice > Glacier meltwater | place: Lake...
GCTCTGCCCGCTCTGCCGCTCTGCCCGCTCTGCCGCTCTGCCGCTCTGCCGCTCTGCCCGCTCTGCCGCTCTGCCCGCTCTGCCGCTCTGCCTGGCCGTCGCCCCGCGTTTCGCCAACGCAGGTCCCGAGCGCGCGTGCGCATGGCTCCCCTGCTCACCTGGCGAGGGGTGGACCGCTGTCCACAGAGGCGCGAAGAAAACGACAAAGACGGTGACGATTGACGAGTTGCCAAAAATAAAAAAAGGGCCTAGAGAGCGCGATTGAAAAATGAAAGCGACAAAATTGAGAAACTGCTGCTGCTGCTGCTGCTGCTGCCGGGTGGGCAGCGGTCGGTGTGTCTGCCTGTCTATCGGGGCTTATGTCTATATGCGACCGTGGGTGTGGCCCGCCTGCTGATGCCCCCCCGAGAGGGAAGGGGGGGGGGGGGTGGCGGGGGACGCAGCAGCGAGAAAAAGAGAGGGCGCCCTAAATTTTTCAGCGCCCTCTCGTCGTGTCTCGTCGGTGCCTCGCTCGCCCGTTTTGCCCCCCCCCCCTTCCCCCGCGTGGAACGGAATGGGGGGAACGAAGCATAAGTCCTGCTGCGCCTGCGCGTCACCTCCCGTGCCGAATGGAGGCGCTCCTCCTCGTCCCCCTCGTCCTCCTCCTCCTCCGAAAAAATAAAATCCATCGCGGGGCCGGTGCGAGAAACAGTCGCGAGGCCGCGCCGTGCCGCCGGGCTCGGCCTCTCGCCGCCGCCGCGCGCCCCCTCTGCCGTTGTGTTTTCTCCGTCGCCGCGTTCCGTCCTTTCCTCCCCCCCCCCCAAAAAAACCCGCCGTCTCCTCTCTCTCCTCCCTCTCCCCCCTCTCGTCTCTCTCACGCCCCGGCCATGCCCGCCAGGTCGGCCCGCATCCGCTCCACGTCAAACCCCCGCCAGGCGGCGTGGTTGTCGCCGCGCGCCCCTACGCGCCGGTTGGCCACCCACACGGCGCTGTTGCACTTGAAGCCGCTGCCAAACGCCAGCTGCCACACGCGGTCCCCGCGCTCCACCCCGCGAAAGGTCTCGATGAAGGCCAGCACGTACCAAATGGACGAGGAGCTGACGTTTCCGTACCGGTACAGGCCCGCGCGCGACGGCTCCGCCACCGAGGGCGCGATGCGGAGCTGCTGCTCAATGGCGTCAATCACGCCGCGCCCGCCCGTGTGGATGCAGACGTGCTCAAACGCCGCGGAAAAGTCGGGGACGTAGGGCCGGACGCCGCGCCAGCGGAGGACCTTGCGCGCGAACAGGTTGGCCGCGAAGGCGAGCTGCTCCGACAGCGGGAGCACCAGCGGCCCGAGCGTGGTGATGTTGGCCTTCAGCGCCTCGCCCGCGATCGACATGAGGTCCTTGGACAGGCGCACGCCGCGGCGCGAGGCCGCGTCCTCGCACTCGTACACGCACCCGAAGGCCTCGTCCGACGCGGCCAGGTTGGTCCGCACCACGTGGCGGAGGCGGTACTTGGCGCGGTGCCCCTCGGACCGCTTGTTCGACAGCAACACGGCGGCGCCGCCCACCCGGAAGATGCAGTTGGGCATGAGCATCGACCTGGCGTTGCCCACGTAGCGGTTCTGCGTGATGTTTTCCGTGCTGATGACCAGGGCGTAGGTCCCGGGGACCAGCTGGAGCATCTGGCGCGCCAGGTCGACCGCGATCACCCCGGCGGAGCAGCCCATGCCCCCGAGCGAGTAGTTTAAGACGTTCGAAGGCATCTTGAAGTGGTTCATGACTGTGGCCGAGAGCGAGGGCGTGGGGTTGAAAAGGCTGCAGTTTGTCACCACGACCCCGACCTGCCGCGGGTGCACCCCGGCCTTGTTCAGGACGTCGCGCACCGCGTCGAACACCACGCACTCGAACTCGCGGCGCGCGTCGTCCATTGTGGGCCGCGGGTCGTGCAGCTGCAGCATGCAGGGCGGCAGGTAGGTGTCGTCCCCCAGGCCGCTGCGTCCGACGACCTTTCCCATGAAGACGAGGTCGTCGTCCGTAAACATGCGCTCGGCGCCCGCCGGGGGGGAGGTCGGGTAGGCGCTGCCGTTGTTGGCGCTGCCGTTGTTGGCGCTGTTGTTGGCGCCGTCGGCCGAGCAGGGATTGCCGGAATGGCCGTCGGCGCCGTTGCCGCCGTTGCTGGGGGCGAGCTCGTCCGCGCCGCCACCGCCGCCGCCCGCCGCCTTGGCGGCGACGAGCGGGGCTTTGGCGTCGGGCGAAGAGGGCGAGGAGGGCGAGGCCGGGCGCGCGGCGCGCGCGGGGCCGCCGCCGCCGCCGCCGCCGTTGCCGCCGCCGCCGCCGCCGCTGCCGCCGCCGCCCGCCGCCGCCTTGGCCGGCCGCGTCATGGCGCGGTGGCGGTCGAGCAGCTGCCCGCGCGTCCACCGCCACTCCTCCGGAGGGCGGTGCACGCTGAAGTCGACCAGGTAGACGGGGCGCTGCCGCAGGATCAGCAGGGCCAGCAGGGCCGCCGCCAGCGCAGCGCAGCAGGCGACCGCCGAAGCCAGATTGACAGAAAGGTCCTGCTGCTGGGCGGCGCGCCAGAGGTCGGCGAGGTCGCCGCGGCGGAGCATCGACCCGAGCTCGATCTGTTGTTTCGAGGGGGAAGGAGGTTGTTGGGGGCGTCGGGTAGGTGTGGGGGTCGTAGGCGGCGTCGACGTCGGCGTCGTTGTCGTTTTTTGGTTTTGGTTTTGAGGGCTCGGTGTGTTTTGTTTGGTGTGTGGCGTGTTTGCGTCAGTTGACTAGGTTGGATGTTGCGCACACGTTTGTGGGGGGGGGGGGGGGACGGGCAAGGGGGGAAAGGAGGGAAGAGCAGCGAAAGGCGCGCGCGAAAGGCGCGCGCGGGCGTGTCGTGCCGTGTTTTTTTCCGCGCGCGCGCGCGCGAGAGAGAGACAGAGAGAGGGCGACAGGGGCAGGAGGAGAGAGGCGGCGGGGTGCATTTGTTGCGGGGACAGAGAGGGAGAGGCCCCGCCCGATGTCGCCCGCCCGCCGACCCCCCGCTCAAAAAAATCGCGACAGAGCAGCAGACGCCGGCCGGCTGGCCGACATCGCGCGAAGGATGGGGCGGGAAGGAAAAGAACAGCGGCGGCGGGCGGCGGGCGACGGCGGCGGCGGCGGGCGGCGGCGGCGGCGTCTCTCACCGCGAGCGTGGCGGCCACGGGCGCGAGCACGGCGACCGGCAGGTGCCGGCTTATGATGCGGTAGCTGCGGAGGATGTACTTGGTCGCGATGCCGCGGGTGTAGTCTGTGTCGGTCGGGGGGTGCGGGTGCGGGTGAGGGGGAGGGGAGGGGGGGGCGGGTGAGAGAAGGAGGGGGAGGGGGAGGAATCGTCGCAACAGGGCACGCGTTTTTTCCCTCCCTCGGAACGAAGGGGGAAAAAAAAAACGCCAATGGGCAACAGTCACTTCGGCCCGCTGCCGATCCCTCCTGTCCCGGCGCGCGCGGAAGGAGGGACGGGGCGACTCACCGGGCAGGCCGAGCGCGGCAGGCGTCGACGCGGGCCGCGGCTGGGCGTCCGCGGCGCGGACCATTTTGGTGCGCTCTCCTCTCTTCCTCAACAGGGGGGAGGAGGGAGGAGGCCCAAAGGAAAGAGAGGGGGGGGGGCAAAGAAGCCCTCTCTTTCCCTCCCTCTCCTTGTTTGGGTCCTTCCTTCCTTCCCGCTCCTCTGTCCGCCGCGCCTCTCGAGGGGTCGCGTCCAACGCTTGGGTGCAATTGGATGTGGGTGGGAGAGGGGGGGAGGGGGGGAGCAAAGAAAAGAAAAGCGGCGTGTCTCTGCACTCCTCTCTGCTGTGACGTTTGTCAGACGCGGGGAGGGAGGGGGGGGGTGGGTTCTTCTTCGATTGCTTGTGGTCGCGCCGGGTTCGCGGGGGTTGCGTGTGTGTATTGGTGTGTGGGTTGCGTGTGTGCGAGGGGGGGTTGCTGTCGTTGTTCTTCTTTGTTGTGGAAGGGCATCTGCTGTCCGCCTCCCCGGCGGGCGGCGGCGGCGGCGGCGGCGGCGGCGGCGGCGGGCGGCGGCGGCGGGGACGCTCTCCCTCTTTTGCCGCGGGCCCTCAAAGAGTGAGCCACAAACCCTCCTCCTTTTCGCAAACGTGTGCGTCACAACAACAAGACACAAACAATACCATCGTCACGTGTCAGGCCGACGCGAGCACGGTCCCGCCGCCGCCGGCCGCCTCGCCCGCGAGCCAGGCGCTGCTGCCGCCGCCGTCGGTCCCGCCGCCGCCGCCGCCGCGCCCCCCGTCCTCTTCCTCCTCCTCCTCCGCCGCCTCGTCGCCCTCGTTGGCCCACGCGGCCGACGACGACGACGCCGGCGGCTCCTCGGCCGCGGACGCGGCCAGCCACGCGGCGTTGTGCGCCTCGAAGCGGGCGGTGCGCGCGCGCTCGGCCCACCACTCGCGGCGCTGGCGCCGGCGCCGCCGCTGCAGCAGCTGGCGCCGCCGCTCCGCCGCGCGCCCGCCGCCGCCGCCGCCGGCCAAAGCGGTCGTCGCCCGCTCCTCGCCGCCCTCCTCGCCGCCGTCGCCCCCTGCTGCCCCTCCTCCTCCTTGCCCGTCCTCGGCCGCGCCGTCGTCGCCTGGCGCCCGCCCGTCCTCCGCATCGTCGCTGCCACCCCCCCCGTCCTCGACGACCTCGCGCAGCGCCGCGCGCGCGGCCGCGGCAGTGGCCGACGCGCCGCTGCAGGCGCCGCCGCCGCCCGCTCCCGCCGCGCCGCCGCCGCCGTCACCCGCGGGCCGAAGGGGCGGCGGCGGCGGGGCGCAGCAGGCCAGGCGCGCGAGGTACGCCACCGCCGTCTCGGCGGCGGCCGCGGCGGCGACGGCTTCCTCCTGCAGCCCACCCGCCTCCTCCTCCTCGTCCTCGTCGTCCTCGTCCTCGTCCTCGCCCTCCTCCTCCTCGACCGCCGAGCCGCCGCCGCCGCCGCCCTCGCCGCCCTCGCCGCCCTCGCCCGCCGCCGCCGCCGCCCGCGCCCGCCGCCCATGCCGCCGCCGCGGCCCGCCCGCAAGCAGCAGCGCCACGCGGAGCGGGTGCGCAGCCAGGGCGCGCCGGAGGGCCACCGCGCACTGCAGCACGAGCTCGTCGTCCCCCTCGCGCTGCGCCATCAAGGGGGGCAGCGCGGAGAGCAGGGCCGCGAGCCGCAGGGTGCACTGGCGGTGGTGGCGAGTGTCGCTCATGCTGCCGCTGCTGCTGGGGCCGGAGAGCGGGCGCGCCGGGGCGGGAGACGAGGCGCCGGCATGCGCGGCTGCGGCGTCGCCGTCCTCGCCCCCCTGCTGCTGCTGCTGCTGCTGCTGCTGCTGCTGCTGCTGGTGCTGCTCCTGCCCGCCTTTCGGGCGGCCAGCGCCGGGAAGCGGGGCCGCCACGAGCGCCCCGAGGAGCACCACGGCCTCGAGCACGGCGTCGTCGTCGACGACGGCGTCGGGCGCGCGCTCGTCCGCGGCCCGCGCCGCCGCCGCCGCCGCCGCCGCGCCGGCCTCCCCTTGCTCTCCGGCGGCCAGCAGCAGCCCCAACCCCTCCTGCTCCTCCGCGGCCTTGCGCCCGGCCGGGAGCAGCACGCCCTCGAGCACCGCCAGGACGTCCAGCTCGCCGACCAGCAGCGTCCCCGCGTACCACTCCCAGTGGCGCAGCCAGCGCGCGCGCCGCTCCTCCGCGGCGTCCTCGTCGCCGTCGCCGTCCTCGTTCGCGCCGTCGTCGTCGTCGTCCGCCGCCGCCCGCTCACCGCGCGCCGGCTGCTGCGTGCGGCAGGCAAACGCCGTGGCCGCCAGGGCCGCGTCCGTCGCCGCCGCCAGGGACCCCAGCGCCTCGACGAAGGCGTCGGCGCTGGCGCGCCGGTCGTGCAGGCAGCGCGGCAGCAGCAGGCGCGCGAGCGCGGGGGCCGCCGCCGCCGCCGACGCGAGCAGCGCGGGGGGCTCGCCTCGCCAGCGCCAGCGGCCGCCGCCGCCGCCTGCCGCGCCCTGCTGGACCTCGGCCGCGGCGGCGTCCTCGTCGCGGTCGTCGGCGGCCGAGCGCACGGCCGTGCACAGGACCGTGCGCAGCAGCTTGAGCGCGAGCTCGTCGCCGCCGTCGCCCCCTTGTTGGTTGCTCCTCTTGTCGTTGTTGCCGCCGCCGCCCCTGCCGCCGCCGCCGTGGCCGCCGTCGCCTTCCGCGGCCGCCGCCCTGCCGCCGCCGCCCTGCGCCTCGGGCCCGAGCACCGCCCGCCGCGCCAGCTCCTCGAGGCGGCGCGTCGAGCACGCGCGCGCGCGGGCGGGCTCGCCCCCCCCCGCAGGCGGCGGCGGCAGGAGCACCCGCGCGACCGCGCGGCCGCCCTCGTCGCCCCCACCGCCTCGCTCGCCGGCCGTCGCCGCTGCCGCCGCCGCCGCCGCCTCGCCGCCCCAGCCGCCGCAGCACCACCAGGCGGCGGCCGCCCGCGCGTGCGCCACATTGACGGCCAGGGCGATGAGCTCCGGCACCGCCCGCAGGTCGGGCACGCGCAAGATCGCCGAGTGGAGCCGCTCCAGGAGGAGCAGCGCGGGGCGAGGGGCGGCAACAACAGCAGAGGCGACGCGGGCAGCGAGCCCTGCCTGGCCCGCAGCGTTCCCCGCGCCCGCGCCCGCGCCGCCGCCGCCGCCGCCCGCGCCGCCGCCCGCCGCCGTCGCCGCCGCGGCCAGCGCGGCCTTGGCGTCGTCGCCGTGGCACGACAGCTGGTACAGCACGCCCAGCACTTGCGCCGCCAGGCGCGGGCACGCGTGCAGGGTGCGGGCGGCGCGCGGGACGAGCCCCGCCCGCAGCAGCGCGAGGCGGGCGGGCGGGTCGAACAGGCAGTTGTGCAGCAGCCGCAGGGCGGCAGAGGCGAGCGCCTCGCTGGCGGCGGCGGCGGATGAGGCGGCGGATGAGGCGGCGGCGGCGGCGGCGGACGACGACGACGCGCACGGCGGCGAAGAGGACGGGGCGGCGGCGAGGGGGGCGAAAGGGGCCCCAGAGGCCGGGCAGTGTTTCTCGGGCTGCGGCGGGGGCAGGAGGGCCACGGTGCGCTCGAGGGCGGTCGGCGCGGGGGGGGCGGCGGCGGCGGCTGCACGCCCGCCGCCGCCGGATGAGACAGAGGACGAGGAAGCGGCGGAGAGGAGCAGGGCGGGCGACGACAGGCCGCGGCCGCCGCGGCCGCCGCCGCCGCCGCCGCCGCCGCCCAGGCCGGGCAAAGGGGCGCCGCGCTCGAGGCACAGCGCGGCGACGACGGCGCGGCGCGCGGCCAGGCGGCGCAGGAGCGTGAGCGCGACGACCACGAGCGGGGCCGAGGGGCGGTCGAGGACGCGCGCGAGCAGCTTGAGCACGCCCTGTTTTTTGGTTGTTTTTGTTTTTTGGTTTTTGGGCGGGCGCAAGAGTCTCGTTGTGAGCGCTCGCGAAAAGGCGTATTTTTTCCCTTTCTCCGGCCGTCGAGACAAAACCCCCAAAAAGAAACGAACAAGAGGAGCGCTCACCCTCCTGCGCATGCGCCGGCTGACGTCCTCGTCCCCGCTCGACAGGTGCAGGAGCGCGCTGACCGCCGCCCACAGCATGCGGTCGCCCACGGCGATCCGGTCCTCGCCGCCGCCGTCCGCGAAGGCAGAGGAGGAGGAGGCGGAGGCGGAGGGCGGCCGCGCCGGCAGCAGCAGCAGCGACGGGCGCCGGCCGCCGCCGCCGCCGCCGCCGCCGCCGCCGCTCGCGAGCACGATGGCGTCCCCTCGCGCGACCTCGAGGTCCGCGGCGTCCATGAGCGCCGTGCCGGCCTGCAGCGCCAGTAGCGGGGCGTGCCCCGCGCGCACGGACGCGGCGCAGTAGAGGGCGGCCGCCAGGAAGGAGGAGAGCTCCCCGGTGGGGGCGGAAGGGGCGGCGGCGGCGGGGTCGGCGGCGACGGCAGGGGCGCTCCCGCCCGGCGGCAGCGGCGGCTGCTGCGTCGCCGCGCCCGCTGCCAAAGGGGGGCCCGCCATGCCGCCACCGCTGGCGGTCAGGCGCGCGGTCTCCTCGCGCAGCGCGCGCACAGCCGTGCTGAGGATGAGCGGCGGCGGCGGCGGCGGCAGCGGCGGCGCCCCCGCCGCTGTTGCCGTCGCAGCGGCGGCGTCGGCGTCGGCGGCGCAAAACAAGCCGCCGCCGGCGCCCGCGCCGCCGCCCGCGCCGCCGCCCGCGCCCTCGCCCCCGGCGGGCAAGAGAGCCTCGAGCAGGCACGGCGCCGACCCGAACGCCGAGGCCAGGGCGCGCGCGGCGGCGACCTGCCGCTGCTGGCGCGCGTGCTGGTGGTGCTGGGCGCCGCCCGGGTCGCACAGGGCCTCGGCGATCGCGGCCAGGTCGGAAAACTGGGCCGGAGGGGGGGGAGGCGGCGGGGGCTGCGCCGAGGAGGCGCCCCTGCCCGCGCCGCCGCTCGCGCCGCCGCCGACGCCGCCACTGCCGCCGTCCCCTGCTTGCTGCTGCTGCTGCTGCTGCTGCTGCTGCTGCTCCTGCTGCTGGCCCGCGAGGAGGCGCCACCCCTGCAGCGAAGGGCCGGCGGGCACGGTCGTGGCCCCGGGCTCGGGCAGGGGGCCCCCGCCCGCGAGCAGGAAGGCCGCCGCGCCGGGCGGCAGCAAGGGCGCGAGCGTGGGGCGCGGCGGCAGCGGGGGCGGCAGGGGCGGCGGCGGATGCGAGGGCTGCTGCTGCTGTTGCTGCTGCTGCCGCCGCAAAAGGCGCAGGACGGCGCGGCAGCGGCGCAGCTCTCGCGACTGGTGGGGCAGAAGGGCTGGCGGGGCGGCGGCTGCCACCGCCGCCTCGGCCGGAGCAGCGTCAGCGTCGGCAGCGGCAGCGGCAGCGTTGGCATCAGCGGCTGCGTCGGCGGCAACGGCAGCGACGGGTGCAGCCGCGGTGGCCGGCGCGGGGGACTGCCCGTCCCCGGCACCGGCGGCGCCCACGGGGGACTGGCGCTGCTGCAGCTTCGCCAGGAGCGCCCGCACGGCGGACCGGCGCGACTCGGGCAGCAGCTTACCGCCGCGGGCGAGCGCGTCGTCCGTCGCCGCCTCCAGCGCCGCCGCCGCCGCCGCCGAAGACGCCGCCGTCGAATCGGCCGCCGGCGAACCGGCCGCCGCCGCCGTCGCCGCCGCGAGCAGCGAGACCGGGATTCTTTGTGGTGGGGTTTTGGTTGTCGTGGTTGGGAAGGCGTGTTGTGAGCGCGTTCGGAAGAAAGCGCTTGTCTGGAGAGAGAGGAGGAAAAAGCGGCGGGCGGGCGGGCGGCCGGGCGGGCTTTTCACCCAAAATAAAACGCCGCCCGCCCGCCCGGCCGCCCGGCCGCTTTTCACCCAAAATAAAACGCCGCCCGCCCGCCCGGCCGCCCGGCCGCTTTTCACCCAAAATAAAACGCCGCCCGCCCGCCCGGCCGCCCGGCCGCTTTTCACCCAAAATAGAACGCCGCCCGCCCGCCCGCCCGCCTGGTTTGAAGAAAGCGCTTGTCTGGAGAGAGAGAGGAGGGAGGGCGCTTTTCACCCAAAATAAAACGCCGCCCGCCCGCCCGCCCGCCTGGTTTGTCTCGCTCTCCCTCCTTCTCTCGCAAACGCACTTTTTGCTGCCGGACGCGGCCGGGGCGCCCTCCGCGACGGCGGGGGACTCGTACCGCACGACGATGGCTGGTTCGGTCGTGTGCAGCTCGAGGGCGGTGATGCGAATCTGCGGGTCGTGTGGCGATGGGTTTTTTAGAAAAAGGAGGGGGGGGCGGCAGACGCGTTTTTTTGTCATTCGGCAGGGGCGAGACGGCGGCGAGCGCGCCGTTGTTCTTTTGTTCTGCCTTGCGCGCGCGCGCGCGAGAGCTTGTGCGACGCGCCGCGCGCAAAGACGGCCCTGATCTCGCTCACCTTGCGGCGCGCGCTGGGCCCGCCCGCGGCGGCCGCGGCGCCGCCTCCTCCTCCTCCTCCGCCGTCCGCCATCGCGGCGGGGGGGGGGTCGGCCCCTCCTTTTCGGGTCCTCGCTTGTGCGCCGGCGGGCGGCGGCGGCAAACGACGACTCCCGAAAAACTAAAAACGGCGCTCTTGGAGTTTTCCGGGAGCTCGGTCTTCAGGGCGCGCGCGCCGGCGCGAAAGAGGGGCAGGCCAACGATACGATCCTGAAGGAGGCGCTGGCGCGGAAGCTCGGGTAGGGGGCGAACAAGCGCGCGCGCCGCAAGGGCGGGCCACCGCCCGTTTTTCGGCGGCTCCGCGGCGGCTGTCTTGGCGGTTAGGGGCGCGCGGCGCGTCTCTCTCTCGCCGACGCCGACGCTCGACGCCGACGCGGACGACCGCCGCTCACACGGGAATCTCCCTGCCTCTCTCGAGCCTCCCTGCTGCACACGCACTCACCTCGACACGATTATCCTCTGCTCAACTCGATCGCAACACGCACGCACAAACAACACCGAAAGGCTCTCTCGAAGAAAACTCCTCCTTTCTCTTTCGGTCGTCCCAGACTCCAAGAAGCAGCGCGCCACGATGCCGGCCGTGAGTCTCGCTACTTGCATGCAGATCTTGAGAGCAGCGGCGCCTCGGGCCGTGCCGCATCGATCCGGAGAGCGCGCGCGGTGCCTGATGCTTGAGACGGAGAACCCCTAACCCCCTCTCTCTCTCTCTTTTTGCTCCGCCAACCGATCAAAACGCAGGACTTTGCGCCGTTCGAGGCCAAGATGCGCGCCGAGGGGCTCTCGGACGCGGCCATCGCGGCGTTCAAGCACAACTACGAGCAGCTCGCGGCGGGCGTCACTGGCATGGTGCGTCGTCCGACGTCGTCGGTTCCCCTCCACTCTGTCGCGCTCCCCTCTCTCTCCCGCCATCCGCCACGCCCGCGCGTCCCGTCTCGCGCGCGCGCGTCACTCTGGCCGTCCTTGTGGCCGTGTCGTCACTCGAACGTCGCCGCCCGCGCGGCGAGCAAAGGAAGAGGCGCGCGCGGCGCACGCGATCCAAAAATAAACGCCCCGACGCCGACGACGAGAGGAGCGGCGGGGGCGGAGGGGCCCGAGAGCCCGCGAGCGCCGGCGGAGAGAGACGGGCGGGGACTGCGCTGCGCTCCCGCGAGGGACTGCGCTCCTCCCTCGCCCTCGCCGTCGACCCGCCCCGGAACAAAAACACTTCGCCGGCCTACCGCGACCCCCGGGTCCGCCCCTCCTCACCTACGCAACTTGCCCCTTATCAAACAAAAAAACCGAAAAAAACGCACACCAAAACAGATGCCCGAGGCCGACATTTCGCCCGCCGGCGGCCTGCCCACGCTCGACAGCCTGCCGCCGGCGTCCGACGCCTCCGACGCCTCGACCGCCGCCCTGCTCGCCAAGGCGTGCGTGCTCAAGCTCAACGGCGGCCTGGGCACCAGCATGGGCCTCGAGAAGGCCAAGAGCCTGCTGCCCGTGAAGGACGGCCACGCCTTCCTCGACCTGATCGCGCTGCAAATCCGCGAGCTGCGCAAGCGGCACTCCCCCGCCCGCGTCCGCTTTGTGCTCATGGACTCTTTCGCCACGAGCGCCGACACGCGCGCTTTGTTGAGAGAGCGGCACCCGGAGCTGCTGCTGCTGTCTCCCGGGGGCGGCAAGAAAGCAGAAGAAAAGGATGAAAAAGAGGAGGAAAAGTGGGAGCTGATGCAAAACAAGTCGCCAAAGGTGGACGCGGCGACGCTGGCGCCGGCGCTGTGGCCGAAAAGCGAGAAAGAAGAGTGGTGCCCTCCGGGGCACGGCGACATTTATCCGTCGCTCTTGGGTTCCGGCATGCTGGACGCGCTTTTGGGCGAGGGGGTGGAGTACCTGTTCGTGAGCAACTCGGACAACCTGGGCGCGACGCTCGACCTGGCGCTGCTGAGGCACTTTGCGGCAGCCAACGGGAAAGGCGGCGGCGGCGGCGGCGGCGGCGGCGGCGACAAGACCGACGGCGGCGGCGAGAAGACGGCGGGCGGCGGCGGCGGCGGCGGCGGCCTGGCCTTCCTGATGGAGGTGGCCGAGCGCACGGCCGCGGACAAGAAGGGCGGGCACCTGGCCGTGCGCAAGAGCGACGGGAAGTTCGTGCTGCGCGAGAGCGCGATGTGCCCCGGTGAGAGAAGAGAAGAGAAGAGAAGAGAAGAGAAGAGAAGAGAGGGTTTTTTTTGTGTTGCTTTCTTGATCGATCGACGACGCCCTCGAAGCCCACGCTCACACGCCCCCCCCCAAAAAACAAAAAAACGCGAAAAACCCACAACGACCGCCCCCCCCCAAAACCAGACGCCGACAAGCCCGCCTTCGAGGACGTCGCCCTGCACCGCTACTTCAACACCAACAACCTGTGGGTGCACCTCCCCGCCCTAAAAATAGCTCTGGAGCGGGCGCCGGGCAACACGTTGCCGCTGCCGCTGATCAAAAATGCCAAGACGGTCGACCCGCGCGACCCGGCGTCGCCAAAGGTGTACCAGCTGGAGACGGCCATGGGGTCCGGTGCGTGCTGGGCTTTTTTTTGTTTCGACGACGCTCTCTCTGTTTTTGTTTTTGTTTCTTTGCGTACGACGGCGTTTGTCGCGTCGCCCCCCCCCCCCGCCCGCCAAATAAACGTCCCAACATCAAACCCAAAACAACCCACCTCACCAACACAGCAAAACATACACACAATCCACCAAACAACGCACCCAACCCATCAAACAACGAAAAAACAAAAACAAAAACAAACACCAAAAAACAAAAAACAAAAATCTAAAACAAAAACAAAAACAGCCATCGAGTGCTTCGCGACCGCCGGCGCCGTCGTCGTGCCGCGCTCCCGCTTCGCGCCCGTCAAGACGTGCGCCGACCTCTTCGTCCTCCGGTCTGACGCCTACGCCCTGTCCCCCGCCTACACGGTCGAGCCGACGAACCCGACCGCCTCTGTCCCGCTGGTGAAGCTGGACGACGCTTTTTACAAACTGGTCGCCGGGTTTGAAAGGCTGGTGCCGCGCCCTCCCTCCCTCGTGGGGTGCAAATCCCTCGTGGTGAAGGGCGCCGTGCGCTTCGGGCCCGGGGTGGTCTTTGAGGGGGACGTGGTGCTCGAGGCGCACGCGGGGGCGACGGCCGCGGCGCCGGCGACCGTGAGCCGGGCGACGTTCGGGTCGGGCAGGCACGTGCTGGAGAAGAAGGGGGAGGGGGGGGAGGGGGAGGAGGGGGCGGCGGCTGGCGTGGGCGGCCTGGCGCTGGGCGCGGCGTGAGTTTCTGTGATTGGCCCGCCCGGCGCCGTCGTCGTCATCGTGAGTCGTTCGCTCGCCTCTCTGCTGCAACAGGCAGACGCACACTGCCTGTGCGTCGGCACTGTGCGTCGGGAACAAAAGAGAGAGAGAGGAGGAAAGGAGAGGAAAAATAGTTTTGCGCCCCCCCCGGGCGGGCGGCGGCGACCCAAAGCGCGTGTTGTTGCGTCGTCTGTTTTTCTCTCGTTGCGGTTGTCATCCCTGATCCAATCATTGTCAAAAGCGCGCCAGCAGCTTCAATCGCCCAAATCCCGTCTGCAAAACGACGGAACAAACACACCCGTAGTCGCTCCCCATCACCAAAGCACTCCTCGCGCTTGGCCTCTTCCGTTCAAACTCTCGCGCGCCACACCGCAGCAGCGAGTGGGCGCGCTCCCCGCGACAGCAACATCGGCGCGCGGGCTCTGAAAGCACACCAAGCACTGGTTCGACCCACCGCAGGCTAACCAACTGAACAGCCGGGGAGAGCAAAAGGATCGCGCAAAGGCGCCTCTCGTCTGTCGGCGCGCCGACTTCTGCGCGCGACGCCGCCGCCGCCGCCGCCGCCGCCGCCGAGAGAGAGATAGACAAACCGATGGCGCCCGCTGCAGCGCCGCCGCCGCCGCCGCCGCCGCCCGCGGCCGCCGAGCTGCATGCCTCGCTGCTGGCGCTCGGGCACCCGACGGGCTTCACGGACCTGCACCTGTACCCGGGCCCGCACCGCCAGGCGCTCTTCCGCTGGCTGCTGACGGGGTGAGTTGAGTGGGTGTCCCCCCCCTCCCCCC
>Ga0105053_10007975_pt1 | contig 13916 bp, 12 predicted proteins | sample BON01_FD_78093 | JGI IMG/M metagenome (GOLD analysis project Ga0105053, IMG submission 78093) | Freshwater microbial communities from Lake Bonney liftoff mats and glacier meltwater in Antarctica - BON-01 | ecosystem: Environmental > Aquatic > Freshwater > Ice > Glacier meltwater | place: Lake...
CATTGGGGCAAGAGTATCCTCCCTTGTCATTGTTCTGCGAGTCAAAAAGCCTGTTGCCGTTTCGTCGGTTCTCGTTGTTGTCAATACGACAGTTACGATTGTTACTTCCACGTGGATTGTGCATGTACACATCCGCTTCCACGTTAGAAGCAAATGTAAGAGCAAGAGCAAAAAACACTGATAGCTGCATTGTCGGTCAAATTAAATAAAAGTAGTTCAGGTTATGAAATAGTAGGTGAATCTTTTCGATTTTGAAATCGTGAGCACGGTTCCTCTTCCATAAAAAATCATTCCCGGCAAGCGACCAGTTTTACCCCTATAGTTTACTGTATCTGCGAATGAAAAAGCAGGGGGGCTTTTCTTACCTTCTTTTTGCTTCGAATTTGCTTGAGTAGAATAGTGTCGTGAACTCCACTTTAGCACCTGGACATATTGCAATTGCGCCTTATTATGACAATTTTGCAACTCGAATGGCACCATCATCATGTTCATCTGCCTCGAAATCTCCTATACTCTCAAACCGACTGCTGAGATCTTGAGTGGCTTGAGTGTTGGTGCAGCACATGACACGAATTCTATGCAAAAAAGACAAATAGAACTGTACGTTCAACAACTCGTAGTTTTCTGATTCATCTTGATTTTGTAGTATTCTGTTTTTCTCGTACCTTTTCTTTGATTCATTCAAGGACATGCAAATGGACGTCCTTTTTCTTGTAACTCATTGTTTTCCTTACACTCGTAGCAGATGGTTTAAGATCATAATCACAAGTCAATGCGAAACGTCCATCGTATTTTTGTAAACGAAGAAATTACTTGCTACCTCTAATAAGGACGAAAGTTTTTGTCCCGCACTCTTGGAATTGCAAAGTCATTGATACTATTCTGCACTAATGAGGAAGGATCATTTATCAAAACACCAGCAGTGTAGTCCACTGCAGAGAATAGCTTCTCTGGAGGGGCATTACAGCTTTATTGATTCGATAGAAAGCACTGCTTTTCGAATGGGAACGCAATTTTCAATGAAAAACCCTGGTAAACACCTAACAGCTAAGAGGAACGAACACAAGGGTATGGCATGAATCTAACTTTACGGACATGAGTCCTGTTGGTTCTATGCAGTGAGTCTGGTAGATACCTTCTACACCGAGTCTGGTATATATATGTGAACAAGAAGTAAAGGGTGTGTACATTCCTGGATTGCGTCATTTCAAGGAAAGTAATGACGTCGTCTTTATTCTTATTAACATTATAAAAGCATATTTAGAATTAGATACACTTAGATCTTGAGAGTGAATCTGAAGTTAACAGGTCCGAGGATCGGGCTATTGAGTGATTCAGTGCAAATACTTTTTATCACCCTCAAACTCAAAACGTCCCAATTAAGATATTTCCTTTTGCCAAACACCCTTGCGTTTAGCGAATCATTTAATTATGCGTTCACAAATACGATTTAATGAGGAAAGGTACATTTGCATTGATAAGCACTCGAAACCTCCACATAGAATTGAATCTGAGTTAAATTCCTGAAAAGATGACGAATTCTTCATTAGCCATCTTAACGGTTTTAGGACCCCATGGTCCAACATTTTCTGTATTTAACATGAAAGAAATAGCATGCGCTATCCTCTTTATTTCGATATAAATTCATTTTAGGCTAGTTCTAATTTGGCATTCCTATTTGTTGATGATTACTCGTTAAACTGTTGACGGCTTTAGTACCGCGAGTCATCGCTACCTGATTTTGGGGGTTGCAAAAGTCGAGATATTCTCAGGGCACTCCTTGGACCACGAGAGCTCGAGCGATTCGCTTATCTTTCAATCCACGTTTAAATCTGTGTTGCTACATTTTCGGAGGTATCCAGCGAGGAAAGTACTATTACTGACGAGGCTTTCGATACGAACTTTCGCATCATGTCATCAGGATGCGATGCGAAAGAATAATCGAGGCCGCATGATTTGCAATTGAATGTATAGATTGTACCATTGTTGACTAAGTGCCACTGGGCTAATTGAGAAAGCTGGTGTCCGAATTCCTGTTGATTTGCTTGACTTGTTAATTTTGATTCTCAGCATCAGAACTGTTGATAAAATGGAGTAAGTCACTTGTTGAAAGGAAAGTTCGTAATTCAAAAGCAGTTACTCTTGTTTCTATAACTGATGAAAGAAAATAGCAATTGATGGTTTCAATACGCGTAGCATTTTCAAAGTAGAATAGATTTCATCTGGGTTTCAATATCGAAAAACGAAATTAGATATTCTTATTACTATTCTAGAACATCTTGAAATTACGTTTTTAGCTTGGCTCAGATTCGAAAGTTCCTCAGCTGTTCAATTTATCATCATGGGCTTTGATGCGTGCCTTCGCGTGAGCCACCACCTTAGATATTTGTTCTTTCAACTGAGAAATCATAGGAATGTAATAATCAAGATACATTTCGTGCGTTGTGATAGCTACAAAACGTGACAAAAGTGGAGCAGCATTTTCAGCCACATATTCGAAACTCGAAACAATTGCGGAACTCATTTGAGTGCTTGCAATGAATTCTTCAGATGCAAGAACGCATTTCCGAAAAACTGCTGCTTCAGTAAGCTCAAGGTCGAATATTTGAGCGGTTACACGACCTATTCCGTAAGGTACACGTGCACTTACATAATAATATCTGGTAATGAGAGCTTGTGTAATAATGCAAGTTTTTTCATACACGTGAACGATTGGATCGTTTCCCGTATGAAGTTTAGAGATTACATCAGCGTGAATGCTTTGTCTAATTTCCTCCAGGAACTTTTGCTTCTGGCTCCACGCAACATCTCTACGTTCAACTATGACAGCAAACTTGTTCACTAATTGGGTGGTGGTACCAAATGATGTAAGAGGGGGACTGCGATGTGCCTGAGAATTGTTCATTCCAATCACCACTCCTAAGATGGAAAGTAAAACGACGACCCGCCCGCATATTTAATGTACCGATGAAGATGATACACGAATCTTCAATACTTCAAATCATCAATTCTAAAAAGCCTTCCCACGTGGCCCAAAGATCCAGCTGAACTTGATTTATGAAGTCAATTGAAAATTTGAAATGGCATGCATCGAAGTTAAAAGTAATAGTTAAAGAATTCAGATAAACTGGTTGTACGGAGTAAAACTCAACGCACGAAATGAACGAATACATGGAAGGACAACTGCGAAAAATTTCTCATCTTCGAAATTATCCTCGGCGTCATACTTTAAACCATCTTGAATCACGAGCTGTAGCTCTGAGTTGAACTTCCGCAGAAGCATTTGCGGCAACCAACATTTGGTACTTATTACAAATATTAAAGTTTGTCGACACCATCATGGTATAGGGAATAATGGTGGCGAGGCAACTCACGGCGTTAAAGTACGTACATCTATCTCCAGATCAGTGATAATTCACACGATACTTCTTTATTCTACTGTTATCTATTGCAATATCCTACCTGTATATGCTTCAAATCAGATTAAGCCCCTTGAGTAGATATTGAATTTTAAAATACGACTTCAAAAATGTTAACACGAGTGAGAGTTCTATCTATACTTGTACGACACCAAGTTTTTAAAACATTTGATTAGAAAAGAGCTTTACGGGATGATGAAGGACGCAATAATTAAACTCATTTGATAATGCAATATCGAGAATGCGCTTTTAATGTATGGACGTCGTCCAGGCTTTTTATTGCCATCCGGAAAAGTAAACACTCTTCAATGCTTCTCAATTTATATGCCAGACATGAATTGCGCAGTATCATCCGCTATGTCAATGCTTATGCTGGCTTTGAGGGTGTATAGTAAGTCAATACTGATTAACATTGGCTATTAATGTATGTGGTTTCGCACATCTTCTTCTTAATTAAATTCTAGCTACATAAGTCGATTGAATTCATCAAAACAATCCAATCATTGAGAGTAATACTAAAAGAAGTAATGATCAATTTATTTGGTTTATTTTGTCAGCTTATTATTCTGTACATCGGAATGCGACAACCATAATTCTCAAAACCAAAAAAAACACCCTTCACAAGTTCGGGACAGGGGATGGATCTGTTCAAACGACTAACTGCCAGCCGGGAGGCGTTCGAGAGCCGCTTGAAAACCAAAGACGCTGAAAGATGCTCCTGGAATCAGAAGTTAGCGCTATCGCTCGGCAACCACCTTATTATCTTGGAGCAACATGAAAAGTCCATTGACGCTCCGAAGGTTCCTGCATCCATTCTGCAGCCTTTACTTCACGATTTTTATTCGAAACATAATGCATCCAAGATATCTAGTATTGATGAGATTATTGGTCATTTCCAAGGCCGGGAAGATGCATTGTGCGCTGCAATGACCGTTGAATACGGTGAGTGCATCGTGATTCCTCAGTCGTTACGTCACACGCCAAAAAGTAAAGGTATCAAATCTGTAGTAACCAGAGCTACTGAAGAAGCGTTGTTGCCTACTAGAGTTTACCCTTTGCTCCTTGGCTCCTCGTCTTCTAATGTGGCTGGATGTCAGGAAGTGTGGATTGAACTCCTTGAAGGGAGCCTGCGGAGTGACATGTGCGTTAGGCCAGGTCAGGTTCCGGAGATAAGTATTCGCACACTTGACAAGAAACCAGTCAGAGTGAAGTTGCGTGTAGTAGGCTTAAAAGTTGTGGACGGTATCAAAACAGGGCAGACACTGGGGAAAGCATTACCTATCCCTGCTCAGCTTGAACTGGATGCACAGGTGAAGTTCAACATAATCTTCGTATTTAAGCGCGGGAAATGGGTTGCAGGTCAATCCTATAGCTTTGATATTGTAAAAATGAAGACAGATGCTTCATCTATTACCGATCAGCTCATCAAGACGGTAGGCAATGTATTGCTGCCAACTTTGATTCGACGTGCACTTCAGAAATTCCTAGCTCCTCAGTTAGGAAAATTCCTTGCGAAACAACAGGTGGAAAATAAGGAGAGCGACGTGGGGCTTGCGGTGATGACGGAGTTCAAAGTCGAAGGATGGCCAAAGGATGTGGATTTTCACACCAATCTTAGAACAACCAAAGCAGCTGGTTTACTTGAAAAGTTAAATCTTAAGCCGATGCAAATAGAGGCGTTACAGCTTCTGAATGCCGAATATGCGCGAGTAGGAAACGCAGGAAATAAAGGATGTTTTCCCTTGACTTCCATTTGTCTCGATCAGCTGCTGTCATTGTACCATGGTGTTTTTCTTGGAGATTTTGTAGAGTTCACGAATGAGGCCCAAGATGAATCAAGTTGTGGTACTGAGGAGACGGAATGCTCCTCTGTGGATGAGGCATCTGCAACAGCGGAAGAGGACAATGAGCATCCTCCAGTGTTTACTGCACAACCTCCAGAGTACCAGCAAATGATCGCGCTGGCCGCCCAGGCACAAGCTCATATACAAGCAGATCTTGATCGAATCTGCTCTGTCAATAACATCCCGCATTGGGACCTCTTCCGTACCGTTCATGCTCTGCACACATTAGTTTACAAAAAATCCATTGCAGTGGAGCTTCATATCAATGCATTAGATGTTCGACTTGATCTAGACGGATGTCTGGAATCCTTTCAAGATTTTGTGTTTAGGAAGAACAAGAAGGCAGCACAGCACAAACTGAAGGTGATGCATGAGTCGTTTGCAAAGCTGAAAATGTTTTTGGGTGCACTGAAGATGGTCACTCGTAACCTTCAATTCTCCTGTACCGGCGCCTTGACTGGTGGTGAATGCCCAGCGTTTGAGTTTTCAGTGAGGGAGGTAAGCTCTGAGGGACTGCTTGATCTTCAGCTAGATATGTTGCGTGTGGGAGGCAACATGAAGGAGCTGGTGTCCTGGGCTAAAGAGTTTCTGCTCCAACTTCGGTCCCGCCATCTCATGACTAAATTGGATCGTCAGCAATCTCAACACGCCATTAAAACAATGAAAGAGCAACTTATGGACCATGTAGAATTGATACAGTTCTTTATTGATGGGCGATTGAAGGTGGCAGGCGACGATTCGTTAATTTTTTCCGTGTCTGCACAACGAGAGAATCCGAGACCAGCATTGTCTATTCACGTAGCCGAGTTCATGAGCAGGCTGTTGCCAAAACACTTGATGTCGTTTGATCCTACGCCGGATTATGTTGATAGTTTGTTACCGGAATGGCCAGCTAACGAGCACGAGTTGACGTCTCAGCAGGCTGCCCAGCTGCTAAGTACCTCGGCTGTTGCTCAGATTATTTTGAACGACCATAGCAACCTGAAGGTAACCAAGTCCATGTATCACGGTCTACTGGCTTGCGTGTCGCGGTTTGGGTTACCGGTACAAGATTTGCATTATCTCGGTGATGTAGAGTTTAATATTGTCAATGGAAAAGAATGTTTCTAACAAACAACTTTTGATGAAGGTAGTGAAAATATAGCTTCTGTGGTTGGAATATTGTCAGAACTCTCTCACAATGAAGTTAGTATATACCATGAAGTAAAAAATGAAAAACAAAAGTTATTTTAGAGGAACAGTTATCCATTCTTTTATTTCATGACCTGTGACTAAACCGTTCTTCACGTAGGGGTCGTTCGACACAAATGTCTCAATAGTGGAACCATTTTCACAATCAAAGATAAAGGTAGCCCCACCAGCATCACCATGTGCTCCTGCCATGAGTATATGACCATTCGATTTCACATTACCTGATTTTTTTTATTTTCAACATTACTGTTTCTTCTCCCGTAAAAACCTTACCTAAGTGTTCCTCCCGAAATGGGACTCTCTTGTCAAGTATACCAGATACGTATTTGTCTGTCAATAATGATTAGATTCTAGTTTGTGATAACAAACAATGAATTGAATGATCACTTACAATTCAACAAATAGTGCTTGCCTCGTCGCTGCATTGAATTCACGATCATTGATGCAGAATGTATTATTACCCTAGATACAAGGTACTAATTTTCCACCAGTGAAAGTATGCTTGGTCGTCGACTGGGTGTCGTGATTTCACGGAATTCACGCGCATTTTGTCAGACTTCGATCCAAACTGTGACAGAATTAAATAAGATTGTGAACGATCTTCCTCCAAGCCTCGACAACAAAGAAGATATCTTGCAATTATTCGAGCAATATGAAATGGTGACCGGTGAGTATCAACATCACCGAGAAGAATCCAAACTATCGTTGTTGAAGTTGAGCAAATATCTTTCCAAGGTGATACCAGATTTGAAGTCGGCGGAGATGACTGAGGTGGTGCATTCTTTTTCCAAATTGCAAACGAAACCTCATCGAAGTCTATTGGATCGGCTCTTAGACCATATGAAGAAACACTTCGCGACTTTTTCCCCGCAAGAATGCTCTAAAGTTCTCTCAGCAATGGCATCCATGCAATTGCCTCTGGATCCAAAACTATTGAACACCATTGAGTACCACATACATACAAACAAAGGCGGGTATTATGCCAATGACATCGCTACGGTTATGTGGTCCTTCGCTCGCATGAAACATATACCTTCAATTAAAGTGATCAATGCTATGGAGGAGCAGACAATGCTCCAGTCTGGAAACCTTTCCACAACGGATATATCGAATATCTTTTGGGCGCATAGCACATTGGACTTGGTGATGAAACCCGAATATTGCAAGTTCCTCGATGATCAGATGGTCCCTTTATTTCCAAGTTTAAATCACCAATTGTGCTGGAGTTCATTTGCTGCACGAAATACAACACCACCATCACTGGAGCTGATGGAACTGTACTGCAAACGATTAGAGAAGAAATGTGCAGTTATGACGGCACACGACGTCTCCAACTATTTTAAAGCATTTGCTCAAATGAAATCCGCCCCACCGCCGAATCTTGTTCATGCTTTTGAACAGCGTTTGATGAAAGTTAGGAGTAGTATTGCACCACGAGATCTGTCTAATATGTTCTGGGGATACGGAGCATTGGAGCTGCAACCTTCAAAGGAATTCACGGAGTTCATGATAGCTCGTGTAAGTTTGCTAAGTAGGAATTTTAAGTCTAAAGACATCTCTCACATCCTGTGGGGGGCTGCCAAACTGAAAATGACACCAGAATACAAGTTGCTGCGATCATTGGAAAGAAAAGCGAGACACGATGATACAGTTATGCAAACAAAAGATATGGAAAAAATTGTTTGGGCCTATCAAGTATTTCAAAAGCATCCGCCTCCAGTATACCTCAAGAAGAAGAAGAACCTTACGAAGAAGAAAGCTGTTGTGAAAGATACTCTAAATGCTGAGCAAGTTGAGTAAAAGCTGATGTCAAGTTATTTCAAGTTCTCGTCCTTTCGTATTTTAATGAAAATGGAGTTCGAAATCGATATGGCATATAGTAGTCATCGTATGTTCCCATAGAAAGAAATTTATTAATAAGAAAATCAAGTAAAAATGTTCTTACTATGTTGTGATGGACACGTTTAGTTGAATCCTCTCTTCTTCTTTTTCTGGTTCTTCGCATGAAATTCCTTCCGTGCAGCAGCGACTTGCCATGGAGGAACGCGAGCAGGCATGCCTCTACGATCCAGGTTCATTTTTAGAGCTATTTGATCGAACGAGGTATCAATGGGAACGTTAGATTCCTTCCTCATCTGAAGCCACCGGTGCATCATTTCAAACTGTTTGTACTGGCCAATTACCTCCTCAACAGTATTCTCAGACATGCCCAACTCAACTGCGATTCGTTCCTTCTGATACGTTTTCAATTTGGTAGCATCGTCAAGTTCCTCAGGCTACAAAAGATTAATACGATATTTCATTCAAAAAATAACTTACAGTCATGGCATCAAATATAGGCAGTATCTTCTCTAACTCCTCAGCCCCAGATACTTTTTTCAGCCCTGGAATCTTAGAATACCAGCTATTTCCACCAGATTTTTCGAAGGCGTTCTATTCAAAGTTAATTCAATTCCCAGCCCTAAACATAAACACATCCCTTACCTTCATCATATCTCTATAATCCCTCATATTAAAAGAAGGGCTTTCATGCATCTGTTTTATCAAATCTTGTTGTTGCTTCTTCATCAAATCCGCTTTTTTGTTTTCCTGGCTTGCCTGGATTCGCGAAGTGATACCCGAAAATATTCCTCCTCCTCCTGTTTCAGTGGCAAATCCACGACTTAACGTTGATCTCAACATCCACTAAAAGTACGTGTTCGTTTTTTTTTTTTTTAAAACAAAAATCGATTTTTTAAAGCACTACTAGTAGTGGATAAAAGCCATCAAATGCTAATTTCTTAATAAACATGAGTATCTTGTTGAAAGAAAAGGGCCTGATGGCAATCCGCGAGGTAATCAGAAGCAATAACATTATGTGGAATCACTGAATTCACATTGTTTTTTATCTACCCGGTAAATAAAATATGATAAATTAAAAAATACAAAAAAGGTCCGTTGATCCTTCTATTGATATTATGACGAGGAGTGAGTCGGCTCCTCCTTTCCGACAACAAAGTTTGGAAAAACTGGGGCGTGAGCTTCATAAGCTAGAGTTGCGAGGAAAGTATGATGAAGCTAACACCAAATTCAAACAGATTGAATCTCTGAAAATATCGCTGGAATACTCTGACACCAAGAAGCGGGCATCCGAGCATGAACGTCACGTCGTTAGTATCCGTTCACAAGAGAGACAAGGAATCGATGAGGTTGAAAAAAACCATTTTACCAATATCAATACTTTTGAAAGAGAAACGGATATGCTGGTTAAGAATAGAAAGGACAAGCAGAAGAAAAGAGAAATGGAGATTCGAAATGAACTTCAAAAAATGTTCAAGAATAGAACCCCAAAATACTCTTCCAAGCTGCAAGAAATGAATTTGACAGAAAAAAGTCTTTGCGCGGTAAATGAATATTTGCAAGCTAAACATCTTCAGAAAGCAATCCAATCTCGAATTAAAACAGAAGAGAGAAACATACGTGAAGCAGATGAAAAGGAATTGAAATTTTCACTTGGTGCATCTCGTGATGCTTTTGAAAAATCGCTTCACGCTTTTATCTCGAAACGGCAGGTTAAAAAGGCTCAATTGAACGAGCAGTTAAAAGAACGAAAATCACAATTGAAAATAAAGTTTCGTAATGTGCTAAGCGACATGCACCACTGTTATGAACTCTCTTCAAAAAAGCAAATGAATCCTCTGATTGAAAAACGTGATCTGGAGAAAAGGATGGCAACGCTAGTAGGAGCTGCGACTATTGAAAAATTCGAATTCCCGCCAGAAATTACAAGACCAAAAACAGCAGGGTCCACAAGAAAGAAGCCAGAATTTAAAAATGAACATGGAGAATCAATTTGCGACAGCTGTAAGCATCCTATTTTAAAACTGCATTATATTCCGAAAGATTACAAGTCAAAAACTATCAAGGGAATAGGGTGCTTTTGTTGCTGGGAATGTGCCTCTATTTGGAATAAATCCCATTCACCAACACAGCATAAATGGATTCGACAACTTTTAATAGAAGACGCAAAAGTGAAACAAGAAAAACGACAAAGTAAAAAAGTCAATAGGGTTATGAAGTCATTGTTAGATTAGAATTTTCAAAACCGAACTTACTGCCAACTCATATCCTGTCTATGTTTTTTGTCGCAACTGGAATCTACTCTTAATCTCTTATCATTAAAGTGCGAACTATAATATGGGGAAACCATCAATCGTTAATTTCTGTTAATTTCTGTTACTGGTATTTCAAATTGCTTTGTTGAAATAATGGGGTTGGGTTGTGTTTAATTCATAAAAGAGACTGACGATGATTATTAATAGAACGAGTAATTTCACTTGATAGCCACATTAATAAGACAATGACGAATTGAAAGTCGAACCGCTGGATCGTCATCGAAAGAATTAGTGTAATAACACAGTAGGGCACAATTGGAATTTGAATACATCAATTCAAGAAAAGTGTATTGCCACAGAAACATCCACATCCACTAGGACACGGAATGGAAGACATCTCTCCGTGAGAAAACCAATCATGCATATGTATTGCATGGCCTCCATGTCCACATAAAAAGCAAACTGTGCTCAAACCTCGAACCCCAATATTACAAACAACGCATTTCATGGCCCTGCCTTTCGATCTGCAAAGTTCATTCTTGCAAAGACCATCCGTGATCTCTCCACAATTGCAGCATTTTGGTGCAAATATCATGGTGTCTTCTTTTGTTTCGCTAATACCCTTGAGTATTTCGGTTCTTCGTATGTTCAATCCCCATCCTTCGAGAACTTTGGAGTAAGCCCTTCGAAATCCTTCCATTAACTTTCGTTCATTGAGATCAACTTTTATTGTTTGCAGGACTGCCAAAAGTCCAAGAGTTTGCACATCTTTGAGTTTGGAATATTCTTCAAACAATTTACGAAGAAACAAATGCCCACTTGGATAGATTGAGTCGCCACCTCGCAACAAGCCTATGGACAGCCAGACTTGGATTAAATCTAGTCTTCCAACAGCCGCACTCGCTCTCATGTTGGTAAGTTCCACGGAACTAAACGTCTCAGGTTTCACATCAGCCCAATCATCATACCAGCACAAGTCTTCTTTACCTGGCAGAGCAACTTTGGGATTAGCGAAATGCTCACAAGCTCTACCAAGATAACGGAACATCCCAGTTAAACAGCTAACATTCAAAAGGGATACTTTGAAATTTAATTTCATCAAGGGAGGGCGATCCTCTGTTTCCAGAGTGTCAACCATTTGTGCACGCAGAAACTCATCGTACAAGTCTCCTTGTCCAAGTTCTTCGGTGGCATAATCATGAACCATCTCAAGAGCGCTCGTTGATCCATCAGTGTCAGAGTTGCTTTCAATACCATCCTGGGAATGCAGTATGCTGTTCAGATCAGAAAGACTTCTAGGGATAACCTCACTCTTAATGAACGAAGATATACCGCTGTTGTAATAAACTAATAACCCTGAACCGCTGAACGAGGCTCCAGAAAACCGAGGACAAGGCTGCTCATGGGATGCAACAATAGGATGTCGAGTTACACTGTTCATATCCATAGAAAACATATTCTGCTGAGCCACATCCTCGTCTAATACCCGACTTGGTGATAAAAGTGACACCACCTTCCGTAGACAGCTTTCCGCCAAGTTCGGACTTCTCCTTGCAATCATTCGATGCAGCGAACTGCGCATCACTTCTACTGAGTCCCGTATTAAAAAGTCGCTGGAGCCTAATGGAAGAATCGCAAATTGCAGCATCGTGGTATTCAAGTTTTCCTCCTTGGTAAAAGACAAAGTCAGCCTCACACGTCTCATTGAGTTATTCACATCAATGCACACTGCAATGAAACGACAGCCTACTACATCCATTAGGTCCAGTTTAACTCCTGGAATGAGACCAGCTTCAATGCGCCTTTGCAATACAAGAAGCTGTTGTCTTACTGCTGATATTTTCATCGTGGGATCGCCCACTTTGTTTTGAAGTTTAGTTGATGAAGGAGATAGATTGCCAGAAAGAAACAATCCCTCATTGGAGTTTTCCGATGAAGCCACTGATACCACCGGCTTCTTCTTTAAGGCAGCCACCTGAAAAGGACGCTTCTTCATCACAAAGCAGCGCAAAGTGTCTTGTCCCTCCCCAGACTCAGAGTGGTCTTGTATCGATCTCAAAAAAAACCTTGGCTACTACGAATAGCTTCCTACAAGTTATAGCTCTGGACTTTCTTCTGTTCGGCACTTGTACTGTATGGATAATACAAGATCAATATTTGTATTGTTTAATTAATAAGGAACCGATCGACGAACTCAGGGTTTGGTGGACTCAACAATAGGTGCGTGCATTCCATGAAGAAATTTCTTGCTGCCGAATATCCCTTCCACCCAGTGCAATACAGATGATGGACTCCTGATATGCAACTCCGAGTACGCTTCTTTCACACTCGGATATTTTTCAAGTATATCCACTGTGTGATCGTGATCAATCACATTCCCGTCGAGAGTTTCTGGTCTCTCAATGTTCTCCGCTGCCAAAAGACGCCTCAGAGTCTCATGGTTGAGCACATCTTGTAAGTGGTGCTGAGTCAAAGTGGGATCAATGGATAAACATCCACGAATGAATTCCTCGTGCCATGGTTGGCGTTTCATGCGATGGTGCTCTTTGTCAAGGCGATGGTCCTTGCTTGCATCCTCTGGACCTTCTTCACGTACGCGGCTGATGAGCTTGTCTGCCGTACTCTCAGGCATCCCAATTATCTCTGCCACTCGAAGGTACGTCTTCCTACCACCAACTGCGTTGCTCCAAATCATTAAACGACGCTCATTGTCCGTGTACGATTTTCGCTGGCGCTTCGCTGGTGGCTGGTCCTCAGACTCAACCACTGCCTTCGAGTTTTCTGCTACTGGTACTTCAGTCGGCTCTTCAGTTGTTGATACCATAATGTTATTCGGGTTTTGGACTTGGCATTCTAGAATATTTTTCAAAATCAAAAGTAAGAGGAAATATTTTTCAATTCCTGGATTCAAATTTGAATTAATTACAGAGCATCTATGTGAAACACTAAGGGAAAAAGTCTGGAAGGCGAAGCAATTTTTTTCCCTGGACATTTTTTCATTTCCAAGGATGGCAAACAGGTTTTTTTCTTCCTGGGTTTTTATTGGTTTTAATTTTAAATTTTAAAAATAAAAATAAAAATAACCTTTTTTGAAAACAACTTTGAAAGTCCATTGATCGGTAGCGGGATTAAAATTTGGAGAAATTGTTTTTACTAACGCGACGACATTTTTCGGTAAAAACCAATGAGTTTGGTAACCCCTCCTTTGGTTTTTTGCTTAAAAAAAAAGCTTTAAAAATATTCCCGGTTTGAAACACATTGAGTTTTGCCCATTTTGTGAAAAAAAAAGACAAGAAGGTTCTGTTTGAAGGAGGTTTACATTTGGCTTGTTGTAGTTCGAATCCTACACGCTATGCTCCTCATGACAG
>Ga0105053_10007991_pt1 | contig 13905 bp, 9 predicted proteins | sample BON01_FD_78093 | JGI IMG/M metagenome (GOLD analysis project Ga0105053, IMG submission 78093) | Freshwater microbial communities from Lake Bonney liftoff mats and glacier meltwater in Antarctica - BON-01 | ecosystem: Environmental > Aquatic > Freshwater > Ice > Glacier meltwater | place: Lake...
GATTGACGAAAAAAGCGTTCTCAATTATTATTATTCTAACCATTAAATATCAATAATTTGTGATAGAATTTGAAGGCCCGGTTGTTGCCTTGCCGGGAGTCGCGCACAGACTTTCCAGGTTTTAAAAACCTGGAAAGTCTCCCCAAGCCCGAAGACGCGTTAGCCTTCGTTGAAGGTATCTGTGAAATGGTCAGGGGCGATGTAAAGCGAAGCCCACACCCGAAAAAAAACGCTCGTGGCCTCTAAAAATGATTCGTTCGGCTCGTCCCTCGCCGATCTTTCATTTTTCTCCGCCACGCGCTTTGCTCATAAGTAAAGCCGGAAGGGCAAGCCAACTGACTACGGGACGAAGACTAAGCGGAAGCCTATAAAGGGGTAGCGGTCGACGGGGTAGTAGTAGTAGCGGAACGCCGACCGGCAGAACTCCGCGAGGTCGAACCAACTCCCGCCGCGAAAAACACGGAACGAACCCTCCGTCGGCCCCTCGTAATCTTTTTCTGGCCTCGACTTATAGCTGTCGTACCAATCCCAGCACCACTCCCACACATTGCCACTCATGTCATACAAGTCCAGCGCATTGGCTTTTTTCTTTCCGACTGCATGGGTTCGACCGCCGGCATACCATCCCACCGAGTCCAAATCATTGCTGCCACTGTAAATTGTCTTGCTGTAAGCAGCTCCGCCTTTGGCCGCGTACTCCCACTCCGCTTCAGTGGGCAGGCGGTAACCGGCACGAAGGCGCACAGCGTATTTTTTCGCTTCATCTTTTGGAATGGCTTCTTCTTTCCCTTTTTGCCTGCTCACCCAATTGGCATATTCCACTGCCTGAAACCAACTGACATTCACTACCGGATTATCGCCAGGATCACTCCAGGTAGCTTGCAAAAAATCATTGATATTCAGCCCCTTCGCAGCACAATACAACGCGAACTGCCAGACAGTAGTCTCCGTGCGGGCCATTTGGAAACTGCTCACTTCCTGTTCGTGCAGGGTTTCATTGCTTTGGCAGTTGGGCTCTGTTTTACTATCACAACCCATCATAAACTTTCCTCCTGGCACAGGTACCATATCGGGGTAGTATTTTTGTTCAAACAAAAACGCAAAATGCCTGGCATCAACGACCTTCATGGCTTCTCGTAGGCGATTCCGCGCGGCAGCGGTATCAGCGGGCAGTTGTTGCAGTAAAGCAGACACGGCTGTGTTTTTCGTAAAATCAGCTATGGAATCGAGGAGAGCGGCGGCCCGCCGGGTATTGCCGGTTTCTCCATGCCAGAAAGCCATCTCGAGGTAGGCTTTGGCCACTTCGGGCTTCAAGGCGCCTAAGCTGGCGGCGGCTTTTATTTTTTGGAGCGCGTCTTCAAAGTGGAGGTTGAGGATGTCGCGGTCGGCGTTTTGGAGAAGCAGGGCGACGGTAGAGGCGTTGGCTGTTTCAAGATTGCCGAGGGCTGTTAGGGCCCTATCCCGCTCGGTTTGAGCTGCGGTTTTAGCTGTGTCAGCCTGTGCGAGGGCTATTTTGGTCAATGAGTCACTTTCAACTGCTTTTTTTTGTGCGGTTTCCGCATTGTTTTTTTCAATCAAGGATTGCTTTTGAGCCTTTTCCGCCTCCGTTTTTAGTTTTTCAATGGCTTTAAAAACAGCCAATATCTTCTCTCTTGCTTCTTCTGCCTTATCCGGGCAATGCAGCATAGCGGTGCTGTAAGCATTTATCGCCGCCTCGAAGTTGGCTTGGCTGCCTTTTTTGAGTTCGGCATCGCCTGTCGCTACATATTTTTTATAGTAGAGGCAATTGCTCTGCGCCGCTGCGGTCAGTTGTCCAATCAAAAGAAGGAGGAAGAGGAGGTTTTTCATTTTTCAAGCTGTCTGATTTGCTCCTCCAATACGTTGATACGATTGGTTAGGCTGTCTATTTTTTGGATTTCCAATTGTATCACATCATCATCCGCCCTGTATTGCTCGAAGGAATTTCGATTGCGCTTAGCAATTTCGATTTCACTCTTAAATCTTGTGATATCGGAATTATATGAGATGATCAGGCTTTGCTGAGCTTCTGTTTTGGCAGTATCAGCCTCCTTTGTCTTCTGGTTGGCATTGTATCCAAAATACACTGCCATTAAAGCCGCCAGAACTAAGAATAATACTAGAACCAGCGATACTTTGCGTCCTCGTTCTGCTTCGTTTTTGGCATTTTCTGCTTCTTTTCGCCGACTCTCGGCAAGGTTTGCTTGATCTATTGCTTTTTGCCGCTCTGTTTCAGCTTCAGTTTTTGCTATTTCTGCTTCGCTCCTAGCTTTTTCAGCCTGCCCCCGCAGTTGCTTCTCTTCCTCCGCTTGCCGCTGGGCCGCCGCCAACTGTTCATCCTTTTCCCGCTCCACACGCAGTGCTTCCGTGTGCAAATAATCCTCACTTTCCTTTATCCGTTGCTCCAGCGTCGCCGGGTAAGGTTTGTACTGCTGATACGGCCGGATATAATCCAGGTCTTCCTGCGAAAAGAAGCCCTTCCGCTCTTCGTACACCCGGTAAATGTCCGCCGCTTTTTCCCGGAGCTTCATTTCTTCCGTCAGGTTTTGTCCCACCACCAAGGCCAGCACGTCGTGGCTGATCTCGTATTGGGTTTGGTCGCCCGACTTCATGGTGCGGAGGATGCGGCGCTGCTCTAGGTCGTGGAGCAGGTTGGAGAGCGCCCTTTTGGTTACAACGCCTTTGGCGTCTAAGTCTTTTTGCAGGTCTTCGGCGCTCACCTGGAGCTTGGTGTGCCGCTCCGATATCATGGCGGCGAGGGCTTCTAAGGGTATCTTTTCGCCGTAGGTTTCATTCAGCTCTTCGAGCTGGTTTTTGAGGAAACTGTCGAGCACGCCTGCGAGGTTATCCTCCGTCTTGATCAGGCCCTGGTGCAGCAGCGGCAGGGCACCTTTCTTTTTTGCTTTGTAGGATCGGTCCCACAATTCGCTGAGAAACACCTGCACGTGGGCCAATTCAATTTCCCGGCTTTTATCGGGCAATTTGGACAGGATGCTATCTGCCAAGTCATCGCTGTTATCCACCAGAAAACAGGACCGGTAATGCGGGGCATCCAGCGTTTGGCGAATGACCTCCTTTACATTTTCCTTCCGCATTTTTTCCAATCGGAACCGGTGCTGGAAAATACTGGGGCACAGCGGCTCGAACTCCGACAGGTGGCCGATGAACTCCTCGCGCATGATGAGCATCACCCGGCAGGGTACTTTGTAGCGTATGAGCTGGTTGAGGCGGGTAAAAAAGTCGCGTTTTTCCGCATCGCTGCCGGAAATAAGCAGTTCCTCAAACTGGTCGAACAAGAGGTACACCGGCTGGTAGCGCTCCGAAAACAGGTTTTCGATGGCTTGCCCAAAATCGGTATCCGGGTCAAGCGGCAACTTGGTTTCCGGGTCGAGGGCTATTTTCTCCCGCAAGGCCTTGTTGATTTCATTAAAAACGGAACCCGCCATGTTGGCGCCGCGCCGGATGGTGAGCGCGTACCAATCCGCGTCGGAGAATTGATTGCGCAGTCCGCACTCGACAATGCTTGTTTTTCCTGCCCCCGAAGGGCCATAGACGAGCAGGTGCTTCACCCCGCTGAGGGCATTGTACAGGGCGTTGGTTTCCTTTTCCCGACCGAAGAAAATATCGCTGTCTTCCTGTTGGTAGGAGTCCAGGAACTTGAAAGGAGACGTCGTCTGGCTCATCGGGTCGGGGTTTTAAATGGCTTGAACACTTGTTCCAGTTGCTCAAACAGCTCGTCGAGCCGGGGCTGCGACATGTTTTGGGCTTTCACCGGCAGTTCCTTGTTGGACGGGATGCTGCGGCCCCCAAAAACCAGTTCGTTCTTGTACTGCGCAAAAAGGTATTGCCGCCCGCCCGATCCTTGCCCGGTGTAGTAGTATATTTCGGGCGTTTGGGTGGTTTTTTCCGCAAAAACACTCTGGTCGACCACCAAGGGAGAAAGGGAGATATAGCTCGCGGAGTCGTTGATGTTGTCGAGGCAGTTCGACATGTTGCTGCCCTTGAATAGCAGCACGCTCTGGTTGTAGGTGAACACGCCTTCGATGGAATGGGCGCTGTAATCTTCGCCTTCGGACATCGCTTCGGCGTACATGCCGTGCAATTCGCCATAGAGGTGCACGAAGTTCTTCGCTGTGCCGAGGCGATAATTCAGGCTGATGTCCTTGATGGAAACGAGGCGGTATTTTGCCAGAAAAGCCAGTTTGCGCAGCCAATACACCAGGCCGGTCAGGTATTCGTCAAGCAGTTGTTCCATGGCTTCGCCTTCGGGAAGGGTGTTTTCGAGCAGCAGGTTGCGGTGTTTTTCGAGGAAAAGGGCGGTGCCGTACAAGTCGCTGCCCGTATCGGTCAACTCCTCGACGAAGTCGTTGATCTCAGGCATAAAAGCCTGTTCTTTTGGCAACAGGTCGGTCGAAAGCAGCAACAGGTTGAGGTAATCGTAGCGAGGCTGCGACGTGGCATCCATTTGGATAAAACCAGCGATGATGGGGTTGTGTGTGTGTTCCCCCCGCTGAAAAACCTGGGACGCCTGGATATAACACAAATAGCGCAGGGTGCTTTGATAGGCTTCGGCCATAAAGGACAGGCGGCGCGGGTTGCGTTCCTGCCCGGCGGCCGTACCCATTTTTTGTAAAAATGCCTCAATAAGCCAGCCGTAGTGTTGGAAAATAGCCCAGGGCTTGGCGCCCACGGTTACGCCTTGTTTCAACAACTCCTGCCGCAGGCTTTGCACCCAACGATTTTCATCGGTGACGAGGTTCTGTGCCAGATCGGCGGGCAGCACCTTGTCGTGTTTCGACTGTCCGAGGATGAAATCGAAATTGGCGTTGGTGATGGCGCCGATGTTGTAAATCTTGTCGGCGGTCTGGAAGCTTTGGGCTTGTTGCTTTTCCAGGAGGGCTTGCAGGGCGTCCAGTTTCCGCAGGATTTCCAGCGTTTCACCGTTGACAGTCACCTGGATGGTGTCCTTTGTCACGCCCTGGATGACGAGGTTGTTGGTTTCGTTTGGCATTTTTCAAGAAAATTGGCGGTGTCTATTTTGTCGAAAATTATGTTTTATTATCGGACAAAAATAGCGGTAAAAAAATTGTTATTTACCATAAGGGCTTATTTTACAGCATAGACGCCGGAAGGTTACTTTTTCGATTTTACCATTTCCCCCCTTTCCATGTAGCTACGGCCTAAAGCCGCCTGGTTGGCACAAATCATATAATCGTCCTTGTTTTCCTGGGCAAGCCCAAGTGCTTTTTGCTGGTATCCAAGCCGTTTTTCCGGGAGCTGCATTGCCCGGTACAACCTCCCCAAAGTGGTATAGATATAGGCAAGGTGGAGGTTGTTGCCCGATTTTTTGAGCATGGCTTCTCCTTTGAAAGCTGCTGCCTCTGCCTCCGGGTACTTTTTTTGATTGAGCAGGGTTTCGGAAATGTTTACGTAGCAGGCGCCTATGCCGGCGGCAAACCCAAGTTTTTCAAATGCCGCTAACGAAGTTTGAAAATAGACCATGGCTTCATCGTAGCGTTTCAGGTCCATGTACGTCAAGCCCAGGTTGAGGCTTGCCACACCCGTAACCTCTGGTTTGTTGAGCTTTTCTGCTACCCGCTGAACTTCCAGTTGATATACCAACGCTTCGTCAAACTTGCCATGGCGGTAATGGATGGTGCCCAAGCGGGTCAGTGCCCCGAGCAGGCTTTTTTTATTGGGGATAATCCGGGCATACAACAATTCTTCCTGGGTAATCTTTTCGGCTTGTTCGTAATCGCCAAAGTTGAGCCAGGTTTCTGCAATGCTGTTAAGCGCACTGGCCAAGACGGTGGTATCCTTTAGCTCCTTTGCCAACGTCAAGCCCTCTTCGCCATATTGAAGCGCTTTTTCTTTATCGGAAAAACGGTACTCCCAACTGATCATGTACAAAGCTTCTGCCCGCAAATTACCTGTGGCAGTAGTTAATACATTTTCAAGGCTGTCAATTTTTGATTGAGCAAAGGCGCTGCTTGATATAAGTAGCAGGAATGTAGTTAGTCGAGTAAGGGACATAGGGATAGCTTTCATGCACAAATTTGTGTCTTTTCCTTCAAAAACCAGCACCCATTGGCATAAAATTGAAGTCACCTCAAAAAACCGAGCCTATCTACCGCCACCAAACCCGTACATGGTTCACCCCGTGAAGTACAGCATTATTCCAATTACTGCCAGCATCACAAACACCGAAATGGCTATGCCCATTTGCCTCATATAGTTCTGCATTCTTTCGGTAAAATGGCTTCGATGCACCAGCATTCGGTCAAACAAACCGGTTGACAATATTTTCAAAAAGCTCCTGCTTTCCGCTGCGCTGTGTAGGCTCTCCAGCTCCATTGGCCAATTTTGACAAATCTTCCAACGTCAATTTTCCCTGCTCAAAAGCCTGGCCGTTTTTGGAATTGAAGGAAGCATACCGCTCCTCGCGCAAGCGACTGTAATCGCTGTTTTCCAATATATTATGCGCAGCAACTAAGGCCCTGGCAAAACAATCCATGCCGCCAATATGCGCATAAAAAATGTCTTCCAGATCCGTGGAATTGCGCCGGGTTTTGGCATCGAAATTAATACCGCCATGGGGCAATCCGCCAGCTTCCAAAATGACCAACATAGCTTCGGTCAGTTCGCCTACATTGTTGGGAAACTGGTCGGTATCCCAGCCGTTCTGGTAGTCGCCACGGTTGGCATCGATGGAGCCGAGCATGTGGGCATCGGCGGAGACTTGTAGTTCGTGCTGGAAAGTGTGCAGGGCCAGGGTGGTATGGTTCACTTCAATGTTCAGCTTGAAATCGTCGGCCAGGCCGTATTCGCGGAGGAAATTGATACAGGTAGCCGCGTCGAAATCATACTGATGCTTGGAAGGCTCCATTGGCTTTGGCTCGATGAAAAACGTGCCTTTGAATCCGTTTTTTCGGGCATAGTCTTTTGCCAGGTGCAGGAATCGCGCCAGGTGGTCGAGTTCCTTTTTCATTTTTGTGTTCAATAAAGAAAGATAGCCCTCGCGACCGCCCCAAAAGACATAGCCTGCTCCGCCGAGTTCAATGGTAGCGTCAAGCGCGTTTTTCACCTGTGCGCCTGCGTAAGCCAGCACTTCAAAATCGGGATTGGTGGCAGCGCCGTTCATGTAGCGTGGGTTGGAGAAGAGGTTGGCGGTGCCCCAAAGCAATTTCATGCCAGATGCTGCCTGTTTGGATTTTGCGTAAGCCGTGATGGCACGAACCCGGCGCTCACTTTCTGCCAGCGAACCTCCTTCTGCCACCAGATCGAAATCGTGGAAGCAATAATACTGAATGCCCATTTTGGTGCTGAACTCAAAAGCTGCATCCATTTTATCCTTTGCTTGCTGGATGGGGTCTGCGGCGGCCAGCCAGGGAAAATTTTTGGTTGGTGCGCCAAAGGGGTCGCCGCCCGTGCCGCAGAAGGTATGCCAGTAGGCCACGGCAAAGCGCAGGTGTTCGCGCATGGTTTTTGTTCCTACCACCTGGTTTTCATCGTAAAAACGGAATGCCAGTGGGTTGTCGGAGCCTTTGCCTTCGAATTTTATTTGGGGGATGCCGGGGAAGAATTCGCGGTCACCGATGGATAGATTTAGCATGAGATGTTGTTTTGTAAAATCTGTTATTACTTATTCGGGGTTGTCATAAGGTTTGGCAACAAAAAACGAGCAGATTATAATTTCGTTCGAGCGTCAAATCTCGTAGCTTTTTATAAAATCTAGCGTATGTACACATCTTTACATTGGCTGGCATCAACGTTAAATTATACTGAATACCAAACAGTTGTGTCATTCCGAGCGTAGCGAGGAACCTGATTATATATCGCACCTCAGGTTCCTCGCTACGCTCGGAATGACACAACTGCCTGATATTCAGCATGAAATGGAATTAGAACAACCCCAAGGCCATTTGGTCTGACGATTTTTCATCGTCCGACCAATAAGTATATACAAACGCCAAATTTACCCCGGTTTCCCTTCCAATAAAAACAAGAAATGACTCATGTTTAAGTCAAAATTTTCTCCAAACAAGCTAGCCATTGCCTATAAGCCGACAAGTACTGCTCCCTGGATTCCGAAGGTGAAAAAGTTTGTTCAACCGTTAACCCCTGCAACCCTTCCTCCAAAGTTGAATAAAACCCCATGGAAAAGCCGCCTGCTATAGCCGCTCCCGTCGCACCATTAGTCTTCAACACCTCAATATTGCACCCGACTGTATTGGCAATCGTATGGGCAAAAACAGCCGACTGGAACAGGTTGTCATTGCCCACGCGCATAACATTAGCGTTCAATCCCATGCCTTTCAAAATCTCCATGCCATACACAAAGGAAAATGCAATGCCCTCGAGGGCTGCCCGGTACAAATGCGCTTTTGAATGGAGGTTGTGTTGCAGATTGCACAACTGCGCACCAAGCTCGCGATTGCCCAACATCCGTTCAGCGCCGTTGCCAAAAGGTAGCATGCAAAGACCCGCTGAACCGATCGGCACGGAAGCGGCCAACTGCTCCATGTCATTGTAGGAGACACCATCGCCTGCAATATGGCGACGCATCCAACTGTACTGAATGCCTGCGCCGTTGATGCACAGCAAGACCCCGATGCGCGGCGCGGCGGCGCTGTGGTTCACGTGTGCGAAACTGTTTACCCGATTTTGAGGATCCGAAACGAGGCCGTCGACCACGCCGTACACCACCCCGGAAGTGCCGCCGGTGGCGGCGACTTCGCCGGGAGCCAGCACGTTGAGGGAGAGGGCGTTGTTGGGCTGGTCGCCTGCGCGGTAGGCAACGGGAGTGCCTGTTTTGAGGCCAGTTGCGATTGCAGCGGCGCTGCTCACCCTACCCTGCTCGCCAAACACATCCAGCACTTTTGGCAATATAGATTTATCAAATCCAAAGTGATCCAGCAGCGCAGTGGCAGGTTCGTTATGTTTAAAATCCCAAAATATACCCTCCGAGAGGCCCGTAACCGTTGTTCCAATTTCGCCCGTCAACCTGTAGGCGATGTAATCACCTGGCAACATGATTTTATGGATGCGGCGGTAAATGTCGGGTTCATTGTCCTTTACCCATTTCAGCTTGGAGGCCGTGAAATTGCCGGGCGAATTGAGGTAATGCTCCTGGCAATAATCCTGACCCAGGGCACTAAACGCCTGGTTGCCAATGGCTACTGCCCGACTGTCGCACCAAATAATGGCAGGCCGCAACACTTGTCCATCTTTGTCGAGCAATACCAGCCCGTGCATTTGATAGGCGATGCCGATGGATTTTATGTCGCCATTGTCAATGCCCGATTTTTGGAGCAACCTACGGGTAAGCACACACAAATTTTCCCACCAAACATCGGGCGACTGTTCTGCCCAGCCAGGTTGCGCCGAGACAATTTCCATTTCTGTTTCAGGGAAAGATTCACTGAGCACTACTTTGCGCGTAGCGGCCTCCACAATAGCCGCTTTTATAGAAGAAGATCCGATGTCATATCCGAGAAGGTACATGTGGCAAATGTAGTTGATGCCTGTAAATTATTCCTTTAATCCGGTGTGCAATTCGCTTGAAAAAACGCGACCAATAAGATCGTTACCATGGGGTTGGGTCAAAAGAGATGGCTGATCCTTTTGACACAACCACGCCACCATTTCAGCAACAGACATCTCCGTTTCTATCCGCAGCACCGGACAACTCAATGCCTCCAGCCATTCCAGCTCTTTGGCCCGGCTGCGCACATTGTCGGAAGCTTCATCGTACGCGGCTGCCCAGGTCAGGAATTTTTCAAAAACCCCATTTAAATCCCCGCCAGGCCCAATGCGCTCCGCCCCGTAGCGCAAACGCTCCCGCTCGCGTATGCGTGCAAGGCGTGTCTCCACCGGAATCCACAAGTATATCACCCGGTCGAACTGCGGGATAAACACATCGCCCCAGCCGCAGAGCGCTCCGGAAAGCACCCAGCTTTCATTGTCCGAAAAGTCCTTGGTCATCAGTTGCCGCCGGTGGTCGGGGTTGCGGCGGCGGCGATACGGCAAAGCATCGTCGGTGAACCAATGGTAATCGTCGGTATCGAAATGGGGGATTTGGAGGTGGGTGGCCAGGGATTTGCCTAGGGTGGTGACGCCTGCGCCGGGGGCACCCAATATATGCCATCTTAAGGGTTTCATGGTTTCAAAGTTACAGGGTTTCAGGGTTTCAGGGTTTACGCTGTTTGTTGTCTAATTTGAAATAGTTTTTCAAAGCCACGAATGTATCGCGTTAACCATGAAACCATGTAACTTTGAAACCTTGAAACCATTTTTATCATGTAACTTTGAAACCATGAAACCGTTTTAAATATGAAATACTACTTTTTACGCGCATTTCCCTTCTTGATCATGTTGCTTTTGGTTACGCCTGCTTGGGGTCAAAACTGCCGCCTGGTGGAAGACATCCGCACAGACATTGTGAACAACAACGAATTGGATTTTATGGGGCCGTTGCATATCGTCGGCGATCAGATTCTCTTTGCTGGTGGGGAGTGCAACCAAACGCCGGAGCTTTACACTGTCGCCAAGGGAGGCGATAAGGTGTCCATGCTCATAAATTTGAATGACGATGGCACTGGCACCTATTGCGGCACCGACCCTATCTGGTACTTCTACAATTTGAATGTGTTTGCAAGCAATCAGGAATTGGCGTATTTCACAGCCCCAAACACAACTTTTGGCAGCGAACTATGGGCAACAGATGGTACCTATAATGGAACACGGTTGCTGAAAGACATTTGTCCCGGTACTTGTGGTAGCTTAATTCACGACATGCTTCCCTGGGGCTCAGACATGCTCTTTTTTGCACAAGATTCGCTTCCGGGGGGTGGCTTGTGGCGTACTGATGGAACATCTGCCGGCACCACCCTGATCAAAAGGTTTGATGCGCCCACCCCATTCTATGACCTAAAAAAACTTACGCTGATCAACGACAGCACTGCTTGTTTCATCGCAGTATCTTCCCAGGGTATTTATTCTATTTGGAAAACAGATGGCACCGAAAGCGGCACAGCAATCGTCCATACATTTCCCGGCAACCTCTCCCCGGTGAATATCATGCCAACGAGTTTAGGCCTGTTCATTCCTGTTTACGACCAAATTGTAAAAAATTACCCGCTATGGTTTTCAGACGGCAGCAACGTCGATGCGCAGTGGCTGCACGATTTCGATAAGTTCACGCAGTGGAGTTTCAGCTCCATTGGTGGGAAAGCGTTGTTTGCGGCCAATACGCTTTCTGAGGGCTTCGAGCTTTGGCAAAGCGATGGTACACCGGCAGGCACTACCTTATTCAAAGAATTTGTGGCCGGAGCAAGCGCTGGAAACCCCAATAATTTAACAGCATTTAACGGAAAAATCGTGTTCTATGCCAATAACCCTGCGGGGCAATGGGTCGTTTGGGAAAGCGATGGCACCCTTGCTGGTACTAAGATTTTGGCTGATATCAAACCTTATCCCAACTTTAACCCCATCCTTTATAATGGAAAACTCTACTTTTTTGGCACTTCGGACTTTGCATCTGCTGGATACCAACTATGGGAATACGATGGCACCCAAAATGGCCTGACAGTTCTCAGTAGCAGCTTTTATAACATTCAAAGCATAGCTCAACAGGGCGATCTATTTGCTGTTTCACAATATAATGCAACTAGTGAAATTTCGGTCTGGCAATTTGATCTGAGCAGCGGAAGCATAACGATTTCTGAACCCTTGTACGGGAACAATGGAACTTCCAATTCCTACGGTGTCAGGGCCGAATTGGGCAATGAACTATTCTTTTTGGCCAATGATGGCAACAGCCGGCAAATATGGAAAACGGATGTTTCTAATCCAGGCGCAACAAAAGTTACACAATTCCAATACCCCGATTGGTACGACAATACCCCTTCGCAGCCAACTACCGCAGGCGACCGAATCGTATTCAGCCATCGAACTGAAAACGAGGGCGGTGAAATCTGGCAAACAAAAGGGGACTGGGCAACAACTGCCTTGCTGGGCGATTTTACGCCTGGCCCTGCCCTTACCTCTGCCTATCCCATTGCGCCAGCGGTCAGCGACGGCTTTTTCTTTGTCACCTATTTGGGCAGTAATCGAAAATTGTGGAAATACAATTTGCAGGCAGAAACAGCCATAACACTTGGCCAACTGGTAAATAACCAGCACCATTTCATTTTTGGCGATCATCTTTTTTTTCAAGACCGGCCTAATTCGGGCACGGAATTCGAGCTCTGGCATTCCAATGGCACACCCGGTACAACGGGGAAATTCATGGACATAAATCCCGGCCCAGGTTCCTCCAACCCGCATTATTTTACGAATGGAGGTGGCACCCAATTTTTCTTTTCTGCCAACGATGGCCAGCACGATTTCGAGCTTTGGCGCTCCGATGGCACCACAAGCGGCACGGCAATGGTCGCCGATATTAACCCAAACGGAGGTTCCAAGCCCTTTGGCCTGACCTGGTTTCAAAACCAGCTCTACTTTTTCGCCAATAACGGAATTTCTGGCATAGACCTTTGGAAATCTGATGGGACAACGGCTGGCACACAATTAGTGGTGGATATGCCCGCGATTCCCGCAACTGGTTATTTCACGTCCTATACCGCCATCATTGGCGACAACATGGTCTTCAACTTTCAAGCCAGTCTGGACGGGGATGAACTGTGGGTCACAGACGGCACCGCTGATGGCACGAAATTATTAACGGATATTAGACCTGGGCCAGCTTCCTCAAATCCCAAGGAGCTGTCAGTTACTGACACACTGGTATTTTTTACAGCCTTCTCAGAATCCCTGGGCCGCGAACTCTGGCAAACCGATGGCACCCCAGCTGGTACAAAGCTCACTCAAGACCTTAATCCAGGGCCAGCCAGCAGTTCTCCGTCAGAATTGGGCGTACAATTTGGCCGCTTGTATTTCACGGCCTTCACGCCAGAAATAGGCCGCGAACTCTGGACATATGCCCCGGATTGGGCTACAGTGCCAACCCTTTCGCCGCCTTCAAAAGAAAACAATTGCCGCGTCTATCCCAATCCATTGTCGCTAAATGCGGGAAGCTTGAAGGTCGATTGCGGAGACCAATCCCTGAACGCTGCAAACCTGTACGACGCGACAGGTCGGCTATTGCAAACCTGGCAACTTGAAGGAAAGTCCGCACCGTTTGAATTAAACCTTTCCAGCAAGGCGCTAATACCAGGAGTATATTTTTTGCACTTGAGGGGCCTGGATGCTGCGGAATCTGGCTGGGAACGGGTAATACTAAAGTAGGGTTTCAGGTTGACAAGGTTTCAGGTTTCAAGGTTTCAGGTTTCAGGTTTACGCGATCTGTTCGTGGCTTTGAAAAACTATTTCAAATTAGACAACAAACCGCGTAAACCATGAAAGCCTTTAACCATGAAACCGTGAAACCCTTTAACCATGAAACCGTGAAACCCTTTCAAATTAGACCACAAACCGCGTAAACCCTGAAACCCTGAAACCATGAAACCACCCTTTAATAGATAACCTGCATCTTCATATTGTACAACATAAACGACAGGATATCCGCCGCCTCGTCGATCTGCTTGGTCGTGGGTTTGCCGGCGCCGTGGCCAGCACTGGTCTCGATGCGTACCAATACAGGGTTGCCGCCTTGCTGGTACTCCTGCAACGTAGCGCCGAACTTGAAAGAGTGCGCAGGCACCACGCGGTCGTCATGGTCGGCAGTGGTGACCATGGTGGCGGGATAAGCCATCTTTTTCACGTTGTGTAGCGGCGAGTATTTTATCAGGCAGGGGTATTCTTCGGCGTTGTCGCTGCGGCCGTAATCGGTGGCCCAGGCGTAGCCGATGGTGAACTGGTGGTAGCGCAGCATATCCAAAACGCCTA
>Ga0105053_10007997_pt1 | contig 13900 bp, 7 predicted proteins | sample BON01_FD_78093 | JGI IMG/M metagenome (GOLD analysis project Ga0105053, IMG submission 78093) | Freshwater microbial communities from Lake Bonney liftoff mats and glacier meltwater in Antarctica - BON-01 | ecosystem: Environmental > Aquatic > Freshwater > Ice > Glacier meltwater | place: Lake...
AGCTACTTAAAATATGGTAAACACTAGCATTGCCGGTACTTCGGTCACCCGTCATCGGTCTTCCGGCCAGATAAGCAAATAAAAAGAGGTTACTGGCATCATTGCGGATAATCAGATTTTTTTTTAATGTATATCACCCTTTTACTCAAAAATTTCGAAATGCAGACCTTCTACCCAATAAATAGCTTGTTTGTTTTGTAGGATCTTTTTGGGGATTTCAAAATGAAAATTTAAACATCACAAATTTCGATTCCCTGTTTGAGAGAGGCTAATTTATTGGATCGTTTTGGAATAAATTCCTGACCCACAAATCCTGAATATCCTGTATCAAGTATAGCTTTCATTATTGCCGGATACTGAAGTTCCTGATTTTCATCGATTTCATTTCTCCCTGGAACTCCGCCTGTATGATAATGAGAAATGTAGGAATGATATTTCTTTATGGTGGCAATAACATCACCTTCCATAATTTGCATATGATAAATATCATATAACAATTTGACATTTTCAGAACCTATTCTTTTACATACATCCACGCCCCAGGCTGTGTGATCGGCCTGATAATCCGGATGATTGACTTTACTGTTTAACAATTCGATACACATGATCACTCCATGCTTTTCTGCAGTCGGCATCAATCTTTTGAGACCTAAAGCACAATTTTCTGCTCCGGTTTCATCATCAATCCCCTTTCGATTACCGGCAAAACAGATAATCTGGTTAAATCCAGCTTCAGCCACTTTAGGGATCATTTCTTCATAACTCTTAACCAGTTCATCATGCAACTCTGGATTATTGAAACCATTTTCAATTCCTAATCCAGCACCCCAGGGCATGGCTGATGTAAGTCCATATTTTTTTAACATTGGCCATTCATCTGGACCAACCAATTCAATGGATTTCAAACCTATTTCTTTGGCCGCTATACATAAATCCTCTAGAGGAATATCATTATAACACCATCGGCAAACAGAATGATTGATCCTTCCCTTGAGTTCCTTCTCCAATGGGTTTTCCATCGCCTGTACTCTTTGAGAAATAGTTGAACCTAACACACCTAAAGTAAGTGTTCCTGCAAATACTTTTAAACTTTTTCTTCTCGTTATTTTTGATTTGATTGACATTTTTTATCTAGTCGATATATTTTAAGTTACAACACGTTCTTGTTTTTTAGAGTCATCAGATATTCAACTAAATCAACCAATTCTTGGGTTGACATAGACTTCTCCAGTCCCGATGGCATCATAGAGTTTTCCATTTGTTCAATGGAAGCTATCTCGCTGGTTTTTATACTAGTGACTGTTCCTCCAGGCATTTTCAATTCTAGATCAGTTTCGGTTTGGCTTGAAATAATCCCCCCTAATGTACTGCCATTTTTCATATTCAATATTTTTCCTTCAAATCCAAAACTAATTCCAGCATCTGGGTGAAGAATTGATATATATTGTGCCTCTTTGGGTAATTTGCTGCCGATTCCTGAGAGCTTTGGTCCAAAATCCATCCCAATTTCATTCACTTGATGGCAAACTGCACAATTTCTTTTGAATATAGTTAGCCCGTTTCCTACATCGCCATTCATTGCAAGAAGTTCTTGAATAGGTGGGAGTGGGTTTTCTTCATCCTCGTGGTTTAAATAACCAGCGGCTTCTATTCTTACACTTTTTCGCCAAGCATTGCTCACTCCAGTTACAGCGGATGCTTTTAAATTTTCCGGGAATCTATCAGCTTTCAATAACTCTAAAATTTTAGCCTCGCCATCATAACTTCCTCCAATGGCACTGGCGGCTTCTCTTCTGATATTTAGACTCCTGCTGTTGTCAAAAGCCACCGATTCCAATATTTGTAATGATTCTATAGATCCAATTCCCCTTATACTTTGCAGCATATTGAATACTTCTTTTTCATTCTTACTTTGAAGAACCCGAATCACATGATCAATTCCCCCTTGGTTAAAAAGAGTTGTAGCTGCACTTCTTCCCAAATTATTATCGCTATTTTCTAAGGCCAGTTTCAACAATCTGGGGTTTTCTTCTTTGAGTCCGAATTTATGAACCATTTCCACAAATTCCTGAGTACCCTCTATGTCATTCAAAACCACTCTTAAAACCCGCATCGCTATCGTTGAATTTTTGATATAAAGTGGGTCAAGATGTGTAAGCACAAGCTTATTTATTTCACTCTGTTCAGGTTTACTCTCATCAAACATACTGATCAATGCCTTTGATTTTGTTTCTCCGTCCGAAATGAAATCAAAAGCACGGAAATATCTCAACCTGCTATCAAGCGATTCGGAAGGGTCCGAAGCCAGTGATGCAAGCATCGGAATAGATTTACTTGTCCTTGCCCTCCAAATGATATCGCGGTTGGCTTTATTTTGCATTGCTTTGCCATTTACAGCATCAGTCCAAGCCTCAAAATAACTCTCCCATTGACCTTCTGCTCCGATCCCTAAGGCTTCCAGGTACCACCTGTCCTCGCCGTCATGCTGTAAAGCAAGGCTGGTCCATAGTCCTGGTGCTTCAGGCGATTGATGATTTCTCAATGCAATAGCGGCTTCCCTTCGGACCTGCGGTTCTTTACTTTCCACTAGTTTCCGCAGATAGGGAATATAATCAAGTTTCATTTGTCTTGCCGCCCTCAGACCAACAATCTGAATATCTGGATTGGGATCAGAAATTGCCTGATCCACATAACCTTTGCCTTTTTCTTTTAGGTTTGCAAGCAACCAAAAAGCTCGTGCCCGCATTTTAGGATTTTCTGCTTTTTCAAATAATTCTTTTAGACCGCCTTCAGCCGATTCACCCATTTGATTTAGGGATTGCCAAGCTTGATAGCGCCAGGAAAGGTTTGGATTTTGAAGTGCTTCCAAAGCACCTTCAACAGTACCCAAATCGTAGTTCGGGATTTGGTAATCAGTATCTGGAGGAGCAAGTCTGAATATTCTTCCTCTATTCAGATCCCCTACCTGATGACCTCCTACACCGGGGTCGTACCAGTCCGCAACAAACAGTGATCCGTCAGGTGCTACACAAACATCCGAAGGTCGGAACCATTGGTTCTGATCACCCTTCATAATATTGACTGTTTTAGCTTTGTATCCAGCCCCATCTTTTGTGACTGGATAAGACCTGATTACATTTGGTCCGGCATCGGCATGGATCATCTGATCCCAAAACACTTCAGGTAAAAGTCTCCCTTCATATAAAAGAATGCCTGTTGGGGATCCTGCACCTGTCTGAAGGAGGTTCGGCACCACCCCGGGATCATTGAGATGCCAGTGTTGCAACGGAATCTCGGCCTCCATATTTGTTCTGTTGGCACGCCAACCCGCATTGGTCATTTCGTCTCTATAGCCATAATTACCATATTCCATAACATAATTGATGCGCACACCTTGGTTTCCATCATCGTCATTATCTGATTGCCAAATAGTTCCATAAGAATCAACAGCCAGTTCATAATTGTTTCGGAAGTTTTGCCCAAGTACTTCAATTTCTGTAAAATCAGTATTACTTCGGAAAACCAGTCCCTGTTTATAATTTTCCGGGGAAATTTCTATACCATTGATGTCTTTGACGATTTCACCATTAGCATCTTTTAGCTGCCCGCCTTCATTCCCGAAGTTGAAATAAAATTTACCATCAGGTCCAAAAACAAAGGCATGCATTCCATGATCATGCTGCTCACCGTCTATGCCCTGAAAAATTATTTCTTTCATATCTGCTTTGTCATCTCCGTCAGTGTCAGTAAACAACCAAACATATGGGCTTTGAGATACGATGGCTTTATTACCCATCACCCAAATACCCAAAGGGGCATTCAGTTCCGGACCTTGATAAAATACGGTACTTTTATCTTGAACGCCATCCCCATTTGTATCTTCAAGAATCACAATTCGGTCTCCCTTTTCTTCGATTTCATTCCCAGTAATTGCTGGTCTGTAGTTATAAGCTTCACATACCCAAACTCTTCCTTTATGATCAACGTCAATATTTGTCGGATTGGTTATGGTAGGCTCAGAAGCGAACAGCTTGGCTTCAAGACCTTCTGCTACCTTTATGCCGGCTAAAGCATTTTCGGGTAATTTCCTTTCCTCCTCCGTAAGTAGTTCGAAAGTTCCTTCCTGTACCTTTGTGGAGGTGTTGCAGGAAAAGACCCATGGAATCATAAGAGAGAAAAACACAAGGATTCTGTTCCTATTATACTTTTTCATTTAATTTAATTTCAGTTTGATTAATATCCTGGATTTTGTTCCAATTGGGGAGCTTTATTAATTTCGTCTGTAGGAATGGGAATCCAGTACATCCTTGGATCCACGGTCCGCTCTTCAGCCAAAATCCGCTCCCAGGTGGTAGATATATTTCCATCTTCGTTGATTTCAGTAATATCAATTCCCATAGCATCAGTAAGTTTGTCTTCCAAAATCTTCCACCTTCTGATGTCATACCACCTTTGCCCTTCAAAGGCTAATTCGATTTGTCTTTCATAGCGGAGAGCATCCGCAATATCTCCAGTAAAATCAGGCATGCCGGAACGGTTTCTGATTGCGTTAATATAGGTCGCTGCTTCTGCAGTTTCCCCCAATTCCAAACAAGCCTCGGCATAATTCAGGATGATTTCAGCAAACCGGAATTCGATCCAAACGTTATCATTTCTTTCATCCTTCCCTGTGATTTCGTCATCCAAAAGTTTTTTCATTATATATCCAGTAAATGATCCGTTCCAGGCTTCAATTGGGCCTTGTCGGGTATCAATCCCATAAATTTTTGAAACCTCTACTCCATTTTCAATGCTAATACGCGTACGTCTGTCATAAATTCCAAGGGGATCTCTGTTGGCAAGGTTTGGGAAACGGCTTTGCCAAATAGCACTATCATAAAGAATGGTGCCGTAAAACCTGGGCTCTCTGTTTTTATATATGTTTTCTTGTTGATATTTAGCTGATGTATTCTTATAAATCCCATTGGGATCCAACACATAATGATCGAAAAAATTCGAACCGTCCTCCATCTGATACGTGTCTACAATATTCTGGGTCGGATTATGTCCCGCCCAATTGTTGTTTCCATTAGAACCATTCCACAGGTTCATCTGGCTTGATGCGCCAACGGCTTTAGAATACATCTTACCCCAAATAATCTCATTGTTGGAAAGATCCTTTTGTCTAAAAAAATCATAATAATTTTGGGCAACAGCTGCTTTATCAGGAGCACCAAAATCTGACATTCCATAAATACCTAAATCCATTACTTCTTTTGCCGCACTTTTTGCTTGAGCCCATAGCTCCATTCTGTTAGGATTACCATATCCCACTAGATCGTTGGGAGAATTTCCGTCCGCAGTAAGATCACTGGCTGAAAAAAGTAGAACACGGGATTTCAAGGCCAATGCAGCTCCTTTGGTGGCTCTGCCCAAGAGCATTTCGTTCTTGTCCAACAGGATTGAGGCAGCTTCATCACAATCATTGGTAATAAAATCAATGGTTTCCTGAAAAGTTGCCCTATTGATGGAAAGATAATCGTCCTCCCGATCAAAAGCCTCATTAATTAATGGAACCCCCCCATAAGTCATGCCCAATTGCGCATAACAGAATGCTCTTAGAAACAAGGCTTCCCCCTTTAATATATTGGCTCTTTGCCTAATTGATTCCCGGTCAATTTCAGGGTAAGCATCCGGTAATTGATCTATGTTTTTCAGAAATATGTTTAGAATCTGAATATTTTGGAAGTTTTTGGTCCAATTAGGAAATTTCTCCGTGGCCCACCCTGATACCCAAGGCTGAGGGTTGTCAGGGGTGATAGTTCCTTTTACGTAGTTTTGGGGCCCCCATGTAAACTCAAAACGGATTTCATCCGTAACGGACATCAGGATAGCGGGAGAATATCCGGATGCTAATATATCATAGCTTCTTACTAGATAGGCATCAGCCAGATTGATATCTGTCCACAGTTTGGCATCTGAGTATTTATCCAATGGTATTTTATCCAATATGTCCTCGTTGCATCCAGGTAATAAGAACAGCAGGACCAATATAATTTTAAAGTCTATCTTATATCTTTTCATTTTCTATATTAGTTAGTCAATCTACAAAGGTTAATTAAAAGCTTATTCTTGCACCCATTGCATATACCTTCATTAAGGGATAGCTGGTATCAGAACCAAGCTCGGGATCCATGATCTTTGTTTTTGAATGAATCAGAAATAAATTCTGTCCTGATATATATATTTGCGCATTTTTAAGTTTAACAGCGTCCTGTAAATGTCGGGGAATGGTATAAGAAAGCTGGAGATTTTTCATACGGGCATATGCCCGATTCTGGTAAGAATAATCTGTAATATGACTTCCTCTCCAATATTCTTCTGATCTTTCAAATGCCCTAGGTTTAGATGCATTTATATTATCAGGAGTCCATCTTCCTTCAGCATCGTATTGGAAGTAATTTCCACCCGAGCCCTGTCTGTCATCATTATACATTCTTCTCATTGCTGTTCCCACTCCTTGCACCAAGCCAGTCAATTCAAAATTTTTGTAATTGAAATTAAAAGATACGCCATAAGTGATTTCAGGATTAACCGATTTATCAAATAAAACCCTATCATCATTTGTGATTTGACCATCCTCATCGTAATCCACAATGATGATATCCCCCGGTCTAGCTCCAGAAACATGGGGTAAGGAGTTTACATGCTCCACGTCTCTGAATATTCCGGCAGACTGGTAGAGCAAAGCAGCCCCTTGGGGATGGCCGGTCTGAACCTGCCAAGGTACATTCCTTGCTGGTTCATCAAATTCTATGACGCTATTACGGGCAAAGGAGAAATTCCCATTAATCCCATAAGAAAAGTTAGCTTTTTGATCATTATACCCTAAGATAATTTCAAAGCCTTTGCTGTCCACTATACCGAAATTCTCATCAGGTAATGCAATTCCGGTAAAGGCTGGAACTGATGCATTTCTTTTAACCAGGATGTCCTCACGCCTTTGGTAAAAAAAGTCAGCATTCAGCGTCACCTTATTATCCAAAAACATGGATTCAAAGCCTACATTATATACATTGGCAACTTCCCAGGTTATGAATGGATTGGGTGCCCCTGTTTGGTATAAACTTGTCGTATAGGCTCTGTTTGCTCCAAATATGCCTCCGGTTCCAAATGCATATCCAGACAAATACTGAAAAGGAGCAACTAAATCATTACCCATTTTACCCCAGGAAGCTTTGAGCTTTAAAAAGTTAATAAAACCGACATTGTCCTGCCAGAAATCTTCATTAGACAACCTCCATCCTGCCAGCACACCAGGAAAATTGCCCCATCGTCCGCTTTCCTCTGAAAACCTTAAGGATCCGTCTCTACGAAAGCTGAATTGGAACAAATAGGTTTCCTCAAAATTATAGCTAAACCGGCCAAAATAATTTTCACGGGCATCAATACTCACCCAACCATTATTATCCCTTTCATCTGTGCCACCAGCAAATAAATAAGGTAATTGATCAGAAATAAAATACCTTCTATAGGCCTGAATCCCTTTTCCCTTATATTCAGAGTTCTCATATGCAATAAATGCACTTATATTATGGCTTTCATTGAGGGTCTTATCATAATTGATTTTAAAGTTAAAGGTGCTGGTTTGAGAATCATCATAAAAATCGGTTAATCTAGGTTCCGAATAGGCTTTTGAAGTTCCTACCAGAAAAGTGGATCCATCTTCTTTGCCCGTATTTCCCGCAGCCAAATAAGCCCCTTCATCCAATTGATATAGGACCCAAGGTTTCTGAAACAACTTTCGTTCTTTAAAATAGATGTCATAGGCATAATAACTTTCCATAGATAATCCCTCAACTCCAGGAACTCTAAATGTGGCTGAAAATTTATTGTTGCTCCTGTATCTTTTATCATCATCAAAGCCTGTTTTAAACGATGGGGTAACCACCGGATTGTCACCATATTCAATGTCCGGACCTGGCAATCCATTCGGAAAAATTGCGGCGCTCGTAGGATAGCTCCGCATCAAGGAAGAAAATATGGAAGAGGAACTTTTGGTAGAATACATTCTATCTTCTTTAGAACCTAGCGTATTGATTCCAATGCTCAAGAATTCGTTGATCTTTACATCCAAATTGGCAGTGAAGTTATATCTATTAAAGGAAGTAGCAGAGGTTTTGTAAATCCCATCATTAAATTGTTTGCCAAAAGACCCAAAATATTTTACCGTTTTAGTCCCCCCACTTACAGATAGATTATGACGTCGGTCTGTACTGTAATCCGCCAATGCTGCATCATACCAATCGGTATTGGGATGAGTCCAGGGATATTCCCCAGATTGATATTTTTCAATGTCTTCCAGGGAATAGGCCATATTGGATTCATCTATTCCCCTGTAAGACTGCATTTCCCGGAGCATCTGTGCGTAAGTGGGTGCATCGGCCATCTTAGGTAACATGGTGGGAGTATTAAACCCTTCATAAAAATCATAACTGAATGTGGCTGGGGATTCTACTCCACTTTTTGTGGTTACCAAAATAACCCCGTTCGCAGCCCTTGCTCCGTAAATCGCTGCAGATGCATCCTTAAGAACAGTGATACTTTCAATGTCATTCGGGTTAATGGAATTTAAATCCCGTCCTGGGATTCCATTCACCACAATTAGGGGGGAGCTATTGCCAAGTGTTGAACTTCCTCTTATCAGGATTGAAGCTGCATCATTTCCTGGTTCACCGCCATTTTGTTGAACAATGGCGCCAGGCAAACGGCCAGCTAAAGCATTAGAAATACTACTTACCGGAGATAAGGTTAATTCCTTACTGCTAACTGTGGTAACAGAACCGATTACATTGACTTGTTTCTCTGTTCCATAACCCATTACAACCACCTCATCCATTGAAGTTTCATCTTCCATTAAAGTCACATCAATAGTAGATCGATTTCCAACACTGATTTCCTGAGAGACAAAGCCTATAAAGGAAAAAACTAAACTAGACCCTTCCGGCACAGTTAAAGTATAGCTTCCATCCAAATCGGTAGCAATTCCTGTTGTAGTTCCACGCACCAAAACCGTCACCCCGGGAATACCTAATCCACTTTCATCAATAACTTTCCCTGTAACGGTAACATCCACCATTTCCTCAACGGTTACCTGTTGATTCTTCCCCGACTTTTTCACATGGATGTTAAAATCTACCTGTTTGAAACTCAATTGGGTTTGGGCAGCTATATCCAACAGCACTTCATAAACGGTCTTACCCCTGCTTTCAATAGTGACGGTGGGCAAATCCTTGATTTCCCTGGTGGCAAACACGAAATCAAATTCCGTATTTTTTTCCAGTTCCTTAAAAGCCATATCTACTTTTACATCAGTTAAGGCAAGGTGTACTTTGACTTCTTCTATGCTTTTGACCTGGCCATTTCCATCGTTTGCTATGAGCAAACTCATGGAAAGGCATTGAAGCAGGAAAGCTAGGGTGAATAATTTGGTCATGAAGATTACATGCTTAAGTATGCATTTTTTCATATATTTACATCGTTTGTTTAGGCTTATGCTAATTGTTTAAATAAACACTATCCGGAAAAGAGATTACAGTCTCTGCTTCCGATTTTAATAAGGCTGTAAGTGTTGATGCACTTACGGCCTTTATTGCTTTTGATTTTTTATCTCCACAGGCAGGGGTTATTTAAAGTGTATGTTTACTTGATCTTTTTGTATTTCAAATTCAAATCTTGCCGAATAGCTTAATCCTTCCAAGACGTTCTCCAAAGTCTGATCCCTGAACAGTCCGGAAACCATCAAATCCTTTTTGGGACGGTTGATGAATTTTATTTCCACACCATACCAATTCTCAAGTACTCTGATTATTTCGGCAATTGGGGCATGATCAAACAAGATCGTCTTTCGGATCCAGGCCATTGATTTTTCTTCATCAAACTGCCCCTTTTGGAATTTTTGGTTTTCTAGATTGATGTTCAAAACTTCTCCCGGAACCAAATTCACTTTATCAAACTGCCCTATTTCAGATCCCACTTCCACCAGACCTGTCAATAGGGAAATATTCAACTCCTCATTTTGGTAGGCCTTGATATTGAAAGAAGTGCCCAAGGCTGTGGTGGTAATCTGTCCCGTCCGAACAATGAAAGGACGGGTGCTGTCTTTGGCTACTTCGAAATAAGCCTCACCCACCAGTTCCAATACCCTTTGATCTACTTAAAAATTTTTGATGTAACGGAGGGAACTCCCCGAATTAAGTATCACTTTGGATCCATCCTGCAACGTTAAATTAGATTTGACTCCCGGAGGCGCAGTATGTTCCTCGTAAAGAATGGGGGCTTCAACAAGCTGAACCTGATCCTGCGGCAGCATGATATTTGCCAACACTGCCAGCATCAAGGCCAATGCCAAAATACCCACCATCCGGTAAAGCTGATGGTGTTTGGAATAAGACCGATATCCGGTTTCGTACCTCTTAAGGGTGCTTTGGGCGTTTAATGGAATTACTTTCTTTTCCAGGGAATCCAGTTGAATTTCCTGAACAGCCTGATTGATATTTTGCCAGGCCGCTTCCAACCTACCTTCACTTACTTCGGCTGAATTTCTGGCCATGTTCAGCAATATCTTTCTGGCCAGTTTGACATCCGTGTGTTTGGATGGGTTTTTCCTAAGATACTCCTCCCAATAAAATTTTACAGACCCATCGGAAGACAGCACCCATTTCCTGAATTCAGGATCCAATACAAAATCCTCTACGGTATATTCCAATTCGCTCATAATAAAGGCTTTCAACTATAGGAGTCCGGAAGAGGCTGAAGTTATCCTTGAAAAATTCATTTTATTTTAATTAATGAGATATCTGACCTTCTCCCGTAAATTGATGTTATATACTGCGGTGCGCTGCACCTTTTGGATGGCATTATATTGGCTACAAATATTAGCAGTGCGCTGCACCTGAAAAAGATTTCCGATTATAACGGGAAATTTATATCGGGGCATAAGGTGCGGCACACAGAAACATTGGTAGAAAACATCAACAACAGATAAACCTTAGGTGCAGCGCACCAAAACATTTTTAGAAAATGTAGCTTACCAAAAAAACCCATCCTAAAAAAACAGATAAAATAAATTTTTTTAAACTTGAAATGGCCTTCCAGGCCAAGGTATAGACAGACCGTAAATTTATCATCATGATTTTGGATACCTCTTCATAAGAAAAGTTTTCAAAAAACAGGTATTGGATCACTTCCTTTTGTCTGTGGGGTAAATTTCCCAAAGCAAAGGCCAATTTTTTCTGAAGGTTTTCATCCCTTTGGATACCAATCAGCTCACTTTCTATGGATTCAGTAAAAAAACAGATCTCCTGATTTTCGTTGATTTCCACTTTCTTCCTCTTATTTTCCTTTTTGCTTTCCCTAAAAATCTTGTGGGATAAAGACTTAAACAGGTAGACTTTTACGATATCTGCTTTTTGCAGGTTTTTGTGGTATTTCCAGAGATCAATAAAAACTTCCTGAATACAATCTTGTACAAAATCCTGATCGGGATCAATCGATAAGCCATATCGAAAAAGTTCTTTGGAAAAATGTCTGTACAAGCCTTCCAACCCTTTTCTATCCCCATCTTTTAGCATCAGCCACAGGTTATCCAGTTCTACATTTTCTATCGGGGAGGTAAGGATTTTCACAAAAATAATTTTGGGTTAGTGTCAATTGACAGAACAAAGTATATAAAAATAAAATTAAAGACAAATTTGAATCGTCGTCATGTTTATCAAAAACTAAACTACTATGGACTTAAAGTCCGTAAGTTAAGGCTAGCGACTAGAAGTCGCATTGAACCTCATTCCTCTAGTATAAAATTGTCGTTGCCACCATACTTTGACCGTCTGTGATGCTCAAGATATTCGTATACCATCTCGTCAGTTATATTACCGGTACTTCTACATCCGTAACAAATTGCCCAAAAGTGGCGACCCCAATACCTTTTCTTCAATTCAGGAAACTCCTGCTGCAGCTTTCGAGAGCCACGGCCTTTTAATCTTTTCGCTAGACCGCTGACACTTTGAGAGGGGCCGTATTCGATAGGCAGATGAGTATGGTCTTTCGAAACAACCCACTTCAATATTCTCAGGTCCTCTGACTCGCAAATTTGGATCAAGAGCGTTCGACAACGCATTTGAATAGCTCCTTTGAGAATCGAATAGCTATACTTCGTACACCACACTATAGGGACGGTAAGCCGAGAAACCGTATGTCCATTGCTCCTTTGTTCTGCCATACAACAAAAGCAACCGCTTTTAGAAGCTAAAGTGATTGGCACTAAAGTGAATAGGTTAAACTATTTTTGAGACCAATAAAAAACCCAGTCCAAATCGGAATCTGGACTGGGTTTTATAACTTGTAGAACCTGAGTTTTTCAGCAGACCCTAAGTGAAAACGAAGTATCTGATGGTGACAATTATAATATGGATACTTTCCAAGACATAGATGCAGCTTTCAATTGGGTTCCTATGATCCGAGCGGGAGTGAAATTGGGTAAATTCAGGATGGGAGCCGAGTACAATTTTGTACCGAAAAGCAACCTCCAAAGTCTTTCAATTACCGCCCGTGGCTTTTTACACATCTCCTGGTTGAAAGTTGATTTGCATTGCTACTTTTAATTTTTTTGAACAAACAATTGAAGACTTATCCAATCACATTTTGTAATAAATGACATTGGAACACTATGAGATTCTTGTTTGGAAAATCCGACAAGTATTGAAGAACAAAACCAGTCCGGAGACCGGACTGGTTTTGTCAATTTAAAAATAACCCAATTATGCCATACAAATAAATTCTTTGAAAAATAACCTACCCTAAAGAGTGCGTCAATAAATTCTTGATCCAAGCATCCACTTTAAAGAGTAAGTAATTCGGTTATATGATCCCATTAATATTTGGAAATTTCTTTTTTATGTGTATCCGCCTTTGAGCCAGTAAAAAACAAAAGCAATATAGAATTTGGTGATCTCGATAGCTAAGGGACTAGCGAGAATGGCCTCTTCCGTCCAAAAAAGCAAAGAAAATTAGGGTACTGGCATCATTCCGTATATCCAAATTCTTTTTCGTGGTATTTCCCGAAGAGGAACAGGAATTGTATTGTTGATGGGGTTTATTTCTTATTGAATTCTTTAAAAAAACTTTGGAATCAGAAAGGGAAATATCGTTAAACCTGATCACTTATCCCCATCAAATGCATGGCCACCATCCCCATCAAGCCAACCAAAATGATATAGTACAGCGTCGGAATAATGGTTTTCCTGATGATCAATCCCTCTTTGCCCAGATAGCCGACGGTGGCGGAGGCGGCCACCACGTTGTGGATGGCGATCATATTGCCAGCCGCGGCGCCAACGGCCTGAAGAGCCACCATGATGGTGGTCGGCATCATTAACCGCTCGGCCACCCCGAACTGGAACAGACCGAACATCAGGTTACTGATCGTGTTGCTGCCGGCGATAAATGCCCCCAAAGCACCGATAGCAGGTGCGAAAAACGGATAGATCACCCCCACATGCAGCGCCACCCATTCGGCCATGATTATGGGCATCCCCGGGATGTCCTGCGGATTGATCCCCGAATTGATGTATATGCGAACCATGGGCACGGTGAAAACCAATACAAACCCCGCCCCCAGCAACATTTTCCCGCTTTCCGAAAAGGCCGCCTTCACATCGGAAAAGGACATGCGGTGAAGAAACACGGTGATCAATCCAATAACGATCAGGATGGTACCCGGCAGGTACAGTGGGGTACTGCTTGCCGAAATGGCGGTTCCCAGAATTCCGGGATAGCTGATGGCTACCCCTGAAAGAAGATCCTTAAAGGGGAGATGGGGCAGCCGGCTCAGCACCAGCAGGATGGCAACAAAAAGGTAGGG
>Ga0105053_10008000_pt1 | contig 13894 bp, 18 predicted proteins | sample BON01_FD_78093 | JGI IMG/M metagenome (GOLD analysis project Ga0105053, IMG submission 78093) | Freshwater microbial communities from Lake Bonney liftoff mats and glacier meltwater in Antarctica - BON-01 | ecosystem: Environmental > Aquatic > Freshwater > Ice > Glacier meltwater | place: Lake...
TAATAATAATAATAATAATAAACCAATGCAACAAACACTTAATACTAGACTAAATAAAAAAGAAAAAACATTTAATTTAACGAATGAAGTAATTAAAGAATCATTCCCGACAATTGGGAATTCATTGGGTGTTAATAATAAAGAAAGAACATCAGCAACAACAACTACAAATTTCTCATCAGCGATTAAAAACTCAAAATCAGATAATAATAAAGAGTCAAAAACATCATATCAAGAAAATGATAATGATATTCTACCAGGATGGGTCTACATTCGTAGACATAATGGTAACATTGAATATAAGTATGGAAAAGAACGACTAAATGATTATTTAGAAAAAGCATTTATTAGAGAAACGTTAAAACATGATAGGTTAATTCTAAAATATATGATTGCTCGTGAGCAATGGGACCGAGACCGCGAGATTGACCATTTGGGCAGTTTATCTCCTTATTATAATGAACCTACAATTAAAGAAAAGTTAGATTCAGTAAGTCGTCGAAGAAAATATATTAATGTTAGCGATGAGAACTCTCAAAATGATATAGATTATGATAATAACAGTGATATTAATAGTGATAGTGATAGTGAGTATGTGAATAGTGATTTAGAAGCAGAACAATCCAAAGAAATACCCGAACTACCAACGAAATAAATATTAATACATTATTGCCTATAATATTAAATTCATTTATTACTTTTTTAGTTTTGGATTTATATTTAGATTTAACTTTATATTTAGATTTAACTTTTGTTTCTTTTTTTGAAATTGTCATTTTAAAATTTAATAAGTTTTTTTATTAATATATAAATAATTTTTTAATAATCTAAAATTAGGTTATAATTACTGTTATAGAAAAAAATATATAACAGTAATATATAAAGAATGGAAACTGGTCTAACAATGGTATTACATTCTTTAATAATTGGTATTTTATTATACCTTTTTATGTTTTTTATACTTGGTCAAAAAAAAATTGTTGCTGAAAACAGAAGTATTCTTTTGGCGTCTTTGATTTTGATGTATATGATTTTATTTGGTCATGGATTACCAAATACAATAAACAAAAATTTATAATATATTTCAAATTGTAAATTGTCTTAAACTCAATACCTCTGGACGTTGCATGTATTTTAAAACTAATTTTAATCATATTAATATGTCACAATTAATATGATTTAGATCTTATGATTTTTCCCATAATTAAATAATTTTTTATAAATTCATTGGATAAAAAATTGTGTATAAAAGTAAAAAAATTATACCTGAATTACTAAGAAAATAAATAAGTTTAAATTATTGTTTTGATAATATAATTATAATTTAGTACGACATATTTAATCATTTTTTCATATATAATGATACATATTGATAATAAAATAATTAACGAGAATGATACAAACAACGATAACGAAGATAACGAAACAATAGATGAATCATGGGTAACTAATTTCAAAGAAGAAGAAAACGAATATAATGATTTTTATAAAGAAAAAGTAGTTAGTATAACTCTTTTTTTTCTCTATGTGAACAAAGAAAAAGAATTAGAAAGTATTTCAAAAGAACCTTATTTCTTAGAGAAAGATGGAATAATTACAAAAGACCAATTAGTGACTTTAATTAAAAAACGCCAAGAAAAATATATGAAGAATAATTCAAAAAAATATAAATTAAATTCTCTCTATCGATATAATCCGTGCATTGATTCAGAAGATGTAAATAGTTTTATAGAGGGTCATTATGATAATGATAATAAATTTTTTATTCCTGAAAGGTATTTAACTGATATTATATTTACTGATACTATTACTATTTTTCAAGATTTGAATTCACTTTTTTTTATTTATTATGAAAAAGAAAGATGTTCGCATAATAATAATAATAATAATAATATAACTAAAAAAATCATACATGTAAATTTTGATAAAAAGAAAGGTAAATATAATAATAATAATAATAAAAATAAAACACGAAGAATATAAGACTATCATAATACAGTTATTTTGAATAAAACTTAAAGATATTTATGTATTTAAAATTAATTATAATATGGCACAAACATTTTCGAAATTTCACTCGTCAGCAACCAATACAACCGACGAAAATGACCAACAAAAAATGAAAATTAAACTTTTCATTTTAAAATTAATTTCAAAATCTCATCAAGAAGAAGAATTAGAAAGAGATTATCGCGAATTAATTATTAACACTGTATATGGATTTTCTAATGCAAAAAAACGTGAATATTATACTTCTTTATTGTATAGTCTTATTCTGTATACTCGCGATAATATTAATGGATTAGGAGATCCAACGCTTTCGTATATGATGATTTGTGTTTGGATTCGATTATCTAATGAAAGCAATGATATTATATTCAAAAATGAAACAAATAAAATAATAGAAAAAGCAATTGAATCTTTTATTTATTTAGAAAATTATTATAAACCGTATGGAAGTTGGAGTGATATGAAAGAGTTGTGTAATTATATGAGAAATAATATTGATTTTTCAGTATCATTTAATAATTCAATATCTGAGTCTCCAATTTTCAATTATATTATTAATATCATTAATGAACAGTTATATAAAGAAGAATGTATTTTAGAGATGAATGATGAACCAAACTCATTGTTGTGCAAGTTATTGCCTAGAGAGAAATCAAAAAAGTTTGGTTGGATAGTGCCATATATTGCCAATGCTTATTATTATGAATGGATTGCAACAATAAAAAGTAATTTTTCTAAAAAAAAAGCATACCGTAAATGTCTTACACATTATCGTGTTTTAGTTTCATCGGTTACGAAACAAATTGTTCGTTTTAATTTAGACCGTGATGAATCGTATTTTAATGATGATGAAACATATGATGATAATCATGATTATAATACGGTAATAAATGAATTAATAACAAATCAAAGGTATTCATGGTCGGATAATATAATTTTTGAATATACCCAAAAACTTAATTATTTAAATAGTAATACTTTTATTCCTCTTCATAGTGAACAAGAACAAGAACAAGAACCAGAAGAACAAGAACAAGAACAAGAACAAGAACAAGAAGAACAAGAACAAGAACAAGAAGAACAAGAACAAGAACAAGAAGAACAAGAAGAACAAGAACAAGAACAAGAAGAACAAGAACAAGAACAAGAAGATTTTAAAAATAGTTCATATGAAGGCGGTGAAAATGAAAATGAAAGTGAAAGTGAAAGTGAAAGTGAAAGTGAAAGTGAAAATGTCGAAGAGATTGAAATACATAAAACCGAACAACACACAAGAACTGGATGGTTTGAATGGTTGGGTTGGAATTAAATATTTTTCATTAAAAAATATATTAATATTTTTAATGAACAACAATGCTATAAATATGGCAATACTATTAAATATCATCTACATTAATTTGTTCTTCTTGGTTTAACCAATCAGTATCATTATTTGTATTATTTTTATTATTCGTAGTCATAATATCTTTTAAACTTTTGGTTATTACTTTTTCTTTAGTGTCATTCTCATCATCAGTGCTTGATGAATCATTTGTTGGTATGTGTTTATCATTACAATTTTTTAAATTATTTGAAAAGATTAAATCACTATTTTTATCTTCATTAGTTAAATTTTTAAAACTACACGATTCTACCTGTTGGAGTTTATCTTTTTCAGTTTGCGAATAAACCTCCAACAAATCACACTTTTGACCACCGTTTGGTCGAACTTCCCATGTGCGAATGCCAACAAGAATCCATACACCGATACTAATAATATTATCGCGTTTTCCAAAAGTCTTGAATTTATTCCTAATAATACAACTGCGCGAAACACCGTCATTACACATGACTTGACAATTTGGTCCGCCAAAAATTTTAGTTACTATTGCGTAAATTTCTCCTTCTTCTGTTGCTTTCCTGACATGTTGTGTTTGTTGTGGAGTAAAACTACAGCGTGCTTGTTTCTTTGACTTATTACCACCAGTTAAATTCTTAACCATTTTATTGTATATTAATCTGGTTGATTATAAAGATATATATATTATTATTAATTTCTTTTTATTATAGTTCAATTTTTACATTAATATATCATTTATTTTTATTAATACAAATAAATAAAAATAAATAAGAATAACTTCCGGTGAATTGGTTGAAGATGATTTCATAAGAAATACATTCTCATAATATACGCTATTCTATAACTCATACCTTTGAAACACGTCTAGAACCATTTTTAAAGTGTCGTGATTTTTTCGCGAGTTTCAATGCTCTACTATTGTGATTACATCCTTGTTCTAATATACTAAAATCAACCGCGGATGCTTTCCCACCAGTAATTGTGCTTGCTAACCTAGCGTACCCCCAAGATTGCGCGGTTTGGTTGGGTCTAGACCCTGATGAAAAATACGCGCCTTCCCCCTTATTAACTATTTTCTTGAGAACGTCAATTGAACATCCCGTTTTTTTTGCCAATTCAACAGATGGTACAATCGATTTAATTCCATATATTTTACGAGCGCGAACAATATGTTTTGAAGGTTTTGAAGTAAACGATAATATATTCTTTCTAGTGTAATATTTGCCCTTTTTATATAATTTTTTAGAGAGATTTAGTTCTTTTCTAATTTTTATAGTATCCTTTTTACTTATCTTTTTTGGAATATATTTCAATGGATAATCTGTCATATATAATAATGATTTATTATATATAATTATGGAAAAACAATAATAATGGAAAAACAATAAAAAACGAAAAACAATATAGAATATATTCTTTATATTGTTTTTTAATTTCATAGTATAATATATTATATAATTAAATAAATGATTTATAAATTATTTTTTTCTAACATTATTTTATAAGAAGAAGAATGAAAACCCCTATTACTTGGATTGAATTATTAAAACAAAAAATTAATTTGATGGGTAAAGGCGCATCGATTAGAGATGTTGCTCCAGAAGCAAAAAAGGATTGGATTCAAATCAAAGAAGGAAAACACCCCAAATATACACAAGGTAAAATGACAAAATCTAAATCTAGCACAAAGAAAAAAGGTAAGAAATCTTTTAATAAAACAAAAAAGAATATCAATGAGTTAATTTCAATGTTGAAAAAAGCAAATTTGTGCCCTAAATGCACAAATCAGTTAAAAAAAATAGTGAAGAAGCAAAAAGGAGGAGACGATGGTTGTGCTGGTGGTAGTACTGATATGGCGGACGAAGCGGCAGCAGCAGCAGCAGCAGGAGCAATGAATGGCGGCGGCAGTTGTAGTTCCGAAAATGGAACTGTTATGACTGGTGGCAATTGTGGTTCTGCATTAACAGGCGGTGCTAAGAAGAGCAAGAAATGTAAAAAGAACGACGTGAAGGGCGGTAAGAAGAGCAAAAAAAGTAAGAAAGGTAAAAAGAGTAAACAACGCGGCGGTGATAGTGTAGATGATGCTGATGCGGGCAGTGTAGATGATGTTGATGCGAGCAGTGTAGATGATGTTGATGCGGGCAGTGTAGATGATGCTGATGTGGGTAGTGTAGATGATGCAACTAGTGTAGATGATGCTGACGCGGATCCTGATGCTGGTAGTAATTAAAATTTAATTTCGATTGATTATATAATAACGATTTTTATATGTTTTCTTAATTTTACCAGAAATTTCAGTAGTATTCATTTGATTTTCAGTAACCATTCTATTTACTTCTGTACGAATGATTGCGGTAAAAATCATACAGAAGTTATTAAATCCAGAAGCAGGGGTAAATTCACCATTTGTTTCAAGTTGTTTTTTAATGTGACTATCCATTGCTTCTAATGTAGTTTGATCCATTGAAATGTAATTGCGCCCTTTTTGTTTATCATTTGTATTTTTTGATTCTTGCTCGGTGTTAGAACCTGTATTAGAAACTGTATTTTTTTGTTCACTTTTAATATTTTTTTTTCGAAAATAGTATCGCCCTGCTTTAAACATTTTATCTTGAACATCGCCTTCGTATCCCGATTCGGTCATCCGCATAATTTCTCTTTCCATCATTTCTTTGTGTTCTTGAAACCAATTATTCCATAGTTCTTTGTATATTTTACGGTCATCATACTGATGAATTAATGAAAATTGTTTTATCATATCCATTATATCTCGTGTAAATTCAAACCTAAATATTTTTTTTTTTTGTACCGATTTTTCATCATTTTTAGGGTTTTTAGGTTCTATCACGGTATTGGTTTCGGAATCCATTTTTGTTAAAAGTTTTTATTGTTTTATTGTTTTATTGTATATTGTATTTATAATGTATAACACATATTAAAAAGTAATTCAATTTTTCACATTAATGAATTAATTATATATATATAATATAAATGGTATTAAAAACATATGCAATTACTTTGCAAACATATTATGATAATATTTTAACCTGTTATAAAAATATATTAGTAATTAATAATCTACCTGTTGGTGAATTATTAAAACATGTAAAAAGATTAAATATGCCAAAAATCTCGCCATTTAAACAATCAACCGATTGTTGCCCTATAAAAACGTGTGAATATGTAATTTATAAAATAGATAATTCACATGAAATAATGACAGTAAATGATATACCGGAATTATTTGGATTTTTAATGGAAAATGGTTATACTATAAATACTTCTTTAACAAAAATGCTCAATAAATCAGATATAAAATCAAGTATTAATAAATTAGTATGTTATATTACTTTGGATATTTAATGATTAAATTGATAAATTGAATTATTTTAATTATAATAACTTAATTATAATTAAAATAAACATATCAATAAAATGGATAGCAAAAAGCATGCGTTCGACAAGGACATACAAACCTATATATCACAATTATCTGATATTGAAAAAAAGGTATTAAGTATAGCAAAAGACCATTTGGAGACCTCTTTCAGTATTGAAAAAAGTTTAGGATTTAAAGACTGGTTAGAAAAACAAAATGTATCATCACCCCAACCGAAATAATAAAAATAAATGTTTTATATTTTAATGATTATTTTTATTTTTTATTTTTTATTTTTTATAGTTTTACGGCGGTATTTTTTGTTTGTTTTATGTCTATTACAAAAATTTTTAATAGTTTGTTTAATTCTTTGGGTAGTTAATTTAATATTTTTTTTTACATTTATCAAACCACCTGATTGTCCTTTTTCTAGTCGTTGGTTAATATCAGAAATACTTTTATCTATCATAGTATCTCGTTTTTCTTGTACCTTTTCTTTAATTTTTTGTGAGAATTCTTCATTTTTTTTATCTAAATAAGCGACTGGATTAGGTATTGCGGATCTAACACGATTACTTAAATTCTCTTTTAATCCTTCCATTGATGGTATAGTAACTAATGAATTTATGTTTCCTATTTGTGAATTAATTTTATCAGTAACACCTTTAATGCGTGTTTTAATATTATTAATACTATCTAAACTAGTGCCAAAGAAGTTAATAAACATCGTGGTGCTTTTAATCATAAAACCAATAACAGCCTGTATTTGTATAACAACATCATCAATAGCGCGTATCGCCTCTAATACTTCACCTACACCAGGGATAATACCTATCGCGTCAAGTATGATGTCTACCATCCGTTTAATTATTTTATGGGAGGCATCTGATCCAATATCTATAAATTCATAGACAACTTGTTTTATAGGTTCCTTTAATTCATCTAAAAAGATAACAAAAATTTCACCTAAACTAGTTAAAATTAATCTTAATTGTTCGCGTGTTTTAGGATCTTCTAATGCTTTATTGAACTGCTCTAATATATAATTCAAATCTTTTCCTTCTGTTTCTATTCCTAAAATAGATGACATTTCATGAATAATAAACAAAACACCATACTCAATTATGCTAATAAAAAATCCAAATATAGCACTACCAATTCCAACTATACCTGTTTGAGCAGGATATTCTGTATTTATTTTATTCATATTATAATATCATAAGTTTTTATTTTTTGATATAGATTTATATTCTTACGATGAATCATTTTTTTCCTCATAAATCATTCTTTTTGCTTTAAATGTAGCATAATCTAATTTGACTATGCCATCGCTATTATGATTATAAATATTATTGGAATTATTGTATTTAATATAATCTTGTAACGACCCTTTATAATTAAAACGATTTGATTTTTCTGGGATAATATTATTAATTGTCCCCTTATTATTGGTGCCCTTAATATTGGTGCCCTTATTATTGGTGCCCTTATTATTGGTGCCCTTATTTGCCGAACCTCCATTATTATTTGCGTTTACATTATTATTCTTATCATTTGTATTATATTTTTTAAATGAAGCAAACACAGATTTTTCCTTTGGGTTAGTTTCCTTTTCTTGTTCCGTTTTTTCTTTCTCTTCTAATTCTTTCTGACAACCCATTTTTTCATCATATTTTTGTTGTGCTTTTTCTAATTCTTTCTTATAATTAATACAAATTGTTTTACAATTATAAGTAATAGCAAATAAACGAGAAATTTTATCTAATACTAAATAAGAAACACTCTTATAATCACTATAATACCAAAAAGTTTCATTATCGCTATTATAAGTCATAATAACTTTTCCATTTGGTAGTTCTTCTTCAATTACATTTAATCGTAAATTTTTTAATTCTTCTTTTGTTAATACTCGTTCAGGTAAATCAATTAATTCTTGGTAATATTTATCGTTTTCATTTTCCTCTGGTTCATTTGAACCATTTGAATCATTTGAATCATTATAATCATTCTTATCATATACAATATAAGATACAATAGCAAATCCTGCGGTTACGCCGAATAAGTTTGTCCATATGATTGTAAATAATAAATTTAATAAATTAAATAAATTCATAAATGCATTATCATCGTCATGATCATTATCTTGTGTATTATTATCAACAATATAATTATTAATCATGTTATAAAATAAAAAAGTTCTTTTAATATTACATATAATATTATCATTATATTTAAGTAATTATTGTATATTTCATTCATCACATCTTTTTCTCATCACATATTTCTCTCATTCTTAATTCGAACAATTCTTTTATTTCCTTCTCTAATTCAGGAACAGGAATTAATTGAAAAGATTTATTTTTATTGTCAGGATGTAAACAAACAAGACATAATTTAGTGACTTTTTTTTTGTATTTTTCTTCAATAATTGCTTTATATGTATTTAATTGAAGAACATAATGCCAATAATTTGTATCAGGAATATGACTAATACAATCCGTTTTTGCGTATTTCATAAAACAATCTGTTTTTTTAATTTCTTTTGACCGTTTCCAATCATAAATCATTAATGTTCCATCAGGATTTTCAAAGACCATATCAATTGAACCTGCCAACAACAATTCTTCATGATAAATCATCCATTCAGTTCTATAAGGGTTAAGGTCTTTTAATGTTAGTTCATTAAATTGTTTAAAATACATGTATTCAGTTGAATTATTATTTGTTGGATTTTTATTATAGTAGCATTCAATATCATAATGCATTTTTGTACCAGCATCTGCTGCTTCATCTCTATTTTTATCCCATAAATATTTTATTTCTTTGCGTGTTTTCCCATAATATTTATTTATTTCCCAATTTTTTGATTTCATCATTGATGTAATAATTTTATCAGCATCAAAATCACTAAAATGACTATGATTCCATTTGGTAACTGAGGTATAATCTTTATTTGTGTCGCCGTTAATTGTGTATTTATGTGGTCCTGCTTCAAATGAAATTGCTGCGTCGCGTTCGTGCGGATAAAGATTAGAAAGATATTTATTATTGTCCAATGATTCAGGTTCAGTGTCAAACTTAATTAAAGTATTCATTATGTTAATACTAATATAATGATTATTAATACTAATATAATGATTATTTTTATTATATTAGTATTAACCGAATAAAAATAAATCAATTTTATTATTTTTTGGTTTTAGATTTTTTAGATTTTTTAGTCTTTTTGGAAATAGATTTTTTAGTGTTTTTGGAAATAGATTTTTTAGTCTTTTTAGTATTTTTGGAAATAGATTTTATTTGAAAATCTTTCATTAATCTATCATTTAATGACATTTTATGCGAGGGTATTGAAATTAATTTCATGATATCATCATTATTAAGATTTTTACTAAAATTATTCTTATTATCATGTCCAGTAATTTTCATATGTTTACCATCATATGTTGCGTCAAATGCTTTATCCGTAATTACATTTCCATTTAATGTTGATTTTAATTCACCAGTAGAATAATAATGAAATACACTCATTTATATTAATATTATATATTATATATTAAATTAAAAACTTCTAAAAGCGTGTTTTCTGAAAAGTATGGAGAGAAATTTGCAAATCCTAGAAATTTAGTATCTGAAATGGTTAATATCAATAACCATATTTAGAGGTAAATAAACTATTTCAAAATTAGAAAACATCGGAGCAATTCAAAGTGCTATTATAAATAAAACAACTTTTTTATTGATTGTTAAAAAAAATTGAAAATGAAAACGACAATAGCATAAAAATAAATGAAGCAAAAAAATAGGTATTCCTATAATGTCATTAAATACATTCAAGTCTACTTATCATACCTAATATACACGAATGTATATTTAAAAACTGAATTCGTACTCAATAATATTTTTCAAATTCATTTTCAAATGTTTATATAATTCTTTTTTTATACGCGAATTATTGTATTCTTGTGTATAATTACCTCCTAATATTTTTTGAAGATTCACTGCGTATTTAGTAGAGAACTCGTCTTCGTACATTTTATTCACATTTTCTTTCTGCCATTTTAAAAATTCAGTTAAGGTTTGTTTTGAAATAATATTAATAAAATCAATAAACATTTTTTCTGTCATTATTTCCCATTTAATTTCTCCATTTTTTTTTCCTCCTTCACGATTAGTTGTATCCATTACAGCAACAAACAAAGTATTCTCTTTTTGATTAAACGCCTTTAACGGTAATTTATTTAAAGCAGTAAAAGATAATAAATCTTTAATTATTTCTATACATCCATGGATATAATCATGATTAAACATAACTTCAAGATGTTTTCTTTTAAAAACAATATTAGAAGAACACCATTGATTAAATGAAATAGTTGATATGTATGTTTCATTTAACCATTCTATAACATTTAATTTCCGTTTTTTAATTTCAGTCCATTTGGTCATTTCTTCCATTTTTTTTTCCAATTGTGTATATTTGGCGGTAACTTCTAATAAAATGGTATACATTTCACTCATTGTGGGTAATTTATCTCCATCATTTACACGTAATCTTTCTGGTTGAGATTTATTCATAATTTCACAAATTAAACTATGTTTAGTATAACTGGATTTTAATTTATATTCCTTGTTACATAAAGCACATTTATAAGGAATAAATTGTTGTTTATGTATTGGTTGCTGATGTTTATAATAAACATTCATTTGTTTTAGTTATTTGTTAAATAATCGTGTATTTATAATAAAATATAACAAATATTAAAACTCAATTTTTATTTTTAATATTTATTTATAATAATATAATATATATTATTATAAATACAAATGACAACAGAAGTTAATGGAAATACTTATAAAATTTGTAATGGTTGTATTACTAGCAGCATACCAAACGTATTAAATGACGCTTGTTCATCGTGTGGAAACGCCACTGGAAGTATTATAGATGTTGACCAACTTCAAAAAAAAATATGGAATCAAGTTCGTGTTCCATCATCTTTATATATAATGAATCTCGCCGCAGTAACTGTTAATAAAAGAACCGAAATAAGTACAAGTAATCAAGCAAGTGATCGCAATGAAATATCGAATCAAAAAAAAATTGTTCCATCCCGCGGGAATTCTATAAAAAGTTCATTAACGCGTATACGCCCAGGGTCATTATCGCCTGGCGGATTAGGTGTTGATGTTAAGCATAATTCTTACGCGCGTTATTTATCTAAAAAGAAAGGAACATATCTTAATACTCAAAAAAATACATTGTTAACCCCCTTGTATGGAAATAAAACTAAAATGGTTGGCATATTAAATCAGTGTGTATGCCCCTAACTCAAGTAAAAAAACAAACTAATAAAACTCCATATTATTGAGATATTATAATATGAATAAATAAAATATTATATAGAAGTAAATATATAGAAGGAATGCCGCTCAATTATAATACAACAATTTCAACGACACCGCCAGTAAAACAATTGAAATTATTTGCTCCGATACAATGTTCATCAAGGACAAAATTTGTTATTTTAACAAATTCCAAAAATTCTTCTTGTAAAAGTTGTGGAAACTAATAATATATAAATTATTTTTTATAATTTATATATTAGTATATAAATATATAGAAATACTTTTAGAAGATGAGTAACTTATTTAATTTTAATTTAGATTCAGAATCATATAAAGATAATGAAATTGAAATTCTTTTTAATTTATCCCATCCATATAATAAAACTGATATTAATCAAGCAAAACAAGTATTAATAACACAACTTTTTAAAGATAATAATATTAATTTAGGAGTAGAGAAACAGAGAGAAATTCGGTTTTTTATAGATACAATTTCAACCAGAATTCATAATAAAATTAATATTTCTAATTCTATTATTGAACAAGGAAGTAATTTTATTATTGAAAATCATAATACTATCATTGGGAAAAATGCCCGTTTAACCGAAGGACGATTGACCGACGGCGGCGAATCAGTACCTCCTGGTTATATAAATCCAATCAATGTGCGCACAATTACACAAACTGTTAATATAGATACACGGTTTCGCCCTAATTATTATGGCACAAAATCAACACAATTTCATCTATCACTTCCTAGTGTGCAAAAAAATGTAGTAAAAATGCGATTATCTTCATTGGAATTGCCCATGTCATATCATGCTATTTCACGTACAAACGGTAATTCCACATGTCTTATTATTGATAAGAAAAATGGCGGACTACCTGATATACATAATTGTTGGATAGTTAAATTACCAGACGGTAATTATGAACAGTCATGGGCAAATGAAAGTAAAGCGTCGCATATTGAAACTGCTATGAATAACGCAATTTCTACTGCTACACAAGGAACAATAGATATAACAACTGGAATAGTTACTGTTACTACAATAGTAGGAACTATTGTTAAATTAGATACATTAACTGTAATTTGTTTTACATTAGATAAAGTGAGTGGACGTTCCGTTTTTGCAAGACCACTGCCACCAGTGCAACCAGTGACACCAGTGACACTTTTAAAAGATGGATTTATAGTTCGTTTTAATGTAGATGAAAATGGAAATTTAAATAATGATTTAAATATTCAGTTACGATTAGGATGGCAGTTAGGATTCCGAATTGCTGAATATATTTGCGGAGATACAGGTAAAGTTGGAGCATGTGTATCAGAAGGTATTTGTTTAATTTGTGGTCCTCGTTATGGGTTACTCTCAATTGAAGATTACCAAAAAAATACAAGTCCTTCTTATATTGTTGCATATGCTGATTCTATTATTCAAAATAATGTAATTACACGCATTAATTTATCATCATTACAAGCAGATGTTGGCGTGTATCAAGTAAGTAACGACCAAGGATTAACAAGTCAAGTTGCCAGAACTCGTGAATATTTTGGAGCAGTTAATATCCAAAAATTATTTATTTCTTTATTAGATGAATATGGTCGTGTTATTGATTTAAATAATATGGACTGGTCATTTACGCTAGATTTTGATAAATTATATGATTAAATATATAAAGATAACTCAAATTAATAAAATTTATTAATATGTAAAATTTATTAATATGTAAAATTTATTAATATGTAAAATTTATTAATATGTAAAATTTATTAATATGTAAAATTTATTAATATGTAAAATTTATTAATATGTAAA
>Ga0105053_10008004_pt1 | contig 13891 bp, 9 predicted proteins | sample BON01_FD_78093 | JGI IMG/M metagenome (GOLD analysis project Ga0105053, IMG submission 78093) | Freshwater microbial communities from Lake Bonney liftoff mats and glacier meltwater in Antarctica - BON-01 | ecosystem: Environmental > Aquatic > Freshwater > Ice > Glacier meltwater | place: Lake...
ACCGGAAGATCTACGCTTGACGTAGGTAACGCTTTAGGAGATTCGTCCTCTACTTTTGCTGGTGCAAACCTGCTAGAGCAAGATGGATCGCTGATTAAAGAATCTCAGTGTCTTTAGACCTGAAAGTGTCAAATATCAATGTCGGCTAGTTTAAAAGCTTGTTGGATAATACAAGTATACTGAAGTTGATTTTGCTGGGTATATAGGGAGATCGCTTGGCGATATACAGATAGAATTTCACGAGAGTTTTGGATTTGCCCTGTATCATGCTTGAGGTTTAGTAAGACCCAGCCAAGATTGTGATAAGCTTCGGGTCGATCGGGTTTAATTTTAATTGCATCACTTAGAAAAGTTCTAGCTTCCTGCCATTGTCTGAGTCGGGCAAATAATGTTCCTAGTCGGTAGTAGATTAGGAAGTCTTGAGGATTTTTCTGAAGATATGTTTGATAAGTTTTAATAGCTGGTGAATAGTGACCTATGTGTTCGTAGGTTACTGCGGCATTTAGTATTACCGAAGATGGAATGGTAGAACTATTCATCGCTTGTTGAAAGCTGGAAACTGCATCATTCCAATTAGACTTTTGAGCCGCCTTTAGCCCTTTTAAGCCCCAAACAAAAGGATGTGTGGGTATTTGAGTGAGACAATCCTGAATTCGTCTTTCCATATCCGCACTTTGCCCCGCTGTTGAGGCTCGATCGAGTGCCATAATTAGATGTGGATATAGCCAGTATTGAAGTTGGGTACTATCGGCGGAAGGGTTTTGTTTTGACTTGGTAATAGCTTGAGTAGCTGCACGAATAGCTGGTTTGTATTGTTGCTGGTTGAAGGCAATCCAGGCTTGAATGCCGAGAGCAAAAGTACAATTACTATTAATCCCCAGCGCGATCGCGATTGCTGATTCTGCTTGCTGCCAATTACCAATTTTTCCTAACGCCCAAGCTAGATTTGTCTGGATCCATGCAGATTGTGGCGAGAGATTAGCAGCCTGTTGGAGATGTTGTACGGCTGCTTGCCAGTTGTTTTTGCGGCAAGAGACTAATCCTAAGACTCCATGTCCTCTGGGGTCGTGAGGCTTCAATCTGAGAGCAGTCTGTGCGGCTCTTTCGGCTCGATCTTGATTTAGATGAATTTCTACTAGGGCTAATTCGATCGCAGCATCACCATTATCCGATTCATTACTCAGGCATTTTTGATAGGTTTGAGTTGCTTCGAGAAGTTGTCCTTGTTTGACAAATTCTTGAGCTTTGCGATGAAGGGGCGAGACGAGCTTACCATTGAGAGCTTCGAGTGCCTCATCAGCCGTTTGGAATCTTTCTTCAACCCTTACCCGCATTCCAATTAAGATTGCTCGTTCCATGATGGGAGAAATCTGGGGGTTGAGTTGTCTGGGCAGAATCAGTGGATCTGGTGCAGCACCCGTCATTAGTGCGCTGGCGCGATCTGGTGCTTCGGCTGGTAGCACTCCCGTTAAGACTTCATACATGGATGCAAACAGGGCATAAAAGTCAGTTGCCGGATATCGTTTGCTACTTTGACTGTACTGTTCGTAAGGTGCGTATCCAGGGGTGAGCATTCTACTCATTTCCCCACTTTGCCCAAACATAAATTCTCTGGCAGCCCCGAAATCTATGAGTACCGCTCGATCTTGAAGATCGATGATAATATTATCTGGCTTGATATCGCGGTGTAAAAATTGATTGTGATGAACTATTTTTAATGCTTCGGTAATTTGAATAAAATATCGTTTCACTCGATCTTCAATAAGTAATCCCTCTTCTTTAAATATTCTAAATAGGGATTTACCAGAGATAAACTGCATAACTATATAACAGGTATCATTTTCATCAAACCAGTCATAGACTTGAGCTATATTCGGGTGGCTACATTTTTGTTGATGACTAGCTTCTAATTTGAACTTACTAAGTTGCTGAAATTTTTGCTGTGGGGCGATCGAGCTAGGCCACATCACTGTATTGCTCTGCCTAGATCCTTTCTCCGGCCAAAGTTCTTTAATTGCGACTAGGGCACCATTAACTGCATAAATACCTTTGTAAGTAATCCCGAATCCGCCTTCGCCTAAGACTTCCTCAACTTGGTACTGTCCTTGCTTGAGAGTACTACCCGCTGGTAAATGAATCAGAGATGTGCTGGAACCAGTCATCGCAATGAATGAGCCACAGTAGATACAAACTTGTGTTTCGTCGGGATTATCATTTACACAGCTAGGACAAAGGATAGACATGAAAATTTTGGAGATTAAATTTTATATTGAAGTAGTTTTAAATAAGAACCAGACTTTAGCGATCGAATTACGAGCGTCGCTATTTAGGTTGGTATTAGTCGAGCAGTTTTGCTTGTAGTAAGAATATGATACCTATTTAGAGCTTAAATAACTTCATTCGCAACTTGAAAGCGTTCGTTAATATTGTGTTCATTCCAGTTAGGATCGCTTCCTTCATCGATTCAGATACTGATGAATTGAGCTTTGGTGTTTTCCCTAAAGATCGGACCTTTTACTCGTTGGTAGACCAATGAACCACTAACCAAGCAGATCGAAATATTTAGCCCAGTTATTTTTTGGATTGGCTGGTTCATGATGATTGGTGCTCATTTAGCTAATTAGTCTGATTAAAGATGTAAAGCACTGGAATATGCCAAAGCTAAGAGAGTTGAGTTATCAGCAGCTCCTCGATCGAGCACCATTTGAATAGTTCGATCGACACTAGTTTGTAAGCTTTCAGAACTAGCAAAGATTTCTTGGAAATCTGACTTGGAGATTAAGTCCCAAACTCCATCCGAACACAATAAAAGAATATCTCCATCTATTAGTGCTATGGAGGGAGCATTGACAGTACGAGTTAAATTTTGGACGTAACCATTACTCAAGCCTCTTTTTGAGCCAAGAGATTTGAGCAGAACGTTTCGCTCTGGGTGAGTCAAGCTTTCCTCTTCAGTAATCTCGCCATTAGCAACCTTCATTGCTACTAAGGAATGATCTTCACTGATTTGTTTGATTTCCCCATTTCTTAATAGATAAATACGACTATCACCAACATGAGCGATCGTTAACTCACTCTCAATCGCTAACACCGCGCTAAGTGTAGTCCCACCATTATTGATGGCTTCTGAGATCGCTACGTTAGCCTGTTGAAATAGCTCTAATAACCATTCATTTCTTTGCGCTACCGTTTTAAATTCTTTTGGCAATGGCGTTGCTAACAGAACTTCGACAGCGATTTTACTAGCTTCATCCCCGTGCGCCATCCCGCCCATTCCGTCAGCAACTACCCCCAAGAGGAAGGTTTCAGCACTACTTAGCTGTTGCTGTCTCACCCCATAGCTATCCTCGTTCTGTAATCGATGGGTTGATAGTCCCACTGTCGAGTGGCTGGCAATATTCCATTGAACTTTCTGAGTCTTCAGTGAATTACGCAGTTCGATGAATAGATTGAGTAATTGGCTGAGAGGGAAGCGTTCTTGTGGAGCGTGAGAGAGAGTTATTTTGAGTAATTGATAAATGCGGGGAATCGGTCGAATTTCTAAGTTAAAGTCTCGATCGAGTTCGGGTAGCTTCTGATGAATGAGCTGATAAAATAGAACTCCAATGGTGTAGCTACTCATTAGCTCATTTACCGTAGGGCACGAAGCTAATTCGGGGGCGCAGTAGTCACCCACTATTCCAGCAGTTAATTTTTCATCTGTGGGATAGATACTAGTCAGATCGAAGATTCTGAGTGGCTTCCCAATTTCGATAAATTTGGGCGAAATATCGATCGAACACCAGTTTTGTTTAGCGATATAGGCGAAAAGCTGACAAAGCTGAATGACTAAGGTAATCATCTCTGATTGAGAATGTTCGCCTTTTAACCATATTTCTAAAGTTAAATCTTCGTCGGGAAAATCAGTCAGTAGTAATAACCTTTCTAGATTACTACTAGTATTAATATCTTCCTCTAGATAAGTTTCTTCCTCTAAATATTCAGAATCATCGGTTTCTGCTGAAGTAATTACTAGAGCGGCAGTTTCCGAACTAATAGCTACCGATGCTAACCGATCCTCATCTACTTCTTCAGGAGTAGATAAGTCATAGATCGATATCTTAGCTTCTGACCCTCTATCGTCTTCTGATGATTCAGAAACTATCGAATCGACCGATGGCTCAATATCTTCACTAGATTCTTCAACGTGACAATTCACAGAATCATCTATAGTTTCGATCGATGGCTCGATGTTTTCACTAGATTCTTCAGCCGGACAATTGACAGAATCATCTATCTGTTCCACGATCGAAGCAATAGGAGAATTGATTTCAACCGAATCTACTTGCTGATGAGCTAATAAGGGGGCAATTAATCCATACTCTCCGAGCGTCTGTCTCAGTTTCAATTCTCTACCCAAACCACCATCGATCGACCCAACTCGGAGTAAACCCCAGCAGATCCGATCTTGTGCCTCTGGCGCATCCAGATCGGTAAGATCTTTAATGTTGACTTTAAAGTGATGAATACCAGTGGTTAACAGTCCCAGATAGGATAAAACTTCAACCTGATAATTTTCGAGGGGAAAACTTTCGCGTTCCCGAATTAATAGTGATTTGGTTTGCTCGATCGATGGCGGGTTCATAGTGCTATAAATTCAGGACTAGGGAGATTGGAAAGTAAAGCAGATTTTAGCAATAGCTACTTCATCACCAGGATTTAGATCTGTAGGTGCGGTAATTCGGGCATTAAATCGGCTTTGTCCGGCAGGTTTAATGAATACTCCATTCGTCGAGCCAAGGTCTTTAATCTTCCACGCCTCCCCCTCTGTATAAATCTCTGCGTGTTGTCGGGAGATTGTTTCACCACCGGAAAAGTTTTCGAGATCGATATCTACTGGGCCTCGATCTGGATCGAAGATGCCCACTAAGGCACTACTAGTAATCCAAAACTCAGGCACTGGTGCATTTACCTGTTTCGCAACTAACCGAGCGACGATCGAATTGACGTTGAAAGTTACGTGGGGAATAGCAGCAGGTGTAGTTGGAGGGGCGGGGATAGGTATCGGTTGAGGAGCCGGAACACTAAGAATGGTGTCTGGGAGCGAACTACTGAAGCTGGGTACTTGAGGTGGCGGAGTACTAACGAATGGAGCTTGGATTACTGTTGGATTTGAGGGAGGGGGAATATTAACAATTGGCTCTGGGATTGGCGGTACCGATGGGGGGGTAGATATTGTTGCTGGTGCTGTTGTAAGTTCTGCGCCACAGGCATCACAGAATTCTGCTCCAATCGGGTTGGTTTCGTAGCCGCAGACTTTACAAGTAATAGCCATTAATTTTTCTCCTGATGTTGATAAATTTGTAGTCTGAATCATTAAGTACCAGTTAGTTTCCGAATGTTCTCATCCGAGAACTCATCATTGGGATCGTCACCCATCTTGACAGTTTTCCCTCTCGAACCAATCTTGATGGTTTTGCCAGTACCAGCCGAAATATTCCGAGTCTTGCGTAACTCATCGATACCTCGATCGAGCGATTCGAGCATGGCTTTATTGTCAATTTGGACGGTGATTCGCCGCGCCGTTTCTAGCAGTTTTTCGGCTTGTGCGGGGTTACTACTAGCTATCTTGGTCGCATCATCAACTAGCTTAGAAATATTGCGTTGCTGGACATAGCCCATTACTTCGGGATCGACCTGGGCACTAGCTCCCTGCCCCTGAACGAATTGCACTACGACATTTTGCAAGGGGAGTTCTCCGCGCCGATTTAAGCCAGGAATATCGTAAGTTAGACCCACTTGAGCGATCCGCATTCGTGAAGTCGCACGGCTATCGACACTGAATTCCAGGATAAAGACGCTTTCATCACCACCAGTCACAGCCCCAATCGGATAAGGACTCTGGGTAAGTGAAAACTCTGCTAAGTCGGGATAGACGCGAGTAGCGCGGACTAGCTCGACTCCCTTAACGGTTTTTACCTCCATCGCCAAGTTATTGATGACTTCATTTTGGGCTTGCTGATAATCGGCAATCAGCACATTGGGTAAGTCGGCGATCGAAACAGCATTACCAATCGCTGTCCCCGCCACCACATGGCGACATTGCCCCGCTGTCGTATTACTTAAATGTACGAGTAAGTCTTCGTTATATTCACCAACTCCTAACGCTGTAATCGAAATTCCATTATTCGCAAATTCTTGAGCTAGATCCTGGCAATCATCCTCATCAACGGTTTCTCCGTCAGTGAAAATGAAGACGCGGCGACTGGTCATCGCTCGATCGGATAATAGATCCAGAGCTTGTTTCATCCCCTTGCCCAAGCAAGTTCCACCACTGAAGTCGCTCAATCTGTCGATTGCAGCATCAAGCTGACTGACTTGAGTAGCTGGTGTCAGTCCAATGATGGTAGAAGTCTTATCGTCGAATTGAACCAGCGCAATCCGATCCGTTTGGGTCAAGCGTCCCGATTTTACCAAAGCGTGTAGGGATTCAATGACAATCTCTATCTTTGTAGTGCCGCCTATAGCCTGATTGTAAGTTCGACCGTCTTGGACGTAAGTTTTTCCGGTCGGCTGAGGATTGCCCATAACAACTTCATACATCGAGCCACTCGTATCGATGAGAAAGACAAAAGTTGTTGAAGGACGAGTTTGAGTAGCTTCTTTTGTCGGTCGCAACTTCAGCATCATGAATAGGCGTTGATCTGGAGTATCAGCAGGTAGAAATTCTCGATGGGGAGTAATCGATACGTTCAGCATATATAGTTGGGTTGAGGGGAGAAATTAGCGATAAAATCCTAAGTCTGAAAAATCAGATCTAATGGGGGCAATACCCCACCCACTGGCTCTATTCCGAGTAGATCGATCGGTACCAGCGATGGTAAATCTTGATTTCCTGCTTCTTTGATTCGTTCGAGATTACAGTCAATCAGCAATGATAGATCTAATATAATTGAGCTTTCTCGATATCCGTGTTTGATATCTTCAGTCCAAATGCTAACAATTCGATCGAGATGATCGTCTCTGACCGCACAAGAACTTTCCGCTTGAAACTTCTTTCTAATAGCCTGACGAATTATCACTGTAAAAATTGATTCAGGATTATTTTCTTGGGTACGGGTTAGTTCCAATAAAAAACTATATTGTTCTGGAGAATCTCTAAGGTTGAGGGAGAATTTATAAGTTACCATCTGAATTAGTTTTCAATAGCAACTTGGTTGCATAATGATTTCATTAATAAAGGAGTTTTAGCGATTTTCCAAGAGTCTTCATCTTTTTGAAGTAGGTAACAAGAAGAAAATCTATTATTTTCTTCTGGTTCAGATCGCCCATTCGCTCTATGAAGTGTTAAATATTCGCTGATTATTGCTCTAACTAATACTTGATTTGAGCTGACTTGTTGAATAGATGATATGCGATGAATTTTCTGAAGCTCATATGTATAATAAGATCCCGATCTTTTGAGATAGTCAACCGAACTTTCTCCATCTCCAGGTTTAGCTGTAATATTGCGTTCATAAGCTTGTCCGGTCGTTAGTTCTTCCCCAGCTTCTTTTTGATAATTAGACCCAAAAATACTCTTTTTAGCTTCAAGCCATTGACTAAGAATATTCCTCGCTTCATCCTTCGTTAATTCGTTCGTGTTAGCGGCTGTGTCGGGAGTCGGCGATGGTTCAGAAGTCAGCGGTGTTTCAGTTGGGGATGCTTCAGGAATCGGTAACGCTTCAGAAGTCAGCGGTGTTTCAGTTGGGGATGCTTCAGGAATCGGTAACGCTTCAGGCGGGGGAAATACTGGTACTGAAAGATTATCACTTCCTAAGCTCATCCTGAGATCGAAGGTTCCAGAATTCTCTCCAGCGGCTATTTGGATAATGTAATTATCATCTTGAGGTAAAGTAGAATCTGTAATAGCTTGATTATCAGAGGTGTATAGCCAAGTACAGAAACCATTTGGCGCGGTTTGATAGCTAATTTTCTGACCTTTTTTACCAATAAATTTATAACCTTTCGATTGATTATTAGCTGTCAGACCGGAGTAAGTTGTGGCTGTAGATGTTAAGACAATATCCTGGACATCTTCAGGCTCAAGTCTAATACTTGAAGTATCAGCACAACTCGGTTTTGATTTCACTGCTACCGTTTGATTTTGGCAGCTTTGTAATGTCAAGAGATTGATAAATAATCCGAATAGTAATAGGAATTTCCACGTCATATTTTTTGGGAGTGTTATATCTAATATCTAATTTTTGAGACTTTATCTTTCTAATACTTCTCGTTTTAGTTGTTTACCCCAAAACCAAAATGGTAAAAATCCGCCTAGCGATAGAATTGTACCTATACCGAATACCATTAGTAGGCGATGATTGCGAGGCAGAGATCTACCAAAAACGCCGATATTATAGTCCTTTGGTTTAGACTCGATCTTAGGATCTTTATCTGAGGTTACTATTACTTTAATTTGACGCTTGGAGCCGCGCTCTGGATTCGGTTCTAAGTAAGATATTTCATATTCACCCAGAATTGCATCAAGAAAAATATCGAGCTTCTCAGAAACTGCCTGAGCATCGGGGGAAAACTCGGCGACTCCACTAGTAACTTGAGCAATTTTACTCAGCTTTTCTTTATCGACAAACTCTTCTTCTTTGACTGGCTTACCAATACCAATATCACTACGTTTCGCCGTTCGGTTTAATCTATACTTTCTACCCAGCTCTTCTGGTGTAAGTCCATAGCCAAGAGTGTGAATAATGACTGACTCCTGTTTTTCTAAAAATGAAATTAATCGCTTAAATGATGCTGGTTCACCTACTTTATTTTGATAGCCATCAGAAAGCAGAATAATAGACGTGCGAGGTTTAATCTCACCCTCTGGTACAGTAAATCGACCGTCTTCGGGATTAGTAAAGAATTTAACTGTTTCAGTAATGGGATCGTAAATATTAGTTGAGGCACAAGGTTTACCTGCGGCTAAACGCTTGAGTTGGCTCTCTATCTTAAAATCACCAGCCGGAAAAAATCGATCGATCTCATCATTCGTCACTGGACGGTTACAATTTGCGGCTACACCTTGACCTTCACCAAAGGGTACTACGACAACTCTAGTATCACCATTACGTTTAGCAGTAGCAAAAATAAATGATCTAATTGCATCTATAGCTCCTGTTAATTTGCTTGTGCCTTTGCTATCCTTCGTATTCATACTACCGCTATAATCTAAGAGAAAAACAATCCATACTGGTGGTGGGGTTGTCTCCCTAGAACTTTTCCAGTCCTGAGGTTTAAACTTAACTGGCTGACCATCTACTATCAAGCGAAAGTTTTCATCTTGTAAATCTAAGGCTGGTCTACCATTATGCTCTTTTACTTTAATTCTGAGCGTTACCTTATTATTATTTACAATTGGATCACCTACAATTTCAGCAGATCCAAGTTTTGCTAAACTAGGATTGACCCAAAGAAGACTCAAGAAGATCGGTAGACTAAGCCTGGGGATCGAAGAAGCGATTATAGTAGACAAAACGGTAGAATTTACTTTCATCTGAGTGGATTTCCTTAGTATAAAAAGTGATGATATAGTTATGTTTAAGCTGGACAGACTTGCTTGAATCAAGTTTCTGGCCGTTAACTTCAATCATCCTAAAACATTGTAGATTTGGAGATAGCAATGTTTCGCGAGATTTGAACTTTAAATCGGCGATATGTGGAGGGACATTAGGTAAATATATATTGGACTCACCTGGAGCTGAACCGATACTAATTTGCCCCTTTGATGGTAGACGGATTGATAAGCCTTCTTCAATTTCATCTGCTTCTCCATCACTAATAAAGGAGAGTAATTTTCTATCCTTATTAATTGATGGGTATTGCAAATCTGCTTCTTCCTCCATTCCAGCATCAAAAATACGCTCTCCGGTATACTCAAACCCTGCACCAGCACGTAAAGCAACTTGGTAACTCGGGGAAGATGTACAGCTAAAGACAAAACCCAAGAGCATCCCCAGAAGAGCAAAGCCAACTGGATCTTCAAAATTTTCTAAGCCTGGGAGCAAGTTTCCTAATGTTCTTCGTAATGATTCAAATAAGATAGCCGCAGCTAAACTAGCAGCTAAGGCTCCACAGAAACTTGCAATCGCGCGCTTCTGAAATCGTTCTGAATTACCTGCTTCACTACTCCGCCAGTACCAAGTAAATCCTTCACTCAATCCAGTAAAAGTCCCAATTAGCAACCAACCAATGACTCTTACGAGTATAGGTGATACACGAAGGGCTGGAAAAAACAATATTTGAGATATTATCCCCGCAACTAGCCCAGAGCTTAAACCAAGACCGATCGCCATTAATACTGGAATTTTGGCTGTACGTAAGTTTAATTTGATCCGAGTTGGGGAACTGATAAATATCTCAGTTAGGAGCATCCCAACTGAGAGCGAAACAGCAATACATGGAAATAGAATAATTTCAGGGTATTCATTGAGCCAGCCTAAATCAGTCAGGAATATATGCGCGATATTCCAGCCGATTAGCGGTGATACCAATCCTGAAATTAGATATAGATAGGTTCTGACAAGTGAGTTCATAGAAATAGTTTATAAATCTGCATAATTATTAATTAACTTACGGTTTTAATTTTTTTGTTAAGTATTTTTTTATTATCTCATCTGAAGCTGAATTTTTATTAGATGGTAGCTTCTCTAATAATTTTTTTTCCAATATTACTTGGATAGCGTCATTTATTTTTTCAACATCAACATCCTTAGTCTTATTTATAATATCTTTGATTGATAGTTGTGTTACCTCTGAATCACTAGTAATTTGTTTTGAAATTTCTTCAGTAAGAGTCTTTATTAACGGATATACACTATTACTATCAGTAACACCAATATTTTTAACTATTGTCATAACATTAGTATTACTAATACCTATAACTGATTGTGTGGTACTAGCCGTTCCTCTACTAACTTTTAAACCTAGTTCTTGCTTGCTGAGCTTATAAATTGCCGTAATATTTTTAGCTAAATTGTCCTTTCCGGTACTACCTATTTTTGAACTGGCATCTGAATTGGCTTTAAGACATAATCTGGCTGTAGCATCACTGTCGTTTTCTTTGCTTAAACCATTTCTATAATAACCTAGTCCAACTCCTAATAAAGCAACAGTAGGGACAATTATCATAATAATCAATCTATTCACAGTATCACCAAATCCTTTTGATTCAAATAGCCAAATTAATAACTTGTCAACATTAGTTCGATGCGGATGGATCGTTACTCCATATACTCTGACACTATTATCTGGATATTTATACAGGCTCTTAGGCAGCTTCTTAAATATACGAGCGGGTACTTCACCTTGACTAATATGATAAAAAATTAAAGATGTTTTAGGATTAATTCTCTCGAATAATTCTGCAAATTTTAAATACTTTCCGTTCGCTTGGTAATATGAATGATTCCAGAAAGGATATATATCTTCTCGGATACTCTGCCATAATTTACCCTTTAAGTTAAAATCACGATTATTTCCTATTGAAGTAGGAAGCTGTTGCTGAGGGTATAATTCTCGAACTCCTCCTCGCTCTATAGCATTCTGACTTCCCTGACGATCCTGATACTGCAATGGGTTAATAAAATATTGCATATTATGGAGATCGCGATGGAGATTAGTAATAAATTGCTTTGATTGACTCCCCCATAAACCTTCACGCTCTTTTAATAAGCTGGTGACAACTTCTGTAGAGACTGCATTACGATCATTCAAAAAATTAGCTAAAATGACTTCAAAGCTCTCTTCTATATTGCGATCGATCTGTTCTAGCTGTCTTTGTGGTAATTGATTTTTGATTACTCCTAACTTATTTTCAAATTCTTGCGCTATTCCTTCAACATTACTAGTTTTACCAGCATCTGTACGCCACTTACGGTACTCAGGGAAGGTAGCTGGAATTGCCAGAGCGCGGAGCGTCAGCGATTTAATCATCTGTGGCGTATAAATTTTCTGTCCGAGCGGATTATCTGCCCCCTGGCTATCAAAAAGTCTGTGCCAGTGGCTTGGCGTAATTGCTTGATTTCCGATTGCTTCGACAAATGTTTCGACGTACTTAGTTTTGAGCGCTGTACTACCGCTATTAGCGATTCCTTTAATCGCTGACTTGACTGCCTGTTCGTCAAATAGCTCTAGGGGTAATGCTTTACCTGCACTAGCTTTGGCTTTAGTCAGCAGCGCGAAGGCACTGTCACTAGCGGCTCTGATGAGTGTAAATCTTTTGACTTGTTCGACAGCTTCAACATTAAATGCCCAAGCTATCGGAACATAGTTTCCGTTCTCTCTTTCTAGTTCAAATTTTTTGATAGTTAGAGCGTGAATGTAGCTAAGATTAGGTATTTGACGATCGAAAATGACTGGAATATCGCTATCTAAGTATGTTCGATGATCTGGAGCAATATTTGGATTTGGAGGTTCACTCGTAATGGTATATGGCTGATTTGTGGATGCCAGATCTAGGGGATTAAAAATCCGTAGTTGAGTAGAGTCTCGATCTTTCTTATCTTCTTCTAACCATTTCAAGATATGTGGAATCTTATCTGCTCCCTGCGCTAGAAAATAACGGTAAAAAGAGCCGCCTCGACCAACTTCATCTTCCCCGCGTGAGATAATAGCCACTACAGACCAACTATCTTCATCTTCACCAACAACCCTAGCAACTACCGCAGGATCGAGACTAGCTGTACCTTCAGCAATTCTAAATTCACGGTTACTAATCGATCTTTCTACCACAACAGGCACTGAATCGATCGTACAGTTCATATACTCGCCAGTAAAACCCCGCGAGATCCATCCGCCATGATTGAGCCGATCGAATTTAATTCCCGTACTAAATTCATAGATGTCAACTGAGTTTGAATTCATGTGCTTAATCCTTATCTAAATCTGGATGACGTTCGCCCGTACACAACCAATACAATGGGGATATTAGTCCAAATGGTCTCCACAGTTTAGGAGTCTTAATCACTGCGGTAGTTCCTTCAGCCCCGCGCCGAATGATTGTTGAATTTGGTTCGAGATATTGATTCCCCAAAGTGCCAAAAGCCGAAGCTGTAAAGAACTCAATTTTTCCAGCTTTACTATCGTGCCAAAGTTGGAGTGTTTGATAAACTTGGGCAAACCTTCGTGATACAGTGATATTGGCTGGTCGATCTCTCGTAGCAAAAACTTCCCCATGTTCGGCTTTAGTTAATATCACAGCAATTCGACGCTTTCTAGCCTCGATTTCATTACGATCTAATGCTTTGAGAAACTTATCTAGCCCCATTGCATATTCAGTATCCATTGTATGGCTAGCTCCATCAATTAATAGGGCAATTCCATCCGACATCACACAATCTTCTAAATAACTATCTAATCTGGGATTATTCGTCGGTTGGAGTAAGTCGTTAAAAAATTCGCCCGCATAATCTTTGCAACTAATATTTAGATCGATAATTCGATTGCCTTTTCCTAGTTTTGGATTCCGCCAAGAGAATTTGTCTTTTAATTTAATATTGATGTTATAGTCGATAATTTCATTAGCGTTAGCGTCGAGTCTGGTAAATTCAAGTTGTTCGCCTTGCTCTAATATATTTCGTGCTTTGTTAATCAATTCTTGACCACCTTCGTTAGTTGCTGTAACGCTTTGGACGGGGCTATTAGAACTTGTATTAGGCCATCTTGCTAAAGCAGCCATAAAAGTAGTTTTTCCAGAGCTTCTGTAGCCGATGACCCTAATGACTGCACCGTATTGATTATCTGCTCCGCTGGTAGAATTTCTCTTGAAGATACAGCGTTTTCCAGCTAAATAGGGTACGATCGACAGATGATGAGTGGAGCGAAAAATGAGAGCATATTCAATGGATTTGCGGGAGAAGATTGTCAGTGC
>Ga0105053_10008008_pt1 | contig 13888 bp, 14 predicted proteins | sample BON01_FD_78093 | JGI IMG/M metagenome (GOLD analysis project Ga0105053, IMG submission 78093) | Freshwater microbial communities from Lake Bonney liftoff mats and glacier meltwater in Antarctica - BON-01 | ecosystem: Environmental > Aquatic > Freshwater > Ice > Glacier meltwater | place: Lake...
AGTTTGGCCAGATTTCCCGATATTATTCGTCAAATAGCGGTGCTATTCTCCTTATAAGATCGAAAAATCTGACTCAAATCGACTTTCCCTCGCTACGATCGGTAAAGTCCGACAGGCTCCTAGTAGAGAGTTGGCCGCCTATTTCGGCGTATTCCTGGTTTTTACAATCATTGTTTTAATCAACTTAACCACCTTCCATGACATTCTCTTTTACTACGTGATTACTGGCATCTTGTGCTTCTTATTTGTACAACAGGCTCTAAAGCTCAGCCGCGAATATGAGCAAAGAAAAGCAGAGCAGGCACAGATTGCCAAGTTGCAATTTAAGTTAGAACAAAACCGCCAGAAAATCGAGCCTCCAAAGATCCGCATCAATAGCGCTGGGAAAATAGAGCTGATTGAGAGCGAGCAGATCGCCTTTTGTAAGGCTGCTGGAGACTATGTTGAGCTCTATTTGAGAAACAACAAGCAGATACTCTTCAGTGGTAATTTGAAAGAGTTGCAAAAGCAATTACCGAATACCTTTTTGCGGGTACATCGTTCGTATTTGGTCAATATGGATTTTATTCAGTCCCTCTCTAGCAAGAATACTGATCTGCAGAAATCACCTGCAGGCGGTGGGTTTCTGCTGTTATCTGGAGGGTTTGAGGTACCTGTGAGCAGGCGAATTATGCCGATGGTAAGAAGTGCGATTCAGTAAATCGAACCATGTGCTCATGGAAGCCTAAATCTGTGGGTAATTGCTGCGAGCGTGCTAGGGTTTGTCGGACTCGTTACTTGGTTTCTTAAACCTATATAACGTTTTATGCTTTAATCACTGGATTACACCTCTGTTCGATTTTGCACAGAGCAATAGGGAATAAGTATGACAAATCAATGAACAGAAACGCGCTTCGACTGTAGCCGAATTTAGTTGCATGATGAGCAAGATATTCGTTCCCGAAGAAGTCGGCTCTGCGATCACCTCCTACCACCCTCACCCAACCAATATTATTATCTCGCCCTACGGAAAATGCGGCACCACCTTGCTGCAGCAAACGTTTCATACATTGAGGACCGGCGGTGATACGGACTTTGACGATATTTCGCGCGTTGTCCCGTGGATCGAACAGGTGGCAATGCATGATATTGATCTGAACGGCGCGCAGCGTGCAAAGCCGAGAGGGCTTAAGAGCCACCTGTCCTACAGCAACGTTCCCAAAGGCGCGAAATATGTTGTGTCGTTCCGTGATCCCAAGGATGCCTTCGTTTCGACGTTCTGATTCATGGAAGGTTGGTTCATCGAACCGGATACCATTTCGATGGAAGAATTTTTCGAAGGTTGGATGATTGGCGGTCCCGAAGGTGATGGCTATTGGGGACATTTATTGGGTTGGTGGGAACAGCGTGATGATCCGAACCTGTTGTTAACTGACCTATAGTCATATGATTACTGATCCCAAATTGCATGTTCGGATTCTCGCAGCCTTTTGCGATTTGGACCGAACGGGTGACGCCGGTGACCGGCCATAAAACTTACGCAATGTTTGAAGCGGAAGTTCGAAATCGTAACGATAATCCGGGGCGATAAATTTCAAGAGATGCTATAACACTACATAACCATCAACTACTTCAAGCAAGCCATCGACAAAGACCCGACCCTGATCTAGCGGATGCATATATCGCCAAGTCAACCGATTTGCATCAGCTTAATTCAATTCACTCCAATCACCGGTATGCGCCAGTACTTTGCGGGCCTTGGATTTCTTGATTGGTTTTCGAATCGTGCCCGCGAGATCACCCTCACGAACCATCATGACCAAGTCTTCACGAGGGAAAAATATCTTTGCGAATTTACTAGCTTTGGAGCCTGAAAAACTTCTTTTGGGGATTGATTGCACAGTACCGAAACCATGCTGAGGGTGATGAATAGAGTCGCCTTTCACAAGGGTGATAATTAGTCTCCTGATGGGGCTAGATGGGTTTGGTTTATATAATAGCTATTATTTTCAATCGTTTACATTATTTACACAAATAACACAACCGAAAACTTCACGCGCAACTATTCAAATAGATCAGCATATCGGCGCGGCTGACAGTGCAGATACTGGTTAGCTACAGTAACATGGCCGCCGAGATGCGCAGCGGCATGCCAAGGCCAGCGAGGACTGTAGAGAATGGTCCGCGCCAGCGCCACCATGTCTGCATCAGCATGTGGGACGAAACGCAAAAATAGTGAAGAGATGATTGCCCAAATCGTTTGTCTCTGCCGATTTAGAAGCGCATTATGATCAAGTAATAATGATAACAACCATTATTCAAGGATTTAAGGCTATGATAAAGCGTATTTTTCTAACTATTATCGCTGTGGTCATTGTCGCGGGCGTTGTCTTTTTCGCGCTGGCCTGGCACGCAACACTACCTGAAGTCACAACGCCGGAAGCTGCCAGCTTCAATCAGGCAGAAATTGATCGCGGCCGCGCCCTGGCTGGCATTGGCGACTGTGTAGTGTGTCATACTTCCGAGGCAACCAAACCCTACGCCGGAAATCGTGCGATGCCTACCGGGTTCGGCACCATCTACACAGCAAACATCACGCCAGATGCGGACTCAGGAATCGGCAGATGGTCAGAGCAGGCGTTTGTCCGCGCTATGCGCGAGGGCGTATCGCGCGAGGGTTCATACCTGTTTCCGGCTTTTCCCTATACCCATTTCACCATACTCACGGATGACGATCTGAGCGCGCTCTATGCTTTTTTAATGACACGTCAGCCAATCAGTGAAAAGCCATCGGCCAATACTATGAAGTTCCCTTACAATATTCGCCTGCTCCAGTCCGGCTGGCAGATGCTCTATTTTGATGACGAAAGGTTTACGCCGGACGAAACAAAGAGCGAAAAGTGGAACCGGGGCGCCTATCTGGCGGAAGGTCTGGGCCATTGTTCAGCTTGCCATACTCCACGTAACCAGTTCGGTGCGGAAGAAACGGCCAAGCAATATGCCGGTGCCGTCATCGACGACTGGTATGCGCCGGCGCTGAATGGTGAAAATCAGGCGCCACTACCATGGACTGAAGATGAGATTTACAGGTATTTGCTTCTCGGAGGTACCGAACGCCATGGCGTGGCTGCGGGCTCCATGTCGGCTGTTGTCCACGACGGGCTTAGCGAGGCAAGTGAAGATGACATCAGCGCGCTGGCCGTGTACTTCAGCTCAATTGCCGGCACAGACACCGAAAGTGAAGCAGACCAGGAGCCCCGGCAGATCATTACTGATGCCCATGCCAGAGCAAGCACCGATCGCAGCCATGGCGAGCATATTTTTACCGCGGCTTGCGCCGGCTGTCATTACAATACGGCTGAAATCGCCCTTCTAAACAGGCCGGAACTCAGTCTGAACAGCGCTTTGAGCGCCCCTGACCCGGTTAATCTGATCCGTATCACGCTCGAGGGCGTATCAATCGATGACGGCCTGCCCAACCTGATGATGCCTGGCTTCGGCCCTGCCCTCAGTGACGAAGATATTGTTAGTCTGGTAATTTACTTGCGCCGCACGCAAACCGGGCTGCCACCGTGGGAAAATGTTGAAGCACGCGTGCGCGGTTTACGTCAATGAAAAACACGCGACTGTCCGCAGCCGCTTAATCCGCAAGGGAGTACAAAGATGACAACGGAATTTGTATTGAACGGCCAGAACGTGACGGTGGATGTACCCGATGATACACCGTTGCTGTGGGCGGTCCGCGAACATATCGGCCTGACCGGAACCAAGTTCGGTTGCGGTATCGGTATGTGCGGAGCCTGCACGGTACATATTAATGGCCGTGCAAGCCGTTCCTGCATCACGCCGGTAAGTGCAATAAAGGGAGCCAGCATCACCACGATAGAGGGGCTGTCGGAAAATGGCGACCATCCTTTGCAGCGCGCCTGGATAGAGACACAAGCACCACAGTGCGGCTACTGCCAAACTGGCCAGATCATGCAGGCGGCGACCTTACTCGCGGACTTCCCTGATCCCAGTGACGAGCAAATCAATCAGGTCATGACCGGCAACTTATGCCGCTGTATGGCCTACATACGGATCCGTGAGGCGATCAAGATTGCAGCTAATGAAATGAAGGACGAGGTGCCCAATGGCTAAATTTCCGAACTTTCGTAAACCTGAAGCAATGTCAGCTAAGCAAGAAACACCGCAGCTTTCGCGCCGGGGTTTCCTGATCGGCGCCAGCGCAGCCGGTTTCACTCTGGCGTTCACTCGTCCCGACATGGGTTTCGCGGCAGCGGACGACGCCGGCGAGAATGAGGCTTATGAACCTACGATCTGGTGTCAGATTGGCTCCGACGGTCGCGTGACAGTCAATATCGCAGAAGCGGAAATGGGACAGCATATCGGCACTGCTCTTGCGCGCATCCTCGCAGATGAGTTGGAGGCCGACTGGTCTGAAGTTGACTTGCACTATGTCGACAGCGACCCGAAATGGGGCTATATGGTCACCGGCGGCAGCTGGTCGGTATGGCAGGATTTCAAACCCATGAGCCAGGCCGGCGCAGCCGCACGTATAGCTCTGATCGAGGAGGGAGCCAAACTAATGGGCGTCCCTGCCAGCCAATGCCAGGCTCGTAACAGCCAGGTTCTGGCGGGCGGGCGCTCGATCAGTTACGGCGAAATCGTCAGAAAAGGCGACCTGACGCGGCAGTACTCGGCAGATGAACTCGAAAAAATACCAATCAAGCCCCCCTCGGAACGACGTCTGGTTGGACACGAAGCGAAGGCTCTGGATATTCCCGAGAAGACCGATGGCAGTGGTATTTACGGTATCGATGCGAAGGTAGAGAACATGGTTTACGCGCGGCCTTTGGTACCGCCAACCCGCAACGGTTCAAGCATCAACAGTGTCGACGACAGTGCGGCAAAGTCCGTGCCTGGTTATATTAAAACCCTGGTATTGGATGACCCCAGCGGCAACGTCCCTGGATGGGCTCTGGTCATTGCCAAATCCTGGCATGCCGCCAACACCGCAGGTCAGAAAGTAAAGGTTGACTGGACGCCCGGCAAAACCTCGGAGGTGGCTGAAAAGGATATCCTCGACCACGGCCGCACGCTGATCGAAGATCCCAGTTCCGGCGCGCTGGTTGTCAACGATGAGGGTGTCGATGAGGCATTCTCAAGTGCAGATTCGACTTTGGAAGCGGAATACATCACGCACAGTGTCCTGCATGTGCAGTTGGAGCCAAGCAACGCTCTGGCGTTCCAAAAGGACGGCATCTGGGAAATTCATACCGGAAACCAGTGGCAGTCGCTGATTCTGCCGCAAATTGCCACCGCGCTGGACGTACCTGAAGACAAAGTCGTGATGCGTACTTATCTGTTGGGCGGTGGTTTCGGCCGCCGTTTGAACGGTGACTATGCGGTTCCGGCGGCATTGGGCGCAAAAGCCATGGGGCAACCAGTGAAAATGATACTGACCCGGGAAGACGACAGCCGTTTCGACTCGATACGCTCCCCTTCGGTGCAGAAGCTACGCATGGCCTTCGACAAGAACGGCGAAGTGGTTGCAATGGAACAACATGCCACTGCCGGCTGGCCCACGCAGGTAATGGTGCCTGGCTTCATGCCAGAGGCTAGCAATGGCGTCAAGTTCGATCCCTTTGCCATCCACGGCGCCGATCACTGGTATTCGGTTGGACCGCATAAGTTAAGAGCCATTTCCAACGATCTGGCCAACGAAACGTTTCGCCCGGGCTGGCTACGCTCGGTCGGCTCAGGTTGGGTCAACTGGGCACTGGAATCGTTCATGGACGAAGCCGCGCGCAAGCTGGATAAAGACCCCATCGAATTCCGCCTGAATCTTTTGCGTGCCGAAGGCAGGAATGCGGGCTCGGCGCCTAATTCCGTCGGCGGTGCTTCGCGTCAGGCCAACGTATTGCGGCGCGTACGCGAACTCTCAGGTTGGGGCCAGAAGCTACCCGAAGGAACCGGTTTCGGTGTCGCTACAACCTATGGTCAGGAGCGCAACATGCCTACCTGGACCGCTTGCGTTGCCCGCGTTCACGTTGACCGCGACAGCGGTCAGGTCCGGCTTGAGAAACTGACCCTGGTGGTGGACGCCGGAACTATCGTGCACCCGGACGGCGCTCTGGCGCAGATGCAGGGCGCAGCCTTGTGGGGTGTCAGCATGGCGCTGCATGAAGGTACCGAACTGCACCAGGGACAGGTGCGGGATACCAATTTAAACACCTATACACCACTGCGCATGCGCGATGTGCCCGAGATGCAGGTTGAGTTTGTCGACAGCACCGAGGCTTCCGTCGGTCTCGGCGAACCGGCCACCACCGTAGTGGGTCCTGCTATTGGCAACGCCATATTTGATGCGGCCGGGGTGCGTATGCGGGAGATCCCGATTCGCTCGGAGATGGTATTAGAAGCACTCAAAGTCTGAAACCGTGTGTCTCTCCTGCTACTTTATTGATTCTCTAATTCTGGCCGGATAAGCTCATCAAGTCCCTGGCGGCGGATGACTTCATGGACTACGTAGATGTCGCTGAGGAACGCTCGCGGACCTGACAGCCTTCCTATGGAGACAGGCCTACTTCTTGGCGATCAAAACTTTGACGGTTCCGTCATGGAGGGTTGACGCCGCTTTTCATCCTCGAATGCTCACCGCCCGGGTTTCGGGCCGACAATCCGCTGCACGCTTCCGCTTGACCGACAGTGGAAGGCGCGTTTACTGTTGACCCCATAAGAGGGACAATCACCGCCGCCGATGCCAAATCGGCCGGTGGGCCCGGAGCCAGGACAACATCTTGAAAGCCAGACAGAATGTGACATCGTTGCTGCGCGCCGCCGACATCGAGATTGACGGTGAGCGCCCGTGGGACCTTCAGGTCCATGATGAACGCCTCTACCGCCGCGTCCTGGCCGAAGGCACGCTTGGTGCCGGCGAGGCTTACATGGACGGCTGGTGGGATGCCGATCAACTTGACGGGTTCTTCTGCCGGTTGCTGCGCACGGGATCCGACCGCTCGATCAGAAAGCCGTCCCTGGTCGGTCAGGTGCTGCTCAGTCGGCTTGGCAACCTGCAGAACCAGCGTCTGTCGCGACGGGTCGCCGAGAGCCACTATGACCTGTCGAACCGGCTCTACGAAGCCATGCTCGGACCGACCATGCAATACACCTCCGCCTACTACGGTGCCGACGGGGCAGACGCGCCGCTGGACGATGCGCAGCGGGCCAAACTCGACTTGATTGCGCGCAAGCTCGACCTCGAGCCGGGCATGCGCGTGCTCGAACTTGGCGGCGGATTCGGTGAACTGGCACGTTTCCTGGCTGCCGAGCACCAGTGCGAGGTTGTCAGCTACAACATCAGCGCCCGCCAGGTCGAGTTCGGACGCCAACGCTGCGAAGGCCTGCCGGTCGAAATCCGACAGCAGGACTACCGCGAGGCGGCCCGCGCGTGCGAACACTACGATCGGGTCGTGAGCGTCGGTCTGATGGAGCACGTCGGGCCGAAGAACTACCGGCGCTTCTTCGAACTGGTCCGCGCCTGTCTGAAGCCCGGCGGCCTGGCGTTGATCCATACCATCGGCGGCAACGTCAGCCGCAACGCTACTGACCGCTGGATCAGCAAGTACATTTTCCCCGGCGGAGTGATTCCCTCCGAGTCGCAGCTGGCGCGTGCAAAGGAGGGCCTGCTGGTGCTCGAGGACTGGCACAATTTCGGGCCGGACTACGACCGAACGCTGATGGCCTGGGAGGCCAACTTCCTCGCCGCCTGGCCGCAGCTCAAACAACAGGAAGGGCTGGATGAGCGCTTCTACCGGATGTGGCGCTATTACCTCACCAGCTGTGCCGGCGCGTTTCGGTCGCGGGGTCTGAACCTCTGGCAGCTGGTGCTCAGCGACGGTGGCGTGTCCCGCTACAAGCCGGTGCGATGAGCCGCGCCGCATGGGCCGCGCACGCTGAACGAGTTGCCGCGCTGGCCCGCGCACTGGCCGAATCTACCGGGCCGGTTCGCCTGCGCAAGCGCACCAGCAACCTGTTTCGGGCGCGAGATGGCGTCGCTCGCACCGAGCTGGACGCAACCTCGCTGAACCACGTCATCCAGATCGACAGTAAGGCCCGCATCGCCGATGTCGAGGGCATGATGACCTACGCCGACCTGGTCAATGCGACGCTGCCTTATGGTCTGGCGCCGGCGATTGTGCCGGAACTCAAGAGCATCACCGTCGGCGGTGCAACCACCGGCGTGGCGATCGAATCCAGCGGTTTTCGCTACGGTCTGGTGCATGACACGGTTCGGGAGCTCGACGTGCTGGTCGCCGACGGCCGTGTGCTGACCTGCTCGGCCGAGCAGCACGCCGATCTGTTTCACGGATTTCCGAACTCCTACGGCAGTTTCGGCTATTCCACGCGGGTGCGTGTCAGCTTGATTCCGGTTCAATCGCACGTCCGGCTCGAACACACCCGCCACACCAATCCCGATGCGCTATTTGCAGAAATGGCCGGGGAGTGTGCGCGTCCGTCCTGTGACTATCTCGAAGGCGTGTGCTTTGGCCCGGATGAGTTCATCCTGACGCGCACGTATTTCGTCGACTCACCACCCGCAGGCAAGAAGGCGAGCGACTACACCTGGATGCGCCAGTACTGGAGGAGCTTGCGGAAAAAGCAGGAGGACTACCTGACCATTCACGACTACCTCTGGCGCTGGGACACCGACTGGTTCTGGTGCAGCAAGAACGTCGGCGCGCAATTCGCGCCAGTCAGGCTGCTGCTTGGGCGCAAACGCCTGGCGAGCACGACCTATCAGAAGATCATGCGTTCCAGCCGCCGCTGGCCGCTGAGCCTGCTGCAGCACGTTCGCCCGCGCACCGAGTCGGTCATCCAGGACGTCGACATCCCGATTGAAAATGCTGCTGCGTTTCTGGCCGATTTCGAGGCCGACATCGGAATCCGCCCGGTGTGGATCTGCCCGTTTGTGGTGCCGAACCAGAATTTTTCGTTGTTTCGGCTGTGCAGCGATACGCCGTATATCAACTTCGGCTTCTGGGACATGGTCCGTTCCTGCGAACCGGATGGCTACTATAACGCGCGGGTCGAGGAACTGGTTGCCCGCCACGGCGGCAAAAAAAGCCTGTACTCCAGAAGCACCTACGACGAGGAAGCCTTCTGGTCGATCTTCGACCGGCCGGCCTACGCGGCGCTGAAGCAGGATTGTGATCCTGACGGCCGCTTTCCGGGCCTGTATGAGAAGGCGGTGCGGCAGGGCTGAGGATACGCCTTCAAGCAAGGCCAACTTATTTGCTGACAAGGCTCTCAATACTGAAAGTAATGCTGTATTCAATCGGGCCATCCGCATAGGTCGGGCGCTCATTTTCGATAATGGTAACAAAACCTTTTTTCGCTTTGACCGGGTTGCACATCCCACAGGTATGAACATAGAGTACATACTCCTCAACGCCCGATTGAATGTTCTGGCGGGTCATTTGACCAACCGTCATTCCATCTTCCCGGAGTCGTTCTCCAATGGCCGGGTTTTTGATCAATGCATTGATGATTGAGCGACCATCAGCTATTTCCGTTACAGGTCCTTTCTCGTAAACCTTGGTTTCGCAGTCGGCATCGGCAGAGAAAGACCCCAGCAGAATTAATGCAAGCCAGCATGGGAAACTGAACCATGATTTAATCATTTTCGTTCTATCCTTAAGTCATGCAAATCGCTACGTGGCAGCATAAGTTTTTACATCATAGGCGCTGAACTGCTTGTCTGCGGTCAGAATAGTTAGGTCATCCAGCTGCGCTTGGGCGATCAGCAGGCGGTCGAAGGGGTCGTTGTGGTGTCTTGCCAGGTCAGCTACCTGCAGGCTGTGGGAATGGTTGATGAATAGTGGGGTGAAATCGTTATTAGCCAGACTGTCCAGGGCAAACTTGGCTGGCGGCATCGGCAGCGGTAATTTTCCCAGCGCAAATTTTATGGCAATTTCCCAAGTGCTTGCGGCCGAAAGTATTAGCTCATGTTCCGTATCAGATAATAGCTTTAATGCATCAGAGGAGAGATTTTCTGGCGAGACTTCCAGCCACAGCCAGACGTGAGTATCCAGCAGAATTTTCAAGCTTCGAAATCCTTCATCCAACCCTCAGGCATTGGCTCGTTGAAATCATCGGGCACTTTAAAAAGACCACAATTGCGTCCGAAAACCCGAGGTTTTTTGTCTGCCAAACCGACCAGGCGCGCAACCGGCTTGTTACCGTGAGCAATGATAATTTCTTCGCCGGCGGCTACTCTCTTTAGCAGTCGTGACAAATGGGTTTTTGCTTCATGGATAGTGACTTGAGTCATGTTAGGAATATAGACTAAGTCATGAACTAAGTAAAATACTTTTAAAGCAGGTTGCCACTGGCATCAATATTCAGGGCAATCAAATCCGCTGTATAAACGTCCCCGAAGGTAAACACGCGTTAATAAAAGTGGTGAAGTAGTACCACCCATTTTTTAAAGTATGCATTTACAATGCAAGTCCTCGATACTCATCAGGGGATAGGTAGGTATCCTCTAGAAGGAACCGGCGAAAGATGAGGTAGAAGACCCGGCCCAATACGACGCTTTATGTGAGCGCCACGGCGTATCATGGCCCTGATTACAGAGTAAGGTTCCCTAATATGGCTAAAGACAAAAGTGAAGCCGAAAGACGGCTCGATCAGGTTGTTGCCCGGGCCCATCGTGAGCGGGCCGCGAGGGAAGATGATTACCGCGAACGGTCACTCAAACTTTACCCGTGGATATGCGGCCGCTGTGCGCGCGAGTTCAGCCGGGAAAACCTGCGTGAACTCACCGTCCACCACCGCGACCACAACCACGACAATAACCCAAAAGATGGCAGCAACTGGGAATTACTGTGTATCTATTGCCATGAAAATGAGCATTCCAACCTGGTTGATGCAATGTATACGACTGCGGGTGGCGCAGCCGATAAACCAACGCAGAGATCCACCTACAAACCGTTCGGAAATCTGTCCGATATTCTGAAATCGAAGAAGTGATCTCCGGACTCAGATCTTGGTGCCCCCGCTTTTATGCCCGACCTGTCGGGTTCAACAGATATTTTCCTGAATTGCGACAATAGTGGTCTATAATCCCAATGCCGTGTATACATTACAGACACAGTCCTTGAGCCCCTACTTAGGCCACCTTCGTTGACAAGGCTCGCCATCAAAGTACGTGCGCCTGTTCTCGCCGCATTTTTTCTGCTGGCCGGTTGCGCCACCCACTCTCCACCCGACCCGGCGTTTTTCGCGGTGGATACTGGCAACCTGCCGCCTCCTGACATCACGGTACAAATACCCGGACTTGGCCCTTGTACAGACAATCCCGACAACACGCTGCATCTCAAGGCAGGCCAACCGATCCATGTACTGGTCCATGGTTGTTTTGGATCTTCAGGCAATTTTCGTGGATTGGCTCAGGTGTTGGCGTTCCATGGTCAGCAATCCGCCTGTTTCACCTACGATGACCGTGCGGATTTGACACAGGTTGCGGGCGAGCTGCGAACGGCATTGAATGAACTGTCAGAGCAAACGCATGCGCCAAAGACTACGCTAATCGGACACAGTCAAGGTGCCTTGATCGCGCACAAATCACTGACCGATTTACCACAGTCACAGCCACAAACTGATTTGTCCCTGGTAACAATTTCGGGTCCGTTCTCCGGTATCAGAGCGGCAAAGACTTGTGGCACTAAATGGCTTTACCCGCTTACCCTCGGCATTGTACCGTTAAGTTGCTATGTGTTTACCGGCGCAAAATGGGCGGACATCACTTTTTCCTCAACCTTCATTCGCGAGCCCGGGAAACTGGCTTCTCATGTCAGTCAATACGTAAAGATTGATACCGACGAAAGCGATAGCTGCCAGCGCTCAAAGAATGGTCGCTGTCTGGAACATGACGAAGTTTTCTCGCTGACGGAACAGCGAAATGTGCAGGTTGAAAGCGATCCACGCGTGGAACATGTGACCGTGCAAGCCGGCCATGTGGAGATTGTTGGTGACAAGCGCGTCTCACCCTCCAAGTTAATCGAAGTGTTGCAGCAGCAGGGTGTGCTAAACAATACCGCTCCCGAGCGCTTGACGGACTTGCAGCTTTTGCTGAAAAAACTTTATCAACTCGATGAGCCGGGATAGCAATCTAACCTGAGGATTGACGAGGCACAGCCCAGCGCCCGGATACTACTAGCTGCCATACTGGATATGCCGCACACCCTCATCAAAATCATCGAGGTCGAAAGGCCAGCTGAGCCCGGGCCATTTCAGCTCCAGCTTCAAACTCGCCGGGGTGTAAACGTCGGTGTACAGCGTGCCAAAACCTTGTTCAAATTTGGTTGAGTACAGCGGCGGTCGATGAAACGCCGCTATAAACCGGTTGCGCGGCCATGCTTGGCGTTTGAGCCGATTCAACAGATAATTTTCGCGCTCAACCGAGGAGGTTGCAAGCGCGTGTTCAGGCCACTCGACTTCGTGTTGATGATTGGTTGCCGCTGCCGCATCGGTAACGATAGCAGGCCGGTCAGGGCTGACGAAAACGGTTTTGTACCGTTTCGATTTATCCAGCAATGTTACGTTGTAAGCCATGTGGCAGGGAATTCGCTGCAGCACCTTAACGGCTTCACTCACGCAGGCACAGGTTTCCAGCACATAGCGCAACACCAGGGGTATGCCAAAACCCTCACCGGTCACCCGCCTGCCGCCAAACGTTAGTGACACGGCCAGACCATCCTCGTTGATGCCGTCAAGCAGGCCAATCAGGCTGTCAGAAACACCCATCACACGGCGCCCCAACCACTGCGTGCGCAGTATCACTGCGTCAAATGCATCGGGACTGTAGTCGTAGTTGCGCACCAAAAATGGTTCGGGTCCGGCCCAGATAGCCTGAGAACATCCTGCCATGTAGGGTGGAGGTAAATAAACAGACAGAAATCGTGCGGCAAGATCGCCGCCACCTGCCAACTCAGTCAATTGATCGTACACCGGCAGTATTTCCGGCATATGGGTGCTTAAAGCCCTGCGGCATTGAAGATAGGTCGGACGAGCCTCTGCGCCCTGCTTCAGCCACCATTGGCGATAGGCAGGCCACAAACGCCCAAACAACCCGGCCCATTTTTCGCCGGGTTGTGGTTCATCAATAGCGGTGAAAGCCAGGTTCAAGGCGTGCCCGAACCTGACCACCGGACACTGTGGTTCTTTTGCAAGTGGATTGCCTCTTAATTCAAAGCAATTTGAAAGAATTTTCGGGAATTTGTGGCGCCGCATCGGAGACCACCGGCTGCGCTTTGAAATGTCCTCGAATTCCGTCAATCCACTGGACGGCCCGTGGCGTCAGATTGAAATTGTTATCCATCAAACGCCCGCGCGTGACCAGTATCCCAAGGTCGGCGCCCTCATAGCGGTAGTCGCCGGTGTTGAGAATTCGTAAGAAAAAGGCTTCATTTTCACTCCCCACGGCCCTTCTGTGATAATCGAACCGGTTGAATTCGACCTCGCCGTCGGGGCTCATCCGCCAGATACCGCTTTGGGGTGCATCAGTCAGCATTTCCACGCTATCCTCGGTATGCTTGATCACCATCTGTGACCAGCTGTCGATATTTTCTGGCTCGGCCCAGCGCGCATTGAGTTCTTCGATATCCAGGTCGAAGGGTACGCCGGAAAACTCCAGCAGATGGAATAAAAACAAAGGGGCGTCGGCATGCGCAAACGCCGCGTGGTTGGTCATCGAACTGGCACCTGTTATACGCGGGTTCAATTCGCCCAGGTAGATATTTTTTGTTTTCTGATCGATCAGGAAATCGAGCTCAAAATATCCCCGGTAACCCTCCTTGACCAGCTGCTCACCGAATCGCGCCGTGTACTCACGTGCCTGCTC
>Ga0105053_10008010_pt1 | contig 13886 bp, 7 predicted proteins | sample BON01_FD_78093 | JGI IMG/M metagenome (GOLD analysis project Ga0105053, IMG submission 78093) | Freshwater microbial communities from Lake Bonney liftoff mats and glacier meltwater in Antarctica - BON-01 | ecosystem: Environmental > Aquatic > Freshwater > Ice > Glacier meltwater | place: Lake...
CCAATTTCTTCCCCACCACTGATGCGGGTCCATTTTGAATTTATCCCCTCAAAGAGGTCGGTTTTCGTTAAAATACCTGCAGTATGAATAAAATATTCGACTGCCTGTCCACGCTGTCTGGCGCTTCCAAAACCCTGGCTTTTATGATTAGTACGACTTTCGGCTGCAATTTCGCCGTAGCCCTTGCCAAGCAATGGATTGTAAATACCAACATCTAATTTTAATTGATCTTCTGAAGTTGTATTCAGTGATCCAAAATTGTAGGTATTCCAAACAATTCTTCTGGCTTGCCAAGTTTCAACATATTTCAGCTGATCAGGGAAACGTTTTGGATCTGCTGCTGCGATAAATGCTTCGCGGGCAATGATTGCCGAGGCGGCATGCTGACCATGTCCGGCACGTTCATCCTCCGGAAATCGGGTGATAATGACATCCGGTCTGAACTTCCTGATTACCCAAACCGCATCGGCAAGGATTTGTTCTTTATCCCAGATGCGGAAGGTCTCTTCCGAATTTTTTGAAAAACCAAAATCGATGGCCCTCGAAAAGAATTGTTCTGCACCATCGGTACGCCTGGCAGCAAGTAATTCCTGGGTACGTATAAGGCCTAATAATTCAGATTGCTCATTTCCGATCAGGTTTTGTCCTCCATCGCCCCTAGTCAGGGATAAATAACCTGTTCTGAATTTCTTTTCCTTTGCAAGGAAGGCTAGTAAACGAGTGTTTTCATCATCCGGGTGTGCTGCAATATATAATGCAGAACCCAGGGTGTTCAATTTTTTGAGCCCAAGCTTAATTTCTGATGAATTAAGTTGAATGGAGCTTTGCCCGGATGCAAAAAGCGGAATAAGCAGAAAAAGAAAAAACCCTGATTGACGAAAGTTCATAACGTATGGTCGATAATACCCGAAAATATGGAAAAAAGTATGCCTGCAGGCGATGACACAAAAAATTTACCTTGGGTTTGTAATTAGATTAATCAATTAACAGTGAAATGGGAGATTATAAATGAAAAAAACGGTCAGATATCGAATATCTGACCGTTTTCCCAAAAATTACAATTAAAAACTTGTAGATCCTTAAAACTCTTCGTCACCTATCAGAGTACAATCACTGCATGTCTGAAATGCGTTTTTACTTTCGTAAGACAAATAGCCTTAAGGTTGATTAACCTTTATTTTATAAAATTACACATTTTCATTATTTATATAAAATAAGTTTTCAACATTTTTAATTTATAAAAATTTCTAATGTCATTCATATTCAATGCTTTAGCTATCTTTACCCATTATTTGAGTGTTTTTTCAAATAATTTAAGGATCCGTTTATACTCGTCAGTCCAGCTCGAAGGTTCCAAAAATGCATGATCTTCAACCGGATAAACAGCGAGTTCCCAGTTCTCTTTTTTAAGTTCAATTAGCCTTTGGGATAATCGGATGATATCCTGAAAATGAACATTCACATCAACAATTCCATGCGCCATCAGCAGATTACCTTTTAAACCGTCGGCAAAATAGATCGGAGAACTTCTTTTGTACGCAATCTCATCATTGGCAGGTTCATTCAGAATGTTTGCAGTATATCCGTGATTGTAATGTGCCCAGTCGGTTACAGAGCGAAGCGCTGCGCCTGATTTAAATACATCCGGTTCATTGAATAAGCCCATTAATGCCATGAATCCTCCATATGAGCCGCCATAAATACCGACATTTTTAGGATTAACATCATATTTATCAATGAGTAATTTAACTCCGTCGACATTGTCGCTCAGGTCTTTCCCTCCCATATGTCGATAGATTCCTGTACGGTGATCGCGTCCATATCCTGAGCTTGCTGTATAATCGATGTCTATAACCGTGTATCCCATATCAGCAAGCAGGTTATTGAACATGTATTCTCTGAAGTACTGGCTCCACCAATAATGCACATTTTGAAGATAACCGGCACCGTGGACAAATACCACAGCAGGTTTGGATGGAGCAGGATTTTCAGGTTTGTAGATCCTGGCATATACATCCGAACCGAAACGATTTTTGTAACTGAGCACTTCAGGCTCCCTCCATTTATAAGAATCAAATTCAGCACTGCTAGAGCTAGTGATCTTCTCTGCTTTTGCCCCGGCTTTATTCTCCTGCAGGTACAATTCCCATGGTTTATTTGAATAGGAATGGCGAATAGCCAGCCATTTTTCATCAGGAGACAGGCTGACTTCATTGCCTCCTTTCATCGAGCTGAGTTTAACAAATGTGCCTCCGGTAACCGGTATTCGGTAAAAATGAGTGATACCGGGATGTTCCATATTTGCCGTGAAATAAAAACTTTTCTTATCGTTCGATAATTGAAGTGTTTGAACCTCATATTTCCCGGAACTAAGCTCTTTTTTAACACCTGAATTTACATTCAGGGTATAGATATGTGAGTATCCTGTAGCTTCGCTCTGGAAATAGATTGTACTGTTATCAATCCAACCGATATTACCACCGCCAAAAAATCCACCTATTCCCGGACCACCAATCCAAGCTTCGTCCCGCTGCCGGTCGAGTGGCGATAACGTGCCACTTTGAGGATCCAGTTTCATTATCCAACGGTCTTTATTATCTAGTGCCGAAACTGTCACGACTGCCAATGAGCCATCTGGATTCCAGAAGGGCCCATTAATGGCGACCTTACGGTCTTCATTTTTCTTTATGCTTTCCTCCAGCTGCTTTGGGTACTCCTTTACATAATCCGGCAGATCTTTGATGCCCGGGATCTCTTTTGTTGAGATGGGGAAAATGGTATCCCTTTGAATATCGTAGATGTAGCTTTCATACACAGGCAATGTGTTACCAACTTTAGTACGTCCGCTTATATCTTCTGTGTATCCGCTAGTACTGATATAGTTTGGAACGATTGTGTTTTTATTACCATCTGCACGTTTCATCAGACGGAAAGCGATGAACTTTTCATCGGGACTCATCCGTACTCCATTCAGAAAACTGCGCTCATCAAGGTAGAATTCTTTCGGGCCTTTCGGCTCATTTGCTTTATTTTTTGCCTCAAGGTTTTTTCGATCGGCTTCCCTTTTTTTGATGATGTCGAATTCATTGATCTGATCTTGTCTTAGCCATTGATCCTGTTTGGATAATTGGCTTTCAGGCCTTTTTTTAGAGCGTGTAAAATTGCTAAGCTGTACCAGTTTTCCTCCGCCTATGGAGATACTGAAAAGATTATCCCCTCGCTGGAATAGCACTTTACTTTCGCTTCTGTCAAAAACAGGGTTAACTTCCCGTTCAAGAGTATTTGTGAGTGCCAGCTCCTGTCCGGTACTGATAGTTTTGATAAAGATGTCCCCCTTGCGCTCAAAAAGCACTTTTGTTCGGTCTTTTGTATAAATAACTGTTCCTTTATCAAGGTTTTTCGTTATTTCTTCGGAAACTCTTTGTGGTTTGCGCATATCAGAAGAAATCTGATACATTGGATCTTCTTCTAGCTTTTCGGGATTCCAGTTGAAGTATATGTTTTTGCTGTTTTCATCCCATTTGATGTTAAAGGGAGATACACCCATCCATTTTGGATCTCGCATGATCTTTTCTACGCTTAGGCTTCCAAGATCCTGAGCAAATAGGGCTAAGGGTGAAGCTAGAAAAAGGCAAAATATGATTCTTTTCATGTTGTAGGTATTCAAATAATTTAATCTTTTTATTCGCTCTCTAAATTAAATTCCGCTTTACCATAAAAGGTTTTGCCTTCCAAAGAGCTTAGCTTTTTAAAAAATTCATTATCTGCCTGACCGAAAAGAAGGGTGCTGAACAGGAGCAGGCTTTTGTTATGATTGGTTGTTTCATAACTATTTTGCCTTACTTGCAGTTCCACCCTTTTTACTGTCAACGTTCACTAGATATTTTTCTGCATTTTGAATTATCCATCTGACAGTAACTGTTCCGTTTCCCGGGATATTGGGCACTTTGATGTTTTCAGGATCATTTTTTTGCTCTACGGCAATGTTCAAGTCACGATTCGTAACAATCATTCCTGCAATTACTTTTGCTCCTTTCAGACTAACCAGATCGGGAACCTCGATCCTATACTTCAGATCTTGGCTTGAATGAGTTGGCATTAAGCGCTTATTGGCAATAACGGCGGTTACTTCCTTTAATCCCGCACCCAAATCCTTTTCAGAAATCTCTTCGACAGAAAGTTTCGGGGTATGATAAGCATGATACAAAGTGAAAGCCATATTGCGGTGTGCATCGCTTTCTAGCAGAAATCCGGGATGCAGGCGGCCAAAAGATTTCTTAAAACCACCGATCTCTATATCCCCATATTGCGGGTGTTTGAATGCTTTCCAATTAACAAAAGCATCATTAAAAAGTAGATTCCGGTCGAAAGAATATTGGTCAGACTGGGCATTTCTGTCAGAGGGTTTATTATACAACAGAAACTGTGTCCAGAGTTCATTTGAGAACGTATAAATACCTCTTCCACCGTAAAACCAATCCAATTCGCCTCCAAAAACAGAGTACAAATCTTTATATACAACCAAGTATTTATAACCGGGAATCAGTTCCTCACCTTTTCTGCCAAGGGCATCATAAACCTGAACATCTTGTGCATTATAGGTGTTTAGGTCCTCAAGTGCACCCGGCCCGCGGAGTATCATTCCGCCATTATTATGGTATGACTGCCCTGCAGCAATGTTTGGATGTTTCATTACAAATTCAGAAATCGAACGATTTTCAGGTATTGAGAATGGGTATTTGTAGGCACCATTTTGTATGTGATTTGGCTGCCAGTTCCATGCCCAGTCGCGGTTTGGGTCATAAAAACCTTCACCGTCCTCATTTACATCACCATCACCGTCGTTATCAATTCCCTCGTAACCCAGCAATTCATATTCTCCCTGCTGATCTACTCCAACACTGATCATTCTTCTTGGATCTTCGGGATCAGGTTTTAAACGACCATTTGGATTTTTCCTGCGCATAAAAACAATATTCCCGTCACCGTCCAGATCATCATATCCATCTTCATTTATTTCACCGTCGCGGTCATTATCTACAGGGATCATTCCCGAACGCGGAGAATTAGCATTATTTGCTTTATGAATAAAGTTATCTCTGGCATCGGGGTTGATGGTTGGTGCGATGTAAAAGGTTTTATCTTCAAGTAAGTCCTGAATATACTTTGTATCGCCGAAAGACTCGGCCAGATACCAGGCGGTATAGAGTGCGAATTCGCTACCCTGAATCTCATTGGAATGGATGTTCCCGTCTATATACATTGCAGGTTTTCTTAGCGGATCACCCTTTTTATAATCAGAAATCGTCATCACCCATATTTCTTTTCCCAGGTGTGATTTACCCATTGATTCAAGCTTAACAAGATCAGGATAGGCTTTTGCAAGCTTTTTGCAGATCTCTGTAATTGCAGAATAGTCATTATATCGGTTCCAGCTTACCGGAACTTTTGGGTTTGCCGGACTTCCCGAAGCCTTCAGGATTTGCTCGGGTTGCTGTGCATGCAAATCGATTACCTGAGCAAGCAGTGAGAGAGTAAGAAATATTTTTATTGTGATCGTTTTCATCTGTTTATTTTTATTGTTTTTTGTCCCGCTCGTGCGGGATGGAACCTTTGATGATTGTAAGCGGGTGGTAAAAACACCAACCGCAGGAAAAACTTTCCCCTGGATTATAACGAGACTTCTACTGTCTTTGTTCCGCTTGTTGGACTGCCAGCATTAATTGTCAATTTACCTGAACCTTTGATCAGCCAGGATAGGCTTTGGTTTCCCTGCCCCTGAATGGCATCAATCGTTTGGTTTTTGCGCCCACTGATAATTGTCTGATTTGCTTCAGGAATTATTTTCACAATAAGCTTTTTTACCCAATAGCTTCGTTCGCCAATCTTGGTTTGGGTGGGTAAAATTCCTTTATTCAAAAGACTGACAGTAACTCTAGTCAAGTCCTTACCCAATTTCTCTTTTTTGATGTTTGTAATATCGATGGACGGAGTATACTTGCTCAGTGCAAGGATAAAATCGCTATGCTTTTTCACTAACTCCTCAACCAGTTTAAACGGTGGATTTTTTAATACAAAAGGATCGATTCCTCCAAGTTCTACTTTTTGACCAGGGAAATCGGGGTGTTCAATCTGTTTCCACTCTGTAAAATTATTTTTCAGTCCTTGGCTATCGGCCCATCTGAGGTAATTTGCAGAGGGGTCTTCAATTTTCAGCTCCTTCACTTTTTTTAGTGTATCGGCTTTTGCTTTCGGAACCCACCATCCGGGGCTGCTGAAACTATGACGGCCATAATGGAAATAAGCCCATTGAGCAAAATCACCTCCATCTGATGTGCTTTTCGGGGCATCTTTTAAGCCAAGAGTTTTGTTATAAAGTTCAGAAACCAACGCATTGGCCTTTGCATCTGCTTCAAAATAGCCGGTAATTATACGTTTTGAAATAGCCTGTGCATTAAAAGCTACAGGTACTGAAAGGTTATTGTATGGTCCAAAAGTGATAACCGAATGAACATTGAACATTTCAAACAAATTGTCCAGTAAAACCCTGTTCTCTATTTCTGAGACCATGTGCTCGCCCGAGCCGGGAACAAAATTCGGGTAGTCATAACTCATGTTCTTATTAAAGTGGACACCACCTTCGGCGTCTTCATTGTAATTCCCGTCCTTATCATTATCGATACCTTCAGAGAAAAGTAGATATTTACCGGATTCGCCTTTACTTGGATCGGCAAGGATCATTGAACGAGGTTCCTCCGGGTTGATCCGATACATGCCTGTCGGATCTTCAACCCTGATCCAGCTTATTTTGCCGTCTTTATTCAGATCGTCAAACCCATCTTCATTCAGCTTTCCATCGCGATCATCATCAGTAGCTTTTGCGTTTCCACTTCTGGCATAGCGTATCTGAGCGAAGTATTGTTCAGTCGCATCCGGACTCATATTAGGAAAAATATAAAATGTATTTCTCTCAAGTATAGCTTTGATGCTATCTAGCGCAGAATCTTTGAGTATTTTTTCTGCAAATCCCAAAGCCAGCTCGGTGCCCAGCAAGTGTGAACCTTCAACACCGCCAACAATAGCAATAGCTGGTTTTTGCCCTGTATTACCGATTCCGATACTTAGCATCCAGATATCTTTCCCTCCAAGGGTTTTAGTGAGCGATTTAGCACTTATGAGCGATGGATACGTTTTAACGAGGGAATTTATCCGCTCCGAAACCCGGGCGTTATTGCTATAATCCTGTGCATACAATTCTCCGAAAAAGAGAATAATACACCACAGTAAAACTGAGGTTTTGTAAAGGATATTCATGAATTGATTGGTTAGTTTCATCCCGCACGAGCGGGATAAAAAACAATAATTAAACGGATGAAAGTACATAAATAATTTAATTCAGGGCATTATTGAGATTTTAAGAGTGCCTGGTTTTCAGAATACCCGTAAAGCTGATTGAACAGGAGTTTGAATGTTCCGTGCGTTTGAGCTCTGAATGTTATTTCGGGACCAAAGGCATAGAGTTTACCCCTGCCAACTTGTGCCTCAAATGCTGTTACTCCATCGCGTAGATAGGCCTGACCCCATGCCCAGCCGCTTCGCAATGGTGCCGGATTTGAAAACCATAATATGGGTTTAATTTTTTTGCTTGCTATGGCTTCAGTTGAGATTTTAAACACCGGACTGTTGTCAAAATAGATATCCGACATTACCGGCATACCCCAGGCTGCAGGAATTGCATTATCTGTATTGGCGCTCAGAATACTCCCCGGTATATAATATTTTTCAGCAGGTAGGCTCCGTTCCAGTCCATTTACACCCATTTCTACCATTGCATTCCTCACCGGGAGATTTAGGTGGTAGACCAGATTTGTACTGCTACCGATGGTCACCAGTTTTCCGCCCTCTTCTATGAATTTCTTTAATTCCGGAATTGATTTTTCGGCACTGATTCTACCCAACTGTCCTCTGAATTCTTCGGGAATTGTCTCAGCATTGGGGCCTGAATTTGAAGAACTTCCCCTGTTCGTTCTTCCTGATAATGCAGGGATTGCTCCCGGTACAAATATGATCACATCGTATTTTTCATTCAGATTTCCTGCATCAATATCTTTGGCATAAACCAGTGAAGCTTTAAAGCCGAATTGTTCCATTATTAAACGTACCCATCCCGAAGACATTGAACCACCATAGATATCCCAAAGCCCAATCCGTAATTCTGTAAGTCTCGTCAGATTTTTCGGACTTTTTGAATTTTCTCTTATTTCCAATCCTGCACCACTTTTTACTTTGTTCAGTAAGTTTCTTGTTTTTGTGTTTCCGGGAATAAAGAAATCACCGAGGTCATCCCCGCTGTTTATCCGGTAAACCTTTTCTCCTGCATTTAATACTTCATTTACAGCTGTGAATGCATTATTCGATTCCGCATTAATCAGGTAAGCTTTTGAAGAAGCCAGTGTTCCTGGTTCAGGTCTTAGAATTTCGCCATATGGAATGCGCTGAAAGGGTCCGCTGAAATCATCCTGAATACGGTCGAATTGCACATTCATCATATAAGCAAGAGTCCAGCCCGCTGCATCATATGGTGCAATTGGTGGTCCTCCTTCATATTTAAAATCGTTCGGATGATCCTGTGGCTCAAACATATCCAGAACATGCGGCCTGAAAGCCTGATCCGTTTTAACAATCAATGAACCTTTCGGATAGTTTTTTCCTGCGACAGTGAAATTGTCCGTGGCTTTATGTACAAGAATACCTGAACGGATCAGCGCATTCACAAACTTTATAGCAGTCTGGAAATCAGGCTGATTTACAGGAATAATATATCCTCTGGCATCTCGGTTTGCCGGATTATTCATTACTGTATCAAAGTACTTTTTTGGTAGGATTTGCTGATTAACTATTTTTGCACCGGGCTGGTCTTTAAGAAAAGCCTGATTAATAGCCTCTACCTTATTTGGGGAAAGACCCCAGGTATCTCTGGATCCACGTTCAATGGAATTTTTCCCCATCCGGTAAATATTAAACAATAATTCATCACGATAACGCACAGCATAATTCAAAACCGCATAGTTTAAAGAAACTGAATAATCAATGGACTGGCGGAAATGCCATTTTTGAGGGGTGACCGGAAAGGTGGTTCCTCCATTTGGAATCAGGCGTTGGGGAACGAGGGATATTTCTGATGGTGTTGGTCCGCCAATTGTTTCAGTAAGAAGTCCGATAATATTATGAAAGTAAGTGGTTGTACGCAAGCCTCCATTATACCATGTTGAAAATACGGAGCCATATTTTTGGGTATACCCAGGTTTATTTTCAACATTCAGTCTTGAATTCATAGCTGCACCAAGGGCATCCAGACTAGTCATCAAGATCGGATCGAAAACATAATTGAATGGATCGCGATAGGGTGCACCTGCAACAACAGAACCTTCCGGGCCTCTCTGATGATGGTTATACATGATCTGTGGCAACCATTCAACAAATAATTGCCTGCTCATATTCTGCGTTTCCTTCAGATTCATCATAAAAAAGTCGCGGTTATTATCATGGCCGGCATATTTCTCATATAAACGTGGTAAATGTTGCAGGGAACGTTTTTCGGGAGTTTTTTCGCGCATATACCAGTCACTGACCAATTCGTGCCCATCCGGATTGGCATGTGTCATTAAAATAATCGTATGCTCAAGAATGCGCATAGTTTCGGCATCCTTCCGGCTTACTAGGTTCCATAAGGTTTCGATGAGCTGATGTATGCCTAAAGTTTCTGTTGCATGTAACCCTCCGTCAATCCACACAATTGCTTTTCCTTTTTCTGCAAGCTCCCTTGCCTCAGATTCAGATAAATCTTCTGCCCGAGCCAGTTTTTGGGAGATTTCTTTGTATTGATCCAAATTTTTCAAGTTTTCTGGAGAAGAAACGATTAGCATGGGTTGTATTCGACCCTCTTCAGTTTCACCGATGCCTATAAGTTTCACTCGGTCAGATTGTAAGGACAGCTTTTTGAAATAGTCTACTGTCTGGGAAAAGTTGGCTAGTTTAAAATCATCCCCGATTGTAAAACCGAAATGTTCTGTTGGCGATATCTGCGCAAATAAATTATTGATCAGAAAAATGCCGACTAGGAGCAGAGAAAACTTACGCATAAAAATTGGTTTGAAAAGGCAAGTTAAGAGTAAAAGGAATACGAACAACTATTCAGGAATTCAGAAATTATTATTCGGTATCTTGTCAAAATGGCCAATTTATCAAATTGGTCTTAATTATTATGCTCCCATACGAAGAACAGGCCTACAAAGAACTCGAGCTCTGGAAAAAGAAGATCCTGAAAAAGCCCGGCTTTTTTGATCTTGTTTCGAAGGGAATTCAGAACCGTTTAAACAAACTGATTCCTGAGAAAGTTCATAATGCAATCACAGTAGCCATTGAAAAGATGGTTAAAGCCGTGCTTTTTGGCGCCAAATACATCACTAAAGAACCAAGGGAAGATAGTTCATTGCAGCTTAGGGAGGCATTTGTTAGAGAAAGAATACAGTTTTACAGGAAAACAGCTTCGGCTGAAGGTGCGGTGACCGGAGCAGGCGGTTTTCTACTTGGCCTTGCAGAATTTCCGATTTTGATCGGGATTAAGATGAAACTACTTTTTGATATTGCAGCTCTCTATGGATATGATGTCAAAGATTACAGGGAGCGGCTTTACATTTTGTATATTTTCCAGCTTGCATTTTCGAGTCAGCAAGGCAGAAACAGGGTTTACCAACAGATATCAGACTGGAATTCTTACATCAGTTCCCTGCCGGAGGATGTCGATCAGTTTGATTGGCGAACTTTTCAGCAGGAATACCGCGATTATATAGATTTGGCAAAAATGGCACAACTCATTCCGGTGATCGGAGCTGCGGTGGGGGCAATTGTGAATTATAAACTCATCAATAAACTGGGTGAAACTGCAATTAATTGTTACCGGATGAGGAAGGTTAGTCCCTTGAAAATTATAAGCCAGGGCAGAAAGGGCGTTTCCTGATCAGAATAGTTTTTCATTCGGTGGTTTGATCCCCTTCAAACGAAGATATATGGTGGTCTGAGCTCGATGATGTGTTTGATGTTCAAATGCTTTGTTCAACCAACCAAACTGGTCGGTTTCGTAATTCCCACGTTTTATAAGGCTGTCCATTTTTGAAGCATCCATATTCCTTATCGATTGGATTGCGAAGTCATAACATTCAATCACTACTTTTGTAAGTGCAGCTTTATTCTTGAATTCATCCGCTTTTTCGAGCACTTTGCCTTGATAAATTGGGGTGGCACCTGTAGCACTGGCAACTAATCCAATAGTTCCCTGCGACATATGCAACATTTGCTCGGCAAAACTGCGCAGGTCGGGAATTGGTTTAAAATTAATTCCATCTTCAGGCATAGCATCCAGGTATTCCCTAGTATAGATTTTTGCCCTTTCCCAGTCGACAATCATGTTCGCTTTGACCACTTCATTATTCAGTCCCTGTGCAATAATGGAATTACTCATCATCAGGAAGCCACAAATTGTCAATATTGATCTTAAACTTTTCATCCTAATTCCTAAAAATTAAATAAATCATCGCATTAAATTCCCTGCCGGATCCACCCTGACATTAAATGGCTGAAGGTACCGGTCAGCAAGAATTCCGAATTCTTTTCTGGTGATATTTCTCTTCAAATCAAAATTGCTATTAAATTTAAAACTCACTTTCCATCCTTCCTCAATTTCTTTTTTCAGTTCCTCACCCCGCGTTGCTGTGAACATAAACAGACTGATGGCATCTCCGATGGTTAAAGTATCAGCTTTATTATCGGCGAACCAGATCTGGCTTCTGGTATAGAATTCTTTCATCGGTGCCCTTAACTCCGCAGCGGTAATTATACCCGATGTGTCAAATTTGATTTTATTAATATTTCCTTCTTTCACCATAATCGATTTCATCAGTCCGCTAAGCCCTAATTGCTGAAAGGCCTTAAAATTTGGATCTTTCAGTTCAATATCGGAATAAGGGATCAGCACTGCATTAAAAGCCAGTAATTCGCCTTGCACTACCCTGATATTGATTGTCTTGGTAGTAGTTTTGAAGAATGCACAATAGGCTGCTATAGTTCCTGCGGCCTGCCCCACCGACATTCTTTCGGTTTTCAATTTTCCGATTTGTTTTGGAACGACTATAAAATTTTCAAACCCCGTCGGAATTAATGCACTTGGAGGGATTGAAGCAATCGAGCGTTCTTTATTGGGAAGTTCTAAATATCCTGTTGCAATTCCACTTCTAATCAGCTTAGTATCGAAAGGATTATCAGTTTTTAACGGTACGATCACAGCCTTTTTCAAATCTATTCTAAGTAAAGACGCTAATAACGCGTTATCAGTTGCATCCACAACCACATCTGCCTTTATCTTCTGGCCCCCTTTGAGCCTTACTTCCCAGCCTTTGCCGTCTTTTGTTATTTCATCTACCACATTATTGTGGTTGAGATTAAGGTTATTTACAGTGTCAGCTATACTTTTTATCAGAGCAGTTGCTTTATCAAGGTTAATTTTTAGGCTTAGGATTGAATCAGTTAATTTGCTTTTCTTTTTCTCTTTCAACAAATAATGGTTCCTGATATTCCATAAATAATGAAGATCTTCTTCCGAAAAAACAGGATTTACTGATAATGATTGTGTTAGATAGGTTGTTTTGGCACCTGAACGTGCAGATTGTATAGCTGCAGAAACACCTGCGGGCGTGTTTCCAACAACTAAAACTCCTGTTTTTAATGTTTGTGCCTGCAAATACAGGCTAAAAAAAATTAGGAAAAAGAATAATGAAATATGTTTGATCATAATTATAATTATCAAAGCCTTAAATTACTGTTTCTTTCATTAAATTTATTCAGATTCAATAATCCGCAAATATGAAACTTCATTTACGTAGAAATAGTATCCTATTAATTCTTTGCATCCTAAGTTTTACACTGGGAGGGTTTATTACCCAAAAATTTGAAGAAGAGAAAATTACTATTGCCTTGGTTAAGCAGGCCCAGAAAATTATAGGATTAAATTTCACTGATGCGGAGGTAGATACAATGCTTCAGGATCTGGAAGGACAGCGAAAAAGTTTTGTGGCTTTGCGAAATCTCAACATTCCTAATTCGGTCTCACCTGTATTAAACTTTAATCCTCTTCCAGCGGCTTATCGCTTCCCTGATCAGGCCAATTATTTTAAGGTTTCTGCCCAACAGCAAGTTAAACTTCCCGCCGACAGACAGAAACTGGCTTTCTTTACCATAACACAGCTGGCCGGATTGATACAGAGCAAACAGATTACATCAGTAGAATTGACCCGTTTTTTCATTGAACGCATTAAGAAATATGATCCGGTTTTGCTTTATGCGGTAAGTATTACTGAAGAGCGAGCTATGAAGCAAGCCAGAAAGGCGGATGCAGAGATTGCAGACGGAAAATACAGAGGATTACTACATGGAATACCATTTGGAGCCAAAGATCTGCTTGCCACAAAAGATTACAAAACTACCTGGGGATCTGTTGCTTATAAGGATCAGAATATTGATATGGATGCAACGGTAATTACACGTCTAGAGAATGCAGGGGCTGTTTTAATCGCTAAATTGACCCTTGGGGAACTGGCAATGGGCGATGTTTGGTTTGGTGGAAAGACAAAAAATCCATGGGATATAAAACGCGGATCAAGCGGTTCTTCTGCAGGTTCTGCATCTGCTGTTGCTGCAGGCTGTCTGCCTTTCGCTATTGGATCTGAAACGCTGGGTTCTATCGTTTCGCCTTCCACAGAATGCGGTACAACCGGACTTCGCCCGAGTTTTGGCCGTATAAGCAAACATGGAGCCATGGCATTAAGTTGGAG
>Ga0105053_10008016_pt1 | contig 13880 bp, 12 predicted proteins | sample BON01_FD_78093 | JGI IMG/M metagenome (GOLD analysis project Ga0105053, IMG submission 78093) | Freshwater microbial communities from Lake Bonney liftoff mats and glacier meltwater in Antarctica - BON-01 | ecosystem: Environmental > Aquatic > Freshwater > Ice > Glacier meltwater | place: Lake...
ACGCCGCACGCCTATAAACGGAGTGTACGCAGCCGGGAGACTGTCTTTCACATAGTACCTTTCAGCAAATGTATGTAAATGTTGCTGTGGAACGTTCTTTGTCGGGAACGCCTATGTATCTCCTACTTGTATATGCTCCAAATCGTGCAATTCCTATAAACGGAATATTCCATGCAAGACTAGGGCCTCTCCGCGCTTTAGTTTGTTCGTATGCTATGGACGGGATACGTAGGCTTCCAAAAAGTGCTGTCGCCCTATAAACGGGATACTGAGTGACACAACGAGCGCTTTCACGGATCAACCTCGATTGTGCTACAGGAAGCACCGCAGCTTACAACACCACCCGTGTTTTCGAGCAATGATAAGTTTTCAACCCCGCATTCGCCGTCCGCGATGCTATACCTAACCTGCCAACGGCACCCCCGTCGCCCCTACTGCCGACAACAAGCGCCACAACCTACTTTCTGCGCGAATTTGACCCTTTCCCTTCCTGCTCGATTTTGACCTTCTGGAGACCTTCTTTCGCAAACCACCCTCGCGCATTTTTTCTTCGGGAGACTACTGTTCCGCCCTGTTTGGACCACTTCAACGCGGTCTGACCTCCGGGAGACTTCTGTCACAAACTTCACATTTTCTCTGGCGGTTTTTTTTTGTTAGTTCCCTACAGTACTCTCCAGATTTAGCCTGCGGTTTGTTATGAGAGCGTATTATTTTCTATTTCCGTATAGTATCTTCTTTTGTGTGTATTAATTTGACCCTTGAATGGACCATAACTCATTATTTTACGTTTCTATGTAGTATCTTCTTCTGTATGCATTTATTTGATAATTTTTCTTCCTCATTGGTAGACAGTTTTTCTTCAAGGCACTTTGGATCTATTTTGAGTGCTCTGACCCTGCCAGTGACTCGAGGTAGACACGGAAAGTTATTAGATAACTTCAGTCACGAATCAGATGTCACATCCCTACAAGATCCCTTCACGTCACATCCTTAAAAGACCCCTTTCTGTTCTATTCTTGTGTTCCACATGAAGAGGCATCCTCTTTCAATTCCATGCCGAATATTCGCCATCTTCTCCACTCTTAGTCTCTGCTCTTGCAGTGTACGCCACTGCATTTAGGCCTATGTTTCCCTCGGGGGGGCATGAAAAGAAGGCCTGCATGTCAATAAAGACGGATACATTTGAACAAGAGACTTGTACAAGAGATCCACTCGCTGCATACCTGCACATTCATTTTGAATGCCTATAGAATACGGAGGTGGGGGGTGAGAAGAGAGCCTCAATGTCCATGAAGACCAATACATGTGAACATGAGACCTGTACAAGAGATCAAATCACTGCATCCTGCAAATTCTTTTTTAATGCATATAGAATGAAAGGGGGTTGGTTGAAAAGAGAGCCTCCATGTCACCAGAGACCAATGCATTTGACCAGAGACTTTTATTAGAGACCCACTCGCTGCAAACCTGCAAAAAAATCAACACGTATAGAATACGGGGGGGCGTGAAAAGAGACCCTCCCTATCCGAGTCAATACAGAACGATACATTTCAAGAAGAGACTTGTAATATGGACCTACTCGCTGCATACCTGCAATTTTTTTTGAATGCGAATAGAATAGGGGGGCGGGGGATGAGAAGAGGGCCTTTCAAGTCAAGTGTAGCCAACACAGTCACACTCCGCATTCAAAATTCACCACAATTCGTTTCTTCAGGTCACGGTATTTCGAGGGGCCTTATTGACTCAGATTGAAAACTTCCAGCAGCCACAACTCTGACTTTCCAATGCAGTATTATTCTAGTTATTATAGCCCCTATTCCTTCAGGGAATAATTCAAGTTCAACCCACAATGCTGCATACAAAGTGCTCTATTCATGATGTTCTGAAGTTATGATGAATTTTGTTGTTTAGAAAAAGAGTATAGAGCAGTTCAATGTCATGACCTCGTAAGTGCTGAACTTGTTGAAAGTGCCTTTTCTATGCTCATCTCATTGTAGCGCAATCAATTCTTATGGTGCAAACACACTTTTCAGGCTGAGCCCTCCCAGACCTTCATACTTGGCTGCCGTGCATGCTGTTACATGCGTGTCACGTTCACACATACGAACAAGTGTTGCCACAAGAATTCAGTCATACACTCGGTGAGCGGTTGCGTCGCAAGTGTTGCCTCAATGACTCAGTCAAACTATCGGTGAGCGGTTCCATCTTATCAAAGGCGACCATCATCCCCTAGAATGAGTGAAGGAAACGTGTAGCATTGAATCAAATCTGCACGGGGTTAACCGCTTGGCGAGGTGTAAATTAAATTGTTTTGTTCGCAGCGCTTGTCTTTGGCTGCGCTGGCACCTTTGCCTTTTGTCTTTCAGTGACTTGTGACACTCAGGCTTTGTTTTCACGTTTCGTCTTCTGTTGCATTGTCTTTGAACTCTTGACAGTCTTCACATTTGATCCTTATTCGCTGGTGCTCGCAAATCACAGATGCTGTCGCTGCCACCACACTGTCCGACTAAGTGACAATTGATCGATTGGGACTTAAGACTCATAAGTCCCCATCGACACCAGCCGTGGCACTGACTTAAATTGAATTCTCTGAGGCCACATAAAAAAACATTCATACATGGAAGTCAAGGACTCGGGGGGCGGGGATCTCGGGAAGGGGTCTTTAGACTGTTTTTAAACTAGTAGAGGGTCCATAAACGGTAAGTGGACAACAGTCCGGGACAGTATCTATTGTCGGGTTCTTTACTCCCAAGAAAGAAACAAACAAACAAACAAGTGAGTAGTGGCTCGACAACCATTTCAGATTGGGTCTCAAGGTGGCTTATACCAAAGGTAGGAGACTATTCATACTGTGAAATCAATTATAATCATAGGGTCCTGCGTGTTGGTTGTGACACGATGATTTCAAACAAAGTGCTTGGTGTGTGGTGCACCGCCATGCGCGCCCCATACAAAATTTTCATCATGTGCACAGTAAACTATATTTACATTCTTTTCAACTATATCAACATCAATTTCAAGTTCAAACTATATGATTTGGTTTGATGTTTTACAGACAATACTTTGTATGATTTAAACTATACAACTTAGTCTGATTTTCTTGCAAACTATACTTTCAAGTTTTTCAAAATCAAACTGTATAATTTAGTCTGATTTTTTGCAAACTATATACAGATCAACTTAAACTGTATTAACATATTTGATTTTGGCTATACTTTTTGGCATACTTTTTTTGTGATGAGACTCTCTCGGATCTTTGTTGACTTACTCAGGCTTATAATAGTCAACCAGCTGGTGTGGGTGGGTAAAAAATGGTGTACTATGTTTGTGGGCTGGCCTGTTTCCTCACCCTATCCTCAGGCTTACTCCCAACAAACAAGTTTCCCTAACTACCAAACAAATACATCGCCTGATCGTAATGGTAGAGCCCCTTCTGTCAATGTGCTTTTGAAACCCCTTAAAACAATCGCCTTGCAGATCACACACCAGCTCGCTTAATGACAGAGACCTCGACGACATGCGTACAGAAAAACCTGTCAGACTACATGCACAAGTAGAAAACATGGCACGAGCTGGGTGGGATCATTGCACCTGGCCCGCACGGAAGCGCACACGGCAAATGTCGGGGTGCGGGCTTGTCGTAATAATAATATATGTACAGTAATTCATAGTAACTTTAGCAAGAGTCCCAAAACAGGCAATGAGTAGGAAACTCTTGAAGACCTTCGCCGTGACGCTGAAACCTCATTATACCTTAGTAATGGCTGTCGGGGTGGCTCAGAAGCCCAGCGACACGCGCCAGACAAAGCATTGTATAGCCAAAGTCGTGACAGTCATTCTTATGAGGTGTGGTCGGGTGGAAGGTGTTCCAGGAGAGCTGTGTCTTGAAACACATCACTTTTTGAGAAACTTCCCGATGGGCAAGACCACCCCACTGGTCATGGATGACCTGGTAGGGAGAACATTGAGCAGAGGAGACTTGGTGATGTTTTTTCCTTTTTTTCTTGGGTGGCGAAAATCCAACTTAATCACTAGACTAAGCGGGTGTTGAGGACCCAATACATCACGAGGAAGATAGGTTGTGGAAGTACGCCGGCGATTCTGAATCGTGAATGCTTGCCCCCTTGGCTCCCGGGACCGTAACGATTCCCCAATATAGGAAACCCCGGGACCATAATGATTCCCCAATATTGGGTCATAAAATCAAATAACACACACACACACACACACTTTAGACCCGCGAGAGTGTCAGTGTCCCAGACTGTTACTGACCTGGCATATTAGTTTATGGCCGACCAGCCAGCAGGTTCAAACAATTTACAATGTTTGTGTGCTGGTCTGTATCTTCAGGCCAAACACTTTTAACAATTTAGTCTCCCTAAATTTCATGGCAAGAGAGGTAACACCCAATGCAACGATACCTCCCCAGTGAAACCCCGCTAGGTTAGATAAAGTACCATTATCGGAGACCCAAGGTGTCCTTTAAGCTGAGCACGCTCGGATGGTGGAACAAGATACTCCGAAGTTCTGGACATACGCTTTAATGTGAAGACCTGAAAATAACTGTCTTGGCAGCAGATCACAGACCAACCCACTAAAAAGGACAGAGTGGTCACCATAGCTGAATGGAGACGAGCGCAGAACTTAACCAATTTGGATTATCCGCAGATCCCCGGTTCGATTTCGGCAAAAACCCCGTCAACTTAAATCAATATGGATTTGAGACAATCGACCCTCAAGCAAGGGTTCTAAACTACTGTTTGCAGTCTTAAAAGCCATTTAAATCAAATATGTAAACCATACACTTACAGACCAAACACTCCAGACAACATATGTAAACAGCAAACATTGCAAAGGATGGATAGGGTGCTGCACCTGGGGAGCGTGTATAAAGAATACTAGTATCAAGGTGCAAGCGTGTGCCAAAATGTGTACAGTCGTTCATAATAAATATAGACAGAGTAGGAGCACGAAAATCGACAAAGGGTAGGGGAGACAGAAACATTTAAAATCATGGTATTTTTTTCAGAATACTAGGTACAATATATTTTTGTTTCAAGAGACTGTGTACCGTGACGGTAAGCACACCGAAGCACAGGGCGCAAGTCAAGATATATAGGAAGGTCAACCTGCGGGTCGCGCGCGGATAGAGTCTAGCGAGCAAGAAAACAAGAAAGGATGACAGGAAGCGCCAAAAAAAAGATAGAAGGATATGTGTTGTTCAAAGTCGCGTGTCAGATATACAGAGAAAGAAAGCAAACTAGACTGTTGGAAGATTGAGCAAAATCAAATAGATGTATTTGAACATGGAAGTACAGGTTCTCGTGCAGGGGCAGAAATATGTACAAGAGTGTGGAGACGGATATTTATTTGTTTGTTTGTTTGTCACAAAGATTGTAGATAGGACCCAAGGAACTGTCACGGGCCATTGCCGATCTGTATTGTGGCCGAACTCGCCAGTGGGTAAGAACAGTTTACAATGTCTGGGTCGCTTTTGCATGAATCCGTGAAAATTCACTTGAAAAGTTGATCGACGAACAAATATGCTCGATTTTTCCAGAGCGGTCTTTTCCACTTTGCAAACTAAGTCGATCGATGGACAAATATGTCCCTTAGTAGCAGATCGCAGACCAACCCACCAAAAGGACAGAGATCTGTGAATTGAAGAAACAAGAATGAGAGGAAGGGCTTTTTTGTTGTTGTCAAACATAAGTCAGAGAGGTGGCTAGTTAGGACCTACCCAAGATAGATCCTCCATGTAGGGGCCATGACGATTTTTGGCTCTGAAATTGATTTCTCGGGGCTAGGTAGGTCCTATCTTGGGTAGGTCCTACCAATCCCCATGCAGACCATCAAAACGGATGCTATTGTCACAAACTTTCCCCTCCAAGAAGTCGACGAAGATTGCTAGCTTTGAAAAGTGTACGAAAAAGAATTTAGTCAACGGCCGGATGTCCATATGGGGCCTATCATGGCCATCTCAAAAACCTGAAAACAGTTATGAACCTCTCTGACGCCGGTTGCAGGATCAGATTTGATCCTGGAAAAAAGTCTCTGATTCTTCAAAAAAATTCTCGGACTTCCTCAGAATTCGAACTTTTTCAAGTAATGTCAAAGTAAAATCAGTAATCTAGTGAAATGGACACAACTTCATCGAGGAAGCTCTGTAAAAGCGAAACATTCGCTTTACCATAAATGAGTAATGTCCCAGAATTTGGATATGTGTTTCAGATTTTGTGGCGGTGTGGTTGCCGTGACGATTTTCGGCCTCTGAAATTGACTTCGTTCGGGACTAGGTTGGACCTATCTTGGGGTAGGTCCTACCTAGCCCCGAACGAAGTCAATTTCACAGGCTGAAAATCGTCACAGCCCCCACGCAGCCGCAAAATCTGAAATATTGGTCACACATGTTTAGATTCTTGTATATAACTCAACTATGATACAAACGATTGTTTCACCTTCACAGAGCTCACGCGATCAAACTCACTCAAATTGTCAGCATTTTACTACACCTAAACCTCGGGGTTTTTCCCGTTCAGGTTTCATTTTCGAAAAGAGCTGTTCAAATGTGGTGAGAAATTTAGGTTGACTAAAGATTGCAGTGGTGGATTTATGGTTCCACTCCACAGCCCTAGGAATGAACCCCCAGCTTAGTCCAGTAATTGAAGGGTAATCAACACCCAAGCAAACAAACATACATGAACACAGTTTAAAAGGAAAGGGAATTCCGAAAAAAGTTCGGAGAATCGAAAAAAATTTCAGGGAGCAGATTTCATTTTGCGACAGTGGGGACTATGGACTTTTATTAAGGCAAAAATCCGGCTGAGGCCAAAGGTGAGTGTAGACTCAGAATTCTCAGGATTCTCTCTGAACCAACAACACAATGTCCGAGCCCGCAGTACGGAAAAGCGGAGGCGAGTAAATTGGGTCGTACCTTTTGTTGACTGAAATTTTTGCGAATGCCTTGTTGCATAAAGTTTTATGAATGCACTTTTACGTATTGAATTATTTTTTTTGAACAGGCGTATGTAACAAATTTTTATGAACAGGTGTATCTACCAAAATTTCAGTCAACAAAAGGTATGATATATTTTCCTTGCCTCCGCTTTGCCGTACTGCGGGCTCGGACGTTGTGTTGTAGGTTTGGATACATTCCTGACAACTCTGAGCCCACACTCATCTGTGGGCTCGGCCAGATTTTTGCTCAGGTCCATCAACCCCAGTGTGCGACAGGCGTGAATAACCTTTTTGAGAAAATTGCCATCTACGTGTTGCGTATCCCCAAGGAGAGGGTTCCCTCAGGGATCCTGAAGGAAAGAGTTTAGACGGATAATTTTTGAAAAAAATCTTCCATGGGGGTCTGTACTAAAGTTCAGCCAATGCCTCGTCGGGCGAAGTGCACGGTCCTGGTTATCCAGCTTTTCCTCGCAAACTGCGTACAGGCCCATGACATTTATTTGGAGGTACTACGACACATCATTCTTTACCTCTCGACGAGTCGGCCTCAAATAACTGGTCATCCCGCTTTTTTTTATGGAACCGATATTGGGGAATCTTTATGTACGGTCCCGGGGCTTCATCGTGAGCGAGCCAAAGGAGACGCACCCACGATCCGAGATCGCCGACGTCCCAACTTTACCCTGTACCCCCTTTGATAACCTGGGGTGTCCGGATCCTCACCAGTCACCTTAACTACGTTGCTGGTTACACCGATCCCCTCCTCTTCGTCTTCGAACAGACCTACAACTACTACGTTGACAACCAGGGGCTTGTGCCCTGGAGGCTCCGTCGTCTGGGCAAGTCCAACGTTCGTTCGGCCTCATAGGTGAGGGTACTGAGTCATGATAAGATTTCTTGAGATACAAGGTCCCAATTGTCGTGAAATCCTCCACCGCCCACTACCCAAAGCAACACATGTTTGTTTAAAAAAAAAACCCCGAAGGAGAAGGCACACCTGCACCAGAGAAACCAAATCTTTCCCATTTTCATTATGAAAACACTGCTGAACTGGGTGCTGCTGGCCAGGTTGTGACGAGTTTAGACTCATCTAGGAGTGTGAGGCCTGCGTGTTTCAAACCGGGTCTACTGATTTAAACTCACCTGTCACATTAAGAAGACAATCCACCGCTCACGACAATTATTATCATAATAGAATTGTCAGGGAGAGGGGCAGCCAGGTGATGCGAAAGATGTGGAGGTTGAGACAACCTGAGAACACGACGTCATCAGAATATTCTATTACACGCGGGTCTGGCAACAGGAGGGGACGGCGGAAAACACGAGTGGTGAGCCCAGTTATGGGCCAGGCTGGTTGTCCAGGCCGGGAGCCACACTGTCTAAAGCTTGCGGGAACATGGATGGGAGTTAGCGCACGCATGTATAATGATTCGAATTCACTTGGGGATAGAGCCAAGGAGGGTCGCGGAAGCGAACACAGGCACGTGGGGACAGGGGAGGGAATTAGCGATCGCAAACCATGTCACACACAGGGTGCTACATATCGCATGTGGCAAATTCACATGAAGACAGGGCTGAGGAGGGTCGAAGAAGCGATCGCAAGCACAGCGCAAACTTGTTGTGGGAGAGGGATGAAGCCTGCATGTCGGTGGGGGCCAGCATAGCCTCTCAGTCGAGGAGTGAGGGGTTCAACCGAAGTTGGAATTCGATAGAATCAAGAAAAAATTGAGGCGTGAGCGTACAGCAAGCGTGGGCGTCACCCCACTCAATTGCACCCTTTGTCGCTACCCCAATGGGATTTTCGCCACGTGTAAACAAGGCACCTTCGTGCTCCAAAGAGCGACCAAACTGGCCAAGGAACTGATTGCTCAGAACCCTTCCCAGGATTGTCTCCAAACCCGAGCGACCTCGGGCCTAGTTTTCGTAAAGCAAGCAGCGGCAGCAGATACAGCAGGAGGCGGCAGCAGGTGCCCGCAAGCAGGCAGCGGTAGAAAGCAAGCAGGGCTCGTTACACGGCAAGGCGCGCAACAAGGTGCAAAAATGGCGAGAAATGCGAAATGTGCGTCTTTCGTTGCAATGGTACTCAGTCGCACGCCGCAGGCAGCAGGAAAACATTTACTGGCAAGTCGGGTGTGCCAGAGCAAGCCCTCTTGCTTTCAGCCCGGTCGCCAGTCAGCCCCACCACTTTTCTGACTTCCCAAAAAATGGCGAGAAATGCGAAATGCGCGTTTTTCGTTGCTATGGCACTCGGTCGCGCGCGGCAAGCAGCAGGAGAAACACTCACACGCAAGTTGGGTCTGCCAGAGCTAGCCCCCTTGCTTTTAACCCAATCGCCTATCAGCCCCGTCGCTTCTCTCCACCAGTGGCAAGACTCAGAATTTTTCCCCCAAAATCGACAAAAAATCATCAAAACAATTTCGCGGTTATACCCCCCGAACCCCCTCCTTACGGGGCTGTGCTCCTCCCAACCACCAAGGTAGGTGCTAATTGTTTGGCAGCAATAGTGCTCGATAACCAGGTTTGTGCACGTCGCCGTCGGCTGCCGTCGCCGGTGACGGAACGTGTGATGAACTGTGTATATTAGGAAGATTTTTGGACAGTGCCTTTGTACAGGCTAGAGTGAGGCTGCTCTGCAGTAATAAGGCTAATATACTCGGGTCATCACACGTTCCGGCGCTGCGCCTCACCTCCACAAGCAGTTGCCGAGTCTTCCCTTGGTTTGTCATGCCGCCACATAGCTAGCAATCCAATTACATCAGAAATGCATACAATTGATTTGTTTGATTGTTTGTGTCAGCACCCCTGTGGGTCTTCGGTTTGAGGGTAGCCTCTTCTTGATGGTTTTGTGTTTTTTCTGTTTTGTTATGCGGCTACTTTGCTAGCCCTCCAACTTTGAATTACATTAGAATGCAGTTTGTTGTGCATGCGCTGCTTCCTTCCCTGGTACTAAACGAATTCGCGGGAATCTCAGCTTTTTTGCAGGAATTTCGATAATCTTCTCAGCAATCCCTGGGAATTCGTCAGAAATAGATTTTTGGTACCAATGATTTTACTGGCTTTTATTGCTGGAAACAGTAGTTTAGAACCCTTGCTTGAGGGTCTATGTGATCAAACCCATATTTTTTTGGGTTTGAACCACACAGCTATCGCACCAAGTACAACAGGAACGCATGCAGTCAAGTTCTGCGCTCTTCTCCACTGACATATAGTGACGGATGCATCACCGAAGATCTTCAGGACCCTCCACTAATAAAAGGCGTTTGTTGCAGGGCGCGGGTCGGGAAATGAGCGCTAGTCATGACGTCGTGTCTCTACTAGTGCGCGAGGTGAATGCAGATGGCCGAGAGCAGACGCGGCTGTACACCAGCACTATAGAGCATGTGCAGAAGTAATCCACTTGCATTTACCTCGCGTTTCTCAGCTGTTGCTGCCGAGCTGCTCACTTCCCGACTTGCGCCCTGCGACAAACTCCTTTTCTTGACACAAAAATGATATTTCCGACGGATTCCCAGGGATTACTGAGAAAATTATCGATTTCCTGCAGAAAAGCTGGGATTCACGTTTTTTTGGGTTTTAGTTTGTTATGCCGCCACACAGCTAGCAACTCAATTATGTCAGAGACGCATACAAGTGGTGCGCAGTAATAAGGTAGCCCGGAAGCGCCTGACCGAATCGAACAGCACTCCTGCAATGGACCTCGGACACATAAATGTTGATTGAATGTTATTGTGAAGTCGACAATTGCATACGCAGGTATACCAATAAACCAGGAATAGAACAAAACACACATCCATGATAACAAATTCATTATGGATGTTGATATTTTATTGTTGATGTTAAAGATGTAGATTATTATTATAATTTAGTTCGATTTTAGTTATGTCTCTATTTATTTTCCATTTATTCACATGTATTTTTCATTGTTAAGTTTATCTGATTTGATGAAGGGACACCGTGACATGGGTATACATTCAAATTGAAAACGAGTTTGATGAGGACTATTTCATATATGCAACTTATATTCATGTAAATTATTAAGTTATGTTTATGTGTTTCTTTACATATTTCATTGTGTACTCAAGTCATTCTAATTTTATAGAATATTTTATGTTTCGGATGTATCTTGTACATTGAGATTTTTGTATATGTATGCATACATTATGTATGGGAGTGTCATTGTTTTTAATTAATATGGGTTTGAATACAAGTACACTGACGTATAAAGACATTGCGTGTAGGTCATGGTCGTACACAAACACATGAATAGATTTTTTCAAGATTTTCATGGGACAAGTAGAATTATGCAAATAATGTAATGTGTAAAAAGATATTCATGTAGATGCATGTTTTGAAAGTGAAAAAGGTGAAATGAACATGCAACAGGACACTAAACACGCAGCGCGCAAAACACAATTAGACAGACAGGTAGAGAAGAAAACATACACACACAACATATACTCATGAAGACAGGCAAACAGAGAAGGAATGTGCGTGAGGGAGACCGAGGCTATTATTGGTAAAGCGCCAAGGTTGGGGATTCACCGTGACGCTCGGGTAATGCAGACTCCCTCGCGGGTGTCCGTAAAAATCTGAGCGGAATATTTCGGGAACACAATTTTACACAATTCGCGGACATGCCGTGTGGAGGGTGTGAGTGTGCGAGGGGTGAAGGGTGTGTACTGGAGAGTGCGAGAGGTGGTCGCGGGGATGAGTAGGTAGGATGTGGTTGGGTGGGAAGATGGGGTGTAGTGGCATGGGGTGCAGCTTCAAGGTGGAGTGAGTTGCCCGGTAAAACAAAACACGCTCTCTCTCGGTCACCGGTATTATACTGGTGTCGGTCGGCTCGGGTCACAGAGGAGTAACTTCATCCAACTGATGTCCTAACAAATATGCAATGTGAGTGACATTGCTGGACTATATCTTGAGCTTGCGCCGGCGGGTATTTAGTCTTTGAACCTTCCTCTCCTAATAGGACCTATGGGCGTGATAAGGAACACACGGATTTGTGCGTACTCATAGTCCCACAGAAGCAGGCGTGGCTGCGTGTTCTGGCGCGCCCCGGGAGGTTTGTTCCCAGCACAATTGCCAGGGAACAAGGACGGATTTTCACTATGTCCAACTTTTGAAGGTTGTCTGTCTTAGGGAATTTTCGAAGAACCCTCATGGGTCAACGCAGTACCCCCTCTTTCGCGCTACAGTTCTCACAATTTGCCTGTCCGTTTCTGCCAGCCGAACGCTCAAATTTCTCAAGTTCGGACTGTCCACGCTCGGACGTCACGAATCACAAAATTATCTGTCCATAGAAAGGGTTGCGTTAAAATGGACAAATTTTGAGTAGTTGTTCTATTTTGTATGAAGATTACTTCGTTAGAACTGCCTCTCTGAGAAAAGAGCAGGAATTGGGCACAGGAATTGGGCTGAACAGCAGGTGTGAAGACTGTGGCGGCAGTAGCATCTGTAACTACCAAGGAGTGCGGAACATGCGTATAGGCTGCGGTGGCACCCGCCTCGGTACAAAACACTAGACTCTCTCTTTCTCTTTTAACGTTCTTGGTTCGCGGCATTCCAATGGCGATTCTTTGAGAGGTGTGCCAGCTCTGATGTGCCTAAGCATGTCCTTGGCCTGCCAGGAAAATAAATCTTTGTTGTCCGCATGGGCTTGGTACTCTGAAAAATGGCGTGGAGGCGCTGCCAGATTTGAAATCGCGAATCCCCGGCCTCCAGGCCATTGTAGAGAAGAGCAACTCAACGACTTCCTTTGGGTCAGTGGGTGGCACCATAAAAGCCTCCATTTTGGCCAAGATATTGATCAAGCGTGCCCGCGCAATTGAGCGGGGACATTAGTCCAAAGGTAGCTACACCCCTCAGTCTGAAGCGCACAGTGGCGAGGAGCAGACCTTTTCGAGGTGTCCACACGCGTGAAAGAGTGCGGATAGACGAGAAGTTGACTGGTGGTCCTCCTGCACATAAGGGACAACCACCTCATCAACACTCCATCGTGTGAGTGTCAGGTGTTCCAGCAGCGAGCGTGCTAAACGCACACACGCTCTGAAGAAACCGCAGTCACTGTGGCTCGACAATGCCAGGTCGAAATACAGGAATACGCCGTCGGGGCCCAGCCTTGTGGCACCAGCAGCTTGGCGTTCAGGCCGAGAACCGTGCAAGAGAGCGCGGGATACACACTCGACATGACCATGACGGGGAGCCTGGAGCTGCACCAGGCCGTCGTGCACCACGGGACGGCCAATGAGGTCGTAGTCGCTGGCGCGCTCAATAGCGAGATGTGTGACGAGAACGTCCGGCTCTGATGGAACTACCGCACGCGTACATAGTGACGACGCCGCTGACGGATACCGCCTGTGCATTGCACCACTGTAGCGTCTCTGCGACGTTTCAAAACTTTCCAACTGCACTGTCCCACACACTCAAAAGTGAGTGTGTGGGACAACACGCCTTCGGCGACGAGAAGGGTAGGAGAGCTAACCGTTTAGTTCAACACGCCCGCTAGTAAAATGGTCGAAAAAATGTTCAGATTTGAAGCCATTCCTCACTGAAAAATGGTGTAGAACGTCGACGCACCGCATTTGAAGAAACATGTCTGCGCAACCTCGCAGCTGCTCGGGAATATACTAGATCTCTTTGGAGTGCGCCAAAACTCGGCGTACAACTGTTCCTTTTTGCGTACAAAAGCGCCTTCGGGGGTTGGATAGGCCTTGTGCTGAGCCAAAGATGGTGCGAAAGCGCTGACGGTCTGGAGCAGAATCGGTGATTGACTCCTCGGAACCGCCCGGTGATGGTCAGAATTTAATGTGGATATGATAAAACGAGTGGGATGATCATCATATCGCTGGGGTAGATGCGCATATCAAGTGTACAGGGTGGATCAGTGGACCCATACAGGGTCCGACAAGCGACGATGGGAT